>Ga0126326_1000205_pt1 | contig 25594 bp, 14 predicted proteins | sample InaspJWI67metaG_FD_94485 | JGI IMG/M metagenome (GOLD analysis project Ga0126326, IMG submission 94485) | Marine gutless worms symbiont microbial communities from Oahu, Hawaii - Inanidrilus sp. 1 OAHU.JWI-67 metaG | ecosystem: Host-associated > Annelida > Digestive system > Unclassified | place... | reverse complement strand
TCGACTTCACCATCCGCAACGCCTGGCAGAAGTAATTAGAGGAGTTAAATTTGTCAATGGTGTCGAAGAAAAACGGATTGCCGCCTAATTTCTTCATACACAACTATTGACTATATCTCCCCCATCGTTTGTTTCCGATTTCAGCCGATGAAGCTTGTCGTACGTGTAGCTGTAAGTTACGCCGCTCAAATTGTTGGCTATCTGTTTTATATCACCTGCGGGCGAATATTTGTACCCCTTGTCCTGAATCAAGTTAAGAGCGGTATCTTTTGACTGGATGGATAGCAACCGGTTCGATTCCGGATCATAATTATATTCTGATTGCGTGTTGTTGCCATAGTAAACATGTCCGATTTTACCGGTCGGCCCGTAAAGCGTTAACTCGGCATGCAGTTCACGGTCAGGTTCGGGGCCTGTTACCTGATACAGCAGTCCGGATTTCGGATGGTAATCATATAGCAGCTGGTAGGTGTCCGGGTAGGTCATGCCGACGACTTTGCCCGATTTATCATACTCATAAGTTGTGGTGTACGACGGCGACGGGGCCCCGGCAATTTTTTTCGTAACGCTCAGTACGCGGCCCATCTCATCATATGCGTCATAGGTCGTACTTGTAGTAATCGATTCTTCCGTTTCACCTCTAAAAGCTGAATACAGCCTGCCGATCCCGTTCGGAATTGTTTGGTCGTCATAGATATATTTTACAGGCAGATCAGCGGTGGAGTAGCTTTTATCCGTCATGCGGTTCAATTGGTCGTATGAAAACTGAATCTCCTGGTTTTTCGCGTCGACCTGCCTGATCAGATTTCCGTTTTTATCATGCTCGGGATATTGCCAGTAGCCCATGTCCGGGTCCGTCATCGATATCTTGCGACCGAGGTTGTCGTATTCGATGGTCGTCGTGTGGTTTAGATGGTTAATCACCTGGGTGAGATCCCCGGCGGCATTGTAATCGTAAAACGTGTGCTGCTCGCCCTGGTCAGTATATTCGACGACCTCGCGGATGCGACCAAGAAAATCCCTTCTGGTTTTCTTCATGCTGCCGTCCGGATCGGTGACAGTCACCGAAAAACCTCTGTAGGCATAGTTGGTGAAGGCGGAACCACCTCCTTCGACGCTGCTTCCGAGGGGCTGTTCGATATTCAGAGGTCTTCCCCGGTGGTCAAACGTGGTTTGCCTGAAGGGAATGTTTACCGGCAGACTGTCCCGATCCAGATAACTGGTGAGATTGGTCAAAAAAGGCCCGTCGATCCGGTCCTGCCGGCCCATGTTGTCGTAGCGCCAAAGGGTAATAACGGTCCGGTCGTCCTCGCCGTAGGTAATCGTCTCGATCCTGCGGTTCAAGCCGTCATAGTATGTAAGGGTGTCGATGGTGCTCGTATCGCTTTCTCTAATTTTGGTCAGCACGTAGCGGGGAGATGCTTCATCGAAATAATCGATGGTTTTCAGCCCGCCGTCAGGGTATATCACTTTCACCAGCCGCCCGAAGGAATCGTAGTCATAGGTGGTCCAGTTGCCGTTTTCGTCCTTTTTGTCGGAGACCTTGCCAAAAGAATAGTCGTAGGTGTATTCGACCACGTGATCGACGCAGCCGGCGGGTGTTCCGCAGCCGGTCTGCGGATAGATGACCTTGGCCGGGTGGGTGTGCGTTTCGCTGTCATATTCAACAACCGTGGGATTGCCCCTGGGGTCGGTTTCGGAGGTCAGGTTGCCATAGCCGTAGGGATCATAGCCATAGCCTGTGACCGGGTTTTGACCGGCATCCGCCGGATCCAGAACCTGCTCTGTGGATAGGCGGTTTCCGGTTGCATCCTGGTATGTGTATTTCGTCCGACGGATTGTGTCACCACTGGAATTCTTCAGGGTCTCTTCCGCCAGCCGCCAGACCCAATCGCCTTTGTTTACGTATTCGGTGATGGTGGTGATACTTTCGGCCCCATCACCGGAAGCGGTCACCGTGTGAAGATACCCGTTGTCCGGATGGTACGCATAATCCTCCTGGCTAAAGACATTTGGACTGTTGTAATAATCGACCCGTTTGCGGTTGAGCTTGACAAAGCCCCAAGTCTGGTGTTCATCGATCTCCTGCCAGGTGAGATTCGTATCGGTGAGTATATTTTCGTTAGGATCTTTCAAGATTACCTGCTGCTCGTTTCCTTTACGATAATCGTCCTGGTGATAGTATTTTTCGACAATCGAATGATCGGGATTGGTCTGTTTCGCGAAACGAAAACCTCTAAAATCCCGGTCCGAATAGTCATAGAGTCCCTCGGAATAGGTATCATAGGTGGTAGTTGAATCGGGACCCACACCATCATTTACGGTGATCGTGGAGACAAGCTGAAAGATGAAGGGCAAACGCGGGTTGTAGTGGGCCGATGAAGAATCATACCCAATTGTCATCGTTGCACCGGTACCCGCTTTGATTTTCGAGAGAAGATCCGGCTGCGGGCTGCTGCCGTCAGACAGGAAGTATTCCATTGTATAAAGACGGTAATCTACTAAATCGGCGCGTCCATCGCCGTTGATGTCCGTCAGAATGATGCCGTCAGATGACTCCGGCGCGGTATTCAAAGCGCCGGCAAAATGGCCGTTGGCCGTGGCCAAATAGGTAGATACACCAGATCCGGGATTGCCCACGACCAGGTCGGCACGGCCATCGCCGTTGATATCGCCCACACTCATCGAGCGCGGCGGCGAGTAAACATGATAGGCGATCTGAATCAATCTTGGGCCGTCAAATCCGCCGTTTCCTTTCGACAGATAGACATATACATAGCTGTTCCAATACATTCCCCCCCAAGGCTCATTGAACCTGAATATTAGGTCGGTCAGACCGTCTCCATTCACATCAGCGAAGCTTATCGATGTGGCCTTCTTGGGCAGACTGAAGCTGTATTCACTTTCGAAGGTGCCATTGCCTTTGGATATATATATCCAAAGTGTGTCCCAAAGTGTGTCTTCCTCCACTTTGATCAGATCGGCATATCCGTCCCCGTTAATATCTGCCAGATGAAGCAGATTTATCGTCGGCTCCTCGGGATAATCGCCCAATCTCGAACCGGATTCCTGAAAAATACTGCTTGTCTTCCCAAAGGTACCATCCCCGTTGGACACATGAACGGTTATATCGTGGTTCCAATAGTAAGTTCCGACAACCGTATCCCCCACCACATCCGTGAGCCCGTCACCATTAACATCGCCGACATAAATGTTTTCCGTAGGCGTGGTTGGTGAATTCGGAGGGTTAATAAAGCTGCCATCTCCCATGGAGATCCATGCGTTGTCGATGGTAACCAGGTCTGCTAAGCCGTCACCATTGATATCGCCCAAACCAATGGGCGCGAGTTCGGAATTATAGATGGATGACGCGCTAGTAATTTCAAAAGTATCACCGCCGGAGAATTTGCTGCCGGAATCATCCGCCCATTGGGCCGTGTTCATTAGGGTGGATACATATGTCCGGTATTCACTACTTCCGTCGTTATTATCGATCACTAGTCGACGTGCAATAACATCGGCATAGCCGTCGCCGTTAAGGTCTGCGAAATTGAAGTTGTTGCCTATAAGACCTGCAAGACCTTTGTAGGTAATCGCGCCGCTGCCGCCTTCTTTCCATTCGAATGTCTTGGGGGGCAGGCTGGAACCGTCCGTTCCGTATGTCTGCAGTTTGTTTAGCCTTGAGCAGCCGCTGGAGGCGCCGTATTCATAATCCAACTGATACTTTCGAACGAGCACCGTATCATAATAGACTTCGATCCGGTCCAACCGCTTGGCGGTGGTAACGGCGAATCGCGACTTGTAGCTGATTGAAACATCGCTGCGGTCGGCAAGCTCGAATTTCACCTGGTACCGGCCAGCGGCACCGGCGTTGGTGTTGCCGGTGTAATCGATCTGCTTTAGATAAATTTGCCCCTGGTCTTTGAAATAAGCGAAGGTCATGTAATTGCCGTTGGTGTCCTGCACCCGGTCCAGGCACCATTTGTACACCCGGTTGCTGTCGCCGGGGTCATCCTGCCTGCTGGCTGCTGTTTGGCCGTAAAAATAAGTCGTACCGTCCCGGGCGATTACTTACCAGCCTTGGGAAACGCCGATTAACTGAAATTTAGTAAATTCACTTTCGATTTTGGCGCCATAGTAATCGGTTCCCCAGTCACTGCGCGAGGTCATCTCGGATTGCCGGCCATTTCTCTCGAACACAAAATCAGTGCCGTTAAAGTTAAGGCCGTGTTTGGTGGAACGGCGAATGGCGCTTTCGGACAGCCGCCAGCCGACACCGATCCAGCCGTTCTTCCGGACACTGTTGTAGCTTAAAAACAGGTTCGGATGGATCCCGTTTCGGCCGGGAGGCACGTCAATTGCTATGTTATGCCTGGCCGCGCCTGTAAACATGTAGTTTTCTGGAAGCGGAACCACTGCCATGCTTTCATCTTCATCGATAATGATCTCGGACAGCTCGGCATGCGCCAATTCCGGAATTAAAGCGAATTGAAAAATTGCTACGGCAAACAACAGGGCCAAAAGATGGTTCGAACCTTTTGTGCGGGCTAGCATCGACAACCTCCGTATATATGAATAAAGCGCATATTCAGATCTTGGCTTTCACATCGGGCCTGGTATTGCTACAGGCGGGGAATCCGCCATATGGTCTTTATCCTGCCCAGTTCGTCGTATTCGTAGAAAATCCCGGGAGCCGGTCGGTCGTTGATATCCGCGGGATTGGTGGCCATTTTGTACTCGATAATGTTGGGAATGCCGTCACCGTCATAATCATCGTCTTTGCCTTGACTGAAATCGCCGAACCAGTCGAGTTCCCAGCGGTCGAGCAGTCCGTCGCCGTCGGTATCCGCAATCCCGTCATTGGGGTCCAAATTCCACTGGAACTCCTCCAGGTTGGTCAACTGGTCACCGTCGCGATCGCCGCCCGGGTCCTGAAGAAGATCGCCGAAATGAAAGATTTCCCAGGCATCGGTCACGCCGTCCTGGTCTGCATCCGCGTTGATAGGCTCCATGGAAAACGGAATCAGACCCAGCAGATTGTGCTCGTCATCGGTGCTGCCGGCCTCGTATACGAGATAAACCGGTTTGTCACTTTCGATACGGGATCCGGCGGGAATGTGCAGGCCGCCCGCGCTGCTGCCGAAATAGGCCTTGCCGGGCCGCAGACCGTCGCCGCTTAACGTCAGCGTTTCCGGCGGGTCGGCGCCGTTGTAAAGCGTTACGGTGGTGTCGGCTTCCAATCCGACCGCGACGATATATTGCGTGTCCACCGGAATGCCGAAATAGTTGCCGAGATAGCGGCTGTCAAAAAAGGAGGTGGCCTCCCCGCCATCGCCGTCATCGTATTGCACCGCGAATACCGGCTTGTCCGCCACGATGTGGATCGCGCTGCCCTGCCCCTGGGAGGCATCGGCACCGACCGAAACCGTTCGTTGCTCGCCTTTGCCGAGCACCAGACCCGTTCCGGAGCCGTCACTGGCGTAAACGTTTACCGTCGTGCTGTCCTCGATGGCCCCAATCAGGATATTCCGGGACCTTAGCCCCACCAGGTCTTTTGATACCGGCGGAACCGGATATACGTCTTTCGACTCCGGTCCGTTTTTGGCCAGATGCGTCACCAGGATCGGCCTGTCGGAGGTGATGATGCCCGAAAGGGTGTTGTCTGACCCGGCGTTGATTTCGACCACGCTGCCGCGTGTAACGCTTATCGTCACAGGACCACCACCGAAATCGACCTGGGCCTGGGCATCGCCGTCAGGGCTGAAAAGATAGTAATAGTTGGTATCCCGGATATGCGGAATTACAAAAGCCGTTCCGGCAAAAGACGCCGGCACCGGCATATCCGTACCGTCCCGGCTGCTGCCGAGGCTGATGGGCGCGGTTGCGGATATCATGTATCCAGGGCTTAGGACACCGGCCTGAATTTCACCGGTCTCGTACCGGTTCAGGTTCAGATACGCGTTGTCGTATGCCTGGGCGGTGTTCCAGAACCCCACGGTGTGGTTGTGATCAGAAGAGGCGGACGCCCCTAGAAAGACCTGCCCGATGGTATGGCGGATCAGAAAATGAATGTTGCCGGCTTCGTTGCTGCCGCTAATGGGCGGGCCGAGGGTGCAGACGGGATTTTCCGGTGGGCCGGACGGAGGCAGCGGACCGGCCGTAATTTTGTTGCCGTCTGCCAGGCTGACCACCCCGACAGCCGCGCCTTCCAGGTTCGGATTCAATATGTAGTAGCGTGACGAAAGAACATCATTGACTGGATCGAACTGGTCGTCGGCGCCGTCATCGTCGGAATCGATGCTGTTCGCCGACATACCGTAATAATACTCGGCAATATTCGATATGCCGTCGCCGTCAAGATCGCCGTTAACATCATTTCGTAGGGGATCCAGGCTGTTGTGGATCTCCCACCCATCCGGCAGACCGTCGCCGTCGGTATCGTTGGAGGTGGGATCGGTTTCACCGGCATCGACCGCGCCGTTTTGGTTGGCATCTTCTTCACCGTCCAGGAGGCCGTCGCCGTCGGTATCCGGATTCAGTGGGTCGGTTTCGCCCGGGTCCAGCCGGCCGTTGCCGTTTTTATCTTCCAGATTGTCCGGCAATCCGTCTCCATCACTGTCTGTGTCATCCGGTTCGTTTACGGCAGAAACCACATGCCAGAACCCGTCCCAGTGCTGATCCGCTTCGGAGCCACCGATGAATCCCTGTCCAATGGTAAAGGTAAGCGAGTATTCCGCATTACCGATCTGACCGCCGGCGCCAAAAGTGTGATTTTCTGAAAGAAGCAGTTCCTGAGATGGGGACATGAGGCTGAGGTCGTCAAAATAGGCCGTGCCCGCAGCACTGCCGATGGTCATGCGGATTTTGATTTTGACGGAATTCGCATGGGTGAACAAGGTGTACGATTTCCTGTCCCAATCCGCGGTACCGCTGGTATGGCCGAAACTAGCGTCTCTGATGAAGTTGTTATTACCGTCATACTCTGAAATAATGAACTCAGCAGTGTCGGACAAACCGGTAGTCTTTATAAAGCCCTCAACTATGTATTGGCTGTTTCCGTCGACAGGTGTTTTTGCATGCTCGGCATAAAAAATATTGGCACCATTGCCGACAATCTTGCAGGAATAGCTGCCGCTGTAGGCATCCCCGGTGGTAGCCGTAACGTCGCCGAAATACGTATAATCGTCCAATCCAGACTCAAATCCCGGATTGGTGATGAGGTTTTCCTGCGAATACGCTATTTTGCAGCATAGCTGTAGAACAGTCCAGAAAACAATCCAAAATACCCACCCGAGCCGCGGCCGCCTGCAGGCTTTCATACGCCTATTCCTTTCTTCCATGCAGATTCGAATAAATCTGAGGAATCGTTAAGTCAGAAAGTTGTATGAGAATGAGGGTCAATAATTATGATCAAATATCATGATATTACTTTTCAAGAACGATGCAATCATGCTTTAGAAGACGGTATAGAGACGGCGTATGCAGGCAGTAGGAGACAGTATCTATATAAAAAATAACAAAAAAAGCCGGATGATCAAATGGGCGGAACCCCGTCCGATTCTCCGGCTTTGTTAATAGCATCTTGAGGACAACTTCGCATCTTCAGCACCTATTGAAGAGTGATCCGTTTGATTTGGCAAGAATTTATTTATGCTAAAATTTTTTGATTTAGAATGATTGGTGGGGTTGGTTAAGTTCGCACCTCCTTAAATAAATTTTGTCAAGTTTCTAGCATAGCAGTATAAGCTTGTCAACAGAAATTATTCTATTTACTTCCGCTAAAGTATAAACAAGGCGACCGGTATCGATATTGGTAGAAGTGTTTAACTACGTTTATAATATATTGTATTACAGATGCTTATTTTCAGACTTTATAAAGAAGAACAGTGCTTTGACTTCGCATTCAAGTTTCCTCTTAGTGAATCCTTCCTTTACTTCGTCCAAGGTTGTGTTTCAAAATTAGACCTGATGCAACTTTAAAATATAAGATAGACCGGCTTTAGGTAAAAACACTTTAAACAGGAAGGAATTCACTTGTTGCTTTAGTGGAACTGAACACTGGCCGCCCCTTGGGATATCATTCCATTACTCAGCGTAAAAAAGCCTTTACCTTTGGTTCGATTCTGAATATTCATGCAGGGATTTCCAAATTGGCACACAGCGGGATAATATCGACCATCTTCTGTCGATGTTGAAAGGATTTATAATTTCGAAAAATATAGGAAACTAAAGCTGTTGAATTCTATCATTTATAAAATAGACAGAATAAATTAATCCTGACCCGGACCGATCACCGGTACTGTGAAATCAAAAGTCAGGTATAGAATGACACAAGGCCGTTCCAATATATAAAAACAAGTCGCACCAGGGCGGGCTTTAGTCATTTGTAACTTTAGCTCACTTATAACAATTTAGGGTTTACCGTGTTGGTAAGCTTCGGCAGATCGTAGTATGAATTCGCTAACCGTTATCCGTCTGCAGTATTTTATTTATTTCGCCGTACTGGGCATCTATCTGCCCTATTTCAATCTGTATTGCTACCACCTTGGATTCAGCGGTACCCAGATCGGCACGCTTTCGGCATTTCGATCCTTGGTGCTGATCATATTCTCCTTGATCTGGGGGGCGCTGGCCGATCGATATCATATTCGCCGCCCGATTTACATTGGCTGCAACATGCTCGGCGTGCTGGTCTGGCTTTTTTACTTTACCACTATCGAATTTGTGCCAATGCTGATAATCACGATCAGTCACGGCATTTTTCACGCACCGCTGATTTCGTTTCTGGAAGCATTTACAATGGATGCCCTGGGCCGGGCCAAGTCCAGTTACGGCAGGATCAGGGCCTGGGGCTCCTTCAGCTTCATCCTCATGGTTGTTGTCCTCGGGCGGCTGATAGATCTTTATCCGATCGGACTGATCCTGATCCTCATACTGGCCGGCGGCATGGTGCTGTCGGTCTTCTCGCTTCAAATACCGCGCATTACAGTTAATCCCAAAAAGCATTTTTACGCCGAAGCCAGATCGCTGCTTGCACCCCGGGTGCTCGTGTTTTTTTTCTGCGGTTTTCTGATGCTGGTCAGCCACGGCGCCTATTACGGTTTTTTTTCCATTCATCTCGAGAACCTGGGATATTCACGGTCCTTCATCGGTATTACCTGGGCCCTGGCATCTATTGCCGAAATTGCGGTGATGATAAAATCCGACCGTATATTCCAGCGTTTTTCACTGGAGAGGGTTCTGGTGTTCTCCTTTGTCATTGCAACCCTCAGATGGCTGGCGGTGTATTTCGTCAGCTCACCGACCCTGATCCTGCTCACCCAAATTCTGCATGCCGTCACCTACGGCACATTTCACATGGCCAGCATCATTTATATCGATCGCTGGACACCGGACAAAACCAAAACCCTGGGGCAGGCGGTCAACAATGCCGTTCAATACGGGCTGGGATTGATGGTCGGATTTTTTTTGAATGGTTATCTCTACGAACACACCGGATCAGCCGCTTTGTTTGCAGCCAGCAGTGCCATTGCGCTGTCCGGCGGACTTATTTTTGGCGGATATTTGCTTGTCCGGCGCAAAGCATACTGAAAACACCATTGAATTAAATCCCAAATTAAAAGCACCAAATCCCAAACAATTATCCAATAATAAATGTCTCAAATTCAAAACGATGCTATATGCCTCGTGCAAAGTTACACTTAGCCGAATTCACTTGGGTTTTATATCATTTTTCAGAATATTGTTCTGTTTGGGATGAGATTTAGTCTTGTCGATTAACGATGATTGGTTTTCACGCAAAGGCGCAAAGCCGCAAAGATTATTTTGAAGAATCCCAGTTTTATTTTTCTTAAACTTGGCGCCTTTGCGTCTTTGCGTGAGATTTTATATAAAAAACTTTAGAGAACCCAAAATTTAGATTTAAGGCCTCAACATACCTACACAATATCACTGACCACCTAACCGTATTAGATCCACAGCAGATGGATAACGGAACATAATTCTGACAATCACTTTAAATTTTCTAAATTTTGTTTATTTGGATTTGTTTGTAATTTGGGTTTTGTTATTTGGAATTTTTTCCCGTGCTTGCGATCTCTGGGATAGACACTCGGAATGGATGTGAGCCCCGGAAGGACACTTAACTAGTCACCTTTTGACGGGAAAAAATAGTGCTTCAGCCAGTGCCACAGCGAGTTGCCGCGCAGCATATCCCGGTCGAGCCGGTTGATCTCGTCAAACAGCGCCACCGGGTCGGCGAACCATTGGGCCCTTGTGGTCAATTTTCGGGCGGGATCGAGCTGCTTGACCACACGGGCCGGATTTCCGGCTGCAATGGTGTTGTCCGGTATGTCATCCACCACCACCGCACCGGCTCCGATAACACTGTTTTCACCCAGGCTCACACCTTTGCCGATGATGGCACTGTCACCGATCCAGACATTGGAAGCGATCCGCACAGGTGCGGACCGGCCGATGGCGACGCGATTGTAAATGTCGTGCCAGTCGCAATCGGTAATGTAAGCCCGGCTGGCGATCATACAGTTGTCTCCGATGTCGATCCGGGAGGCTGAACTGATGCGCACGGCCGGACAGATCATGCAGTAGCTGCCGATGCGGATGCGCCCTTTTTGTTTTTCTTCGGGCCAGATTGACAGCCGCACCTTGCCGTCCTTGGTTGCGATCACTGTGGCGTAGTCGCCCAGTTCGATCGGGGAGCCGAAAATTTCGACATGCCAGGGTTTCATGAAGGTGGGGCGCCGGCCGAGTGCCGCAAACTGGGGTCGCAGGAAATGCTCGACATAGAATTCCTGGAGCTTGAGGTAGGTTTTTTTGATGAAATAGGGTCGATGATCGCGGTTCAAGGTTCGTCCCCTATGAAAGTGCTCCGATACTAAAACTGGATTAAAATCCCCTTACACCGGCGGCGTGTGACAGTAAATGAAAATATGCATCAAGTTTATTTTAACCCGCAACCCGCAACATTCTTAATCATCTGCTGAAAATATAGTCTTAAAAAGAGAACTGTGCAACCGATGTGTCCAGATTGTATTCGCATCTCGCTACTTGCTCAGCAGATTCGATTCCTGCCAGAACCGATGGGAGAACAGGCGGCTGGCCGGGGTCAGATCGTAGAGGGCGTCGGCGGCCATCAGGACCACCGCATTGGTCCAGGTGAGTTTGTCCTCCGGCCAAACCGTCATGTCCGGAAACGTGAAGCCGGCCCAGTAAGATCCATCATCGAATTTTTTATCACTGATCCAGTGAAATACAATTTCCGCCAGGGCGCGATTGCCGATGGCGCTCAGCGCCAGGGATAACTCCGACGTCTCGGCGATGGTTATCCAGGGAGCGTCGAACACGCAGCGAACCCCCTGGCCATCGATGACATACTTGCGCCAGTATCGGTCCAACCGCTTCCGGGCCGCCTGGCCGGTGTAAAGGCCGCCAAGTATGGGATAGAACCAGTCCATCGAATATCGGGATTTGGTCATATTAAAGCGGTGCGGCTTGTTTGAGATGGCGTTTTCGAGCTTTGCCAATCCCTGCTGCCAGGCCGGCCGGCAACAGCCGATGATTCCGGCAATGGCCAGGGCGCAGCGCACACTCATGGCGATGGAGCTCGAACCGGTCAACAGCGCCATACGGTCCACGTTGCCTTCCGGGCTGATGGCCCAATAAACATCACCATGCCGTGATTGAAGACTCAAAGCGAAATCGATGGCGGTGCTGATGGTCGGCCACATGTTTTTCAAAAATACCTTATCGCCTGTAATCAGATAATGCTGAAATACCCCGACAGCAATATACGACGACAGGTTGGCATCCCGGGTTTTATCTTCCGCCAGCCCCTGCCTGTATGCCGAAAACCAGCTGCCGTCGGCATTTTGCTTTTGCGCCAGCCACTCATAGGCTAGGCAGGCCCGGGACAGATACCCGCCGATGCTCAGACCCATGGCCGCCTCCACATGGTCCCAGGGATCCGTCTTTTGACCGCTGCACCATGGGATCTCGCCGTCTTGTTTTTGGGCCATTACAATGGATACGGCTGTGGATTCAATATCCAGTTCGCGTTCCAGCTTTTTTCCGATGACGTCCAGTTTCATTATAAGCTGCCTCTACTCGATCCGATACTGTAATTTCCGGTCCAAAGGGAAGATCCATACTGCGGAATAAAATCGCTTGCAAGAAAAAATTCGGTTCAATCCGCAGTGCGACATCTTGTGCTGTGGAATGTTTTAACCTAAACATCCTCTAATTGACCGAATGGTCGGTCATATCGTGACCAAATTACCATACTTCAATTGCTGAATAAATTTAAGGAAAAATAGCTTAAATATCTGTAAATATAGAAATTATTTTACAATATATTTTTCTTGACTTTCGATGTGCCTGTCTTATAATAGAACTCGCCGGTCGGATTTGAGACTCGTGTAAAAAATCGAAAAAGGTTATTCGAATGTCTCCCAGGTTTGTCGACAGAGAAGAGAAAATCAAGACCATTGCCAGGGCCGCACTCGAGTTGTTCAGCCAGAGAGGGTTCGCCGCGACAAGTGTGGGGCAGATCGCCAAAGCGGCGGGCATCGGCAAGGGGACCATCTACGAATATTTCGATACGAAGGCGGATATATTCGTGGCGGCTATTCTGGAGTGGATGCAGCATATCGAAAAAAATATGCGCAAAAAACTGGATCAGATCGAAGATCCGATCCAACGATTGTACGAGTTCGCTAAAATGAATATGGAACTCGTAGAGCCAATCGATCCTGCCATGGCCAGGCTTTCCGTTGATGTCCTGCAACACACCCTTTTGCAGGACGGCGCGCTTAATACCCGGCGCTACCTGATCAAAGAAGTTCACACCGGATTGCGTCAAATATTGGTGGACATCCTGCTGGACGGTATTTCCAAAGGGGTTTTTCGTCCGGCCATTGCGCGGGATGCGGAAAAATTTGCGATCAATTTGTTGGGCTATCTGGACGGAATCAGCCTGCATTATCTGATGTCCGAAAATTATTTTGACTTTCATGAACAGATTGACTTTACCCTGGAGGGCATCATCCGTATGATCAGTGTTCATCCGGCTTCTAATGGCGATCAAGCGCTGAAGCCGTCGGCATTCGGAAGTTTTGATTAAAATTTGGACGGGAAGTACAACCATGGAAAAGCGCGTCGAACAAAATCCGAAATCGAAGACCCAATCTGCAGGCCGGTCGCGACTGCGGCGGGCAGTACCGGCACTGTTCATTGTGCTGCTGCTGATAATCATCGGAAGCCTTGTGGTCAAGATCCAGTCAAAAGCCGAAATCATCAAGGCCCAAAACCAGGCCAAGATGAAAAAAGGCCAACCGGCACCGAATGTGATGACCTTAAGGCTTACCCCCGCAACCATTCGGGATCAAATCGACCTGCCGGGCGTGACCTTGCCATGGGTGAAGCTGCAGATTGTGGCCGAAGTTCCCGGCAGGATTACCGGCAAGTCCGTCAAAGAAGGTGCTGCCGTCAATAAGGGTGATGTACTGGCTACTATCGATTCGCGTGATTACCGCAACGCCTATCGGTCGGCCAAAGCCGCGTATGATTTGGCTGTTTCCGAATTAAAGCGCCAGAAAGCACTGAATCAGCGCAAGGTCGCGCCCCAAGCCCAGCTGGACACTGCCATCGCCCAGGTGGAAAGCACCCGAGCCGCCATGGACAATGCCCGGATTGCGATCGAAAGATGCACCATCCGGGCCCCTTTTGCCGGGGTGGTCAATCACCTTCCCGTTGAGACGGGACAGTACCTGGCCGTGGGGGACCCGGTGGCGGAACTGCTGCAGATCGATCGGCTCAAGGTGCGGGTCGGCATTCCGGAATCGGATGTGGATGCCGTGCGCCGGATCGATCGGTTCAAGGTCAAGATCGACGCCCTGGAGGGCAGGGTTTTCGAAGCCTGCAAATACTTTCTGTCAAGAACCGCCGATTCCATGGCCCGATTGTACAGCCTGGATCTGACGCTCGACAATCCACAGGGCAGTGTCCTGCCGGACATGTTCGCACGGGTTGAGATAATAAAAAAAGAGGTTCCGGAAGGGTTGTCGATTCCACTGTATGCGGTCATCAACCGCAATGATGACCGCGTCGTCTACATCGTCGAAGACAACCGCGCCCGTATTCGGACCGTAGAGCTGGGGCTGCTGGATGGTTGGCAGGTGCAGGTACGTGCGGGCCTCACCCGGGGTGAAGAGGTGATCGTCGTCGGTCACCGCAGCGTCAATGACGGCCAGCAAGTTAATGTCGTACGCAGCGTCGCATCGCCGGAGGACATCGTTAAATGATTGTTTCGGATACAGCCATCCGCAACCGCATCAGCGTCGTCGTGCTGGCGGTGATCGTTCTGGTCGTCGGAATCTACTGCTATATCTCTTTGCCCCGTGAAAACGAACCGGACATTACTATCCCCAACGTGTTTGTTTCCACCAGCTACAAAGGCGTATCTTCGGCCGATATCGAAACCGCCATCACCATTAAAATCGAGAACAAGCTCAAGGGGCTCGACCGGGTCAAAAAGATTCATTCAGTCAGTTCGGAAGGGCTGTCGCAGATAAACATCGAATTTATTCCCGGCACGGACATCGACGAGGTCCTGCAGAAAGTCAAAGACAAGGTCGACGAAGCCAAGAAGGATCTGCCCGGAGACCTGGAGGATGATCCGGCCGTGTTCGAAGTCAATTTTTCGGAACTGCCGATCGTCGTGTTTTCGCTGTCCGGTACCTGCGGGATCACCTGTCTGAAAGAGATCGGCGACGACCTGGAAGAGGCAATTGAAGCCATTCCCGGTGTTCTCGAGGCCGAAGTCACCGGCGGTCTTGAACGCGAAATCCGCATCGAGGTCGACCCGGACAAACTGGCCTACTACAGGATACCGATTACCGCTTTTCAGGATGCCGTCCACGGCGAAAATCAGAATACTTCCGGCGGCTCCATTACCCTGGGCGACGGCCGGTATCAATTACGGGTGCCCGGTGAGTTCGAAACCCCGTCCGAAATTCTAAATCTGGTCGTCGGAACATTTGAAGGTCTGCCGATATATTTGAAGGACATGGCCCGGGTGGTCGATGGATTCAAAGACGAGACCAGCCGGTCCCGTTTGGACGGCCACGAGGCGGTCAACATCGCGGTTAAAAAACGGGTTGGAGAAAACATCATTGCCATCACGGATCAGATCGACGAGCTGATCGAACGCCAACGCAGCGGGTGGCCCGAGGGCACCCGGATTACCAAGCTCATGGACCGGGCCAAGGATGTGCGCCTGATGGTGGCCGACCTGGAGAACAACATTATCTCCGGACTCATCCTGGTGGTGGCGGTGCTGTTTTTTGCCCTGGGAATGCGCAACGCGGTTCTGGTCAGTCTTGCGATTCCCTTCTCCATGCTGCTGTCGTTTGCGATTCTGTACGTGCTCGATATTACCCTGAACATGGTGGTTTTGTTTTCGCTGACCCTGGCTCTAGGGATGCTGGTTGACAATGCCATCGTCATCATCGAAAACATCTACCGCTACATGGAACAGGGGGTTCCGCGAATTCAGGCCGCCATGAAGGCCACCGGCGAGGTTGCCTACCCGGTTATCGGCTCCACCCTGACTACCCTGGCCGCTTTTTTCCCGATGATTTTCTGGCCCGGTATTATGGGCGAATTCATGAAATACCTGCCGATCACCCTGGTGGTGACCCTTGCGTCCAGCCTTTTTGTGGCCCTGGTCATCAATCCGGCGCTCACGTCGATTTTCATGCGAATAAAAAAGAAAAAGACCCCGGCCAGCACATCTCAGGATGCGGATCAGGTGGCCCAGGCCGGTGAAAAGCCGGTGATTATCAAGGGCGTGCTGCTGACCACTTACACGCGCCTGCTCAAACTGGCGCTGCGCTACCGGTTCACCGTACTGCTGGCCTCTTTTGCCGTTCTGATCATCTTTTTGCAGATCTGGCTGCTGGTCGTGGGCCTGGAAAAGCCGGTCGAATTTTTCCCGCAGATCGACCCGAAAAGCATGTATGTCAATATCGATCCGCCGGAAGGCGCGGATCTCGAATATATCGACCGCATCGCCAGGAAAGTGGAGATGGCGATCAACGGCGCCATCGATGACGGCGAAGTGCTGCCGGTTGATCACTATGAGGCATCATATGTCGCCAAAAAACATCCTAAAGCCTCGGGAGAAGAATTTTACGGCCCCAGCGATCTGGGCAATGTGGAGCACGTTTATTCCAAAACCGTGGAAACCGCCGGTGCCGGCCAGCTATTCGGGCAGAATCTGCCCAATCACATCGGCGTTCAGTTTCTGGATCTCGAATATCGGCTGCGGCCGTCCGCCACAAGCCTGGAGGAGATCCGCCGGCGCGTCAAAGATATCCCGGGGGCGCGCATCACCGTGGCCGAGCAGCAGGAAGGTCCGCCGACCGGCGCCCCCATCAACATCGAAATCTCCGGTGATGATTTTCGAGCGCTGGGACGGCTGGCGGCCGAATTAAAAAAATCGGTGGCCAAAGTTCCTTTCGTAGAGGACATCCAGGATGATTATGTGGAAGGTATTCCTTCGGTGCGGATAAAAATCGATAGACAGAAAGCCGCGTTGTTCGGACTTTCCACCAACACCATCGGGTTCGCCCTGAAAACGGCCTACAACGGCCTGGAGATTTCCACCTTTCATGAAGGCGATGATGATTACGACATCACCGTCGCCCTTTCGAAGCCGAACCGGCGGGTGATGGATGTCTTAAATAAGCTGATGATTCCCACCCCGTCGGGATATCTCGTGCCGCTGACAACCATCGCCGGCATCGATTATTCCGGAAGCATCGGGGATATTATCCGGATCAATCACGATCGGGTCGTCACGGTAAAGGCCAATGTGGATGAAAGCAAGATACCGGGACCGGTCGCTAGGAAACAGGCCGAAGATCTCCTGAAAGATTTCCCCCTACCGGCCGGATACAAATATAAATTTACCGGTGAATTCGAATTCCAGAAAGAGTCCGAAGAGTTTCTGACCAAGGCGTTTATCATCGCCGTTTTTCTCATATTCTTGATATTGGTGACGCTTTTCAATTCTATCATCCAGCCGCTGATTATTCTGACATCGGTTATTCTGTCGCTGGGAGGGGCTTTTTTGGGTCTGACGTTTATGCGATCGCCGTTCGGCATCATCATGTCCGGTGTCGGCGTGATTTCCCTGGCCGGAGTGGTGGTCAACAATGCGATCGTGCTGATCGATTACATCAACAAGCTCAGAGAGCGGGGCATGGCCCTGCAGGATGCCCTAATCGCAGCCGGTGCCACCCGGCTGCGGCCGGTGCTGCTCACAGCCGTCACCACCGTGTTGGGTCTGCTGCCCATGGTGACGGGGGTGTCTTTTGACTTTCATAAAATGGCAATGTCTTTCATCAGCGAGTCCACCCAGTGGTGGCAAAACATGGCCATTGTCGTGATCTTCGGACTGATGATTGCGACCTTTCTGACGCTCGTGGTGGTGCCGACCCTCTATTCGCTGCTGGCCTCCCTCAAGGAAAGCACCCGGCGCCTCGGCCACAGGATAAGTGGGACCTACCAAACACCCGTGCACCCAGTGACGTAAACGATTCGAGCCGCGCTAATGCGCGCAACGAGCAAACGGCCAAACGGTTCAATCCCGCCGCATAGCATGACAGGCGCAGCTCAACGGGCAAACGCTCCAACGGGCTATACGGGTTCAACGGGCTCAACCGGCCAATCCCGCCGCAAGGCGGGACTTCACATCGTATTTTTAAAAAGGGGGTGTTCAGCCGACTAAACTTGCCAACTGCCCAACCGGCCCAACCGGCCCAACCGGCTCAACGGGCTCAACCGGCTCAACGGACTCCCATCAATCATGGTCGAACAAATACCCCACCGATCGGAGGCTTTTGAAATAGAGAGGATTCTTGGGATCGGGCTCGAAGTATTTTCGAAGGCGTACGATAAAATTATCCACGGTGCGGGTGCTCGTTTTGCGCGAATATCCCCAGCCGATTTCCAGAAGTTTGTTGCGCGAAAGCGGCTTGCCGCGATTGACAATGAAAACCTTCAAAAGTCTGGCTTCCTGTTCGGTCAGATTGATTTCGCCGGCGTGACTGTGCGCCCGGGAAGTTTCAAAGTCAATCCGGTTGGCACCGAATGTGTATTTCTTGGGGGATGATCCGGCGACGGCATCGTTTTTCTGATCCGCTTCAGCGTTATTCCATAATGCCCGGGTCAAAAGACGCTCGACGCGCAGCAAAAATTCTTCCAGGTCAAAGGGCTTGGCCATGTAATCATCCACACCGCTCGCGAGGGCTTTTACCTTGTCCGCCGGTGTGCCCTTGGCGGATAACACCAGAATCGGAACCCGTTCATCCTCCAGCCGGATGCTGCGCAGCACGGAGATGCCGTCGATAACCGGGAGCATGATATCCAGTACGATCAGATCCGGCCGGCATGCTTTCCATTTCTGAATGGCGTCACTGCCGTCGCGTGCGATGACCACATCATACCCCTGAAGCTTCAAATTCAGTTCCAAACCCTCGGCAATATAGTCTTCATCTTCCACAACCAGGATGAGGTGTTTTTCATTGTCGTTCATTGCAAGGTCCTCGTTTCCGGTGGGGCTTTTTCCGGCTGAGGCAGAATCAAGGTGAAAACCGTTCCCTGCTCCTTGCCTTTGCTTTCGGCAACCACTTTCCCTTTATGCAGACGTGCGATGTTCTGCACGAGATGCAGGCCCAGACCGCTGCCCATGGCCGAGCGGTCATCGGATCGTCCAATCTGATAAAATTTTTTAAACACCTTTTTTATTTCGGATTTTTTAAGCCCGATGCCATTGTCCGCAAAGCGGATCTGTAATTTGTTTTTGTGCCGGGCAAACGAAATTTCCAGGCTGGGCACCGGCGATGTATTGTACTTGATGGCATTGGTCGTCAGGTTCATCAGAAGCATCTCAAACAAAGACTGGTCAACGATATAAAAAAAGGAGTTATCGGATGGATTCCGGATGGTGATCTCGCAATTTTGAAACAGATGGTTGTTGTGCTTGTAGAACTGCTCCACTATCGATACAACGTCTGTCAAAACGAACTCGCCGCCGAAACTTTTACTCTCAATTCTGGCCAGGTTCAGGATTTGATTGATCGTGTCCGACAGGCGGTGGATGTCATTGAGCATGTAGCGTATGTATTTGAGCTGTTCTTCCCGCGACAGGCTATGCTTTGAAAGGGTTTCAAGAAACAGCTTCAATGAGGTCACCGGTGTTTTCAGCTCGTGGGTGAAGTTATTAATAAAGTTATGCTGCAATCGATAGAGCTGGTAGGTTTTTTGATTGTACACAAATATAATGAAAATTCCCAAGAGAATAATGCCGACCAGAATGGACAGAATCAGAACCACGACCCAGGTCTGAAACTCCAAAAACTGGGTGGCGTCGAGGTTGAATTTGCGGATAACCGATTCGAGTCCGGCGCTGACTTCAAAATACCAGTAGATGTAAAGCGTCAGGGATGTCGCCAGCGCCACAATCGAGAAGATGAATACAGAAATCGGGTGGAAAAAAAGTTTTGAATAACGCATGTCCCTGCCGTCACCGTCCTGTCCGAAGAAGTGAGAAAAAGGATACTAGGTACCCATATTAATATCCGTTCAGGCCGCATTTCGTCAAATGATTTTGTATCCGCGCACACTTTTTAATATTACAGGCCCTGGCCGTGTTCAGGAGGTCGATTGTAAAACAAATGTAAAACCCGAAAAATGGGTTGTTATTTTTCTGTCAATTTTTTTATCAAATAAAATAGTGCCGCAAATATCGGTCCTGCAGGAAGTCTTTGTTCCAGCCGTCCAGTCGGAAAGCCCGCTGCCCACAGTTCTGAGACCACGCAGTTGTGTTAAGGAGGAGAAAATGAACCGCCCGCAAAACTTGTTGCTTGTCTATCCCGAAGTGCCCAAAAATACTTACTGGTCCTACAAGTATGCCCTTCGTTTTACAGGGCTCAAGAGTGCGATGCCGCCGCTGGGGCTTATAACCCTGGCGGCGCTCATCCCCGATTCATATAATCTGAAGCTCGTTGATATGAATATCGAACCCCTTGACGAAGCAGATATCCAATGGGCCGATGCGGTGCTGATCTCGGCCATGGTCGTGCAAAAGGATTCGTTTAAAAGTGTCGTAGACACCTGTCGTGCGCGCAGTAAAACAATTATCGCCGGTGGGCCGTATCCAACCGCAAATTATCGCCAAATCGAGGGGGTGGATCACTTTGTCCTGGGAGAAGTGGAGGATATTCTCAGTGGTTTCCTGACGGACCTGCAGGCCGGCTGTGCCCGCAGGGTATATCATGCGCAGCACCGGCCGGATATTGCCCAATTGCCGACCCCTCGATTCGATCTGCTCGACCTGAAGGCCTATTCAGCCATGTCGATCCAATATTCGAGAGGTTGCCCCTTCAGATGTGAATTCTGCGACATTTGGACAAGTTATGGCAATCGGCCGCGGCTAAAGTCGGTTGGAACCATAATCGGGGAGCTGGATGCACTCTATCGGCTCGGCTGGCAGGGACCGGTGTTTATCGTGGATGACAATTTCATCGGCAATAAAAAACGCGTCAAGAACGAGCTGTTGCCGGCTCTGGTAAAATGGCAACAGGAACACCGCTACGCTTTGCGGTTCTTTACCGAGGCCAGCATAAACGTGGCCGACGATCCTGTGCTGCTGGCCGGCATGCGGGATTCCGGTTTCAATGAGGTGTTTATCGGAATTGAAACACCGTCGGCCGCATCCCTTAAAGAAACGGGCAAAACCCAGAACCTGAAAACCGACATTCCCCGGGCGATTCAAAGGATCCAAAGGTACGGCATGGAAGTAATGGCCGGCTTCATTCTGGGATTTGACAGTGATACGGCGGATATCTTTGAGCGCCAGATTGCGTTTATCAGCAATAACGCGATTCCACGGGCCATGGTGGGTTTGTTGAATGCAATGCCCGGCACCGCTCTTTTTGACCGGCTGCAGAAGGAAGGCAGAATTATCAGCGAATGCGAGGGGAACAATACCCACCAGGTGACGACCAATTTTAGAACCAAAATGAACGCGAACCAATTAAGAGCAGGGTATCGCAAGGTTCTCGAGACCCTCTACGGGGGCAACCTCAAAAGCTACTTTGCGCGCTGCAACCAGCTCTTTGATAACCTGGGGGATACCACCTATTTCCAACGGGACATCGGTATGCAGGAGATCCGAATCCTTGTGCGTACCTTGCTGACACAGCCTTTTACCCGCTATGGTCTGCAGTACATTAAATTTGTCATCCGCAGTCTGGTTAAACATCCCGGTATATTTGCAGAAACGATCCGGTTCGGCATTATGGGACATCATTTTCATATCATTACCCGGGAAATGCTCAAGTCCGAAGCGGTCGTATCCGCCCTGGATGAAAGTTTTCACGACCTGGAGGACCAGCTGGACGATTGGCTGAAGACAGCCAAGGTAAATTCGCGCGATGCCTATCGCAATCTGCGCCTGCTGTGGGAGCAGCAGAAAATAAAGCTGGAAGAAATCCGCAAAATGATCGACCGTGTCCATGAGGATTTTCGCGAAGATGTCGTAAAAAAATATACAGACGTGTCGCAGAAAATGAAATCACTCTTCCATGCGCTACCGCCGGAGATTGTCGAACCGACTGCCGGTATCTGATAATATTGCGCGCCCAACGGGTCGGATTGCTCACCTGCCGCCGGCTTGACGATCCGCAGCTTTTCCTGCTTGACTTTAATAAAATCTCTGATTAGATATCAACTTAGGGTTCGCGAAAAGATAACTCTATATTCTAGGGGGTCGAAACAACTGCAGGGCAAGGTGCGAGGAGGACGAATAGCACATGCTATTTAACCGATGCGCTAGGCAGCCCGGCGGAATGCATCATCGTATCTAATTTCCAGGGGAGATGCATCGGCTTATAATAATGATAATGTCCAAAGGCGATGCATCGGCACACTAAAATGTGAAGTTATCTTCAAGCGTGTCCCTAGCAGGCACACACGGGCAAACTGCCGCTTCGCACACCTCATTTTCTGTGGGTGCTTTTTTCTCGATCCACTGCACACCAAAGCTCGAACGCGCAATTATATTTTTTATACCAACAACGTGACCCTTAACCTGAAACCACCTCCGGAGCAGACGATGTCAGTGATCTTTCTGAAATTACCAATTCTAGGGGCGCAATAAAAATAAATTATTCGAGCGTGTCTTTTGATCGTCGGGATTGCTTTCAACGGATGAACATTTCAATATGCATCCGTCAAAGCGCCTTGATACTGGATCACAAGCCTGTACATTCTTCGGATAATTTATTTTTGCCGCGTCCCCAAAGCCGCTCCAGAGCTCCTGTCTCCGGAGGCGTTCATCACATCATGGTTGCGGCGCTGGATCCAACGCCGTAACGAAACCGTTCTACCAGTAAGGATTTTTTCACGGGCAAATCAGTTCGATGGCCCAAATTCAAGAAAGGAGGCAATCATGGCAGACAGTGTTTACAAAATTATTGATCTTGTGGGGAGCAGCCCCAATTCCTGGGAAGAGGCCGCCAGGAATGCGGTGGAGACCGCAGGCAGAAGCCTGAGAGACTTAAGAATTGCGGAAATTGTGAAATTCGACATGAAAGTCGAAAATGGAAAGGTGACCGCCTACAGAGCGCGAGTGAAACTGTCATTCAAATATGGTGGTGAATAAGAATAGAGATTAAAGTTGGCGTTTTTCCGGACCCAGGTTATAAAGGCGCGTCCGGAGCGCTTAACGGCAGCGGAGTATTGGAGTCTTGGAGTAACGGAGTAAAGCCGGTCCGGCACTCCATCACTCCATCACTCCGGGCAACCAGCTCTTTGCGCTGGCTTGTTCTCTATGAGATTGCATTTATACATGCATTCATAAATACGATGACGCAATGCTATCAACTGAAAACTTTCAACTTTAGTCACTATTAAATTCAGCCTCCGATTTCATTAAATGAATCCGTAATCGAATCTACGAAATCGAGCACATAGTCCAAACCTGACATCGACTTCATTGATTATCAATCGCATCGGCCATTAATTCACCGACCGTTTTGGAAAAGCGTGACGGGTTCTCCAGCTTGCCCCCCTCCCCGACGATGGCCATGTCGAGCAACAACTCGCTGTAACTGGCCAAAAGCGGATCGTTTTTGTCCCCTTCATACAGATCCTTGATTTTTGTCAGGGCCGGATGGTTCACATTCAGCTCCAACACCCGTTTGACCTGGGGCGGATTCTGGCCCGAAGCTTTCAGGATTTTCTCCATGTAAGCACTCATATCGTGCGCTTCGCCCGACAGGCAGGACACCGAATCCTTCAGACGTGAAGACGCTCTGACCTCTTTGATTTTATCCTGCAGTTTTGATTTGATGAAACCAAACAGCGCTGTGTAATCCTGCTTTTTACCTTCATCGGCTTCATCCAGCGTCAGGTCCCCTTTTTCTGCGCTTTTCAGAGGCTTGCCGTCATATTCGGCCAGGGATTCAACCACCCATTCGTCAACCGGATCAGCCATCAGAAGGACTTCATAGTCTTTTTCCTTCAACTTCTCTATGAGCGGGCTGTTGATCATCGCGGCGATATCATCACCGGTTATATAGTAGATTTCTTTTTGATCCGGTTTCATATTGGTAACGTATTCTTTCAGCGATACCAGGTTGCCGTCGGATCGGCTGGTTTGATAGCGGACCAGTTCGGAAATTTTCTTGCGATTTTCAGGATCCGTATGAATGCCGATTTTTAAAATTGGTCCGAATTCATTATAGAATTTTTCATATTTTTCCTGATCCATTTTTTCGAGATGCTCGAAGAGCTTTTTGGCAAGGTTGCGCCGAATGTTTCGCACCAGGCGGTCCTGCTGCAGGATTTCGCGGCTGATGTTCAGGTTCAGGTCCGGTGCATCCACAACGCCTTTGACAAAACGAAAATATTCCGGAACCAAGTCCTGGCAGTCTTCCATGATGAACACCCGTCGACAGTAAAGATGTACGCCGTGTTTTTTTTCGGGATGAAACAGGTCAAACGGCGCCTGCGCTGGAATGTAAAGCAGGGCGTCATACTCGGTCGTGCCCTCAAATCTCATGTGCAGGTGGGTCAAAGGCGCGTTCCAGTCGTGACTGATGTGTTTGTAAAATTCTTCGTATTCTTCTTCCGCAATCTCGTTTTTGTCCTTGGCCCAGATGGCTTTCATGGAGTTCAAGGTTTCTTCGCGTACAACCCGGCGGGTGGTCTCACCGATCGGTTTGCCGTCTTTATCTTTGATTTGATCGGCTTCGGGTATCGGTTCTTCCTTTTCCACGTCCATGGCAATCGGATAGGCGACAAAATCAGAGTGTTGTTTGACGATGCGGCGGATGGTCCACTCGTCGGTAAAATCGGGCTCATCTTTTTCCTTCTTTTTCAGGTCCAGAATGACGGTGGTGCCGCGCGTATCTTTTTGGATTTCTTCGATTGTGAACGTGCCGTCTCCGGTCGAAACCCAGCGGGTGGCCTTCTCGCTGCCTGCAGCCCGGGTGATCAGGGTTACTTTTTCGGCCACGATAAAGGCACTGTAAAACCCGACGCCGAACTGGCCGATCAGCTCCGGGGTCAGGGTTTCCTTGTCCTTTATGTGCTCCATGGCTTCCAGAAATGCCGCAGTTCCGCTTTTGGCAATCGTGCCGATATTTTCCAAGACTTCGTCATAGGTCATGCCGATGCCGTTGTCGGCAACCTCCAGGGTGTTTTTGATGCCGTCGGCGGTAATTTTGATTTTAAATTGCGCATCATCGTTTAGAATTTCCGGCTCCAGCTGCGCTTTGAAGCGGAGCCTGTCGACGGCATCCGAGGCGTTGGAGATTAGTTCCCGTAGAAAAATCTCTTTGTTGGAATACAGGGAATTTACGATCAGATTCAAAAGTTGCTGTACTTCGGTCTTAAACTGGTGTGTTTCTTTCTTAGCTTCCATCGCTGCTCCTTGTTACAAAATACTTTTCTTGCCAGATTTAGTTTCCGGCCCTTTTTTGCGCATATAATGGGTGTGATTTTAAAATTGTCAAGACCTGCCAACCGCCTGACAATACATGTAAAATACCCTGTAATCGCCCGGATGAGCCAAAGCTGGTGTTGAACAGCCGCTAAAATGGCATTATTGTATGCGCAATGTGCCAAAATATGGTACACTCAGACGCTGGACCGAATACGGAAATGGCGCCGACAAACTCGATAGGATAGAGGATGCGTGAATGATTGATCTTGAAGACAGTGTATTTATCCACCAACCCGTCACTAAAGTTTTTGAATATGTGACCAATTTCGAAAATAACTCCCAGTGGCAAACCGGCATTGTCACAACCGAAATGACTTCTGCCGCGCCCTTTGGCAAAGGATCGACCTACAGCTGTGTGAACCGGTTTCTGGGTTTTCGATTTGGAGATATAGTCAATAGTTGTGTATGAAGAAATTAGGCGGCAATCCGTTTTTCTTCGACACCATTGACAAATTTAACTCCTCTAATTACTTCTGCCAGGCGTTGCGGATGGTGAAGTCG
>Ga0126326_1000204_pt1 | contig 25627 bp, 26 predicted proteins | sample InaspJWI67metaG_FD_94485 | JGI IMG/M metagenome (GOLD analysis project Ga0126326, IMG submission 94485) | Marine gutless worms symbiont microbial communities from Oahu, Hawaii - Inanidrilus sp. 1 OAHU.JWI-67 metaG | ecosystem: Host-associated > Annelida > Digestive system > Unclassified | place... | reverse complement strand
TTATCCTGGTTCATGGGTGGTGTATCCTTTCCTTTTTAGTGTGGCCGGTTGACTGCTGCTAACAATCTACCGGTGGATACACCGCCTTTTCCTTTAAACACAACTTTTAAATATAACTCTGCTTGATTATTCCGACAGCTTCCTCCGGTTTACCGGACCAGGCTAAAATGGCTCCAAGCTCTGATAGCCTGTCAGCGTTATTAGGATTCATGGCGATGGCTTTCTCAAGCTCGGCAATAGCCTCTTCATGCCGCCTTTTCCAAAGAAAGACATTTCCCAACAGGCCGTGGGGTTCTGACAAAGTTTCATCCAGGGCTATAGTTTTATTAGCCAGATCAAAAGCCTTGTCCACCAGGTGAGTATTTGGGTTCCATCCGAAAACCCATTCATTTAAGTAGGTTTCACCCATCCGTGAATAGGCTGGGGCATATTGCGGGTCCAGTTCAATCGATTTTTCAAACATCTCTCGAGCCAGAAAATTCGCCTCTTTGGTGAAACGAAAAAGGCTCTCTAAACCCCTCAAATAGCAATCATAGGCTTCAATATTGCACGAGGATTGACATTTGCATGCCCGGCAGACCTGTTCATTCTCCGTCAATTTCACGGTCAACGCAGACACGATGCGTTGCGTGACCTCATCTTGCAAAGCAAAAATATCTTCAAGATCCCGATCGTAGCGCTCGGCCCAAATATGCCCGATAGTAGAGGCGTCCACCAATTGGGCTGTTATTCGAACTCTTTCTTTTACCTTGCGAACACTGCCCTCCAGAACATAACGCACCCCCAGTTCACGACCGACCTGCTCTATCTTGGCTGCCTTTCCCTTATAGATAAACACGGAGTTTCGGGCGATAACCAAGAGCCCTGAAATCCGGGAGAGATCGGTGATCAGATCTTCGGTTATTCCGTCGCTGAAATACTCCTGTTCAGGATCACCACTCATATTGACAAAGGGCAAAACAGCAATGGAGGGTTTATCAGGCAAAACAACAGACTTAATCATATTTGGCACATTAATATCAGGTTCAATTTTCACCCGATATACTCTAACCGGCTCAGATATATTTTTAACTGCCTGTGCCCCCATATATTCATATTCCAAAGCGAGTTTCGCTTTGACCTGATCAAAGACATTGCGTGATATGCAGATGCCCCCCGGATCTGCCAAACCTTCGATCCTTGCGGTGATATTGACCCCGTTGCCGTATATCGTGTCGTCTTCCCAGAGAATGTCCCCTAGATTTATACCAATGCGAAATTGCATTTTACGACTATCGGGAAGTTCGGCGTTTTTATTCTGAAGCTCTTTTTGGACATTCACGGCACATTCAACGGCATCCACGGCACTTCCAAATTCAGCCAGCAAGTTGTCTCCCGGGGCATCCACCACCCGCCCGTTGTATTGGCCGATGAGCGTAGACATGATGCCCAGATACTGCTTCAGTGTGTCTACGGTAGCGAGTTCATCATCGCCCATAAGTAGGCTGTACCCTTTGACATCGGCACTAAAAATAGCCCTGAGCTTTCGTTTGTGTCTTTTTATCGCCATGGGATCACTATCTCAATCATTCCATTGCCGGCTGATAGAGTTGCGGCACGTGGGATGAAGCGTAGTGCGCGTTATCTCAAGTCGTCCTCGAAGGAAAACCGGATGACTATTCGTTCCTGAGAACAAACGCCGGCGAGAATACCGGCAGGCACACGGCTATGTATCCTGCTCATTCTGGAGTGCCAAATTTGGTGTTAGAAAACTTTTCTGATCAGTGTGGATTCAAGATGCGCTGACAAACTTCAGAAACAAAGGTTTAATCGAACACTAAACCCAGAGGGATTGGCGTGTCAAGGCTTGATCCTCTTTGAGCCATGCTCGGGGCTAAAATAAGCAGCCCTCAATGCTATGGGTTACAGGTCTAACTATGTACTGCCTTGAAAGCGTAGTTTCATCTCCTTTCCATAGGTACTGTTCACCTTAAAGCAGATCCGTTGATGCTCACGGCACCACCTTTTTTACCCTCATCCGTACCAGGGTTTTTCGTCCATCTCTACTTGCAGGCCGTCCAGTAACTTGTTAAGCCCGCTGAATAGATCAACAACCGCCAATATTTCAAGAACGCCTTCTTCATCCAGTCCCAGTTTCCGCACCGCGGAAGTATGAACCGAGATTCAATATTGGCATCCCATTACCGCTGATACTGCAACGGCAATAATTTCCTTTGTCAGACTATCAAGCTTGCCCGATTCCTTCATGACGGTCTTAATTTTTTTCCAATTTATCTCGAGGTAACTGGGCTTGGCAGCCATGACTTTGTACATATTGGGCACAAAATCGATACCGAGCGATTCTCTAATATCCTGGTAAATCTCTTTTGTGCGACCGGTTGCTTCGTCTTCGCCAACCATCTTTATGGAAGCCATGTTACTTCTCCTTTAGTCTGCTGTTGGGCGCTATTGTTTCTCCGTACATTTCCTCATAAGCCTTCCAGATCGGGCAGTGGTCTGAGTGAAACGGGTGGTGCAATATCCTGCCAATAATAGATTTAGGATTTTCCCTGGCATGATTGCAAGCCGGGCAGTGCTTGCAGATCGAAGCTTTCAATTTTTTAAAAGGCCGAACATTTCTTACGGTAATCTGACTTGTTTTGACAATACCATCCATTTTTGTATCGAACATGGGTATCACCTCCTTTTTAACCCCATAGACGTAATAAATGAGAGAAAGGATACACTCGTGGGTCATATTCAAGTTTGGGGCTTCGCCCCAATTGGAATGATGGAATTGTGGATTGATGGGTTCTGGCCTCCGGCCCGGAGAGGAAAATGGAATAATGGGGAAATTATTTTAACGAGAAGGAGGCAAAGGGGAGGTCGGTTTATTCCGGCATTTTTGGCATTATTGCCGGTTGCTTTCTATCGCAAGCCAGTGCATTTTGTTCGTTTTGATAAAAATCGCAACCGGCATCGAGCTCTTTTTTTAATTTGGCCCGTGCGCGGTGGAGTCTTATCTTGACGGTATCAAGCGAAACCTGAAGGACATTGGCGATTTCCCTGTTCTTCAGTCCCTCTATTTCGCTGAGAAGAATGACCGCCCTGTATTCAGGTTTGAGCCGATCGATATATTCGTGTACGCATTCACTCATCTCTTTTCGGATGACCTGACCATCGGTGGCTGTGTTAGGTTGATTCGTCCAGACGTTGCGATCTTCAATCCCTTCCCTTCCTTCCAGAGAAGCTTGTTGCGATAAACGGCTGACAGACGGAGAGCGAAACCGGTCAATTGTCTTATTTGTCGCAATGCGGTATATCCAGGTAGAGATCTTCGATTCGCCTCTAAAATTTCCAAGACTGCGGCTTACTTTTTCAAACACTTCCTGGGAAATATCTTCGGCTGCATCCCGGCCCGCCAACCGGGATAGATAGCGGAGAATTTTCGGATGAAATTCCTCGTAAATCTCCTTAAAACCCATTTCCGTGCCCACGGTGCCCTCCTTCAAAAAGGTGTTTCTGGCAGCGTAAAAAAAACGGTGGGGGTGCATGTCCGGGCGTAAGCAGAAATAGCGTTAGTTAAGTTGCAGTCTGGATTTCACTCTGACAACAGGAATGATGTGCTGGACCTTTTACAGCGACCCCCAGTTTTTTCGAATACGGACAATATGTCACATAGTGGCATTTTTGTCAAATTTTAAAAGGCGGTGGCAGTGATAAGTCATTCTTTCGGATATAGCACTTAATTCACTGGATTAAAGCGAGATTATTAATTTTTCACGCCAAATATGTTGATTGGGAAGGAAATTTGTGTCGCTTGCCTATCTTTAGGGAGCCCACTTTAATTTTAATTTTTTCTGGGATCTGGCGCAGTCCTGCAGATAGAGATTGATGAGATTTTGATAGGGTATTCCGGTTTCATCTGCCAATTTTTTAAAATAATCAACCACATCAACATTCAGGCGCAGAGTCACCTGCTTTTTAAGGAATTTGGCATATGGGTTTTTTACCGATTTTGAAAAATCGTACTGTTTTCTCATGATATAAAACTTTCGTATTGTTTTTGCTCGTACTTGTTGGCTTTTCTTGCAGAGATAATTCTAATAACCAGGTCATCTTCCAGGTAGCAATGGCAGACAACGAGTATTCGCAATGTTGAACTTAATCCCAAGAGAACGAACCGATCTTCATCAATAGAATGGTCGGGGTCAAAAATCATTCTTGCGTTGGGATCAGAAAAAACAGTTTTGGCTTCTTCAAACGCGATTTTGTGTTTCTTAAGATTAGTCTCGGCTTTTCTCTCATCCCACACAAATTTTATTGATTTCATAATGCAAATATAATTATTTCATAAAGCAATTGCAAGAAATAATTTAAAGGTCTCACCAATATCATTAATCCTTGGCATTGATCCGAAAAATATTTTACCTGCGGAGCAAATTAAAATCTTGTTGATGCTATTTTCCAGTCATGAGCCAGCGAAAAGTGCGAAAAAGGTCAAAGCTTGAAAAGAGAGCGAAAAGAGTCAATGAATATTGGAATCACTTCTCGCGATTGAAAATTGGTTTTAATGAGCAAAGCCTAGCGGATTGAATATGAGGGAGCCTTGTATCATCTGTTGTCACGTGGCAATGAGCGCTGCGGCATTTTTATTGACGATTATGATCGTTAAAGCTTTTTAGATGCGATCTAGTAGGAGGTGTCGGAGCGTTTTGAGATTGACTTTTTTGCCTATGTTTTTATGAGCAATCATCTATTGATACTGATACTATTCGCAGACAATATTTGCCGTTAAAGCTCGTTTCGGCATTCCCTCAACAAAATCATCTGGCAACAAAAAATGGGAGGACCGGGAAATCCCTAAATAACTCATACAAAAAGGTAAAAATTATGGCGAAGGGTAATATGTGCGTGACCATTTCGCAGATTCGACCTTGGCCAGTTTGCACCAGTTTTCTTCCACAGTTGTCCATTCAACGCCCGGTTCATGATGAACCACCATAAATTTTTTTAAATTTTCCATTTTTGCACCTCCCTGTTTTCAGGTTATCCCCTATAGACGCTTTTCCACTGGCTAACCCTTTTCCATAGGTTCCTCCGCTCGCCCGCCGTGCGTCGATCCGTATGGCTCCTTTTTTCGGCGCCGCCATTGGTAAAATATTTTCTGCTGTACATCCTTCGTCTTGGATCAGTCGAGCGGCGGTCAGCGCCTGATCGATTTCCTAGCTTCAGGGCCTTTTCGCCCTGCAGGTAGAATTTGTTAAGGATACCGGCGATAAAATGTTTCATAATGACTCCTCCAAATTCATTGATTTTGAAAGACCTTGATGCCAGCCGAGTCACAATTTTCTGAAAGCAGGCGCTATTTGCCGCCCATTTCGATAAAACCTGACGACATCATCTTGGCAATCGCATCTCTAGAGGCTCAAGCACCAATAAGTAAGATCGGTTTAAGTGCGACGACTATCTTTTCAGCCAATAAATCAACCGGAATTCTGCGTGGATAGAATGCGAGGTAGGTCCCATTCAGAAAAAGATAAACAGCGCGTGAATTTGAAACGGTAGCAACTGTTGATCAGGTCAGGATGATGAGGTTGTAATGAATTTAATATAATTTCAATTCATCATTTAGCAATATGGCTTCAACGAATAACAAGAGATTCTTTGAATTTGTATCCGGTTATATCCCAACCGGTCTTTGATTTGACTTTTGTTATTACATTGTGGTATAAAATTCAATCATTTTTAACACATTTGCAAAGGATTCATAGCGTGCCTGGGTGACACGGCGAAAGGCGTAAATCCCTTGTTTAGTGTCGGATATTACCAGAGGATAGATTATATAGCCCGGAACCCTGTCATATCAATAGAACCCGCACTCTGAGTTGAGCGGTTATCAATCTGAATCTGAGCGACAGTCCTTTCTGCAACTTTGAGCATTCTCCCCTTAAGGCACCCTGGCTTCCCATGTTTTTTTAAACCGTAATGGTCAGCCATAACCAGATAATATTTGTCCATTCATTCTCTGCCGGAAAAATCTACGCAAAGGATGATATTGACTTTATTCTTCACAGGACGATCCACGAATAACACGATTAGGGTATAAGACTTAGTACCCGATCCACTCTCTAAAAAAGTGAAGTTTTAAGGCTGTCATTGTTGATTATGCTGAAAGATAATGAAAAATCGAAGGAACAGCTGATACAAGAACTGGCAGAGCTGCGTGGAAGAGCCCTTCGCCTGGAAGCATTTGAAGATGAATGCAGCAAAATGGTGGAAGATATAAATCGGAGTTATCAAACACAGACAGTCCTTAATAACTTGTTGTATGTCTCGCTGGAGAATATGACCCTTGAAAGGATGTTAGGGAAGTTTATCGATCAGATAACATCAATTTCATGGCTGGCATTGGAGTCAAAAGGAGCGATCTTCCTGGTTGGAGATGACGCCGGCGTTTTGGAAATTACAGCCCACCGGGCACTGAGCGAGTCTTTGCTGGAAATGTGCGCGCGCGTCCCCTTTGGCAAGTGTCTGTGCGGCCGGGCGGCAATAACGAACGAAATTGTATTTGCGGATGGTTTTGATGATCGCCATGAATTCCAATATAAAGGAATTAGTCCGCACGGGCATTATTGTGTTCCCATCAGCTCCGGTAGAAATAACGTTCTGGGTGTGATTACTTTGTATCTGAAAAAAGGACATCATCGTGATCCGCGAGAGGAAGAATTTTTGACCGCTGTAGCCAACACACTGGCCGGGATCATCGAGCTTAAAAAAACTGAGCAGGCCCTCAGAGAAAGAGAGAAGGAATTAGAGCTGAAAAGCCTTAATCTTGAAGAAGTAAATACCGCCTTGAAAGTCTTATTGAAAAAAAAGGAGGAGGATAAAAAAGAACTTGAAGAGAAAGTCCTAAGCAATATAAAGATTCTGGTCGAACCGTATTTGGAAAAATTGAAATGTAGCGATTTGAAGAAAAAACAAAAGTCCTATGTGAACATCATCGAATCAACTCTGGAGGACATTGTTGCGCCGTTTGCCCGCCGATTGTCGTGCAATTATTTAAACCTGACAGCTGCTGAGCTGAGGGTGGCCATGCTGGTCAGAGATGGAAAAAGAACCAAAGAAATAGCGGGCCTGATAAATGTTTCCGACAAGACCGTTGAGGTTCATCGCAGGAACATAAGAAAAAAACTCGGCATCATGAACACAAAAGCCAATCTTAGAAATCACCTTCTATCTCTTCAAGAATGAGTATTAACCATACCTAATAAATACACAATGCCATGGGGTTGACTTCCATGATTTTCCACTGTATCATCTAGATGTCCTTTTCAATCCTTCCTCCTCTTGAGAATTCTTGCCCATTTCCCAAAACACGCAGTTCGACTTTAAGTGCCTGAGCCATGCGACGGAGATTCGGTGAATTTGTCTGCTACTTTTAGACTGGATAACAGCAGGCATCTTCAAAAATATGAAAAGTCCTGAAACAGAGGAAAGGAGTGATTTTAAATGAAGGTTACAAAATATTTCACTTATCTTGCAATCCCCACAATCCCCATCATATTTTTGCTTTGGGCCGTTCCAGTCATGAGCCAACAATCCTCAAACGTTAAATTGAAAGCCTTCTATGAAGCCAGTATTGACGAGCGTATTTCAAAGTGTGAATCAAAAACAGCCTTACTTAATTCCAAATTTGGTAACGTTCGCCGTGCTGCCGAGATGGCACTGCTGAAGGCTGCGTTCCTGAATGATCACAGAGAGATACTTGTCCAGGACATGCTCAGCATCAACCTAGGGATCAAGCACTATAAGATCGACTATTATTTGAACCAGAGATTTTTTGCAACTATCCGTTCAAATAAGGCGCTAGTGGTCAAAGATTATTCAAAGTCAAAGTAAATATTTTTTTAGTCGATAACAGGATACAGTTCTTCCAGGATAGGACATCGGCTAACTGGTCCACTGCCGGTGCAGCGCTTTGATAGTCTTTCAAGCGCTTCGCGCATCCGTATTAGTTCGACAATTCGATTTTCAACGTCTGCCATTTTAGCTTCCACCCGCGCTTTAACATCACTACAGGTTTTCCCTGGTTCCACCCTCAATGTGAGAAGTTCGGAAATTTCATTCAATGAGAATCCAAGAGACTGAGCCCGTTTGATAAAATCGGTTCGTTGAACCGCTTCATCGGAATATTGTCGATGTCCACTCTCGTTGCGTGGCGGCGCCGGCAGCAATCCCCGGCGCTCATAATAGCGAATCGTTTCGATGTTGACATTGACCCGCTTGGCCAATTGACCAATAGTTAATAATTTCATGACAGCCTCCGACAGAAAAATAAAACTTGTATCTTGGTATAGGTCAAGGTTTTAATGGGTATTTTTTTATTTTTTGATACGGTTGGATTGACTTGACGATCGTACGGACATATTTAGTAAGATTAATATTATGTTTTTGTCGTTAATGTAAAAAACTTCAAAGGAAAGAATAATGAGAGAGGAGTTTTCCAAGACCTTTCCTGTTTTCCGGCAACAAGACGGTATGTTGTTAGATAAGATATTGTCCGATGCCTCTTACTTGTCTTTTTCAGAAAACGACCGGATTTTTATGGAAGGGGACAGATGCAGCGGGATTGGTTTTCTTTTGTCCGGCGAGATTCGCGTCTATAAAATCAGTGAAGGCGGGCGAGAGATAACGCTTTACCAGATTTTTCCGGGTGAAACATGTATCCTGAATGCATCGTGCATTCTATCCCATCAATTATATCCGGCCAATGCCACGGCAATTGCGGATGGAACCCTGTTGTATCTGCCCCGGAAGGTCTTTCTTGAATTGATGGCCGGATTCGAGGAGATGCGCGCCTTTATTTTTTCTTTGTTCAGCCAAAGGTTCAATGAAATCATCGAACTGATTGAAACAGTCACATTTGGTCGCATGGATCTTCGATTGAAGGACTATCTGATCGAAAAATCCGAGAATGATCAGCTTCAAACCACCCACCAAAAAATCGCCAATGACCTGGGAACCTCGAGAGAAGTTGTCAGCCGTCTTTTAAAGGATTTCGAAAGACAGGGGCAACTTAACTTGGGGCGCAATCGTATCGAAATCGTCCGCATTTAGCGCCATATAAAGCCGCTGGTTTCAACAGCCCTGCATGGCACCCCCCTGTGTATCAAAGATTGGAAAGATACCGAGCGAAACGCTGCAGAGCCCACGAGTTTAACCCGCATGGGCTCTGCATTTATGAGTGAATAAATGCCGTCTGATCTGCCTATTTGGTCCGAAAGGCCTTATGGCAGCTACCACAATTTTTGGCGACTTGTCCGAACTGAGATTTGATTGTGTCAAAGTTACCGCCTTTGGCTGCCTCGGCAAGGTTGGCGGTATCGTTTTGAAAAGCTTTCACCGCTTCATTGAATTTGGACCGCTGATTGATAGCCGCACTACTCAACGTTGTGTCGCCCTTGTCCGATCCGGGCATTTGAAAAGCTTCCCAATCAAGGCTGGATAAGGTATTAACCGCCAGCGCATTGCGCGCAAATTCCGCCTTTTCGTAGGGCGCCTTGCCTTTTATCACGGCCCCCATGCGGCCGAAATGCGCAACGATCAGGGTCATGACGGATTTGCGGTATTTGATGGCCTGCTCAGGTTTAGCAAACTGTGCATATGCCGTTCCAAAAACGATGACACCAACGATAACAGCGACGAGAAGTTTCATTGCAAGTTTCATGTTGCCTCCTTTGATTATTGCTGTGTGCTAGTTTGAATGAGATTAATACCAATGCTTCCTGACAGTCATCCGGATACAGGCACTGGCCATACCGGTCGAAGGTTACCTGACGCACAAGGCCAAAATTTAGTATGAACGCGTCAATCCTTACTAAAGTTGATTCCTGTATATTTGCGCAGACAACGCCAGTGACAGCGGAAAGCGGTGGGGGAGTTTTTGCCCGAACAACATGTACCAGATCATCTCTCGTTTTTCAATTGACCTAAATCAAAAAATTTTCAACGCTGTCTGTGACAATGTCACAAAAAAAATTAAACTCTGAAACTTGACCTATAAAAATTTGGGATTATTTTCCCAAATATGGAAACGAAGGTTAAAAACGCATTACATGCAGCGATCCTCAAACTTCTGAAACCGTTGGTCAGAATTTTACTTCGCAACGGCATACCCTTCAGGACCTTCGCCGATCTGGCCAAATGGGTGTATGTCGATATTGCCCACAATGAATTCGGCATCATCGGCAGGAAGCAAACCGATTCCCGGGTATCCATCATCACCGGGCTCTCCCGCAAAGAGGTAAGGCGCATAAAGAATTTGGAGCTGCCCAGCGATGAAGCGGCCATATATCGCTATAATCGTGCCGCACGGGTCATTGCCGGATGGGTCAAAGACCGGCGTTTCCTGGACAGTCGGGGCAATCCCCGATCGTTAGCGATCGAAGAGGGGCAGCCTACCTTCAGTGATCTGGTCCATATTTACGGTGGTGACGTTCCGGTCCGTGCCGTTCTTGATGAACTCATGGATATCAGTGCGATTGGTTTGTTAAAAAGCGGTAAAATCAAATTGCAGGCCCGGGCGTATCTTCCTGCCGGTGACGAGCCCGCCCTGTTGAGTATTCTCGGCACGGATGTCGCTTACCTGATAAAGACCATCGATCACAATATAACTCACAAAGACGACGGGCGGTTCTTTCAGCGTAAAGTGCTTTACGACAATGTTCCGGCAGAGGCGTCTAAAAAATTTCGTTTGATCAGCACCGACAAAGCCCAGAAGCTCCTCGAAGTATTGGACCGTTGGCTGGCGGAGCATGACAGAGATGTCAATCCCTCGGTCAAGGGCAGTGGCCGTAAGAAAATCGGTCTGGGAATCTATTATTTCGAGGAAGATCTGGAAATTGATCCCACGTCGGCGGAAGGAAATGGAGAAAAATCATGAAAAAATTTTTGTATATAATGCTTATCGCACAAGTTTCCGCTGCTATGTTTTACGGTTGCGGTGGTGGAGGGGCCACGGCCGGTGGTGGGATGGCGGCTCCGGTGCCGTTGCTTCTGGTCAGATTACTGCCAAGGGCAGCATTACGGTAAACGATGTGAAATATGAAACCGACCAAGTCCGTGTGATCTTCGACGGCGTCGAATTCAGTGATGACAGTCGACTGAAAGTCGGCATGATCGTACAGGTGGAAGGCACGCGGAATGCAGACGGCATTAGTGGTGACGCCACGGTGGTCAGATTTGACGACAGTGTCGAAGGTCCCGTCACATTTATCGATGTCGCCGGGCGCGAGATTGAAGTGTTGGGACAACCGGTGCTGGTGGACGATTTGACGATCTATGAAAATGTGGCTGACTTGGGCAGCTTGAATAATGGCGATTTTGTCGAGGTGAGCGGTCAACTCGATGAACTGGGTAATACCCGGGCCACATTTCTTGAACGCAAAGCGGTCCCCGGCGCAGAAGTCGAGTTAACCGGCTTTGTTGATGGCTTAGGCGGTAATACTTTCATGATTAACAGCCTCACCGTTGACTATAGTATTGCGACTCTTCAGAACTTTGGCGGCAGCCAAATTGCTGACGGTGATTTCGTGGAAGTTAAAGGCCTTGCCATAAACTTTAACCAGGGTACAAATAGCCTTACCGCAAGCAGTGTTGAAAACAAGGCCCGCAACTTTGATGAAGGATTGGAAGCCGAAGTCGAAGGATTCATTGAAAGCCTGACGGCTACCGGTTTTACAATAGTGGCGACTTCGGGTCGCATTCAAGTGCAAGTAGACGGTGCCACCATTTTTTCCGGCGGTGTGGCCGACGATCTGAAGGCAGGTATGAAAGTAGAGGCCGAGGGTCAGATCCTCGGCGGCTTCCTTTTGGCTGATAAAGTATCTTTTAAGGACAATGTGCGGATAGAGGTGGCGGCAGGAGCCCAGACCGATGGCGATCCTTTGACGGTTGAGCTGCGCCTGCTGCCTGGCATCACCGTGCGGGTGGATGATCGGACCGCGCTTGATGACAAACGCAGCGGGGCCCCGCCACCCGCCGATGCGGCCACCCTGTTGGGCAGTATCGTCGAGGATGATGCCCTCAAGATTCGGGGCCGTCTGACCGGCGCTGAAGTGCTGGCCACCGAGCTGGAAGTCGACGATCCGTCCGGTAACCTCGACCGGGTCGATCTGCGCGGCCCGGTGGATGCCGATCCGACCGATACCCAGTTTCTGGAGATTCTCGGTATTCTGATTGATAGCGATGTCTTTCCGGTTACCACCTTCGCTGATATCAACGACAATCCCATCAGCCGGACGGCGTTTTTCGGCAGCGTGCAGGCCGGGACCCAGGTGGATGTCAGCGGAGATTTAAACGCGATCGGCGACCGAATCGATGCTTCCGAGCTTGAATTGGAGGACTAATCGATCAACCAACCCAGATCATAAAAAGCAGAAGAATCCCGCCGCGTTTGCCAACATGCAAGCTTCGGCAGGATTCTCCTGCATCTTTAATGCAATCACACTCCGCACCCGATACTTTCGACAAGAGGATATTTTTACTCTTGTTCGGATTTTGCAGGCATGACGCCGCGTGCATACGATATTGCATTTCTTGCGCGCTCTTTATGATTCTGTCATCCAGTTTATATCAGTAGGAATCAACGCTGGTTGAGAAGTGATCAGAGGATATCCAATTTATGAGCGTCAGGTAAATATTTTTTTTGCTTCAACACGCCGGAGCGTTTCCGACCAGTGCTCCATGCGTTGCACGATGTCGTCCACCCCCTCGGTGGTCTTTTGCAGATGAGGTTTTAGGGCGCTATTGAATTTTTTTTCGACCGTGTTGAGTTGATTGAGAAACAAGAGGTAATGGGTTTGATTCTTATAAACAGATCTTACCAGCGCCTCCCACGAATCGCCTTCGGCCCCCAGCAAATCCTGGTAATGCCGGGCAAGGATACGGATCATTGCCGTGTATTCCGGCGCCACGCTTTTCGGTACGTTTGCCTCTTCGGCCAATGTTTCAAAATTGCACTCCTGATCCGCATCCATGGCTGCCACAACAGCCTTGAGCGCGCGTTTGTGGGATACCAGGTAGTTATCGGCAAACACTTTACGACCTTCACTGTACTTTTGCATTTTGTAAAAATAATAGACGAAGATAATCGGAACCATAATCATCCAGATACTCAGTTTTGGTTTTTCGAGCACTTTGGACGCCAGCTGCAAAGCGAACTTCTCTTCGTTTTGTTGAATGATAGTTTTTTGGGACCTGATATTCGTCATTTTAATTCACATTTTACGATCTCGGCTGTTTACCGACTAAAAAATACGGGCAGATCCCGCAAATGAGACCTGCCCGCTGGTGCGTTACAGTAGCTTTACGACCATATTAAATTTACCCAACCACGATTATAGCGGTGAGCGCGGAGGAAAATCCATTGAATTTTGCATATTCAAATTGGCTTCTGAAAATTCCTCCACTTCGGTGTAAAAGTACATGTTTGCGTTGATATCATGCGCTTCAATAAACCGGGCAATGGGCTGCACCATGGAAGATTGCTCAAGCCAGGGACCAATATAAAGCATGAATACAAGTATTACAATAATGCTGACCATAAGACCGGTCAAACGCTTGAGCAGACTCGGGGTCCTTGTGTCCGATGACGATTGTGTCAATTGCCTGTTTATTTCGGTTTTCATGGTTTAGATCCTCGCAGTAATTTCGGGAAATACCTTGTAAAACATAATATAGGCCATGGTGAGCGTCAGGATCAAGTTAAAGCTCTGACCACAAGCATAGAGAATCAAAGGTTTACCGCCCTTAAAATACGACCTCAGTTCGCGGAAGTTTGTCGCCAGGCCGATGCTCGTAAATGCCAGGCAGAAGAACCAGCCCCTGAAAATTCGCGACATTCCCCGAATCGCCCCGTGCTCGAGCTGGGTATATCCGGCATCGCTGCCCATACTCTGGTACATGAGTGAGAAGAAAATCGAGGCGACGATAAAACCCAGGACAAACTTCGGAAAACGGTGCCAGATTTCGGTTGCCGGCACTTTCTGGCCTTCCACGCGATCAACGCGGGCAACCCAGTAAACCGCCACGAAAAAGGCGATGACACCGATGAGCACGTTCTGGATCATCTTGATGGTCGCCGCCACGTACAACGCCCTGTCGCTCAGAAACGCACCGGCTGCTGCCACTGCGCCGGTGGCATCGATGGTTCCGCCCATCCAGGCACCGCCCAGCACATGGGGCATACCGACCGCTTTGATAAATGCGGGCATAAGAATCATCATCAGGGAAGTAAACACCAGTGAAAGTCCGACGGCCAGGGTCAACTCTTCCTTTTTGGCCCGGCAGGCGGCCGCAGTGGCGATCGCCGCCGACACGCCGCAGACCGACATGTCCGCCGATACCGTGATGTTGAGGGTTTTGGAGGGTACTCTAATTACTTTCTGTCCGAAGAGATAGGTGCTGACCAATACGATCGGCGTGACGACCCAGGCCACAAAAATGCCCGGAATGCCGATGGAAAGAATCTTACCGAACAAAATTTCCGCCCCTAAAAGGACGAGCCCGGTTTTGATATAATATTCAGTCTGCACGGCCGGCATGACCCATTTGGGGGTGCCGACGGTATTGCTGATGATGAGGCCGAACAAGATCGCCCATGCCGCATAGCCGATGCCATACGTTTTAGCTGTGGTTTGGGCGGCGGCCGTGTAGGCCAAAACGGCGATGAGAAAGACAAAGGCAAAGCCGATAGCAAATTTACCGAATGATTTACCCATGACCTTTATGCCGATGCCGAAGAAAATAGCCATCACTATTGCGAGCCCGATCAAGTAGGGTATTTGATTGTAAGATTTGACGCCGGCTTTCTTATTGGCTTTAGATGCCTTGGTGTGAGCCGAGCGCCAGGCATCGATTTTTTTCACCGCTTCGACGTTTAAAGCTGCATTCTTAAAACCGGCGGCGGCAGCGGCTGATTCGGCGGCCTGAGCCGCGGCCAGCGCTTCGGTCGCGGTCGCCTTAGCGGCCTCGTACTTGGGTTTGGCTTCGGCATTGGCCGCATCAGCGGTTGCCTGGCTTTTGTAAAACGAATCCACCGGGTTGGATTTCCACCCATGGGGTTTGCTGGTAAATTTTTTGATCTTTTTACCCACGGCTGCATTCGTTGCCTTTAACTTTTTCTTGGCATCGACGGCATTGTACCAGGCTATTGTTTTGAACGGCGCTCTTTCCGACTCGGTTTTCAGAATGGCATTGGCTTTACTGATTTTCTCCGCCATCCCCTCCGGTTTTTGCGGCAGGTAAATGATCAACCCCAGAAACAAAAGGGCAAATCCGAGCCAAATGGCCCAATAATCCTCTTTCTTCCACAAATCGGACAGCTTTGAGCTGCCGCGATCTTTGACGAATTGCTGGTTCACTTTGTGTTGGTTCTCAGACATAAACAAACAACTCCTTTCTTTTTGATATATCCAACCATCCTCAGTTGGTTTAATGGCACAGTCGTAAAGCCGTTTAACTCAACGTTCGATCCTTTGAATATCCCATCCGATTATTACAGAGTGGATTATATATCTAAATGGATTTTGAATATAAATATCAGATATAATTGTTAAAAAATTGCATGCTTATGGCCGCATTTTAGGGATGAAACCACAATGTGGCACTTGCAAAGCCGTGTTGTCTATCACCGGAGGTAATTCGTGTCAAGCTGATTTTACGAAAAATATTCAATCGAATTTGTTTGGATTTAATTGAAAGGAAAAACAGGAAGGCATTGAATGGGATTTCGGAATTGAGTTTCGCAAGTTGGCAGCGCCGGTCGAATGCGGTGTCGGTTTAAGCCAGCTGATGAATATGATTTCAATCTGAACCCATGACCCGGTTCCATATGTCGTCCAGTGCCCTGGGGATTTGCGGCAGAACAAAAAATAAACGTACAGTGGCCGATACAAGATAGACGAATATCTCGATCTTGGTTTTGCCGAATGCCAATCGATAGTAAAAGATATAAAACCCAGCGAAAAGAATCAGGAAAAAAAACACTGCCTCCGAGAGTTTCGTCCACAAAAGGAATAAAATATTGCGGGATAGCTGTTTTCTGCGAAAAAGACCGATCAGGCAGCAGACAATACCCAGAAGCGAGATCCAGCCTCTGAAAAAAAATTGCGTGGACAGTTGCCCCCAGATAAATGCAATGATTGCCAGACCGAATTCAGTCATTTTCTTTGTGATAGCGGGCCACGCAGTCATCAATACATTGACGACAATTATCCTTGTCGTGCTCGTTTTTGGAATAATAGTTCACAAACGCCTGAATCCAGTCTTCACCGGTTCGAGGGCAATATTGAACATATTCAATAAACTGTACCAGCCGGTCAATTGCCACTTTGTCCATGACGTGTTCCATACGGCAGGCGTTTTCTTCTGCCGCTTCCGGGTCCAACAGTAAAACATTCTTTAAAAATTCTCTAATCACCGCATGCCGCCGGGTAATCTCCCTGGCGATGCCGGCCCCTTTGCGGGTTAGTGTGATAAAACTGTAAGGTTCGTAATGAATCAATTCTTTTTCGGCCAGGCTTTTCAATGCGCCGGTTACCGACCCGCGCAGCACCCCCATTTTTTGGGCGATGTCCTTCACCCGGGCGACCTTGTACGTTTGTTCAAGCGCCAGAATTGTTTCCAGATAGTCCTCCAGACTCTCAGAGAGCCCTGTTTGTTTGCCCCTCACATTTTCCTCCGTAACTTTAGTTCATTTTTTACTTTCAACTTTAGTCAATTCAAAGTTCAGTTTCCGTAGATACCATTAAAGAATAGGTCATTCAATATTACGATGCAGAGCAACAAATTATTACTGTTTCATATGCCATAAAATCTAAGGTGATTCAAACTAATTTTACCTCTCATATAATTGTTCTTGACACATGATAAAGTTTGGTATACCAAACATTTTTTGGCTGGTTTGTCTACCCAAAAATATAGGATTTTTTTACGGGTAGATTTCAGGCAGGGCATCTGCCGATCGGCTTCGATCGCGAATTAAAAACATTGTTTGGAGGTAGTTCGATTTGAGTAAATTTATACGGTTGGTCAGCATGGTGGTTTTGTTTTCTCTGGTTGCAGGGGCCACAGCATTCTGTGAACAGATTGTCGTCTATTCCGCCCGCAATGAACATCTTATCCGGCCCCTGTTTGACGCTTACACTGGCAAGACGGGTGTAAAAATAAAATACTTCACCGGCAAAGCCCCGGTTTTGCTGCAACGAATCAAAGCCGAGGGCAAGAACACACCTGCCGATATGTTGATTACCGTTGATGCCGGCAACCTCTGGCATGCCGCCCGGCAAGGTGTTCTACAGCCGATCAGATCGCGGGTTCTTGAAAAAAACATTCCGGCCCATTTGCGGGATCCTGATAACCGGTGGTATGGCCTGTCGGTTCGGGCCAGAACCATTGTATACAGTGCTGCAAGAGTCAAGCCGGATGCGTTGACCACTTATGAAGATCTGGCCAGTTCCGGATGGAAGGGCCGGTTATTGCTGCGCACCTCCAAGAAAGTTTACAATCAGTCCCTTGTGGCCATGCTCATTTCCGAACATGGCGAGACCGGCGCTGAGAAAATCGTGCGAGGTTGGGTAAATAACCTGGCGGCACCACCATTTTCAAACGACACGAAGGTGATGCAGGCCATTCTGGCTGGCCAGGGTGACGTCGGTATCGTTAACACTTATTATTTTGGTCGGCTGCTGAAAAAAGACCCTTCCATTGCACTGGCCCTGTTCTGGCCCAATCAAAATGCCAATGGTGTTCACGTCAATGTGTCCGGAGCCGGAGTCACCACTTATGCCAAACACAAAACCGAGTCTGTCGCATTTTTGGAGTGGCTTTCGACCGCAGAAGCGCAAAAGCTTTTTGCGGATGCCAACATGGAGTATCCTGCCAACGAGAGCGTTCAGCCGGACCCTATCGTTGCATCCTGGGGCGAGTTTAAGCAAAATCCCATCAATCTCAGCAACGCCGGCGCAAACCAGGCAGCTGCCATCCGTTTGATGGACCGGGCGGGTTACAGATAGCTTTTTTCCGGATATTCGTGAACCAAGATGAACCATTCCATCTGTCTAACAAGCATGCAGGTTCCCGGCAGTAATCGGTGGCGTTTGCTGACAAGAATACGCTGTTACTGGGACGGATGGCGTCTGGCAACAGGCGCCGTTGCGCTGACTGTTGTTTTGCCGCTGGTGGTCATCTTCTCATATTTCTTGCACCCGGAACAGGAGATTTGGCGTCACTTGGTGGACAACCTTCTGGGCAGTCTCCTGAAAAACACGGCTGTTCTTGTTGCCGGTGTTATAACTGGCACGTTTTTGCTCGGTGTCAGTCTGGCATGGCTGACGGGTGTCTGTGAATTTCCGGGTCGCAAGGTTTTTTCCTGGGCCCTGCTGCTGCCAATGGCAATGCCGACCTACGTGCTTGCATTCGTCACGCTTGGACTTTTCGATTATTCGGGTCCCGTACAATCCTTTCTAAGAGACCTGTCTCCATCACACCGAATCTGGTTTCCGAACATCCGATCCGCCGGTGGGGTAATCGCTGTCATGTCGCTGGCCCTATATCCCTATGTGTATCTTCTGGCTCGAAGTGCATTTAAAACCCAGGGGAAAAGAGCAATGGAGGCCGCCAGATCGTTGGGCTACACACCGCTGGCGGCATTTTTTAAAGTGGCGCTGCCCATGGCCAGACCCTGGATCGCAGCAGGCCTGATGCTCGTGCTCATGGAAGCTCTGGCCGACTTTGGTGCCGTTTCGATTTTCAATTACGACACTTTTACGACGGCGATATATAAAGCCTGGTTCGGTTTTTTCTCTCTATCGGCGGCCGCCCAGCTATCCGCATTGCTGGTGATCATTGTTCTGGCAGTTATCGTTGTTGAACAGAAAATGCGGGCCAAAATGCGCTTTGGTCAAAGCGGGCGAATGAGCCTGGAGACCGGCAAAATCAACATAACCGGCTGGCGTCGCTGGATGGCGGCCGTCTTTGCCTTGGCGATTGTCTTGATCGCATTTGTTATACCTTTCGGCCAGCTTCTCATATGGTCGGCGCAGATTTTCGTCGAAGAATTCACTGTAGGATACCTGGGTCTTTTGAGCCGCTCGCTGATGTTCGCCGTTATTGCGACCGGTGTTATCGGCGGTTGTGCTCTGCTGCTGGCGTACACCCAGAGACGTCATGCTGACATATCCACCAATTGGCTGGTGCGAATCTCAACCCTGGGATATGCTCTTCCGGGCACGGTACTGGCGGTGGGCATATTTATCGTGATCAGTTATGTCGATAACCTTTTGATTTACCTGCTCCGGATCGTATCGGGTTACGACGCCGGTCCACTCATTCAGGGGACTATTTTTATTGTTATTGCGGCTTATATGGTGCGCTTTATGGCTGCCGGATTCAGTGCTATCGGCAGCGCAATGCATCGCTTGACCCCTAATCTGGATGAAGCGGCCATCAGCATGGGAGTTACAGGCGTCTCCTTGCTCAGACGGGTACATGCCCCCATTTTAAAAAGCGGCATATTGACGGCATCGATGCTGGTCTTCGTCGACGTCATGAAGGAGATGCCGATCACGCTGATGACCCGCCCTTTCGGATGGGATACGCTGGCGGTGAAAATCTTCGAATTGACATCCGAAGGAGAATGGGAGCGTGCAGCTCTGCCGGCTGTTGCCCTGGTACTCGGGGGGTTGCTGCCGGTAATCTTTCTATCCAGGCAAGGCGAAGATCATGCCGTGATTAAAAGAAGCGCTGCATACAGGAAACTTAAATGGAAAGTGTTTTAGAACTGAGAAACATTGCTAAATCTTTCGACACCAAACAGGTCATACAGGATCTGTCGCTGGTTCTGAACAAAGGACAAATTGGATGTCTGCTGGGGCCCAGCGGTTGTGGAAAAACAACGGCGCTGAGGATCATAGCCGGTTTCGAGACACCGGATGCCGGTGAAATAATGATCAACAACAAGATTGTCTCCGGGGTAAACGGCGGACTGCCTCCCGAAAAACGACGCATCGGCATGGTGTTTCAGGATTATGCCCTCTTTCCTCACCTGTCGGTCAAAGCCAATATTCAATTCGGCCTGCAGCGTCGGCCCGAAGCCGAGCAGATCCAAATTGCCGATGAACTGCTTGAACTGGTAGGGCTCGAGGATTGCGGCAAAAGTTTTCCCCATGAACTTTCCGGTGGACAGCAACAGCGAATAGCCCTGGCAAGGGCCTTGGCCCCGCGCCCTGATCTGCTTTTGATGGACGAGCCGTTTTCCAACCTGGACGTCACTTTAAGAGAACGGCTTTCCATGGAGGTTCGTGACATTCTAAGAAATTACGGCATTTCGGCAATTCTGGTTACCCATAACCAGTTCGAAGCCTTTGCCATGGCGGATGTCATCGGCGTTGTGCACGACGGAAAACTGGCGCAGTGGGACACGGCCTATAATCTGTACCATCGACCGACCAGTCGGGATGTGGCCGATTTTATCGGAGAAGGCGTATTGCTGTCGGGAAGGGTGACCGGAGAAAGCCAGGTGGATACGGCGCTGGGGACTTTAAAAGGCCATTTTACATATCCCTGCCGTAGTGGCTGCCCCGCCCACGTGCTCATCCGGCCGGAGGATATCGTACACGACCATGACAGCAAATACACGGCCCGGATATTAAAAAAGAATTTTCGCGGCGCCAGCATTCTTTACACACTGCGGCTGCCATCCAATGAAAAAGTGCTGGCTCTGGTGCCGAGTCACCATAACCACCGGGTGGGTCAGGATATCGGTATTGTACCGGAAGTCGATGATATTATTTTGTTCGAACAGAAAGGCCTGTCGGCCGGTTAGGCTGGTTAGGCCGGTTGAGCCCATTGAACCGGTTGGCCGGTTTGCCCGTGGAGCCTCGCCTGTCCCGCCGCGGCGGATTGAGCCGGCTGAACACTTCCATTTATAAAGTTCGATGTGAAGTCCCGCATTGAGGGGTTGAATCACATTAGGAGATACATAGGCAAACAAAAATTGTATGATATCGGGAGGAATTGATCAAATGCCCTTTATGACCATACGACAGATGAAAAAAAATCAATTGGGTGTCATATCCGCAATCAGAGCCGATGGCGAAATGGGACGGCGAATTCGCGACATGGGGCTCGTGCCCGGTACCGAAATAAAGATACAGGGTCGTGCCCCTCTGCACGATCCTGTGGCTCTGAGACTTTTGGGATTTACATTGACGCTTCGCAATAACGAAGCCGATTTTATTGATGTGGAGGTTAATTGAACCAATGATTGCGACCGTCGCTCTGGCAGGAAACCCTAATTCAGGAAAAACTACGCTTTTTAACGAACTCACCGGTGCACGTCAACACGTGGGCAACTATCCCGGGGTGACTGTTGAGAAAAAACAGGGAGTTTATGCGGATAAGGAAGACAGAATTAATATCGTCGATTTACCGGGAACTTATTCTTTGACCGCCTATTCTTTAGAGGAGGTCGTCGCCCGAGACTTCGTGGTTAACGAGAAACCGGCCCTGGTGATCGACATTGTCGATGCTTCGAATCTGGAGCGGAATCTATATCTGACACTACAGTTTCTGGAAATGGGCGTACCGGTTTGCATCGCTCTGAATATGATCGATGTGGCCAAAAATCGCGGGATTACGGTGGATGCCGACAAATTGTCGCGATTGTTAAATGTACCGATCGTACCGACTGTTGCACGCAGCGGGCAGGGTAAACAACTGCTCATGGACACCGCTGTGCAAATGTCCCGCAAAAATGACACCCGGACGCCCCTGAAAATCTCTTACGGAGATGATATCGACCACGCACTGACGGAAATGGAAGCCATTATCAAAGAAAACCATTTTCTAACGCAGACGTACAATGCCCGTTGGATCGCATTGAAATATATGGAGAATGATAAACAGATCCGTGAGGTGGGGCAAAAACAGAATGCTTCGGTGGCGGAAAAATTGGAGCAGATTGTCACTCAAGTTTCCGATCATTTGCAGGATACGCTGGATACCTATCCGGAAGCCATTATGGCCGATCATCGCTACGGTTATATCAATGCCCTGGTCAAACAGGGTGTCATCACATTAAAATTTGACCGCAACCGTCTTTACATTTCCGATCGCATCGACACTGTCCTTACCAATCGCTTCCTTGGCCCGCTGATCATGTTGGCCGTTGTCATGGGTTTATACCACTTCACCTTTACCTACAGCGAAACGCCAGTGGGCTGGCTCGAGGGCTTTTTCGGTTGGCTTGGTGCAACAGTTGATACGCTTCTTCCGGACGGACTCTTGAAATCACTGATCATATCCGGGATAATCGACGGAGTCGGGGGAGTCCTGGGTTTTGTGCCGCTGATCATGTTTATGTTTTTCGGCATCGCCATTCTGGAAGATTCCGGCTACCTGGCGCGGGTGGCTTTTATGCTGGACCGGGTATTCCGGATATTTGGTCTGCATGGCAGTTCGGTCATGGCGTTCATCGTTTCGGGTGGGATCGCCGGCGGCTGTGCCGTACCCGGTGTTATGGCCACCCGAACACTGAAATCACCGCGGGAACGTCTAGCTACTTTACTGACGGTGCCGTTTATGAACTGCGGCGCCAAATTGCCGGTTTTTGCACTGCTGGTGGCGGCATTCTTTTCACACAATGAAGCCCTGGTGATGTTCCTGATCACTATCGGCGCGTGGGCCGGCGCACTGCTGGTGGCAAAGCTGCTGCGGATAACCGTAATTAAAGGCGCGGCCACCCCATTTGTTATGGAATTGCCGCCCTACCGCTTTCCCACCTTTAAAGGGCTTTTTATTCACACCTGGGAGAGAACCTGGCAGTATATCAAAAAAGCCGGTACGGTTATTCTCGGCATCTCGATAATCTTATGGGCCATGATGACCTTTCCGGGACTGCCGGATGAACAGCAGCAAAGCTTTGAAGGCCAGCGACAAGCTTTGCTGGCTTCTGCACCCACCGATGTGGCCGCTGAACTACAAGCGGTTGAAAGTGGAAAGGATCTATCGCAAAAATCCCTTGCTTTGAAAGCACAATTGCTGGACATCGATGCATTGGAGGCGGAAACCACATTAAAACATTCGCTTGCCGGTCGAATCGGTACGGCACTGGAAACCGTCAGCCATTGGGCCGGTTTTGACTGGCGTACCAACATCGCGCTGGTAGGTGGTTTCGCCGCCAAAGAAGTGGTGGTCTCCACACTGGGCACTGCTTACTCACTCGGTGAGGTTGACCCTGAGGAAACCGGTTCGCTTTCCGAAACCTTGGTCGCTGCTCCCGGATGGCGTCCTTTGGTGGCGCTGAGCCTGATCTTGTTTGTCATGTTTTATGCGCCCTGCTTTGTGTCGGTGGTGTGTATTGCCAGGGAAGCCGGCTCCTGGAAATGGGGAGCTTTTGCCATGGTCTTTAATACAATATTGGCATTTACACTGGCAGCTAGTGTGTATCAGGTGGGATCTTTGTTGGGGTATTGAGAGAGATAACCTTTTAATAAGAACGTAATTCGAGGCAGACATGGAAAATCTATTGGTTGGATTGATTGTCGGGTTAGCGGTCTTTTTCATGGTCCGTAAATTCTATAGGAGCGCTAAAAAGAGCAATACCTGTGGCTGCGGTTGTGAATCATGCGATACGACAGTTGCCCGCGATGATGCTGTAAAGCTGGATTCACATTAATTAGGGCTTCTATCTCCTGATTCGATTGTTGAGGATGATGTTGAAATGATTGGTCGATTTGCAAATCCGGGTTCCTATCGGGAACTGTTTGATATTCGAGCCGTTATACGGGTCCTGTTCGGCGGACTACTGGCGCTGTTCGGTTTTTTATGGGAAAAAATCAGCGGCGAGCCTGACATGTTCAGTACGATTTTGATCCTGTCATCGGTGGGTGTCAACGGCATTCCGATTATTCACGGAGCGATTACAGGGATCCTGCAGAAAAAGGTAAACGTAGACGAACTGGTGAGTCTGGCCATTGTTGCCAGCCTCATTGCCGGTGAATACCTGAGCGCCGCCGTCGTGAGTTTTGTCATGGTTCTTGGTGTGCTGATCGAGGAGGCAACCGGCGAATCCGCCCGCAGGGCTATCCGCGCATCGATTAAGATTTCACCGCGGGATGCGACGGTTGTCGGGGAGGGTGAAGAGCAGCTCAAACCGGTCTCCGAAATCAAGGTTGGAGACATATTGCTTGCTAAGCCCGGTGAACGTATACCCGTGGACGCCGTGATCGTTGAAGGTACGGCCGCCGTCGATGAATCTTCAATCACCGGTGAGCCGATTCCCAAAGAAAAAACCGTTGATGACACCGTATACGCCGGCACCTTGAATCAAAACGGGGTTATCAAAGTCAAAGCCACCCGGGTCGGGGAAGACACCACCCTGGGTAAAGTCATTCAGCTGGTGACCGAAGCTGAAGCCCATCATCCCGATTCGGTCGCACTGATCGACCGCTATGCCCAATGGTTTACTCCGGCTATTCTGCTGTGTGCCGTCATTACCTGGGGAATCACCCAGGAGTTAAGTCGGGCGGTGACGGTCCTGATTGTTGGCTGTCCCTGTGCACTTATCCTTGCCGCACCAACAGCCATTGTGGCCACCATCAGTCGGGCGGCCAGATCGGGTATCCTGATCAAGGGTGGGCGATACATTGAAAATGCAGCTTACTCAGGCACGGTTCTGTTTGACAAGACCGGCACCCTGACCAAAGGAGATCCCAGGGTCGACAAAATCTTTACCGCCGAAGGATATGATGCGGATTATGTCCTTCATCAAGCAGCCTGTGTGGAGCAGAACAGCACACATCCTCTGGCTAGGGCAGTTTTGAAAGCCGCATATTATGCGAAGGTGACCCTCGGTGCTGCCGAGAATCTGATGACGGAGATCGGGCTGGGAGTCAAAGGATGCGTGGGAGACCGTTCGATTGAAGTCGGCAGTGCCTACATGGCCGGTGGGGCGGTGGCACTCCCCCAAAACCTTCAACAGCCGTACAAAGAAATAAAAGCTAAAGGTGCAACTCCACTGGTCGTTTATCAGGACCAGCGTTCGATCGGAATTATTAGTGTTTCCGATCACGTACGGCCTGCAGCAACCGAAACGATCTGTGAACTGAAAAAGCTCAATATTGACAGAGTCGGTATTCTTTCCGGGGATCACGAGAAATCGGTACAACGGGCGGCCCGGGCAGTGGGCGCAACCGATATCTGGTGCGAATTGAAACCCGGTGACAAGCTGCAGGTAATTAAAGATCTGCGCTCAAACGACGCTGCGAAGAAAATCATGTTCGTGGGAGATGGAATTAATGACGCCCCGGCGCTGGCTGCAGCCGATGTCGGCATTGCCATGGGTGCCAAGGGAACTGAGGTCGCTCTCGAGACAGCCGATATTGCCTTGATGCATGATGATATCTCGAAATTACCTTTTTTAATCAAGATAAGCCGTCGGATGGTAACCACGATCAAATGGAACATGAGATATAGTCAATAGTTGTGTATGAAGAAATTAGGCGGCAATCCGTTTTTCTTCGACACCATTGACAAATTTAACTCCTCTAATTACTTCTGCCAGGCGTTGCGGATGGTGAAGTCG
>Ga0126326_1000202_pt1 | contig 25846 bp, 16 predicted proteins | sample InaspJWI67metaG_FD_94485 | JGI IMG/M metagenome (GOLD analysis project Ga0126326, IMG submission 94485) | Marine gutless worms symbiont microbial communities from Oahu, Hawaii - Inanidrilus sp. 1 OAHU.JWI-67 metaG | ecosystem: Host-associated > Annelida > Digestive system > Unclassified | place... | reverse complement strand
CGACTTCACCATCCGCAACGCCTGGCAGAAGTAATTAGAGGAGTTAAATTTGTCAATGGTGTCGAAGAAAAACGGATTGCCGCCTAATTTCTTCATACACAACTATTGACTATATCTCAAAAAAAGCTTAAATGCTTGATGCTGGATAAAATAGAGATGAATCCCTTTCGAGGTACAGTATGCAAATACGAGGATACAGGTATCATCTGCATCCTGCATCCTGGATCCTGAATCTAGCATCCTAAATCCTGCATCAACTCTCAAAGCCGTATCAGGTCGTTATTAATATTGCTACCGAAAAACACCCAAAAGTATGCCTTAAATTTTCAACCATGGAGATAAGCCATGCTTGCTTTTTCACTAAACGGTCAAAAGACGGAATATGCCGGTGATGAAAAGACATCGCTGTTGACTTTCCTGCGCCAGGAGAAAGGAATAACGTCCGTCAAGGACGGCTGCTCGGGGCAGGCGGCCTGCGGTGCCTGTTTGATTGAGTTGAACGGCAAACCGGCCCTGGCCTGCTCCACCCGCATGAAACGGGTGGCCGGCAAAGATGTTATCACCATCGAAGGTTTCCCGGAAAACGTGCGCCGCACTCTGGGCCGGGCTTTCGTGGCCAGAGGCGCCGTACAGTGCGGCTACTGCACGCCGGGCATTTTATCCCGGACTAAGATACTGTTGGAGAGCAATCCCAATCCCAGTCGTGCGGAGGTTGTCAAGGCCTTGAAGGCCAATGTTTGTCGCTGCACCGGCTATGTGAAGATTGTTGATGCTATTCTCCTGGCTGCACAAGCCCTGCGGGAAGGCGTGGAAATTACCTGGGAAGAAAAGACCGGAATCGGCTACTCCACCCCCAAGTATGACGGTTATGAAAAGGCCCTGGGGATCAGCCCTTATGTCAATGACATGACTTTCGACGGCATGCTATACGGTGCCCTGAAATTCAGTGAACATCCCCGGGCCAAAGTTTTAAGTATCGATGTTTCAGCCGCGGAAAAGCTGCCCGGTGTGATTCGGGTTTTCACTGCCGGTGACATCCCGGGCCAGCGTTATCAAGGCGTTCTCGTTAAGGACTGGCCCATGCTGGTCACCGAAGGCGAGGAAACCCGCTGCATCGGCGACGCGCTTACCGGCGTGGTGGCGGAAAGCGAGGATATCGCCCGCCAGGGGGTGGAAAATATCCAGGTAAATTACGAAGTCCTGGAACCTCTGACCGAGATGACCGCGGCCGCCCAAAGTCCGGTGCGAATCCACGAGAGCGGCAATCTGCTCAAAGAGACCGTTATCAACCGGGGCGAGCCGGTAGAGACCGTCTTCGCGCGGTCGGCCCATGTGGTGGAGGGAGAGTTCGAAACGCCCTTTGTGGAGCATGGCTTTTTAGAGACCGAGGCCAGCATCGCCCTTCCGCGCGAAGGGGGTGGGGTAACGGTATACTCCCAGAGTCAGGGCATTTTTAAAGATCGTCTGCAGATTGCTTCGCTTCTGGATTTACCGGAGGAGGCGGTCGACGTTGTCCAGGTCTCAGCCGGCGGCGGTTTCGGCGGCAAGGAAGACCTGACCGTCCAGCATCATGCCGCGCTTTACAGCACAGCGCTGCAACGACCGGTCAAGGTGCGCCTCAATCGCGCCGAGTCGATCCGCATGCACCCCAAACGGCACCGCACCCGGATGCGCTACAAGTTGGCCTGCGATGCGCAGGGCCGGCTCACCGCTCTAAGAGCTAGGATCGTGGGCGACACCGGAGCGTACGCCTCGGTGGGCGGCGAGGTGGTGTCGCGCACCGGAACCCATGCCGCCGGGGCATATCACGTACCCAATGTGGACGTGGTGGCCAGTGCCTACTACACCAACAATCCCCCTGCCGGGGCCTTCCGGGGATTTGGCGTCAACCAGTCCAACTTTGCCATGGAAAGCCTTGTGGACGAACTCTGCATGCAGGGCGGTTTCGATCGGTGGCAGTTTCGCTACGACAACGTACTGGACACCGGCAGGATGACCACCACCGGTCATGTGCTGGGCGAGGGAGTGGGCCTGCGTCAGTGTCTGGAGTCCGTAAAAGACGCCTTTTATCAGGCCGAGTACGCCGGACTGGCCTGCGCCATAAAAAATTGCGGAATCGGCAACGGCATAGAGGAAATCAGCGATACGAGATTGAAAGTCGTGGCGCCCGACCGAATTGAGCTTTATCACGGCTGGACCGAAATGGGACAGGGGATTCATACTATGGCCCGCCAGGTGCTGTGCGAGGTGCTGGGTCTGGATCAGACAGTGCAGATCGACGTCAAGTGTTCCACCGGGGCGGAAGCCATGGGTGGAGTCACCACCGCCAGTCGCGGTACCGCGTTGTTGGGCAATTCCGTGATCGCGGCCGCCCAAAAACTCAAAGCCGATCTCGAGGGCTACTCCCTGGCCGATTTGGTCGACAAAGAGTACTTCGCCCGTTTCGTGGTGGATTGGACCACCAGCCACGATGTGGAAGGCGAGATCGTCAGCCACTTTTCATACGGCTATGCCACCCACATGGCCGTATTGGATGAGAGCGGTAAAATTAAAACGATTCACGCGGCGCATGACGGCGGCCGCATCATCAATCCGGTCCTATACGAAGGCCAGATCGAAGGGGGCGTGATCATGGGCATGGGATACGCTTTGAGCGAAAAATTGCCCCTTGAAGACGGCCGCCTCACCTCGGAGCGCATGTCTAAACTTGGTCTGCCCAAGGCCAAAGATGTACCCGAGATCAAGGTCATTGGCGTGGAATGTCTCGATCCGATGGGACCCTTCGGTGCCAAAGGGGTCGGAGAGATCGGAACGATCCCTACAGCACCTGCCATCGCCAACGCATACCGTTTTTACGACGGCCAACGCCGCTACAGCCTGCCACTGCCGCCGCTGGCTACTAAAGAGAAAGTCTAGTAGAAGTTATTAATGCGTTACTCAATTTATACATATTTATCAAAAACAATAAGCTTTTTCACCGCAGAGACGAGAAGAGCGCAGAGGTATAATATTTATTTTCCTTTCGCCTGAGCCCCGCTAAAAAAAAGCGGGATGTAAACAAGGGCGAAAGGAAAAAACAATCTGCCTTTGGGCAAAAAAATAGGCTCAAACGTTTACACATGAAAAATTGCCCTGTCTCCACCAAAGGTGGATTGGCGTATTATGTTTGTCGCCCTCTCAGCGACAAACATAATTCACTTGCTCTTTGCGTCCTTTGCGCCTCTGCGGTGAGCATATAATTAAAAAACAATGAACGCATCAGTCAGAATCGGAAAGGATATTTCCATGACACTCTATTTGAAAGACGCCACATTTGTGGATTGGCAAAGCCTGGAGATAAAGCGCACGGATCTGGCTGTGGCGCCAGGCCCCTGGGAGAGTATTTCCGTTCCGGCGGTCGTGCCGTCACCGGATGCCCTCCGTGAGCAGGACCGCGTGCTGGATTGCGCCGGCAAGCTGGTCACCAAGTCATTTGGCTGCGGCCATCATCACATCTATTCCACCCTTGCGCGGGGCATGCCCGCGCCGCGCAAGATTCCGGCCAACTTCCCGGAGATACTGCAATACGTCTGGTGGCACCTGGACAAGCGCTTGGACCTGGAGATGATCGAGGCCAGCGCCCTGGCTTCGGCCATTTACTGCGCCAAAAGCGGGGTGACCTTTGTCATCGACCACCATGCATCGCCCTTTACGATCAAAGATTCCCTGGCAACCATCGCCAGGGCCTTCGACCGGGTGGGAATTGCCCACATGCTGTGCTATGAGATCTCCGATCGGGACGGTGACGGCCCCCGGGAGCAGGGGCTGGCCGAGACCGATACCTTCCTGGCCGATGGCTATCAGGGCCATGTGGGACTGCACGCCTCCTTCACCGTGGGGGAGGAACTTCTAGAAATGGCCATTGCCTTGGCCCGTAAATACGACACCGGCCTGCACGTGCACGTGGCCGAGGACCGGGCCGATCAGGAGGACGCCCTGAAAAAATATGCCCAGCGGGTGGTGGAGCGCCTGCAGGCGGCCGGGGCTCTGGAACTGAAAAAGTCGATTTTGGCCCACTGTATCCATCTGTCGGACCGCGAAAAGGAGCTGCTGCGGGATTCCGGCGTCTGGGTCGTTCAGAACGTGGAGAGCAACCAGAACAACAACGTCGGTGTGACCGGCTACGGCGCTCTCACCGACAACGTGATGCTGGGAACCGACGGCATGCACTGCGACATGCTGCGCAGCGCCAAGGCCGCCTTTCTGATGGGCCAGGGTACGGAGAGCATCGGTTTCGACGACATATACCGGCGTTTTCGCAATGTGCATCGCTACATCCAGGCTTTTGAAGGCAGCGGGGACGCGGACAACAACCTGGTGATGCTCGACTACGACGCCCCCACCGAAGTGACGGCCGACAACTTTTTGGGCCACTTCGTCTACGGCCTGGACACCCGCCACGTGGAAACGGTGATCTGCCAGGGCAAAGTGATCGTGGAAGACCGCCGTATCACCACTGTGGATGAGGGCGATGTATTGGCATATGCCCGAGAGATGGGCCGAAAGCTCTGGGATAAAATGTAAGAAGCGGCATATGAACGACATTTTGATTAAAAACGGTCAGATCGTTACCGCAGACGACACCCTGCAGGCCGACCTATTGATATCCGGCGAGGTGATCGCCCGGATCGGATCCGACCTGTCACACCCGGATGCCAAGGTTATTGACGCCGGGGGTAACTATGTGCTGCCCGGGGGGGTGGATGTCCACACACACCTGAACCTTGCGGTGGGCGGTGTCAAGGTGGGCGACGGGTTCTTTGCGGGGACGGCGGCCGCGGCTTTTGGCGGCACCACCTGTGTGGTGGAGCATCCCGGCTTCGGACCCGCAGGCTGCTCTCTCAAGCACCAGGTGACGCACTATCAGCGGGCAGCCGCCGGTCAGGCGGTGGTGGATTATGGTTTGCACGGTGTATTTCAGCACGTTGACCAAAGGCTGTTGGACGAATTGCCGGACCTGGTTGGGCTGGGAGTCCCCAGCGCCAAAATTTATTTGACCTATGATGGTCGGCTGAACGATCGCCAGATCCTGAGCGTATTGAACCATACCCGGCGGCAGGGAATTTTGGCCGCCTTTCATGCCGAAAACGATGCCATCATCAACTTTCTGCGTGACCGGTTCCGGGCGGAGGGCAAGCTGACGCCGAAATATCACCCCCTGAGCCGCCCCGATTATAGCGAGGCCGAAGCCGTTGCGCGCATCTGCTATCTGGCCGAGGCTGCGGGTGGTGCACCGGTTTACATCGTGCACCTGTCCACGTCCCTGGGACTGCAGGCCATCCGGGATGCCCGGCGCCGAGGGCAGAAGGTATATGCTGAAGTATGCCCCCAGCACCTTTTACTGGATGATTCCTGTTACGAGGAGCCGGACAATGGCGGACTTAAATATATCATGGCGCCGCCGGCCCGCAAGAAAGAAGATTGTGCGGCGCTGTGGCGCGGTTTGCAGGAAGGCGCCATAGAAGTGGTGGCCACGGACCACTGCGCGTTCAATCTGGCCGACAAGCTGGCGCTGGGCAAGGAAGATTTCAGCCAGTGTCCCGGCGGCATTCCCGGGGTGGAGACCCGACTGCCGCTGATGTTCTCCGAGGGGGTGCTGCAGGGACGGCTGTCCCTCAACCGCTTCGTGGAACTGGTTGCCACGGCACCGGCTAAGATCATGGGCCTTTATCCGCGCAAGGGGACCCTGGCGATCGGCTCCGATGCGGATGTGGTGATTTTCGACGCCAACAAGGAAAAGACCATTACCGCCGGGAATCTCCATCACCCTGCCGATTATTCGCCACACGAGGGGATGCGCGTGCGCGGATGGCCGGTGCTGACCATGGTGCGCGGACAAGTGGTGATGCAACAGGATCGACTGCGGGCCGCGAAAGGATGGGGCACATACCTAAACCGAGAATTGGCGGCCGAAACCGCTGTCAAAAAGGAGATAATAAAATGAGCAGCGATAAATTTTGGAACTGTGACATACGGACCCTGCTTAAATGGATTCTGGCAGAGGAAAAGCAGGGGCAGATCTTCGGCATTCGCAAAGAGCTCTTTTTTGTTCCCCGGCAAGCGGATCCTTTCCGGATGCAGCGCTATGGACAGCTTCTGGAAACACCGCTGGGCGTGGCGGCCGGTCCGCACACCCAGCTTTCCCAGAACCTGATCGCGGCCTGGCTGACCGGGGCGCGCTACATGGAGCTGAAAACGGTTCAGGTGCTGGACGAACTGGAGGTGACCAAACCCTGCATCGACATGACCGACGAGGGCTATAACTGCGAATGGTCCCAGGAACTGAAGTTGGATCAGTCCTTTGAAGAATACCTGAATGCCTGGATCATTCTGCACATCCTGAAAGACAAATTCGGCTGGGGCACCCCCGCAGAGCGGGGTTTTATCTTCAACATGAGCGTGGGCTACAATCTGGAGGGTATCCTCAGCCCGACCGTGCAACGTTTCCTGGACCGCATGCAGGATAGTTCCCGGGAAAAGGCCGCCAAGATCGAACAACTGGTCGAATTCCATCCCCGAGTCCAGGACTTAGACATCCCGGACCGCATGTCCGACAACATCACGGTTTCCACCATGCACGGCTGCCCGCCGGAGGAGGTGGAAAAGATCGGCCGCTACTTCGTGAAAGAGCGCAAGCTCAACACCACCATCAAGCTCAATCCGACCCTGCTGGGTCCCGAAGGTGTGCGCGGTATTCTCAACGATAAGTTGGGCTTTGAAACCCAGGTGCCGGATCTGGCCTTCGAGCACGACCTGAAGTACCCCGACGGCGTGGCGTTGATCCGTTCGCTTCTGGCCGACGCCGAGCAGGCCAGCGTGGCTTTCAATATCAAACTGACCAACACCCTGGAGACCAGCAACCAGGAGCAGAATCTGCCCAAAAACGAGCAGATGGTCTACATGAGCGGTCGGTCCCTGCACCCGATCAGCATCAACCTGGCCGCTCGCCTGCAGGCTGAGTTCGAGGGCGCCCTGGATATTTCCTTTTCGGCCGGGACCGACTGCTTTAACCTGGCCGATGTCATCGCCTGCGGTTTGAAACCGGTGACGGTCTGCTCCGACATTTTAAAACCCGGCGGCTACGGCCGTCTGTCCCAGTACCTGGAAGCGTTGGACCGGGCCATTACCGACAGCGGCGCTGACACCCTGGACGGTTTCATCCTGGCCCGCAGCGGCCGGGCCGGGGATCGGATGCGGGCCGGGCTTAAGAATCTGCAGGCATACGCGGCGGCGGTGCCCGATAACAGTTCCTACCGGAAGATGCGTTTTCCCTATGACAACATCAAGACCCACCGGCAGCTGCATACGTTTGACTGCATCGAAGCCCCCTGTATGACCACCTGCCCCGTCAGCCAGGACATTCCCGGCTACATGTATTACACGGCCCGGGGCGACTATGCCAGGGCCCACCAGGTGATTCTGGAGACCAATCCTTTTCCCAACATCCAGGGGATGGTTTGCGATCATTTGTGCCAAACCAAGTGCACGCGCATCAATTACGACGACCCGTTGTTGATTAGAGAGATCAAGCGCTTCATTGCGCAAAAATACGACGGCCGCACTAGGCTCGAACCGGCGCCGTCCAACGGGATCAAGGTGGCCGTCATCGGCGCGGGGCCCTCGGGATTGGCCTGCGCCCATTTCCTGGCGCTGGACGGGTTCGAGGTCCATATATTCGAGAGCAAGGAATTCGCCGGAGGATGGGCCTCGGACGCCATTCCCGCTTTCCGGCTCGATGAAGCCAGCGTTCAAAAGGATATCGATGCCATATTAGCTCTGGGAGTGGAGATCCAATACGGCGCAAAGGTCGACCGGGCTCAGTTCGAAAAATTACGCCAGATCTTCGACTATATCTACATCGGCGTTGGCGCCCAGGAGGGTATCGAGCTGGGTGTTCCCGGCGAAGATGCCCAGGGCGTCATGGATCAGCTGCGTTTTTTAAGCGCGGTGCGGCGGGGCGAACGACCCTATCTGGGGAAAAAAGTGGCCGTGATCGGCGGAGGCAATTCGGCCATGGATGCGGCGCGCACCGCCAAACGCCTGGTGGGCGAAGATGGCCAAGTCAGTGTCGTCTACCGGCGCACCCGTAAAGAGATGCCGGCTGCACCCGAGGAGGTTCAGGCCTTGCTGGACGAAGGGGTTGAACTGATAGAACTGACCGCCCCCGAATGTATGCTGGTCGAAGACGGGCACGTACGATCGAATATTTGTTTTCGAATGCAGCTCGGTGAAAAGGACGCCAGCGGCCGCCTAAGACCGATCAAAATCGACGGCTCCGAATTCGAATTGAACGTCGACAGCGTTATTTCAGCCATCGGCCAGCGCGTCAACATCGATTTCTTTCCGGCGGATAAACTGGAAATCAACCCGGCGACCCATGAAACCCAGCTCGAAAATATATTTGCCGGCGGCGACGCCGTCCGCGGGGCTTCCACCCTGATCAAAGCCATCGGTGACGGCAAAAAGGTGGCCGAGGTGATCCGCACACGGACTTTGAAAGACTCACGGATTGCTCAGAGCGCGTCGGCCAAGGCATCGTGCCCGGCGGATTTGCAGCAGCGCAAAGCCCGGCGCCGTTATGGCGCCGGTTTGCCGGAAATCGATTTTAGTGAGCGCATCGGTTTCGATCTGGTGATCCGAACCTTGGACGAGGCCGCGGCGCAAAAAGAGGCCGGCCGCTGTCTGCAGTGTGACGAGCTGTGCAGTGTCTGTGTCACGGTCTGTCCCAACCGCGCCAACATCGAGTTTGTGATGGAGCCGGTGGAATTCAAGGTTCAGCAGGCCCAGCGCGCCGGCGACGGCATTGAAATTTCAGACCTGGAGAGCGTGCGCATCGAACAGAAGTACCAGATATTGAATATCGCCGATTTTTGCAACGAATGCGGCAATTGCGCCACCTTCTGTCCCACCAGCGGCGCCCCCTACCGGGACAAGGCCAAGTTTCACCTTACGGCAGAGAGCTTTGACGCCTCACCGCTCGGTTATTATTTCAGCGCCGACAACCGCCTGGCCTACAAGCAGGACGGCCGCCGCGCCAGCCTCGAGACGACCAGCGACGGCTTTATATATGAGAGCGACGATATAAAGGTCTGGCTGAGCAAGGAGTATGGCGCACAAAAGGCGCAGCTCAAAGGAGACGTTAAAAACGCCATCAATCTGAGGCATGCCGCCGAGATGGCAATTCTTTACCAGGCCGCGCGGCAGGTGCTGCCGTTGGCAGCGGAGAACCTGGAATTGACTATTGAAGATTGAATAATTATGGATTTCAGTCGATTTAAATGTTGTTCCCGGTTAATTCATAAAGAAGGCAAAATGAAAAAAAATAGAATACCACAAATAGTCATTCTTCCATTTTCAATTCCGGTGATTCAATCGGCGTGTTTGGTCTAACTTAAACCCAGGGAGACGATTTCTCATTACCTAAAAAGGAGGGAGGGGTTACTTATGAACGAAAAAACAGCAGATATTGGCAGTGAAGAGGAAAAGATTGGCCTGGATCTCATCTACGAATTAGAAGAAAATCCACCTGTAAAGGAAGGAATGTTCGCGGCCCTTCAGCATCTTTTGGCGATAATTGTCGGGATTATTACACCTACCCTGATTATCGGAGGCGTTCTGGGCTTGGCCAGCGAGGTCCCCTATTTGATAAGTATGGCCCTGATTGTTTCAGGCGTGGCCACATTCATCCAGGTAAAGCGGTTTGGACCGGTGGGCTCCGGTATTTTGAGCATCCAAGGAACCAGCTTTGCGTTTCTCGGTGCTATCTTAACGGCAGGATTTATGGTAAAAAATCAGGGCGGCGGACCGGATGAGATTTTAGCAACTATCTTTGGGATATGTTTCTTTGGAGCGTTTATTGAGATGATCCTCAGCCGTTTTCTTCACCATCTGAGGAAGGTGATTACACCGGTCGTTACCGGTACGGTTGTGATTCTCATCGGTATTAGTTTGGTCAAGGTGGGATTCATGGATATGGCCGGCGGCAAGTGGCTTTTTGACAATAAACCGGAACTGTTCGGAACCGCCCAGAACCTTTTTCTTGCATTTCTGGTCCTCATTATCGTTATTATCTTGGCCAGCACCAAAAATAAGTTCCTGAGAATGGGCTCCATCGTCATCGGATTGATCGTGGGGTATATTGTTGCCGCGTTCATGGGGTTGGTCAATTTTGGCGCATTAAAGGGCTTGCCCATAATTAGTGTTCCCATTCCGTTCAAATATGGTTTCAGCTTTAATCTGACAGCCTTCGTCGGTGTTGCGTTTATCTATGTCATCACAACTATCGAATCGACGGGAGATCTTACGGCCACATCGATGGTTTCCGGCCAACCGATCGAAGGGGACTTATACATAGAGCGCATCAAGGGCGGCGTCCTGGGAGACGGAGTGAATTCTGCTATCGCCGCCATATTTAATACGTTTCCCAATACGACGTTCAGTCAGAACAACGGTGTGATTCAGCTTACCGGCATTGCAAGCCGTTATGTGGGAATGTATCTTGCCGGTTTCCTGGTTATACTCGGCTTGTTTCCGGTCATCGGGGCCTTCTTCCGTTCACTGCCGAACCCCGTACTCGGGGGGGCGACCATTGGCATGTTCGGGACGGTCGCCGCGGCAGGTGTAAGGATCATCGCCACCAGTAAAATAGACCGACGCGATATGCTTATTATGGCGGTTGCCTTCGGCATGGGATTCGGTGTGGCCTATGTCCCGGAGTTTCTCGGCAAAGCGCCTAAAGCCATCCAGCAGATTTTCGGGTCAGCGATAACCACCGGCGGGCTTACTGCACTTATCCTGAATACAGTTTTGCCAAGATCCAAGGATTAAGAAAAGGGGAAAGACGGATGATTCAGGAATTTCTAAACCGCAAACAATTGCCGCAGCAGTGGAACTGAAAGAAAAATTTAAGGATGAAGCCGTATTTATGGTCGGCGGTACGGATATGAATTGTGCGGATTCAAAATATGAAATTGAAAAAGTAATTTGTTACGAGGCCATATATTCCATGGTGTAAGAGCATGTCCAACGTCTGAAAGCATGATTAAAGGCGCTTTGACCCGAGAAATCGAGTAGAAACGCGACATCGTGCAGCGTCATGTTCGGCATGATCGCCGCCGCGGGCCAGGGCTGAAGAATAGCAGTAAAACCTAATCAAAAAACGGAGAAAAACCGTGGCAGTCGGAAAAGCAAAGACAAGAGTGGATGGCGTGGCCAAGGTTACCGGCAAGGCCCGTTATACCGACGATTTCGCCTTGCCCGGTATGCGCGTGGCCAAGTATCTGCGCAGCACGATCGCCCACGGCAAGGTGGTGAGCATCGACACCAGCCGGGCCAGGGCGCTGCCGGGAGTGGATGGGATTTTCACTTTCGCGGACATACCCAAGAAGGTCTTTGCCACCGCCGGGCATCCTTACTCAATGGATCCGGGGCATGCCGACGTGGCCGACCGGCTGCTGTTGACCGACCATATCCGCTACGAAGGGGACGAAATTGCGGTGGTGGTGGCCGAAAATGAGCTGGTGGCCCGCCAAGCGCTGGCGCTCATCGAAGTGGCTTATGAAACTTACCAGCCCCTGGTACGGCCCGAGGATGTCCTGGCCGAAGATGCGCCTGAAATTCATGCAAGGACCCGCAACATCGTCAAGGAACACGCCTTTGTGGCCGGCGGTGACTGGGAGCAGGCCAAACAGCAATCGGACCATCTGATCGAAGGCCGCTATGAAACCCAGGTGATGCAGCACTGCCACCTGGAGAATCACTCGGCCTATGCTTACATGGACGACCTGGAGAAGATCGTCATCGTTTCCTCGACCCAGATTCCGCACATCGTGCGCCGCGTTGTGGGAGAATCCCTGGGGCTGCCCTTGAGTCGAATCCGGGTCATCAAACCCTATATTGGTGGCGGTTTCGGTAACAAGCAGGACGTGGTGCTCGAGCCAATGGTGGCATTTTTGACCTTGAAGCTGGGCGGGTTGCCGGTCAAATTAAGACTGGACCGCGAAGAATGCATGGTCGGCACCCGGGTGCGCCATCCCTTCCGGGTAACCGTGCAGCTGGGACTGCAAAAGGACGGAACCGTCAACCTGATCAACTTCGATGCGCTCTCCAACACCGGCGCCTATGCCTCCCACGGGCATTCCATCGCTGCGGCCGGCGCCGCCAAGGCGCACTATATGTATCCGCGTGCGGTCTATCGCTGCCGCGCCCGGACCATTTACGGCAACTTTCCGGCGGCCGGCGCCATGCGGGGCTACGGTTCGCCCCAGATGACCTTCGCCATCGATTGCAGCATGGAAGACGCGGCGCGAACCCTGGACCTGGATTCGGTGGAATTTCGGCTCAAAAATGCGGTCCGGCCCGGCGACATGAACCAGATCGGCAAACGGCCCATTATGACGCCCGGGTTGGCAGAGTGCATCGAAAAGGGTAAAAAACTGATCGACTGGGAGCGCAAGCGTGCCGACTGGCCCACGTCACAGACCGGACCGGTCCGCCGCGGTTTGGGCGTGGCCTGTTTCAGCTACCTCTCCGGGACCTACCCGGTTTGCGTGGAGGCCGCCGGCGCCCGCCTGATTTTGAACCAGGACGGTTCGGTGCACCTGCAGGTGGGGGCGACCGAAATCGGACAGGGCTCGGATACGGCCTTTGCCCAGATGGCAGCCGAAACCTTGGGTATACCGTTTTCCGCGGTGAACGTGGTCTCCACCCAGGATACCGACGTCACCCCCTTCGATACCGGCGCCTATGCCTCGCGCCAGACTTATGTGGGCGCCCAGGCGGTTATGCGCACGGCCCGGCAGCTCAAGGAGAAGATTCTGGACTACGCCGGTGTCGTCACCGGGATGAATCCCCGGGACCTGGACATCACCGATGGCCGGATCGTCATGGCCCGGACGCCTGAAACAGCGCTGATGAGCGTGCAGGACGTGGCCATGGACGCCTACTACGATAAAAACCGCGGGGGCCAGATCACCGCCGAGGTCAGCTACAAGACCCGCACCAATGCGCTCTCCTTCGGGTGCACTTTTGTGGACCTGGCGGTGGACATTCCCATGTGCCGGGTCAAGATCAACGAGATCTACAACGTGCATGACTGCGGGGTGGTCATCAACCCTTTGAACGCCGAAGGACAGGTGCACGGCGGCATGGCCATGGGCATCGGCGCGGCGCTGTTCGAGGTGCTCATGATCGATCCGGATTCCGGCAGAATGTACAACAATAACATGTTGGACTACAAGGTGCCGACCATCATGGATATTCCCGATCTGGAGGCGGCCTTTGTGGAGAGCCATGAGCCCACGCATCCTTACGGCAGCAAATCCCTGGGTGAACCCCCGGTGCTGTCCCCCGCACCGGCCATTCGCAATGCGATCCTGGATGCCACCGGGGTGGCCGTCAACGAACTGCCCCTTAACCCCAAAACCCTGTTCAGGTACTTCAAGAAAGCAGGAATGTTGTGAATTGAAACTGGAAACTTGAAATAGGTCGAAACTGGAAACTTGAAATTTGAAACTTGGGAAATATGGATGAAGTCGTTTTTAATATATTAAATATCTTTTCCAAGTTTCCAGTTTCAATCAGCGTCTCTTCTATAACTTTGCGCGAGTTAGTTATTGCGGACGAAATTTTTGTATAACCTGATCGTTCAACAACAAGGCTGGTTATCGCATGTTTGATCTGGACAGTTATCACAAGGCAACCACCACCGAGGAAGCGATACAGCTGCTGGCCCGCAACCCCCAGGCCATTCCGATTGCCGGCGGTACGGATGTATTGATCCGCCTGCATCAGGGCCATCCGGATTATCGCCATCTGGTGGATATTCACGACGTGGCCGAGCTCAAAGAAATCACCCTGGACCCTGACGGCACCATCGTCGTCGGCTCCGGAGCCACGTTCACCGACCTGATGCAGAGCAGAATTGTCACCGAAAATATACCGGTGCTGGCCCAGGGAGCCGCCACTGTAGGCGGTCCCCAGGTGCGCAACGCGGCCACCGTGGGCGGAAACATCTGCAACGGTGCTCCCAGTGCCGACAGCGCCGCCCCCCTGCTGGTCCTGAACGCCGTGGTCGTGTTGTTGGGACCGCAGGGTGAACGCCGGTTAGCGCTGCATGAGTTCTACCAGCGACCCGGCCGGGTGGATCGCAAACCGGCGGAAATCATGACCTGTCTGCGTATCGCACCGGACGATTACCGCTGCTGGTCCGCCAGCTATCACAAGTACGCCATGCGCGACGCCATGGATATCGCCACCATCGGCTGCGCGGTGGCCTGCAACCTGGATGGCGGCCGCGTGGCAGAGCTGCGCCTGGCGTTCACCGTGGCCGGGCCAACCCCATTGCGGTGCTGGAAGACCGAAGAAAAGGCGCGCGGCGCGGTGGCGGATCAGGCGCTGCTGCATCTTATCCGGGAATCGGTGCTGGATGATCTCCGGCCGCGCGATTCCTGGCGGTCCTCCAAGGCCTTTCGGCAGCAGATTATCAAAACCTTGACTGAGCGTGTATTGGCAAGCGCCCTCGAACCCTGTGGAGTCTCCTTATGATAAAAAAGATATCCTGTACGATAAACGGCAAACCGGTGACTTTCGTGGTTGACGTGCGCCAATCCCTGCTCGAGGTCCTGCGGGAGCATGGCTACACCAGCGTCAAAGAAGGCTGCGGCGTCGGGGAATGCGGTGCCTGCACTGTGCTGGTGGACGACATCCTGCTGGATTCATGCCTGTACATGGCGATCTGGGCCGACGGACGCAGCATTCGAACCGTAGAGGGTGAAAGCAAGGACGGCAAACTTTCCCCGGTGCAGCAAGCCTATCTGGACACGGGTGCCGTGCAGTGCGGCTTTTGCACGCCCGGTTTGATCATGACCACCACCGCTTTTGTGGAGCAGCACAAGGACCAGAAGGCAGTGTCGCGCGGGGAGATTAAAAAGGCCCATGCCGGCAATCTGTGCCGCTGCACCGGATACGAGGGCATCATCCGGGCGGTGGAAAAATGCCTGACCACCGAAGAAAAAGACAGCGACCGGGATGATCCCCGCTACTGTGGATGGAACCAGACCTGCGGTCTCAAAGACCGGTCGACGGAGTCTTAACCTGTAGCGATTTTCAAAATGTCGTTCCGCTTGAGGCAAACTAAAGACTCAGGATTCAATTTGCGAACCATAATTTTTTTGTTCTTATATAAAAAGAGAGAGCGAGCAGACTCCGCCATAGTAACCTATCCGGCCATCGTAGCCGATGTAGCTTCGGCGGAGTAGGCTGGCTACGACGGCCGGGAGCGATTCCGTGATCCGGCATCTGGTAACCGGCATCCGGCATCAAGCATATAATATTAGAAATTCGGGCACCCGAGCAATTGCTTGCATTTTAAATTATTGTAAAATGACAGTAATTCTTGCCACCTGTTCCAGCGTCTCATTCCCCCTTTCAGGTTATATATTTTTTTAAACCCTTCTTCCGCCAAAATAGATGCGGCGACGCGGCTTTTTTGTCCTGTATCACAAACCAGAATAATTTCTTTTTCAAGATATTCAGTGAATTCTTGGTCTACCAGAACACTTCTTAGGAGATCATCGAAGGGGAGGGAATTTGCTCCTTCTATGCTGTTTTTCTCATGTTTTTTTGATTCTCTCAAGTCTATAATCAAGAGCTTATCTACGCTTTTTTTCATTTTTTCGGTTAATTGTGGCGGGGTAAGTTCATGATACCCTTCGCCAAAAAAAAGGTACTTAGCAAACTCACCGAAATTCATTTCCAACCCTTTTTCTTTGAGGTTTTTAACAGCCTCAATAACAACACCAAGATCGAAGATGTTTCTTATTGATTCAACACAGGTTAATGTATTCATTTGTTTTCCTCCTAATACTTGAAAAAGTTAAAATTTTTCCCAGCGACTAATTGGAATAATACTAACCTTATTTCTCAACATCATCTAATGAACAGCAGCCCTTTAAGAAATTATTTAACAATGGATTTCGTGGATTAAAAATTTCGCTGAGATATTCCATGGTTTCCAAAATTACAGTCTGGCGATCCTCAGGAATCTGATCCAAAAGTTGTTTAATCATCCCTAACGATTGTTGGTTTAATTTCTGATAAAGTTTTTCTCCGGCAGCGGTCAAAGAAACCTCTACGATTCTCTGATTTGATTTTTTCCGAGTCCGTAAGGTCAAATCCAGCTTTTCAAGCTTTTCCACTATCCGTGTTAATGTACTTTGATGGATACCAATCTCACCGGCTAATTCGTTCATAGTTAGCGGCTTTTCAAGCAGTGCTTCCAGAACATAACATTGCTGTACCGTTATTGATGAAGAGTGCTGTTGACGCATAAACAGGTTGTAATACCGTGAAAACCGAGTGAAAGATTGCTTAAGATTTATTGCTTTTTCATTTTGATTCATAATTAATCCCTTTAATTTGGCACTAGCAACTTATGCTATATACATAATATGTATATAGCAAATGTCAAGTAAAAAAATTACCCCTATCTAAATTTATTTCATATCTTACTGAAATATTAGGAGAAAAAATGTGTGAAAAAATAAACTTATTAAAAATAAAGGAAATAAAATGATCCGGAAAAAGATTTTACAGACAGAATGTTTGTTATGATAAATTTCCTGGGGCTATCCGCCAAACAAATATATTGAAACCGGCAAGATTTATGGAATTCCGCTTAAAAGAAGACTGAATTTGGTACTTTCGAGAACAGGTGCCGAGGTAAAAAGGCATATTCAAAAGGGACGCGCTGGGACCCGGGCCAACACTTCATGTGCTTGAACCTGCGTCTGGAACAAGTGAATTAATGCAGGGTGCGGAAGGAAGGATTGTGCTGGATTGTATGTGTTTAATAATAGGTTGTAAAAAATATATTAAAGCACTGGACAAATATTCCTGCGGGTATCATCTTGAATGAATCTGGTGCCATCTGAAATCAGGGCAGTGGAAAAATCATGCAGACGAGTTGCGGCATGAAGTTTGTTATGCTATTGGGCAGTCAGGGATTTTAGAATCAATACAGTCGATGTTTTTTTTTCAATCTCAGCAAAAAAAGGAGGCTTACCATGCGCAAGTTTACCGTCATTCTCGCCCTTGCCATACTGGCAGTATTTGTCAGCGGCCCGCTATCAGCCGGGAATCTGGAAGACAAGCTCGTTATTGTTACATCCTACCCCAAAGATTTGACCGGGGTCTTTAAAAAAGCATTTGAAGCCAACTATCCGGGCACAACGGTGGAGATTTTACAGAAAAAGACTTCCGCCGCCGTCAAGTATATTCAGGAAACCGCCCAGGGCAATACTTCGGATATGGTGTGGGCTTCGGCCCCGGACGCCTTCGAGGTCTTGAAAGACGACGGCCTCTTGGCCAAATATGCGCCCAAGGCCGTGGGGATTCCCGAGAAAATCGGATCCTATCCCATCAACGATCCGGACGGCTATTACATCGGTTTTGCCGGATCCGGCTACGGCATCATGTGGAACACGCGCTATTTGAAACGCAAGAAGATCCCGGTTCCGCGGGAATGGGCCGATCTTAAAAAACCGGTCTACCACGATCACGTCGGCATGTCGGCGCCGTCACGCTCGGGAACGACCCATTTGACGGTTGAAACGCTACTGCAGGGCGACGGATGGGACAAAGGCTGGGCGGAATGGAAAGAGATCGCCGGCAACTTCAAGATGGTCACCGAGCGCAGCTTCGGCGTACCCGAAGGGGTCAACAGCGGTGACTTCGGCGTAGGGGTGGTCATCGACTTTTTCGGATTTTCTTCCAAGGCCACCGGGTTTCCGGTGGATTTCGTATATCCAACCGTGACAACGCTGGTGCCGGCCAACATCGCCGTCGTCAAAAACGCCCCCCATCCGAAGGCGGCCGAAACTTTTGTCGAGTTTCTGCTTTCAGTGCAGGGACAGGAGCTTTTGCTGGATCCGGCCATTCGCCGTCTGCCGGTCAATCCCAAGACCTATGCCAAAGCCCCCAAGGACTTTCCAAATCCTTTTACGGACAAGTCCATCGGAGCGGCGGTCAAATTCGACGTGAACCTATCCAAGAGCCGCTACAACCTTGTCAACTCACTATTTGATGTGATGATCACTTACCGGCGTGAGGATTTGGCAGAGGCCGCAAAAGCCATTCAAAAGGCCGAGGCCAAGTTGGCGGGCAAGTCCAACCCCAAAGCTGAGGCACTCATTAAAGAAGCACACGCACTGGTTGCGGCGATGCCGATCTCGGAAGCCGAGGCGGTCGATGAGAAATTTCCGGGGGTCTTTACGTCCGATGTTTTCAAAAAACGTAAAAAGGCCGGCGTAAAGGTTCCGCCGCGTCAGGCCGAGATCGAAGAGAAATGGGATGCTTTTACCAAGAAAAACTACGCCGAGGCCAAAGCCAAGGCCGAGGAAGCGTATGCGTTGTTGAAGTAGAAAGAGAAATGCCTAAAGTGCCTAAAATGCGCTAAAATGCCTAAAATTAAGGTATTCTACCTATTTTGTATGGGACTGAATCGTGGCATTTCCTGTTAAATTGAGCAAATGTTTAAGCAAAAAAGTATAGATAAAACACCACGATGCTTGCCGCTGGTTTCTGGATGCTGGTAGTGGAAGGGATCTATCCTTATTTAGTCCTGCTACCAGAAACCAGCTTTTTAACACTAAATAATATCTTAGATTCAAAAATTAATCATATTTAAACGACAGGTTTAGATAGAGACTGTTGTCTGATTTGCCCAAAGGGCTGTTGTTTTTCACATTCTGCTGCCCCGCGTTATGGCGGGGGCAGCAGGATGTGAAAAGGAAAATTTACTCCGTGAGCTCTGCTTGCCGCTATGAATTTGCCAGGCTATTCAATCGGGGTGTCTTCCGCGGCTTGTCGGGCGTAGCTCGAAGAGCGAAGCCCTAAGCGGGTGGCGAACCACTTATATTCAGAATTAATCAGCATCATTCTGAACGCAGGCCCGAAAGGAGGCTGAGTGTCCTTTTCCGAATACAGAAAACACCCGGGGCAGACAGTCGTTATGCTGTTGATTTCCCTGTTCCTGCTGGTTTTTTTAGTAGTTCCCGTGGTCAAAGTGGTGTTTGTGGCCTTCATGGACGCCACCACCGGTGAATTCACACTTCTCAACTTCAAAGATTTTTTCAACACCGCCCTGTTTCGGGAATCCTTTGTCAACTCGATTTACGTGGGCCTCATGTCGGTTTTGGTGGCCTCGCTCTTTTCCATGCCGCTGGCCTATTTTACATCCCGGTTCGAGTTCCGGGGCGCGGTCATCATCCAGAGCCTGGGGATCATCCCCCTGATAATGCCGCCTTTCGTAGGGGCAGTCGCGATGCTGATGCTCTTCGGCCGCAACGGCAGCGTCAACCTGCTGTTGGATGAGTGGTTCGGTTTCACCATACCCTTCATGGAAGGGCTGAACGGCGTCATATTCGTCGAAAGCCTGCATTATTTTCCGTTCATCCTGATCAACCTTTCGGCTGCCCTGCAAAACATCGACCGATCCATGGAAGAATCGGCCCAGAACCTGGGATGCTCTGGATTGCGGCTGTTTCGCCGAATTGTCCTGCCCCTGGCTATGCCGGGATACATGGCCGGCGCCTCGCTGGTTTTTCTGAAAGTCTTCGACGATCTGGGCACCCCGCTGCTGCTGAACGTGAACAACATGCTGGCGCCCCAGGCTTACCTGCGGATTGCCTCCATCGGTATTAAAGACCCCATGGGATACGTGATCTCCGTAATCCTAGTGGTGATCGCTTTGGGGTCCATGTGGTTGGCCATGCGCATGCTGCGGGGCAAGGACTATGCCACCGTTCAAAAAGGCGGCGGCGGTCTGGCCAAACGGCGCATGCGACCCTGGGAGAAAACGTATGCGTGGATCATTATCCTGTTGATCATGGCGCTGGTATTGGCACCCCATTTCGGGCTGATGCTGCTGTCGCTGGGCACAATCTGGTCCTTCAGTGTGCTGCCCGATGCCTTTACCTTCAATCATTTTATCGCGATCTTTGCCGAGACCCCCGAGTACATGACCAATACCGTGCTGTATTCTTTCCTGGCAGCATTAATTGACGTGATACTGGGCACGGCCATTGCCTACATCGCCCTGCGCACCAACCTGATCGGCCGCAAATGGCTGGACTACACCGCCATGGCGGCCGTGGCGATTCCCGGCCTGGTGATCGGTATCGGTTACCTGCGTACATTTTTCGGCTTTAAGGTGCCCGGGCTGGAAAACCAGGCTTTTGCCACCTGGTGGGTGGCCATCGTCATTGCTCTATCGATTCGCCGCCTGCCTTATGCCCTGCGCGCTTGCACCGCCGCCTTGCAGCAGGTGAGCGTATCTTTGGAGGAATCGGCTGAAAATCTCGGCGCCGGCAAGCTGGCCACCGTGCGTAAAATCGTTATACCGTTGATGGCCGGCGGTATACTGGCCGGCTTTGTGACCAGCTTTGCCACTGCGGCGGTTGAACTTGGGATGACATTGATGCTGGTTTCCAAAAATTCGGACGGGCCGTTGTCTTACGGTATTTACATATATATGCAAAGCGCAGCCGGGCGCGGTCCCGGCGCTGCCCTGGGCATTGTCGCCGTTTTGGTGGTCGGGCTTTGTACCTTGCTTTCACATGTGGTCATCGAACGGCGACAGAAAAAATTGGGGATGGGACCGGCAACTTAGAAATTGAGCAGGAATAGCGGGCGGATGGATTTACTTCGGTATCTGGTTGAATTAGCCACCCGCGCTCCTGCCGGGGCAGGAGCGCTCGACAGCCATCGCTTCGCGAATGTATCACCACCACTGCGTGAAAAGCATGAGGGTTTTGCCTGGCCAAGCCTGTCCCGTAATAGCCTTCAGGCGGAAACGGATCGCCCAGGGAGAAAATTATTGTCTGTGTATGTCTGTGTGGGTCTGTGGCTAATATTTATAATACGCTGATAGTAGCCACCACACATATGATTTACACCAACATTTTCGGAGATCATCCAAAATGAATAACACAGCGCGAAAGATGAAATCTGCTACGGCCGGCGGCGTAAAGCTGGAGGGCATCAACCTTTCCTTTGGTAAAACCCACGTGTTAAAGGGTATCGATCTGCAAATCGAGCCGGCTGAGTTTTTTGCCTTTCTCGGCCCATCAGGCTGCGGCAAGACGACCCTTCTCAGGTTGATCGCCGGTTTCGAATCGGCCCAGGCCGGCCGGGTAATCATCGGGGACCAGGAAGTATCGCATCTGCCGCCCTGGCGGCGCAACCTGGGCATGGTGTTTCAGAGCTATGCCCTGTGGCCCCACATGACCGTGCGCAAGAACGTGGCTTTTGGCCTTGAAGAAAGACGCCTGCCTCGCAATGAAGTCAACGAGCGGGTCGACTGGGCCTTGAACCTGGTCGGATTGCTGGACCTGGCCCAGCGGCGACCGTCGCAGCTCTCGGGCGGACAGCAGCAGCGCGTGGCCCTGGCGCGCACCGTCGTTATCGAGCCCCAGGTGCTGCTGCTGGATGAACCCCTTTCCAACCTGGACGCAAAGCTGCGGGTCCAGATGCGTCTCGAACTGCGGCAGCTGCAAAAAAAACTCTCCCTGACCACCATTTTTGTCACCCACGACCAGGAAGAGGCCAATACTACCTCCGATCGGATCGCCGTTATCAATGATGGCATCATCCAACAGATCGGAACCCCGGTTGAACTCTACGACAACCCCGCCAATCTGTTCGTGGCCAAATTTCTAGGGGTTGCCAACGTGGTGGCCGGGGCCATGGTCACCGAAGACGGCAAGCTGTTTTTCCGCTCCTTCGACGGCGCGGTGGTGGTTCCGGTCAATCAAAACAACCAGGGATCGGGCAGCATCGTCTTTCGCCCCCAAAACCTAACCATCCGCCCCCAGGAGGCCGAGCCGATACCCGATGCGACCCAGTTTTCCGGCACCGTCGAACACAAAGAGTTTCTCGGCAGCGTGGTCCGCTACCAGGTCAGCGTCGGCGGACATTTCATCCTCGTGGACGCACCCCATCAGCGCGGAGAGCTTGCCATGGCCGAGGGAACGACGGTGGCCCTCTACCTCAACAGCGATCAAGTCATCAACCTCAGCGATTGATCGGAAAGCGCTGCTGCCGGAATGCTTCGATTTCGCGCGCGTGATTTTTCGATACAGTAATTGAATTTGGCTGACATTTTTCTGACAAGACATTGTAAAACTATCTGGAATTTGGGGAACAGACTTCAGGGAAGTATCGATCTGCCGCTGTGTGAACAGGGCAAACTTGAAGCGCTGAACCTGCTTTCCACAATGGAGAGATTCGGTTTCGATCGTATTGTATCGAGTCCTTACCAACGTGCGTTGCAGACCGCCCGGATTTATACCGAACACCTGGATGTCCCTTTGGAAATCCATGCAGGGCTCAGGGAACTGGATCATGGTGACTGGGAAGGGCAAAAAATTGAAGACTTGCTGGACGCGGATGATAGCGGCTATCAACAATGGCTGGCTGACGCCACAAGCATTGAAATACCGAACGGTTCTGAGACAATGCAGATGGCGCAGCAGCGAGTGGTACAGGCTGTCGTCGAAATCGCCAATATTTACCGGAATGAAAAAATTCTGGTTGTGCTCCACAAGCACATTAAGGCACTACTTTACTGCAGGTTGAAGGATGTCGATATAAGCCGGTTTGGCAAGCAGATAGACGAAAGTGTGGCGCCGGTTGAAGTCACGTTTACGCAGCTTTGCCGCCTCAGCGGTAATCTTGTTTCATGCTGATAGAAGACCAATGTACCGCAATATTCAAAGTCGCAACCAAAAAAAGTGCTGCGGTTTACATCTGCAAATCAAAAAACAAATAGTTCACCCGACATGTGATTTTTCCGAACAGATGGAACGTCTCTCCTATAGAATCCTAATTGAGTGAAAGTTGAGGCTGCCCCAGATTCAAGGCGTCCAAGGGTGAAGTCGTAGTAAACTACTGCGAACCCTTGGCAACGCGAAAGATGGGGTATCATCGGCTTTCCCGACTTGTTGGGTCGAAGCTGAAAGCGAAGCCGGAAAGGTAAACAAAATGGAGTGGGATACTGACAATCCATATTTCACCTATGCAGGAGTTTGAAATATTCTGTCTGTCACTTATCAAAAGCAATGATATTGGTTTTTTATTTTAGTTCTCCATTTTGTTTACAATCATTTAGGGTAGAAGCCACTGCCTGCCCATGTCCAAAAATTTTACCAGCGGACTTACCATAATTTATGCTTGATTTCCGGTAGTTATTGTATTAAAAATTACGGCAACTTATAATTTATTCATAATTGAATTCCTTACCGTTCGGGATCCCACTTGTCATTACCACACCGCAGAACTGGGGAGCACCGGCCTGTTCAGCATATGAAGAGCTCCTCATCAATAGAATTGTAATCCCTGTAGCCTTTGCAGCGATTTTACATTTACATCGAATACAACGCTTCTATTACACCTTTTTAATTCGCGAATGTGTTGCGCACGATTTTCCACAAAACACCTCAATATGAGGGTTATGAAGAATTTTTTCCTGCATATCGGATATATCGGCAAAATGAAGAAAAATTTCCACATTTTGCGATTTCAATTTTCGGTTTTAACAAGCCGTAACAGTTTGAAATATAATTAGATAGTATGAATATTGAGCGTGATTTTGTTCCATGATATTGCGCATTTTTTCGGTGTAATCATTGGATGAATAAATTTTCATATAAATATTTGTAGCGGTATCAAAATGTTCACGAAAGAAAAAATGATGTCAGCACCTTTCGCACCTCCGTTACCGCACGTAGTTATACTTGGATCTGGCGCAAGTAAAGCTGCCATGCCTAATGGTGATAAGTCCGGGAAAATGATTCCTTTAATGGACGACCTACCAAAGATTTTAGGTAACGATTGGAATGCTTTGGTTAAAAAGACTAAACCTCCAAAGGGAAATTTTGAAGCTAATTTCTCTTGGATAAAAAAGAAGGGATATTTCCCTTCACAGCTCTCTAATATTGAAACTTTGATAAAAAATTACTTTTCGGATTTGGAGTTACTCAACAATTCGACTATGTATGATTACTTGGTTTTAGGTCTTCGTGAAAAAGATGTCATTGCGACATTCAATTGGGATCCATTTCTGATGCAAGCTCACAAACGGAACCGCAATATCGCAAGCCTTCCAGATATACGTTTTTTACACGGTTGCGTATCTTTCAGAACATGTAAAGAGCATGACATCTTAGGTGGCCCCTACGAAGCGTGCCCAGAATGCCATTGTGACTTGATCGGAGGGCGTCTATTTTTCCCTGAGGAGGATAAAGATTATACGAAGGATGAATTAATTTACAGGGATTGGTTAGCCGTAGAGAAAAAGATCCAGAAAGCGTTTCATCTGACAATCTTTGGGTATTCTGGCCCTGCAACAGACTACAAGGCTAGAAAACTTCTACTTAATGGGTGGAAGCAAACTCCTGTGCGAGATATCAGTCATGTTGAAATTATCGACACCAATGATGCTGACATTCTAAGGGAATCGTGGAATGAGTTTTTTCCGCATTACCATAACATAATAGAGAGTGATTTTTGGAATAGCTCTATTGCTCTATGGCCGCGGAGAACAGCCGAGTGGAAGTTGTCGGCATCAAGATATGGAATACCATCAGAGAGTATTGGACCATTTCGGACTGAATCATTAATAGATCTACAAAAATGGTTCCTGCAGTTAGTTCAGGCCGAAGCTGAAGGTACAAATACGGAAGGCATCCAACCATCGGGTCAACTTGAGCGGGCATAAATAGTGGTTGGGAGAATATAGGGAACGTCCAATGGATTATTGGTTTAATGAAAATAGGCAATCTAGTGAGGTATGCGAAAACCAATAAACCAATGGATGTCACGCTGATTTCGCCCTGAACTTGAGGACTTTGCGGCTCTCGGTCCAGGTGAGCTTTTCGTTCGAATAGAGCATAGATGAAACCAAAAGAATCAGATTGGAAAAAGTTCAGAAATTCTCTTGATAAATGGAGAGAACGTTACCTCAAGAGGAAAAATGATGAAATACGGGCAATAATTGAAAACAAGGATTTGAGTGAAACGGAAAAATTTTGGAACATTGTTGATTTTCAGAAGACTGAATCAAAAAAATTGCAGAATTGTCTGGATGGTTATTCTAGATCTAGGATGACTCTGCACATGGCTCTTATGAAAAAGTACGAAATGATATGCCAAGAAGATATAGAAGAATTTAGTGAAGAATTACAAGAGTTTTTGAAAAATATCGAAAGGTTTTAAATCGAACAACGGGCTGGACGAGGAGGTACAGATAAAGCGTCTGCAACCCTATCAGCCCGAGCGTTGGACGGACGAGTGAACCTTAGCGACAGCCAAAGACCCCATTCGGGATCCACACTTCTGGTCGGGTTTGATTCCGCGTGGAAACGCAAGAATCGTGAGAGAACCGGGACGTCACTAAGTAACTCAATAGCTCATTCAAAAAAACGAAAATTCTGGTGAGTTGCATTATCTTCACCAATTTTTGAGACATGACCGACATCTGAAGTAGTTATCCCAAGTGTTCGGACTAAATATAGAAAAAATTGGGGATATCAGTTGGATAATTGGTTTAATGAAAATAGATAATATGGTGAATTGGACGGAAAACAATAAACCAATTGATGTTCCGAGTATTTCCTCTGCAACTGATAGGGATTAGAAATTAAGCGAGGATTAGTGGAGATGTCTTCTGCCGCGAAGCGGCTTACTTGAACAGAGGGGTTGTGGGTTAGGAACTATTTATGTACCATATCATTTATATAATAGCGTTAGT
>Ga0126326_1000201_pt1 | contig 25919 bp, 23 predicted proteins | sample InaspJWI67metaG_FD_94485 | JGI IMG/M metagenome (GOLD analysis project Ga0126326, IMG submission 94485) | Marine gutless worms symbiont microbial communities from Oahu, Hawaii - Inanidrilus sp. 1 OAHU.JWI-67 metaG | ecosystem: Host-associated > Annelida > Digestive system > Unclassified | place... | reverse complement strand
GTGAAAAAGTAAAATTATTTTTGTTGACTTTTTGTAGGTGTTAGATTACACAGATTTTTAATCCTCCAAAATTAAGAATATTTGTATACAAAATTGCAAAATTCTACGACTAAATCAAAGATTTCCAAAAAATCCACCCCGGTGCGGGAGCGGGCCTATCATAACCTGAAATCAGACGTCCTCGCCGGACGATTCCTCCCGGGAGAAAGGCTGACCGAAGAGCATTTGGCCAAGAGTATGGGGGTTAGCCGAACACCCGTCAGAGAGGCCCTCCATAAACTTGAGTCCGAGGGGCTGGTTAAGCCCCTGGAAAGCAGGGGTTTTTCGGTTGCGCGTGATTCTCGCGAGGAAATGGAAGACCTATTCGATATCAGGGCTGCCCTGGAAGGGTACGCTATCAGAATGATCTGTGAATGTATCACGGATGAGTCAATTGATGCTTTAGAGGATCTCATTTTTAAAGCGGAAAACGCACTTAAAAGAAAGAAACTCGATGATATCTTCGAATACAATACCCGGTTTCATGACGCCCTGCATGGCGTCATCTCCCACAAAACCCGATTTCACAACTTGATTGCAGACACCCGAAAATATGTTCTGCGATATCGTAAAGACAGCTTGCATTATCTTACCGGTGCCCGGAGAACGATCGATGGACATAAAAAAATCCTGTTGGCGATCAGTTTAAAGGACCCGGACCTTTGTGAGCGTGTGATGCGCGAACACATTCAGGAAGCGAAAGAAGAGGCGCTACGTACAATCTCGGAAGCTGCGAGTGTCCTTGTGTAAATAACTTAATTTTTCAAGCCAATACCAGGTTGGGAGGTTTTGATGAAAGCAGATAAAGATAAATGCATCGCGTGTAAAAGGTGTTTCCCATATTGTCCGATGGGAAGTATTCAAACCTTTCACAGGCATGACGAAATTCCCGGTAGAGTCTACATTGAAATAGACCAGGACAAATGCACCGATTGCGGCATGTGCGTGCGCGCCAACATCTGCCCGGTCAACGCGCTATTTCAGGAGGTCGAGGACTGGCCGCGAGAGATCAGGGGCATTTTGAGCAATCCCCTGATTGAATTTAAAGGTTCGCAGGTGCCGGGCCGCGGAACCGAAGAGATGAAGACCAATGACGTTAAAGGCTCTTTTCTTCCCGGCGAGGTTGGGGTCGGTGTCGAGCTGGGCCGGCCGGGAATCGGGTCTTATTTCAGGGATGTTGAGATCGTAGCAATGGCCTTAATGGGGGCAAACATCGGTTATGAGCTGGCCGATGAAAATCCGGTCACTCATTTCATGTCGGACAAAACGACAGGCAAACTCAGAGACGATGTGCTCGGTGAAAAGGCAACCTCTGCGATTATCGAGGGCAAATGTAAGCTGGAAAGGCTGCCCGAAGCCTTAAAAGCCCTGCAGGAAGCGGCGGAAAAAGTCGATACGGTTTTCACCGTAGAAGTAATTACCAAGGTAACACCGGAGGGCGAGGTGCCGATCAAATCCGCGCTGGAGGAGGCCGGATTCTGGTATTCCATCAACAGCAAAAACAATCTTGGGTTGGGACTGCCGGCCTTCGATTTTTATGGAAAAGGAGACGCTTCATGACACACAGCTTGCACCGCAGGGGGGACTTCGAGAGTCTCAAGGAAGATTTTGTCGTGCTGGGCTGCCCGGCAACCGGGATCAATAAAGCCGGCTCGGCCCCCAAGACCCAGGATTTTTTGAGTATCTGTTACAAACATGGTCCCATTAACCTGGGTGATATGAAAACCGGCAATATCTACAATACCACCATGGATGATATTCTGGCCAGTGTAACCGACGGAACCATTGTCCAATGTACTTTTGACAACCGGGACAAGATTGTGGCCTTGATGAAAGAACTCCAGGAGCGAAGACCCGGAATATCCGTCATCATTTCAGGTGTGACCGACGTGGTGCAGCAGTGTATGCACGAGGCCGGATTGGGTCCGATCCATTCACTGGAGTATTCCCTTGGAACCTGGGGCAAAACGGAAAGATTGCCCGGCTATGCGGTATTGAAATTGCTCACCATGTGCGGCCACGCCATGATTGCCGCTGATCTGGTGGGCAAAATGGTACGAGACGTCAAACGCGGGCGCCGAACGATTAGAGACTGCGTGGTGGAGATGGCCCAGTGCTGCACGTGCGGCAATTTTAATTTGACGCGCGGTGAAAAAATATTCAGGGAAATAATGGCCACATATGCGGTCAACAGCTTGTATTGAAGCTGAATTGAAATGCGACCTAATAGCAGAGCCACCAAGGCACTCAGTCACAATGATTATGATATGATTCTTTCGATAGTGGTTTTAATAAAAGAAAAGTGAGAATAGATATTCTTTCTTTGCAATTCGTGTCTTTGTGGCTGAACTTTTCAACGGAACGTAACAAATAAGAGGAGAAGAAGATGCGATATGTATTGGTAGGAGGGAGCGCCGCCGCCGTCAGTGCATTGGAGGCGATTCGATCCGTTGACAAATCAGCGCAAATCGATTTGTTCAGCGATGAAAAAGCACCGCTTTTTTCGAGAGTACTTCTCCCATACTATGTAGCCGAGGAGCTATCCAAACCGCTTTTAAATTTTAGAGCAGCCGATTTCTTCGAGGTAAACAATGTCAACGCGCATATCGGCGTCAGGATTCAGCAAATTAACTCGGATGCCAAAACCGTGACGGCCGACGACGGCAACACCTATGAATACGACAAATTGCTGCTTGCTACCGGCGGCAATGCGATCATCCCTAAAATTCCCGGCGTTGATAAAGAAGGTATTTCGCCGCTCAAGACCATGCAGGATGCCGAAAGAATTTATAACTTCAAAGGTGAACGCGCGGTGGTCATCGGTGCCGGAAGCATCGGGGTGGAATCCTGTATCAGCCTGATGAGACGGGGTGTCAGGGTCACTTTGATCGAGCAATTGGGACATGTGCTCCCGACGGTTTTTGATGACGAAGCGGCCGGCATCATTCGGGACGTTATCGAAAAAATGGGAATCGAGGTGATCACCGGTGAGCGTGCGATTGAATTTACCGGCAACGGCCGAGTGCAGAGTGTCGTGACGAGTACGGGAGAAATTGAGTGCGACAACGTCATCCTGTCCGTTGGTGTCAGACCGGCGGTGGAACTGGCCGAGCAAGCCGGTATCGAAATCGGCATGATGGGCGGAATTGCGACCGACGAATGCATGCTGACCAGTTGTGAGGATATCTATGCGGCCGGAGATGTCTGTGAGACCTTTGATATTGCACGCAATCAGACATTCGTAAACGCCATCTGGCCCATGGCGGTTGAACAGGGCCGGATAGCCGGATTGAACATGGCGGGGCAGGATAAGCAGTACAGCGGATCCGTCAGAATGAATTCTATCGGAAATTTTATTGGTATTCCGGCCATGTCCATGGGTGTCACGCGCACCGAGGAATGCTCCTATGTCGATGAAGAGTGCCACTTCCAGGAAATCAAAAAGCGCACCAAGAGTACCTACAAGAAGATTATTTTAAAGAACGGATGTATTGTCGGTGCGATTTTCATCGGTGTGGGTCAAACCCAGCGTTGCGGAATCATATCGATTCTCTTACGGCGGCAGATAAACGTTTCCGACTATATTCAGGCGTTGATGAGCAACAATTTGAGCTTCATGGATGTCCTGCCGTTGTTGCGGCGTTACGGTGACAAATTCACCGAACCTGAATACAAAGAACTGATGGATACGGGACTGTAAATGAATGCAGAAGTCGGAATGGGGAATGCGATATGACAAAGGATTTCATATTCTGATTTTAAAATTTAGCAGGAAACACGATAACGTTTTTAATTGTCAATTATCGGCAATACGAGGAGGAAAAATTGCAGGTTATAAAGGTCGACCCCCAAAAGTGCACCGGATGCCACCAATGTGAGCTGTGGTGCGGAACGGAAATCGCATCGGTTGCCAAAGAAATGGCAGAAGCCATAAATGAAGACCCCCAGCCGGTGCCGCGGGTGTATGTGGAGGGCAAAAAGCTCGCCCTGCAGTGCCGGCATTGCGTGGAGGCGCCCTGTCTCGATGCCTGTCCGAATGGAACCATGCGACGGGATCCGGAGACGGAACTGGTATATGTTCACGAACCGACATGCATCGCATGTTGGATGTGCGTGATGGTTTGTCCCTTCGGCATCATCAATCCTTCACCGACCTATGAGGTGGCGATCAAATGCGATCGTTGCCGTAACATGGGGTTCCCGATTTGTGCAGAAGTATGCCCGACCCAGGCCATATCCGTTGAACCCCGCCAGGATTACCGCAAGGTGTTTTAAAATGAATTTTGTGCAATTTAAGCCCAAACAGTTTGGCCACCAAAGCGCAAAGACACAAAGATAAAGATCAACCAAAAATTTCGCTTTGTGTCCTGGTGTCTTTGTGGCAATTAGTTCTCCGCTTCAGGCGGATTCGGGTAAGGTTTTAGAAAGGAGAATAAGATGGAGTTTATCCAGAGAAAGACCGCTGATCGTGCAGTTAACCATTTCCTGCTGAAAGCGGCAGATCAGGAGATAACAGTCACATGGGATCGTTTTGAGGGTCAACTTCCCGAATGTGGATTCTGTGAATCAGGTTTGAGCTGTAGAGACTGCCTGCAGGGCCCCTGTATCAGCCATCCGTTCAGAGACCAGAGCAAATTGGGTGTCTGCGGTAAAGATAAGGACATACTTGCGGCTCAATCTTTGTTGCGCCTGGTTCTTAAAGGCACCATGTCTTATCTGGACCAGTTAAATGATTTTGTCAATGAGGTCCAGGCCGGAGCGGTCGAAGCCGCAGACAAGAGACGGGTAGAACAAGTCCTAAAGGCAATTCTAGATCTGCTGCATACGGGTAACTCCGAAGTCGTCAATGAGTTTCCGGCATCGCTGGTGGAAAGCTGGAAAACGATGGGAATTCTCCCCCAGGGCATTGCCAAGGATGTGTTTAAGGCGTCCCAGCAGTTGGAAGGCGGATTTGGCGAAATGGAGGAGACGCTGCTGTGGTCTTTTAAAGCTGCACTTTTGGGGGGCATGGCCGCCAGGCTCCAGAATAATTTAAATACAGCGGTCTTCGGCAATACTACCCCATCCGAACTGGAAGTCAATCTGGGTGTGCTTAAAAACGATGCCCCCACCATTGTTATCTACGGCCCAATTTCTCCGGTGCTTAAACAAAAGGTTGCCAAAGAGGCGGGAGAGAAAAATGTCAGTGTAATGGGCGTGTGCACTGCTCCCCTGCTGCCGCCTTATCGCTTTTTTCCGGTCACGACCTATGTATCCCAGGAAATCCCTTTGATGACCGGCGCTGTGGATCTTATTGTTGCCGGAAGTCAATTTGTAAACCCATCCCTGGCAGATGTGGCCAAAGACTGGAAGGTCACGGTAGTGTCGACCGATGGATTAAATCAGAACCCGGAACCGAATGCTTTTGCGCAACAAATCGTCGAGCAGGCCGTTCAAGCCTTTGAGATGCGCCAGAACATTGCCAGGGACATCCCCATGGTCAAAGAATCGGCTGTCATGGGTTTCTCCGGCGCTGAGGTGGACATCAATAAGATTGTGAAGGCCCTGGAAAGCGGTAAAATCAAAGGCATCGCCATCCTTACCGGCAGCAATAACGTCAAATATACCCAGGACGAGGTGCTGGTTACAATCGCCAAGCAATTACTGGCAAACGATATAATGTGTATCTCGGATGGAGAAGCCAGCGCCAGTCTGGCGAAATACCGGTTGTTGGATCCCGCCCGGCAAGACAAGGATTGCGGAGATGGTGTAAAAGACCTGCTGGTCTCTTTGGGAGAAAATGTGCCGTCGGTGATTGATTGGTGCACGACTGATTTTCTGGTGGCTTTAGCCGCCGGCGACAAGGCGCTTTCGGAATATCCGATTTGTGCCTATTTTCCGGAAGCCAACCGCACCGCCGAAGTGACCAAGGCCCTGTGGACGGTGGCCATGGGTGTTTCCACCTATTTCTGGCCCTGTCTGCCGGTCACCGGCAGTGCCAAAACACAGCAGGCCCTCAGTGACTTCTGCCAGCAAAAGTTCAACTCTAGGCTGCATGTCGTTACCCAAAAGATTGATGCCCGGACCAAAGCCGAACTGTTTTTAAACGAAATTGAAGCGCCCGCGGTTATGTCAGGAAAGTCGTGGGAATAACCCCTTAGGGAGAACCTATCATGGAATATCAAAGCGGTCGTCACTTTCTTCAAATCCCCGGCCCCACCAATGTGCCGGACCGGGTGCTACGTGCTTTGAGCAAACCTACCATCGATCACCGGGGACCGGAGTTTGCCAAACTATCGCTGGAGGTTTTGGCAGGGCTTCAGCGAATCTTTCAGACTTCCGGCCCGGTTGTCGTCTATCCTTCCTCCGGCACCGGCGCCTGGGAGGCGGCCCTGGTCAATACCCTTTCACCGGAAGACAAGGTTCTGATGTTTGAGACCGGGCATTTTGCCACACTCTGGCATAACATCGCGACAGCATTCGGCCTGGAAGTCGATTTTGTCCCCACCAACTGGCGTCACGGTGTCAAACCGGAAGTGGTTGAAGAAAAACTTGCTGAAGACAGGCAGCATCAGATTAAATCGGTGATGATCGTTCACAATGAGACTTCCACCGGCGTTACCAGCCGCATACCGTTGATTCGTGAGGCCATGGACCGTACCAATCATCCGGCCCTGTTGATGGTGGATACGATCTCCTCTCTAGCCTCGATGGATTATCGCCATGAAGAGTGGGGGGTCGACGTGACGGTATGCTGCTCCCAGAAAGGCTTGATGTTGCCGCCGGGCCTGGGTCTAAATGCGGTCAGCCAAAAGGCGTTGGATGCAGCCAAATCAGCCAAATTACCGCGATCGTTCTGGGACTGGCAGGCGATGTTCACTGCCAACCGGGTTGGTTTCTTTCCCTACACCCCGGCCACCAATTTGCTCTACGGCCTGCGCGAAGCGATTCAGATGCTGGAAGAAGAAGGGCTGCCACATGTATTTGCGCGCCATGACCGTCACGCGGAAGCCACCCGCCGTGCTGCACGAGCCTGGGAACTTGAAGTTCTGTGTGAAAATCCCGCAGAATACAGCAGCTCCCTGACTGCGGTCATGATGCCGGACGGATTCGAAGCGGACACATTGCTTGATCTGATACTGGAGAAGTTCGATATGTGTCTGGGGATCGGCCTGGGAAAAGTCAAAAATAAAATATTTAGAATCGGTCATCTGGGAAATTTCAATGACCTGATGCTGGCCGGAACGCTGGCAGGCCTGGAAATGGGTCTCTCGCTGGCCGGTGTACCATTCTCGAAAGGAGGTGTCGCTGCAGCTCTCGAGTATCTTGAGAGCACTATTAAGAAAAGTTAGTCCGGATGTTTTACCGATCGTTTGTTACAAAATATAGGATCAATCTTGCAAAGCTTTCGTGCTGGATTTCTCCGTGATCAACCCAACCTTTGGGATGTCATTGCGGTCATGCTGCTTCCGTTCCTCCTCTTTTTGGTATTAGATCCGAAAATTTTATACCCAATAGCCGGACTAGAGGTGATCCTCGACGATAATGGTCATGCCGGCGCATGATATCCACCGGCCCAAGGCCGTGGCCATTATTAACCAATGAGACTCAGGGCGTTTTCTCCGGATTCTTGTGATCAAAAAAGTAGAATCTACGAGACGAACGCTTAGCGGTCTCCAAAACCGCACGGAAGGAGGATATGCCATGAAAAGCAAAAAGCTATTTATCGTCATCCTAGCATTAACCCTATTTCTACCTGGCGCCCTCGCCATTCACGCCCAAGCCGCTGAACTCAAATTTGGCCACGTGGGAGCCCCCGGCTCCCTGTTTACAATCAGTGTTGATGAATTTGCCAAACGCGTCAATGCTGAAGTTGACGGTGTCAAAGTGGTGGCCTTCGGTTCAAGCCAGCTCGGCAAGGACCGGGAACTTCTGCGAAAGCTGAAGCTGGGCACCGTTGATTTCTGCCTGCCCTCCACCGTCATGTCTTCAGTGGTCGATGAGTTCGGTCTTTTCGAAATGCCTTACCTGGTAAAGAACCGTCTCCACATGCGAGCCATTAGGGACCGAATCTTCTGGAGCACACTGGCTCCGGCGGTTGAAAAGCAAGGCTATCAGATTATCGCCGTCTGGGAGAACGGTTTCCGCAACATTACCAATAATGTGAAGCCCATCAACGTTCCTGCAGATCTCAAGGGGATCAAGCTGCGAACTCCCAAAGGGGCCTGGCGAGTAAAAATGTTTAAAAGCTATGGTGCCAATCCGACCCCCCTGGCGCTGTCTGAAGTCTTTGTAGCCCTCCAAACAGGGGTAATCGACGGACAGGAAAACCCCATGGCCCAGATTTACAGCCAGAAATTCCAGGAGGTGCAAAAATATCTGTCTATTACCGGTCATGTTTACACGCCGGCCTATGTGACGGTCAGCAAAAAACATTGGGCCGAATTACCGGCCGATGTACGCGGGAAAATTGAAGCCATTGCCCAGGGCATGCAAGAATTCGTTTATATGAAAGCCGCCGAGCTCGACGGTGATCTGTTAAAAAAGGTGGAAGGTGCGGTTGAAATCAACAAGGCCGACAAGAATGCCTTTATTAGAGCAAGCGGTGCTATTTACGAGGAGTTCGGAAAGGATGTTCCCGGTGGTGCGAAGCTTATCAAAACAGCCCAGGCATTGGGGAGCATGTACTAAATCGGCATCAGTCACCACATCCGGGTTTTGACCCGGATGTGGTTCTATTCAATTGAAGATTGAAAATTGAAGATTGAATATTTATGGATGTCGCTACGCTCCGTCTTCTATAAAATCGATCTGCCGAAGGCGAACCTTAAATATGCAATCTTCAATCAAAAATATTCAATCCTAAGGGGGAGGTATTTTTGTACACACGTTTTCGCAAAGGATTCGAACGCTTGCTGGAAGCCATCGTTATTATTTTGATGTCGTCCCTGACTCTGATCGTATTGGTGGCCGTTGCTTACCGCAAAGCAGGCGCCTCGCTAAGCTGGTATGACGAAATCGCATCCGTTCTGCTTGCCTGGCTGACCTATTACGGTGCAGCCCTGGCCGCCATACACCGGGGGCATATCGGCTTTGCGGGACTTATCAAAGCGATGAAGCCCAAGTTGCGGATCCCTTTCGTCATCTTTAGCGAAATTTGTATTCTCGGTTTCTTCGCGCTGCTGGCCTGGGTCGGAATCGATGTGCTGATCATTCTTGAAGGCGACTCACTGGTCAGCCTGCCGCAAGTGCCGACGCGTTTGACACAATCGGTTATCCCCATTGGAGCAGTACTTTTCTTTATCGCCGAGGCGCTTGGAATACCGGATGCATTAAGGGAAGCCAAAAAGCCTGACGGATTTGACAATAATGAGATTTCGGCGGAAGCGGATACCCAAGCTGACGCGCCTACGGAGGTGCCCCAGAAATGACCCTCTTTTTGATGCTGATCGGTTTGTTCGCCCTGATATTCATAAACGTTCCGATTGCCGTCTCCTTGGCGGTGGTGGCAGTGGTGGCCATGGTCGCGACCCAGGGCGTGGACATTTTGCCCAATGTGGCCCTGGTGATGTTTGATGGAGCCACCAAGTTTCCCCTGCTGGCGATTCCCCTGTTCATTTTCGCCGGCGCCATCATGAACACATCCGGAATCTCTAAACGACTGATCGCCTTTGCATCGGCCTTATTCGGTTTTATCAAGGGCGGTTTGGCCATGGTAAATGTATCGGCTTCGATGTTTTTTGCAGAGATGTCCGGTTCCGCCGTAGCCGATGTGGCTGCCCTGGGCTCCATTCTCATTCCGGCCATGAAGAAAAGGGGTTATCCGCGAGGTTTCGCTGCTGCGGTGACTTCTTCGTCGGCAACGATTGCCATTATCATTCCCCCCTCGATTCCCATGATTCTTTATGCGGTAATGTCGGACAGCTCCGTGGTCCAGCTTTTTGTGGCCGGCATCATACCCGGTGTTCTGGGTGGAATCATCATGATGGGCGTATGCTATTGGTTTGCCGTGAGGTACAATTATCCGGTGGAAGAAGTGTTCCAGCTAAAACGCTTGTGGACCACCTTTAAGGATGCTTCCTGGGCCTTTTTGCTCCCGATCATCATATTGGGAGGGGGATCTTCGGCGGTGTCGTCACTGCCACCGAGGGGGCCGGTCTGGCCGTAGCCGCTTCGCTTTTTATCGGCGGTGTCATCTACCGCGAACTCAACTGGCAGCATCTGCGCGGTGCTATCATCGACGGCGGCATTTCCACGGCAGTGGTCATGCTGCTAGTGGCATCATCGGCGCTGGTGGGCAACTACCTTACCGAGCTTCAGGCGCCGCAGCAATTGGCCAAGGCAATCATGGAAATGACCAGCAACCGCTACCTGGTTCTGGCGCTGTTGAATGTGTTTTTCCTGGTTATCGGATTGTTTTTGCACTCGGCCGCCGCAATTATCCTGGTGGTGCCCATCGTGATGCCGTTGGTCCATGCGGCCGGCATCGATCCGGTTCATTTCGGGCTGATCGTGACCCTCAACCTGGGTATCGGCCAGCAAACCCCTCCGGTAGCAAGTGTGTTGATCACCGCCTGTTCGGTGGCCAAAGCGGATATCTGGGAAGTCAGCCGGGTGAACGTCTATTTTGTCGCCGTCATAGTGGTGGTGCTCCTGTTGATCACCTATGTGCCGATTATACCGATGTCGCTTGTAAGACTGTTTTACGGATAGAATTTGATAAGTAAAGAATACGGGACCAGGCTTTGGATTGCCCTTAAAAGGGTCTTTGCAACCGCCAGATTTAAAAGTGGCTAAAGTTCAAAGTGCAACTGAAGTGCCTAAAATTGTGGAGTCGCTTCGCTCCATCGTTGATAAAAAATGATCGCGCCCTTAAGGGCGCACCTTAACTTTAGACATTTTAGTCACTTTAGCGCACTTTAGGCACTATCTTCCAAACGGCAGAGCCTATAGTCTCTGACCTGGCCCAGAAAACCAATTTTTCTATGCTTACATAAGTCCTTCCTCTGCAAGCCGCCAACATCTTATCAGAGACCCGACCTCCTTTCTTGACATGCTATACTAAGATAGCCATACTTGTTCTCAGGACAGGCTAGCGCATACATTCAAAATATGCATTTTAAGGCGGGTGGTCATATGAAGCTGGACAATTTGAATATCAGCGGCGACTGGCATGCGGACGTGGCGACATTGGAAAAATTCAGTCGGGATATGAGTGCCTACCGGATCTTACCCGCGCTGGTGGTTGAGCCTAAAAACGAAGAAGATGTTCTCCGGTCGCTGCGATTTGCGCGCAACGAGGGATTTAGCATCGTGTCCCGCTCGGGGGGCAGCGACCTCAGTGGCGCCTCCATCGGGTCCGGCATCATCCTTAATTTTAAGAAATACCTTAACCGGATAGTTTCGGTGGGCGATGAGAGCATTGTTCAACCGGGCACTATCCTGGACCATTTTGTCAGGCAATTACCGGCGTACGATTTAATGCTGCCCGCCGTTCCTTCGAGCAGTGCACTGTGCGCCCTGGGCGGAAACGTGGGTACGCGCTCGACCGGGCCCCGGACCGCCAAGTACGGCACCATCGATTCGTTTGTGACCTCTCTGAAGTTTATCACCGCCCGGGGAGAAGTGATCGATACGGCCCGATCCCTACCCGATGACCTGGCGGCTGGGCTGCAACGCATCCAGCAAAAGTTCTTAGCCGATGAAGCCAGCCGCGCGATTGTCGAGCGCAGACCATTTATCGCCGGAGGCTATAACCTGAGGGCCTTTACGCAATATAATGATATGCGTGAACTGGCCACTCACCTGCTGGTCGGCAGTATCGGCACGTTGGGGATTGTAACTGAAATACGGCTGAAATTAATAAAGCAGCGGCCCTCAAAAGGAACCCTGGTAGCGCACTTTAGGGATTATGCTGAATTGGCCGAGGCCGTGGTACGCTTAAAAGAGCTGGAACCCGCCGCGCTGGAATATTCAGACGCCTCCTGCGCCGAGCTTGTAAACGGCAAAATCCTCAACCTGGAAGACCCGGTCATTATCGGTACTCTTCTAGCTGAATTTGACGCCTCCCCCGAACAAGCCCAACAGGGCCGGGAGATCCTCGAAACCTACGATATCTCCCGCTTGTGGAATATCCGCACCGGAAGCCCGGAAGAGGCAGCCCTGTGGGAGGACCGCCGCCGGATTCAGCTCTCTCTGTTGAAGTACTGTCGTGAAAAAAACCTGCTGTTAACGCCTATTATCGATGACATCGCTATTCACTTGAAAGATATCGGTCAGGTGCTTCAGGAACTCGCGGAATTGATGAAACGGCTGGGCCATGAAGTTTCCTTTTATGGACACCCCGGATTCGGCAGCATCCATGCCAGGCCTTATTTCGATCCTGCCAAAGGTAACTTGGCAGCCCAAATCGAAACAGTTTCCAAAGAAGCATTTAAAATCGTGCACAAATTCAACGGCACCCTTGTGGGTGAGCATAATGCGGGACGTTCCCGTTCGGTCTACCTCGAAAAGGAACTGGGCGCAGCCTACACCTATCTGCGTGAGATCAAAGAACTGTTCGATCCCGAAGATTTTTTAAACCCCGGAACTCTGTTCGACACGGCCCCTATATGTACCCACATGGAATTTAAGGTTCGTTAATCGCATCCGGGGCAGCTTACCCCAAAATGATCCACAATTTTATATCCCGGAGGTCACGGAAAATTTGCTGCTTCTCAAACAATTTAATACAGACTTCTATCTTCAGGCTGCCCGATAGAGGATACCGCACGCCACCATATATTGTATTTTCCGTTATAAAACACACCTTCTGTTGTGTTTTTACTTTACAAGCACCCAACTTCTTGCTATTGTTTTTCGGATTTGTGAAGTGTCGATTGTGTGTGAAACAACCGGTATTTTTTGGTTTTCAGGGCAGCGCCGCATGGCAAACGACGTTTTAGGAGATTCTCGTTCATGAAACTTAAAAAACTGGAAATTACAGGCTTTAAATCTTTCTGTGATAAAGCCCGGATCGAATTTCCTGAGGGTGTATCCGCCATCGTTGGGCCGAACGGCTGCGGCAAAAGCAACATTGTCGACGCGCTGCGGTGGGTAATGGGCGAGCAGAGCGTCAAGCAGCTTCGCGGAAAATCAATGGAAGACGTCATCTTTGCCGGAGCACGGGGCAAACCACCCCTGAACATGGCGGAAGTATCCTTAACCCTCTTAAATGATAATGGTTCCGCGCCTGAGGAGCTAAAAGATTTCACCGAGATCATGCTCACCCGAAAGCTGTATCGCTCCGGGGAAAGTGCCTACTTCTTGAACAAGCAGCCGTGTCGGTTGAAAGACATCCACAATGTCTTTCTGGGCAGTGGCATGGGTACAAAATCCTATTCCATCATACAGCAGGGGAACATCGGGGCCATTATCGATGCCGGTCCGGAGGAACGGCGCTATTTTATCGAAGAGGCGGCCGGGACGACCCGGTTTAAAAATCGAAAAAATGAAGCGCTGCGCAAAGTCCACTCGACAAATCAGAACATGCTCAGGGTTTCCGACATTATTGCCGAAATTAAACGGCAAATGAACGGCCTCAAGCGCCAGGCACGCAAAGCCGAACGCTATAAAATGCATCAGCAACGGATCAAGGAGCTCGATATTGACCTCGGGCTGCGCCACTATGCCGATCTGACGCTGCAGATCAACACGACCGACGAACTGCTGCGAGAGCATAAAGACGCCGACATCGGGCATGTTTCCCGGTTAAAGCGGCTCGATTCAGCCGTCGAAGAGATCAAACTGAAGCGCTGGCAGAAAAATCAGGAAATTGCGGATCAAAAATCGAAAAAATTCGACCTTGTACGCAACATCGACAGAGCAGAGAACGACCTTAATCACCTGCGTCAGGAAATTGACCGTCTCGAGACCGAGGCCAACGATCTCCAAACTGCGCTCCAAGAATTGAGTGATAAGAACCGGAAGATAGCCTCTGAAATAGATCAAGTAGAAGAAGAAAACGCCGATTTGAATACAAGGCTGCAAACTGTCCGCACCGATCTAAAACAGGAACATGCGGCCGCCGCGGAAATTAAATCCCGGTTAAGCGCACTGGAACAAGCGCTTGAAAAAAGCAAAACCGCCCTGATGGACCGGTTAACAGAAGAAGCGCGCTATAAAAACATTTACCAAAATGCTTCGAGCAATAAAGAAAGCCTCAAGCGAAGGTTGAAACGGACCGATGAGGAAACCGCGCTGGCAAAGAAAAAAATCAATAATTGCCGCACCAGCGAAGCCGCGGCCCGGGAGGAAGTTACAAGATTAATACAGGAAATCGAAAATCTTGGCAATCGACTGGAAAGCGTGCGCCGGCAGCACGATGAAAAGCGACTGGCACTCGGCCGCCAAGTGAAACAGGTGCAGACCATTGAACTCGAGCGCAATAAAACCAAATCGAAATTTTCGACTTTAAAGAAAATGGAAGAGAATTTTGAATGGTATCGCGACGGCGTCCAAGCCATCATGAAAGCTCAATACCTGACCGGCGATTCAGAAACAAACAGTTCACAAGAATCTGTTGCCAAGACTGGAATAGAGGGAATGCAGGCAGGTGCGATCATCGGTTTGCTGGCAGACATTCTCGAACCGGAGCCGTCTTACCAGACAGCAGTGGAAGCGGCACTTGGAGAATCATTGCAGTATATTATCGTCAATCTGCCGGAGACAGGCGTTCAGGCCATCGAATATCTGCAATCTAAAAACGCCGGGCGCAGTGGTTTCATTCCGGTCGCTGCAGTCGAGAAAATCAGCGAAGATCGAGGGCTCAAAGCCGATGTCCCCAACAATCTTTTGCGACACATTGATATCAAATCCGGCTACGAAAAAATTGCGGCCACACTTTTAGGACATGTTACTGTGGCCGAAGATATCCATGAAGCCTTACAGCTTTTCAACCAGAATGGGGCCCGCCTGACCATCGTCACGAAAGAAGGCGACATGATCTCCCGCCAGGGCATCATGATCGGCGGAAGCAAGGAAAAGCTATCCGGAATACTGGCCAAAAAACAGGAATTGAAACAGCTCGAGGAGCAGATCAAAGTATATGACCGGCAATTGGAATCCGATCGCGCCGCTCAAAACGAGCTGGAAGTAGAAATGCGCACGATCGAAAGCGACCTGCAAAAATTGATCGAACACAAGAAGTTGACCGAGGATCAGAGCCTTGAAGCTGAAAAAGAGCTATACCGGACTTCGCAGGAACTGAAACATGCCCTGCGTCATATGGAAATCACTGAACTGGAACAAGAGCAGTTGCTGGGTGAAGAAAGTGAAATCGATGACGAGATCGCCAAATATAACACTGTTTTGGCAAAACTGACCGATGAAATTGCCGAGGTCGATAAGCAGGTCGCCGTTAATACTGAACAGGTCGGCTCTGTCGCCTCGCAATTAGATGAATACAATCAACGGGTTGTCGATCTAAAACTCAATTTGACCGCATTAAACGCCAGACTGGAAAACAGCAATAATACGCTGCGGCGGCTGAAAGAGTTTCAGGATGACGGCGAACTCAGAAAAAATCAGATCAACGAAGATATCGTCCACAAAAACCAAAAAGCGATATCTGCCGAAGGAAAAACAGAAGAACTTGAGGCGGCGCTTTCCGGTATGTATGCTGAATTGAAACGCCTTGAACAGGATCTTGAGATAAATGAAGCAGACTATAATGCCATTGACACCGAATTGAAAGATAGCGACGAAATCATAACCGAATTGCAGAGCAAAAGAGGAAAAATTCAGGAGAAGGTCCGCCTGCTTGAACTGGAGCAGACCCAACGCCGCGTGCAACGCGATAATATCGCCAACCGCCTGGAAGAAAACTACAACAGTCCTTTTTCAGGCTATCGAACCCAGCTCGGCAATATTCTGGAACAATGCCAGGCCGGTCCTGAGGCCTTATCAACCGATGAACTCTATGACGAACTGGCCCGCCTGCGCCAGAAAATTGCCACCATCGGTGACGTAAACCTCGGTGCCATAAACGAGTACGAGCAACTCAAATCCCGCTATGATTTTCTACGCGAACAGCATGATGATCTGCAAAAGGCCATCGTCGACCTACACAAGGTGATCAAGAAGATTAACAAGATCACCCAGCAACGCTTTCTCGATACCTTCGATCTGGTTAATGAAAAATTGGCTGAGGTGTTTCCGCGACTGTTCGAAGGCGGTTCGGCCAAGCTTATTCTCAACGAACCGGACAATCCCCTTGAAACAGGCGTCGAATTTATGATCCACCCACCCGGAAAAAAACTGACACGAATGAGTTTGCTTTCTGGTGGAGAAAAAGCCCTGTCAGCGATTGCTTTTATCTTCTCGCTGTTCTTAATCAAACCGACATCATTCTGCCTGATGGACGAAATCGACGCACCGCTTGATGAAGCAAATATATTCCGATTCAACGATCTCTTGAAACTTATCGGAGAAAAGTCTCAAATCGTAATGGTTACCCATAACAAAAGGACGATGGAATTTGCAGACACGCTGTTTGGGATAACAATGGAACTAAAAGGGGTATCGAAGATCGTTGCCGTAAATTTTGATGACCAGCCGGACCTGAAACCATCACCCGGATTTTAACCGTCCGCACTTTCAGATTTGGACGGTTAAAATTTCCGTAATTAGAATTTGCAGTTGAAAGTGATCTAAAGTGACTAAAGTTAATAAAGCCGGCGGTCTGTTTAAAAAGTTGCGTCGGGGCCTGGCCAAAACGCGCGATCTGCTGACGACCGATCTGGAAGAACTCTTCACCCGCAAAAAGCAGATTGATGATGAACTCTTGGAGGACCTGGAAGAGATTCTCATCACCTCCGATATCGGTGTCCAGGCCGCCATGGATCTGATCGAGCGTGTCTCGGGAAAAACATCAATCATTGACAATGCGGCGACCCTTAAAACGGTCCTGAAAGACGAAATTCTCTCTTCGTTGGAAGAACGCCAAACCATGCCGGCCGAAATTAGGGCCAAACCTCATGTAATAATGGTCATCGGGGTCAACGGTGTCGGCAAGACGACCACTATCGGGAAATTGGCGGCAAAATATTCGGCAGTCGGTAAAAAAGTGCTTATTGCGGCAGCCGACACGTTCAGGGCTGCAGCAATCGAACAGCTGGCCATATGGGCGCAGAGATCAGGGGCTGATTTCGTTAAACACAAAGATGGCGCAGACCCGGCGGCGGTTGCCTTCGACGGCATCGAGGCGGCGCGCGCCCGCGGTGCGGACGTGGTGCTGGTGGACACCGCCGGCAGGTTGCACACCAAAGTCAATCTGATGGAAGAATTAAAGAAGATAAAACGGTCCGTTTCAAAAAAACTGCCGGATGCTCCCCATGAAATTTTGCTGGTTCTGGACGCCACCACCGGACAAAATGCACTCTCCCAAGCCAAAATGTTCGATGAAGCTCTCAATATCACTGGCATAGCCCTGACCAAACTCGACGGCACGGCCAAAGGCGGCATCGTTGTCAGTATTTATAATTCGCTGAATATCCCGCTGCGCTACATCGGCGTGGGAGAAAACATTGAAGACCTTCAGGATTTCGAGCCCCGACAGTTCGTGGATGCCCTTTTCTAGCTGCGGGTCAGCACGAGCGACAAGCGGGAATCACCATAGGTTTATTTGAAGATGGTCGCTGATAATAATCAGCTGTCGTATGGATCATTCTTTCCGGTGGGTTTTCTGTTTATTACTCTTGACGGGGATTTTTATCTTCTCTTCGTTTTCTGATATATTCTTGCCGTTCGCTTTTTTCCGTCTTTGTGCTGTCCTTTCTTTTCTGGCGATCTTCGCGGTAACGATCTTTTTGATCCGGATCTGAATCTACAATTTTCTCCCGGCTTTTGCGGTCCTTTTGGCGCTGCTCTGTTCTATCTTGTTTTCGTTCCCTTCTGGTGTACCGATCCCTGCGAAAATCATAATATACATCTTCTTCAATGTCCTCACCTGTGTCTGTTTCATCGGAAGCTTTTCCACTTTCCCCCGGATCCGTTCGATTCAAATCCTTTTGTTGTTTCTGATTCGCGGGCGGCGCTGTATGACTTTTATAATCCATTACATCGATCAACTCGGCCGAGCGGGGCGGAGGTTTTTTGGAGATATGCACGACCCCTTTATCGTCAATCCACGAGTATAGTCTGTCTGCATAACCATTGAGGGTCCAAAGGCTTGACAGACATGCCAAGTAGAGTATTATTATGTAGGATTTCATTTAGCCAGCTCCAATCTGATAGGCAGTTCGATTGGAAAACATACTAGCGGAAATATCCGCTTCACGGATGAATTACGAATCCCATTTGTAACTATTGTATCAAACGAATTACCCCCCCGCCGGAACAACTGATCAGCTTATCACCGCCATATTGGCCCTTTGGTGCCTATCTGAAGTTATAAAGAACAACCTCCCGTTTACTGGTGATCATTTTTTGCTGGTTTGCTTCGATGAGACCACTCCAGATAACAACTTCCCTCTCCCTGTAATCGTTGACGCTGTATACGCGCACCTGAACATCGTAACCAGGAGCCGGGAGATAACATGAATAGCTGGTGCCTGATTCCGACGCAATAATTTTTTTATTTGCTGTTTCATTTTGGCCATTGCCTGCTTCGGCGTGATTTCTGCCGACCAGGTAGTATTGACTGACCAGCCAAATCCCGATGCACACGAAAATCACATTCGTTAGATATTTCATCTTATTGCCTCCACCAGAACAATTGCATGACTTTTATATATTCAACCAAAAAGCGGAAATCAACATGTAACATTCGTGCCATGGTTATAAAGTAATGTTCGATCTCCGCAGAAGATTCAACCGTAAATGATTTCAGCTTTGAGCGTTGAGTATTCAGCATTCCTTTGCTAGATTCTAGGACGCAAGACAAGACTGAATTGCCGGGGCTAATATGTAACTTGAAACCCGTTAAACTCCCCGGTATACTCCTGCCATTGCACCTTTACATTATTGACCACCGCCCGCCGCGGACCCCGTCGACACCAGGCCAGTACTGCTTCCACTTCACCTTTTTCGCCCTCAAACACTGCTTCAACCGAACCGTCGTGTTTGTTGCGCACCCAGCCGAAAACACCATGCTTCTGCGCCGTGTGCTGGGTTTCCATTCTGAAAAACACGCCCTGCACGAGGCCGGTTATAATCGCGTGGGCTTTGACTTTCTCTGCCATGATGCACCCCTTTGTTTTGCCCAAATCGAGCCAAAGAGCTCGATTTAGGTTTAGGTTTTTTGAACGCCCATGATAAGAGCCTTCTACAAGTTTCGCACCCCATTTTCTCATTATACGCGTTTTGTAAATGGCGTTCTGTTCTTGGTTTTCGGAGGAAATGCGTATTTGCGAGAGTCGCTATCCTAGGTTTATGCTTAACTTGAGTGTCATGTTTAAGCCAAAAGCCTTCGAAGCTCGGTCTCATCAATGACCTGCACGCCCAGCTCTTTTGACCGCTGGAGCTTTGAACCCGCTGATGCGCCGGCAACCACATAATCCGTGTTGCGGCTGACGGAACCGCTGACTTTACCACCGGCCTTCTGGATCATCTCTTTCGCCTGGCGGCGCGTCAAACCCTCCAAAGCGCCGGTCAGCACGAAGATTTTGCCCTGCAGCTGCTCGCCTTTTTGGCCGGCTTCATATCCTAGCTCAATGCCGCATCGCAAAAGCGCCGCGACGGTTTCCCGGTTCTCATCCTGCTTGAAGAAACTGACGACACTGGCGGCCACCGTGGGACCAATGCCGTCGATGGCCTCCAGTTCATCTTGTCTTGCAGTTGAAAGATTCTCCATACTACTGAAATTCTCAGCCAGAATTTTAGCAACGTGCTCGCCCACGTGACGCACACCCAGTGCGAAAACAAAGCGATGAAAATCGATTTTTTTGCTTTTTTCAATGGCTTGGATAAGATTCTCAGCCGACTTGGATCCCATGCGTTCGAGATTTTCAACGGTTTTTTTATCGATTCGAAATATGTCAGCGTAGGATTTGAACAGCCGCTTATCAACCAGCTGTTCCACCAGCTTGTCCCCCATCCCGTCAATGTCAAAAGCACTTTTGGAAGCAAAGTGCTTGATCCGCTCTTTCACCTGGGCCGGGCAATTGGCGTTGACACACCGTAGTGCGACTTCACCGGCTTCGCGCACCGCTGCTGCGCCGCAAACCGGGCAGCCGGCCGGCATTTCAAAAGTTTTTTCATTTCCCGTGCGCTTGGTCGGTATAACTTTGACAACCTCGGGTATGACATCTCCGGCCCGCTGCACCAGAACCGTATCACCGATGCGGATATCCTTTTTCTTAATTTCATCTTCATTGTGAAGCGTCGCCCGACTGACGGTGACACCCCCGATTTTCACCGGCTGCAGATGGGCAACTGGTGTTAACGTACCTGTTCTTCCGACCTGCACTTCAATACCTTGTATTTCGGTTGTAGCCTGAACAGCCGCGAACTTGTAAGCAATCGCCCAGCGGGGGCTTCTGGACGTGCTGCCCAATTGCTGCTGATATACAAGTCGGTCGACTTTAATTACCATGCCGTCTATCTCATAGGGCAGCGTGTGGCGCATTTCCCGCAATTCCCGGTAAAAAGCCATGACCTGATCGATCGTGATTTTGGGCTGGATATGCGGGTTGATTCGAAAGCCCAGCTGCCGCAGAGTTTGAAGCAGTTCCCAGTGGGAATCGATGTTCAGATCGGCGACCAAGCCGACACCATAGAAAAATATCTCCAGCGGCCGCCGGGCGGTGATGCTCGAATCCAGCTGCCGCAGCGATCCGGCCGCCGCATTGCGCGGATTGGCAAACGGCGGTAATTCCTGGTCGAGTCGTTCCCGGTTCAGCTGCCTGAATCCATCATGCCCAATAAACACCTCACCCCTTACCTCAATCAGCGGCGGAATCGTTCGCTTTTCAGCACTGTGAAGGATGATGGGTACCGATTCGATGGTCTTGACATTGGCGGTGATCAACTCACCGCTGATACCATCGCCGCGGGTAGATGCCGCCGTCAGCTTACCGTTTTCGTACACCAGTTCAACAGCAAGACCGTCCAGCTTAGGCTCTGCCGTATATACAATTCGGTCCTCTCCATCGATATGTTTGCGGACTCTCTCACCAAAGGCGATAATATCCGCATCTTCGAAGCCGTTGTCCAAACTCAGCATGGGAACTGAGTGGTTCACGGTTTCAAACTTTGAAAGCGGCGGGGCGCCGACCCGCGCGGTGGGTGAATCGGCACTGGAAAGCTGCGGCCAGGCGGCTTCCAATTGTATCAATTCCTGCATCATCCGGTCATATTCGACATCGGATATCTCCGGATCATCCAAAATATAGTAGCGGTAGTTGTGCCGGTGAAGAGACTGTCTCAACACTTCCACTCTATTGACGATCGACGGTTCTAAGATTGCTGACATACCTGCCTTATTACCTCGCATACACTTTGGCGCCCCTGCTGAAAGCGTTCATCTTTAAACCCGGGGTGCCACTTAAGGGTTGACAGCTCATCCGACACCACCACGATCCCGCCCACGTCGACATGGCGAAATCGCCCTACACTGAACAGTGCCGAAAGTTCCATTTCAACGGCTACAGCACCGGTGCTTTGATAATGTCGGACCTTATTGGGCGTTTCCCGGAAAACGGCGTCCGTGGACCATATCCGACCCTCGTGAAAAGCAACATCTCTGTCGTGCAAGACGGTCCTTATCGTGTCGTTTGTTGCGGGAGACGGCCGGACGACAGAATCTTGCGACTGCCCATAATGGATGGAGGTTCCCTCACCGACGACCGCGGAGGTCGGTATCAGGATATCGCCTATTTTCACGTCCGGCGATATGGCGCCGCACCATCCGAAAAAAATGAAACTGCGTGCTCCCCAGGCAATCAACGTTTCAAGAAGCATGACGGCATAGGGCGCACCTACAATCGGACCGACAACTGACACATCCGGTTTATGATTATCCGGGGTATAAAATTTGCTGGTAAAAAAACGTTTGAATGTGGCTTGATCGATTTTCATCAGACAGCAGAGCCTATGCACATCCCCGATGGTACTGACCAACACCGAAAGTGTTCCGGGATCCGGTGAGTTCATGCCCTTTGCAGGGTTTATGATGGCATCATTGACAGACATTTTTCCACAGTTGCAAAGCAGATGACATTCAGGTGCAGCCTTTTGTCAGGCCGGTTTGGCCAAAGTCTGCAGTTCGTCTTTTAGTTCATCAATAATATCATAAAGCCACATCAGGTCTTCAATTGTCAGTCGGCCGGCCTTGACCGGTGCCCTATCGCTGCCGTCCTTTTTTTTAAGGATTCGGGGACCGATCTGAACCTTCGGCTCCCCTGCTCCGTATTGATTTATTGTAACAACCAGCCCGGTTTCTTCGCATTTCCACTTTTTCAACACTTTATCCAATTCAGGATCGTACGGCATTTTTTTCCTCCATTTCACAACTTGGCGCTTTCAAAGCCAGATGAACTTCAGATTCCGCAGTCGAACTATCAGACGAATCGATAGACAACAGACATAATTGCGATATATTATATTAATTTTCTGCTAAAATAGCCATAATCCACGACCTGGTCAATTTTTTTATTTTGATTGATCCAGCCGACACGCCACGCACCAATATGCAACGGCCGCAATATATTTAATTGACACACCTGCCGTTCTTCCTTATTCTCCGTAAACCAGCACTTCAGGATCGGTGAAAGCTTAAAATTCATTAACACTTCATCGATGCCCGAATGACCTGTAACAATATTCGAAATTAAGGGAGATAAAACCATGACCGACAGAGGGAAGGTGAAATGCTGTATTGCCCGGGTCCTCGTTTTGACGGCGGGCGTGTTAATCGGTTTAACTGCCCAGGCCCAGGCTCAAAAAGCACAAACTTTAGAACCTTTGAAAGTGGCTCTTTTACCGATACCCGATGTCCTGCCGTTCCATTTGGCACAGGCAAAAGGCTATTTTGCCGACGAAGGTATTTCTGCACAGGGGCTGCCGGTTTTCAGTTCCATCGATCGGGATCAGTTGATGCAAGCCGGTCAACTGGATGCAATGTTGACCGAGCTGGCAACCACGGCCAATTTCAACCGCGACAAAGTACGGGTGAAGATTGTTTGCATTGCCCGTTCCCCGCTTGCGGAGTATCCTCTGTTCCGCATACTGGCCGCACCCGGCAGCGGAATCAAATCGGTTCCCGACCTGGAGGGTATGTCGATCGGTATATCCAAGAATACCGTGATCGAATATGTGACCGACCGCCTGCTGGCGGCAAATGGGCTCGATCCAAAAAAAATTGTAAAAAAATCGGTGCCTGTCATTCCGGAACGGTATCAATTGCTGCTTCAGGGACAGATAAAAGCGGCAACTCTTCCCGAACCTCTTGCTTCCAGTGCTCTGGCGTCCAGAGCCGCACAGATCATAGAAGATTCAGCCTATCCCCAGTATAGCATCAGTGTGATAAGCTTCAGTGTGGCGGCCTTAAAAACCAAGCCGGAAGCGGTGCGTGCCTTTGTAAAGGCATGGGACCGGGCGGTCGCGGATATCAATGCTGCTCCCGACACCTACCGTCCTTTGATGCTTAAGAAAATACGGGTTCCAAAAAATATAACTCAAAGTTTTTCCATCCCCTTGTTTCCGAGAAGCAAAGTTCCGGACGCCGACCAGTGGGCGGATGTCATGGAATGGATGATTTCAAAAGGCCTGCTTGACAAGCCGCTGCCTTACCCGGAGTCTGTTACGTCCGAATATCTGCCATAACAGACGGGTAAACTGGCCGCCGCGAGCCGGATTATAGAAAAGATTCCTGGTCCAAAGGACCAGATTCTGATTTCACCCCAGAGGAGTGGTGTCGTCTTGATAACCAATGGAATAATGGAATGGTGGAAAAATGGAATATTGGGTATGAAAAGCGGATGATGTCCTGATTATATTTCTGATCAGTGTCGCCTATTATAAAAATAGATCACATTCCGCCAAACCCAGTATTCCAATATTCCATTATTCCAGTACCCCAAGGCATTCGATTACGGCAAAGCCTGTCATCATTGACCTGGCCCAAAGGACCCGGATTTTGGTGTTAGAATATATGATTGAAGTTGCAAATTTAAAATTTGCCTACAGCGGGCATCCGCCCCTGTTTGATACTTTCGATCTTGAAGTCAGGCGCGGTGAAGCCTGGTCCATTATCGGTCCATCCGGTTGCGGCAAGTCAACCCTTCTTTATCTCTTGGCCGGGTTGAGGCGCCCTACGGACGGGATAATCCGCATCGCCGGTGTGCCGGTAACCCGTCCTCGGCCGCAAACGGGACTCGTCCTGCAGGACCATGGCCTTATGCCATGGGCAACGGTTCGTGAAAATGCCCGTCTCGGATTGACGATTCGCGAACTTTACGGCCCCGACGGAAGACATGCGCCGGCTGATACAAAAATTGACAGGCAGATTGCGGATCGCCAGATCGATTACTGGCTGCAATGGCTCGGAATCGAAGGTCTCAAGGACAAATATCCTTCTCAACTTTCCCGCGGACAGCGACAGCGAACGGCCATTGCGCGGACACTGGTTCTGGAGCCGGATCTGCTGCTGATGGACGAACCTTTTTCCGCACTGGATGCTCCAATTCGCATTGATTTACAAAATGTGATGACCGAATTTAACCGGCAAGCAAAAATGACAAGCATTACCGTCACCCATGATATCGAGGAAGCAGTCTTTCTGGGCCGCAAAATTTTATTGCTTGGTGGAAGTTGTAACCAAAATCCACCTACGATAGACAACCAGTTCGCGGGCCGTGTTGAAGAGCGCAACAGCCATCACTTCCAGAAACAATGCGAAGAACTACGCAGCCTGCTTGGGAGGTGCTCATGAGCCGTAGACTCAGCCCCAAAGGTGCCGTCATCGGATTCTTAATATTTATCGTCATCTGGCAAATATTCGCGTGGATCATCAGCCGACCAATTTTACCGTCTCCCGTAACGGTACTGCCGATGTTTGTGTATGCATTGCCCGGTGAGCTCGGATTGCACCTGCTGGCGAGTGCCGGACGTGTTCTGGCTGCTGTTTGCGCGGCGGTTGTGATCGCTGCACCGATCGGATTATTGCTGGGCCAAATGCCCGCACTGGATCGCGTGTTGGCGCCGCTGATTGCCATAACCTATCCGATTCCAAAAATTGTTCTACTGCCCGTTATCTATGTCCTGATGGGAATCACGGACCTATCCAAAATTTTCCTCATCACCCTGATCATCTTTTTTCAGATATTGGTGGTAGTGCGTGACGAAGCGGCGAACCTGCGTCCGGAGTTAATTCTATCTGTTCGCTCACTTTGCGCCGGCCGGCGTGCTCTGTTCCGATATGTTTATCTGCCGGCCTCATTACCGGCAATATTGACGGCATTGCGCATATCCATCGGGTCTGCCATCGCCGTACTTTTTATCGCCGAACAATCTTTGACAACCTACGGATTGGGATATTATATAGTAGTGGAAACCTATCAGATCCTGCGATATCCTGAGATGTTCACCGGTATTCTGGCGATGGGAATGCTGGGGGTAACCCTTTATTTTGTCGTTTCAAGCATCGAGTTTCGCGTCAACCGTCACCTTTTCCTGGATGAATAACCAGCGGAGGTCAAGCGATTACGTATTTATGACAACCGCTATAACCGGTCACTTTTGTAGTTAATCCACATAAACCAAAGAAAACAAATTTCATATTATTTCTGTCAAAATTTTTGTCACCACAAAGTTAATCCGTGCAAAGTCAAGCATTATTTTGAGTTATTTTAGAGTTAAATCAAAGGTTCGCATATAAACGTAACAATGGTTTTTTGATACGATCTTTAAACCCAAAACAAACT
>Ga0126326_1000199_pt1 | contig 26410 bp, 20 predicted proteins | sample InaspJWI67metaG_FD_94485 | JGI IMG/M metagenome (GOLD analysis project Ga0126326, IMG submission 94485) | Marine gutless worms symbiont microbial communities from Oahu, Hawaii - Inanidrilus sp. 1 OAHU.JWI-67 metaG | ecosystem: Host-associated > Annelida > Digestive system > Unclassified | place... | reverse complement strand
TTATCCTGGTTCATGGGTGGTGTATCCTTTCCTTTTTAGTGTGGCCGGTTGACTGCTGCTAACAATCTACCGGTGGATACACCGCCTTTTCCTTTAAACACAACTTTTAAATATAACTCAAGACAGTGAAAAGATATGCGAACAAGCCAACAAAACCTGAGAAAAGTATTCCATAGCCCGATAGATTTAATTTCGAAAGTTCAATTGAATTTGTAATCTGTAAAAGATTAAGATCGTAAATTTTGTAAAGTCTTGTATGAATCCTGTATAAGGGATCAATTTTTAAATAAGTGTAATAACTATCATATAAATCTGTATTGCTCATTTATTATCTCCCATTGTCTTTTTAATATTGTTTGTTTTTCACTTGGGTGCAGGAGGTCCAGGTGGAGGAGGTCCAGGTGCAGGCCCAGGTGGAGGAGGACCATTTTCCCGCTTTAGTGTCCCGAATGGTCTTGTTGGTGTTGATGGTTCTTCAAGTATCTTAAAATCTACTTTATATATATCGTACCGTTCATCAATAGTTTGGATACTTTCTTTAGATAAGAGTAATAACTCTTGGCTCTCGTAAATATGATACCTGGATGGTAAATGATTTATCTTTGCTGTTATATCAATCATTTTGTCTAGTTTATTTGGATTATGTGGACCATATTCTCTATAAACTATATTGAAAAGTGTATCTCCACGCTTTACTGTATGATATCTACCTGGTAATTGTACTATATGTACATCTAATCTATTACTTATGTCCAATATTTCGTCAATTGTGGATTTGGCCATCTGTTCCGCTAGTGTTTTATATTCCCGATTAGAAGGTTCTGCTATAATTGCGAAAACTTTATAGGTTAGTGGAGCGTATCTCTCAATGGTTCTGCTGCAATGGGCTTGCCCTCCGCCGTGCGGGCTTGTGAGATCTTGCTTAACAGCTTTTCGAGCATTTCATCAGTCAGTCCAGAAACATCTATGATTACCGCGTTTTCGCTGTCTTGAGGTTTACTGGACTCCTCAAGGCTCATGGCTTCGAATGTTGCCTGCAAACGCAACAAAAATTCACTGTATGCCCTGATTTCCTGCGCAATCACTACAAAGGTTCGGGTGCGGTTTTTACGCTCGGCCTTATCCAGCAATTTATTGAGCCGGGTATAAATCGAACTCACATCCCTTGCGACTGTTTCTGTCATTGAAAGTTCCCTGATCTCCTGGCTTTTCAACAGTTGCCGGGACAGGTGTTGCTGCTTATGGTTGCAGACAGTGTGGTATCTGATGTTGAACCGACGACTTATTTCACTCATGTTGCCGCCCTTAACCAGTTCGCGGTCTATTTTTAAACGCCTGGAATCACAACAAATTGCACACGGCTTAGACATTGCACAGCTCCTTTTATGGTCCCTTGTTTTTTACTATTTTGCGTTGGATTTAGGATTAAATTTTGATTTAACATAGGCCATGTATAATAGCGCAAAAATTCACTTAATTTTACTTAATTTTCCACTTAATTTAAGCAAAGAGAATTAAGCACTTAATTCTTACTTAAACGAAAACTAATATATTTAATAAAAACAAGAAGATATGGAAGACTTTAGCACTTAATTTCAATATTTAAGTCGTAATTAATTAAGCGCGCTATTTTATAGCGCTTAATTACTTAATTTTTTTTTCTTAACACCCCCTCTTTTTTAATGATCAACATTAATCCGCCTCCAGCCCTTCTAGTACAGCATCCAGATTCACTGCATCCCGCCACCTGTGGCCCTCGCGGGTGGGTTTGCCCTGTTCATCAAGTAGGTTTTTAGCCCGAGCCCAATTATTCAGCACCTCTGTCACATACGGAGGCTTGCAGCCCGCAGCTTTGGCAATATCCTTCTTGCTCATGCCGTTGTCTATCAGCATAGCCACTATGGCCGCTTTGCGCATCTCAGGTTTGTTTTTGGCCTCGCTGGTCTCCCACTTTAAGTTGCCGTTTTCATCGGCTTCAACAAATCGGATGTTAAAGGACCGAAAGTCCGCCGTTGCGCCTTTGGGTAAGATCCGGTTTTTGCCATAAGACACATTAAAGCTGCAAGGATCACCCCATTTGTGCCCGGCAGGTTTGGTAAGCTTGATAACACAATCCACGTAATCCTCACGGCCTGAGGTGCCTCGCTGATCCCCGCCTTTTCCGGCATGGTGCATGAAGATTGTGCTCACACCCAAGCGCCGGATGGTAAGCAACCATTGTCCTATCTTGTCCCAGTCCTTTTTGGAATTTTCATCCAGACCGGGAGCAAGGCTGGATATGTTATCCAGTATCAAAACCTTTATTCGCCTATTTTCATCCAGGATTTTGAAAATAGCGTTTTGCCATTGCGGATTGGTTATGTTAAGCGTGCTCAGGGGTCGGTCTGCACCCCTAAATAGGCTATCAAATTTTTCTGCTGATAGCACTGAAAGCGAGGCCACACCAAATGGTTTACCACGGGGTGTGGCCAATTGCAGAATGCGTTTTCTGAGTTCATGCAAAGCCATCTCACCATCGATAAAAAGCACACCTGTGGGTCTTTCAACCCGCCACGGCCCTATATCATTGGCTTTATCCATGTAGTTTTTCCGCGTTAATGCCACTGTCAGCATGCAGCCCAAAAAGGTTTTACCCACACCCCGTTCACTGAAAACTTCCACGATACGGCGCGCACTAAGCCATGGCCACATTATCGGCCTTGGTGCTGCTGGGTTCTCTTTCTCCAGCGCGGTTTGTCCAAGGATGAGGGCTTTTTTAGCAGCCTCAAGGATATTGCCGGGGTTTGTGATAATTTCCCTTGCATCAATCAGGGGAAGCTCACTGACTTCCGCCTTACCATTACTCTTTTCAATCCAATCAACACAATCGCCCTTCTCGGGCAGCTTCAGTTTACCAACATCGACCAACTCAATTCGTTTGACTGCAGCTTCTTCAAGCAGTTCAACGACTCTTTTTGCATACTCTTTTCCGGCCGTGTCATTATCCGGCCAAATGATACACCGTCGTATTCTTAGTATGGTCCAATCGGTCTTTTGTGGTGCCCCAGCGCCACCCAGTGAAGTGGTGGCCAGCAAATCGATTTTTCCGAGAGCATCAGCACATTTCTCTCCTTCCACAATATAAATCGGCTCAGCATTTCGAGCCCCAGCTATTTTCGAAAGGTTATAAAGGGGTCTATCTTCACTTTTTCTGTAGCCAGTCCTCCATCCGTTTCCATCATTATTAAAATATGGGACATACTGCTTTTTGCTGTTACTGCTGTGGCCCTGGTACTTAACAACAAAGCCGATAATTTTACCATCTTTATCCGTGTAGGTCCAATGCTGCCGGTAGGGTGAATTGCGGAATTTAGAGAAAACTCCTTTCGGTAAATCGTAATTATCACCTGGGGAGTAAAGCCCTTTGGAGATGAGTGACTCTTTGACACTCTCTTTCGAGCAGCCTGCAAAGCATTTCAAAATGAGTTTCCCATCGTCTGAATCCTTTACTGATAATGACGGGTTAGTATCATTATGACTGGGGCAATGAACTAAGTAGCCGCCCCCTCCTTTTTTACCCCCTAATGATTTGCGAATGCCTGCTGCTGTTCCCATAATAGCCCCCTGCTTGACACAAGCGGCGGAGCAGAGGCGGTGAAGCAGGTACCGCCTCGTAGCCTATTGGCCGACCTGTCGACAGGCCCTCCGCCAAATCTCTAAAGAATTATGTTTATTCATAAAGCGTTAAACTGCTGCACGTTTTTCGCCTATTCCTTTGGCGGCTTTTATTTTTTTCTGAACAGTGAAAAAGCCATTTCAAGTTGTCCTTCGCATTTCCGTCGGTGGCATCTCGGAATCGAATCGGCATTGGTCGGCATAAGTGCTCCAATCGTCCCAATTATACAATTCGGCAAAGGCAAAACGTGGATGCACGCACAAAGCCGCTGCAATGCTGTAACATTCAAATTTTGTTGGTGTCATGCGCCCGTTGCATATCAGAGAAACCACGACCTCCGATCTTCCAATTATCTGCGCAAGTTGCCGTTGGGTAAGTCCGCTGCTTGCAATGATGCCTTTAAGCGTCAAGTTTCGCTGTGGTCTTTCATCCTTAAAATTAAATTCCACTTTGGGAACCTCCTTGTTTTGCTTGTATGGGAGATTTAAAAACGCTTTTTAAAAACTATAATAATAATTTAAAAAGATAAGATAAATCGGGGAAATTAGGATTTTTTTTCTAATTTTTCTAGCTAATTTTGAAGGGTGAAACGAAGATACCGGGGGTAGGGCGTTCCTTTAGATATTTATATATAGTGGATTTGTCGAATTCTTTGAGGCTTATATTTGAGCTTTCTTTTTCCAGTTTTTTGTTTAGGTGCTTTAGGCACTTTTGCAAAAAAGGTAGAAAGTAAATCTTATCTTTTTTCCATCCCTCTTCTGTTAGGGTCGGATGCTGGCCTGTGGCTTCTTGGAAGATATCCGCCAATGCAAGAACGAATTTAAAGGCTGGTAAATCCTTTTGCCCTTTCTTTCTGCCTCGTTTGCTGCCTTTCCTTTCAGGGAAATGTCGCAAAGTCGTTTTGGAATAAGCCTGGAGATCTGCCAAACTCTGTAAAGAATCGTTAATCTTACGATAATACAGCGGGGTCTTCTTTAACCGTTCAACCAGCCGGTGGAGTCTCTTTGAGGTTGTGTAAATTTGATTGAGCAGGTCCTCTGTGTCAGCCTGTGTTAGTCCTTTTGTCAGCGGGTTTGTCGCTTCCACATAGACACTTGCATAAAAATTCAATGCCTTAAGCAATGGTTCGTCAAACGTCATTTTAAACTTTCTGGCATCCTCAAGCGTAAACCAATCCATATCAAAATTATCAAATGAGGGCGTCTCGCCCCGGTCAAAACCAAGCCCAAAAGCTTTTAGATTGAAAGCACCCAACAGCGGGGTTTTTTTTGTTTTGCCTTTTTTGGCCATGATGTCCACCTCCTGTCGCGGCCCTGGAATTTATCCGGGGAAGGCGGCCAGGATATCCGCCTTGTCGGTCTGCAGAACCTATCCCCGGAAACTTGAAAAGATAATTTTTTTTGTAATGTAGTTCTACGTTTAGCGTCTATAAATCTGAGATCTATGGTCATTGTATCGTTAATGATTTAATGTTATGAAATCACGCTGCGATCTTGAACTCAAATCGATATTCATTTACTGATTTATTGGAATCATTATTATTAAGAAGATAAAGGGGGATGCGTGAATGGAGGTTTAGCCCGTTAGGCCCGTTGAGCCGGTTAAAACATTACGGATTTGACTGGGTAAAGTTCGTATATCGGATTGAGGCGGATAAAATTTTACCGCACTTCAAATGCGAATAATACAGAGTTAAGGAAACGATCTACTACATGTAATTTTTAAAAACATCGCACGGACAAAAAGTAACATTCGAATCACGATTCAGGCTCTTTATCAATATGACACGGATACTTGACATTCTGATTCACTGGGGATTATTAAACGGCATAAAGTTATTGACCGTTCCGGGTCGGACTGAACATGTCGTATCTATCACGCTAGTCAGTGAGATCGGAGGGTAAATAATGATTTCAAACAGTCGCCGACGGGAGCAAATTCCCTTGGCGTTCATACTGCTTATTGCCGTCCTGGTATTTTCCGTAGGGTTTCCGGCAGCCGCAGCCGCTGAAACCTGGCAGGAAATTGTAAAACGCGCCCGAGGCCAGACCGTTGATTGGCATATGTGGGGCGGATCTCCGAGTACCAACACCTATGTGAACGGTTATGTAGCGCCCCGGGTCAAAGTACTCTATGATATAAAACTGCGTCAGGTACCGGTGACGGACATTTCCGAGGTCATCAGCAAAATCCTGGTTGAAAAACAGGCCGGTAAAAACACCGGCGGAAAAGCCGATCTGCTTTGGATTAACGGTGAGAATTTTCGTACTGCCAAACGCAATCAGCTTTTGTACGGCCCTTTTGCCGATAAGCTGCCGAGTCAAAAATTCGTAGACTGGCGTCGTCCATCGGTTTACAATGATTTCGGCGAACCGGTTGAAGGCATGGAGTCGCCCTGGGGCAGCGCTCAGGTCGTCATGATCTATGATACAAAGCGCACACCGCAGCCGCCTGCGACCGTCGGTGAATTGCTGACTTGGGTTCGCGAGCACCCGGGTCGCTTCGCCTATCCGGCGCCGCCGGATTTTACCGGATCGGTATTCGTGCGTCACGTATTTTATCATATTTCAGGGGATGTGGCCTTCTGGCAGGGTCCCCTGGATAAAAAGCGATTTGAAAAAGTGGCCGGCGAGTGCTTTCAACTTTTGCGTGATCTATCGCCCTACCTTTGGCGCAGGGGAAAAACCTATCCCGAAAACCCCGAGCGCCTGGCGCATTTGTTTGCAGACGGTGAGGTCGATTTTGCCATCAGTTATAGCCCGTCCGAAGCTTCAAAAAAGATCCATGATGGATTGTATCCGGATACGGTCCGAACGTACGTATTCAAGGACGGTACCATCAGCAACACCCATTTTCTGGCAATACCGTTTAACGCCGGAGACAAAGAAGGCGCCATGGTCGTGGCTGATTTCCTGCTCTCCCCCGAAGCCCAGTTGAAAAAAGCCGATCCTGAAATCTGGGGTGATTTTCCGGCAATCGACATCAAACGCCTGGATCCGTCCTGGCAGGCAAAGTTCAGAAAACTGCCGCGGGGCATCGCCACCCTGTCGGATGAAGAACTCCAGAGCCATCAACTGCCGGAGCCCCCCTCTGAAATTCTCATCCGTCTTGAAAAGGGCTGGGAAAAACACGTGTTGAAAAAAAGGTGATTTCCGACCGACATCAATCCAGTGCAGACGCCCGAACGCGTTCTGCACCGGGCGTTTTTACACTGGCCAGCCTTCTGCTGCCGGCCCTGGGAGTCGTGCTGCTTCTGTTCGGCGGCGGACTGATACTCGGTTGTTTCCAGAGCCTGGGATATCTACCGGCAGCGGGCATGAATATTTATACTCTGGAGCATTTTGAAAACGTCCTGTTCGATCCCGACTTTTTCCTGAGCCTGGGGCTGACACTTTACGTTTCGCTGACATCGACCATCATGGCAGCGGCAATCAGCGTGGGGATGGCGCTGGCCATGGTGTCTTATAAAGGGACCCGGCGTATCGTCGATTTTGTTTTTCAAATCCCGTTGACGGTGCCGCATCTGGTGGTTGCAACCGCCGCCGTGTTTCTGCTGGCCCCTACCGGCATGATTTCCCGGGCCATGCAGGCTGTAGGTCTAATCGACAGCTCATCGGAGTTTCCGCTGATGATAAACGATTCTTTTGGAATCGGGATCATCGTCACCTATATCTGGAAAGAAATCCCTTTTATCACCCTGATGATATTATCCGTGCTCAAAAACCTGGGTCCGGATCTGCTGGAGGTCGGCCGCACGCTGAATGCCAATCGCTGGCAGCGGTTCCGCTATATCATCCTGCCGACCATATTTCCCAGTCTGGGCGCCGCCTGCCTGATCGTATTTGCCTTTACCTTCGGCGCATTTGAGGTGCCTTATCTATTGGGGCAGACCTATCCCATGACATTGCCGGTATGGGCCTACAGAAATTACAGCGATGTCGATCTAATGGCACGCCCCGAAGGCATTGCCACCGGCATTATCATAGCGGCCGTGATTATTTTTTCGATTGTATTTTCCCAGATCCTTACCCGGATGGCCCGACGCAGGGGAGTGATCATATGAAATCAGTGCATCGAAACCTCATTACGGTGGTGATTGTGTTGACGGTGGGACTGCCATTTTTGCAGCTGCTAATGTGGTCTTTCAGCGACCGCTGGTTTTATCCCGGACTTTTGCCCCAGCGGTGGGGCCTGAGGGCATGGGAATATATATCCGGTACCGCCGGCGTTCAGATTGTTCAGGCGGTTTTCCAAAGCGTGGCGGTGGCGGCAGTCACGGCCATGATTTCGGTGGTTATCGGGGTTCCAGCCGGCCGGGCCCTGGGTTTGTACGAGTTCAGAGGCAAGGACCTGATTTCGGTGATATTGACCCTGCCGATCATCGTTCCGCCGCTGTGCATCGCCATGGGATTGCATTTGTGGTTTATTCGGCTGGGTCTGGCCGAATCATTTACCGGGGTGGTGCTAGTGCATCTGACGTTTTGTCTGCCTTACACCGTTTTTGTCATGTGGGGCGTGTTCTCAAATTATAATCCCGACTTCGAGGATCAGGCCCGATCTCTGGGGGCTTCCAACCTGAGGGCTGTATGGCGGGTCATGATGCCGATGACCCTGTCGGGTATGGTGGTTGCCGTTCTTTTCTCTTTTCTGCTTTCCTGGAGCCAGTACCTGGCAACCCTGATCATCGGAGGTGGTAAGATATCGACTTTGCCGATCATTCTGTTTTCACTGATGGCCAGCGGCGACCGCCCGGTGGCGGCTGCCGTCAGTCTTGTCTTTGTACTGCCGGCTTTTCTGGCGCTGCTGTTCAGCGCCCGATACCTGGGCAAACGCAGCATGGCAGGAGTGTGGTAATGGGTGAACTGATTCTTGAAGATCTGTCGATCAGCTACGACAATCAGCCGGTGATACGGGATTTCAACTTGCGGATCGCAGATGGTGAAATGGTATCGATTCTGGGTCCCAGCGGCGCCGGGAAAACCACCATCCTGAAGGCAATTGCCGGATTGACGGAACCCTGCCACGGAAAGATACTGCTCGATGGGCGACCGCTGCGCGGTTTGCCGCCCGAAAAAAGAGATGCGGTCATGGTGTTTCAGAACCCTCTTTTATTTCCATTTATGAACGTCGAGCAGAACATCAGCTTCGGACTGCGCATGCAGCGACACGCCGAAGCGGTGATTGCAGAGCAGATTGAAAGTATTCTCGACCTGACCCGGCTGACCGGTTTGGGACGCAGAAAAATTCATGAGCTATCCGGCGGCCAGCAACAACGGGTGAGCCTGGCAAGGGCCCTGGTGTTAAAGCCCGCTGTGTTGCTTCTGGACGAACCTTTGAGCAACCTGGATGCCAACCTGCGGCAGCAAATGCGCGAGCTCATCCTGGAAATCCAGGCCAAAACCCGCGTTACCACGCTATTTGTTACCCATGATCAATCTGAAGCCCTGATGATGTCCCATCGGGTCACCTTGCTGCTGGACGGGCGCCTGCGTCAGACCGGACGACCCAGGGATCTTTTTTATCGGCCGGTGGACCCGGATGTTGCCCGTTTTTTCGGTGGAACCAATTTTTTCGATGGACGGTTCAAAGACGGGCGGTTTAATACGGATTTTGGGTCTTTTCAGCTGCCCGAAAAAACCGCCAACGGACATGCTCTCACGGCAACCATCCGACCGGAGGACATACTGATTTCACCGGATAATGATTTTGAAATCGATGGCCGGGTGGAGAAAACCAGTTTCGAAGGTATCGCCACCCGGGTCTGGGTCACGTGCCGTGAAAAAACCCTGGTTGTTCTGACCACCGGTGTGGAGTTCGATCCCGGTCAGAATGTCCGGCTGCGCCTGCCGCCGGGGAAAATAAGGGTATTTCCGTCCGACAAGGAGACCTGAAGATCGGCTTGTAACAATGGCAGCGCTTTTCTGACAACCGGAAACTCCCAACCCGGATAAGCTGGAATTGAAGATTGACGATTGAAGATTTAAGATTTATGGTATCGCTCGCGCAGCGCAGGCGCTTGCGCCGCATGTCGCTCTGTCTTTTCTATCTAAGTCGATCGTTCGCCCCAGTCTTTAGATACTGAGGCTCTCGAAGGGAGGCTCTCGACGGGCAGCATTCCTAAAATTAACGGACGGTAACCAAAAATGGTCTTGATGAATGACATGCTGCCGCAGGTCCAGGCTTACCTCGAGAACCGGGATTGGGGCGATGTGCCGATTATGCGCGGGCAGCGCTTTCATGTGTCGTCCCTGGCTCAGGGCGAGTATAATCTGAACTACCTGATCTCATCGCAGGACAAGCGCCTGAAGCTGGTGTTCCGGGTGAATATCGGCACCCAGATCGATCGCGAGGATCAAATCCTTTATGAATACCGGGCGCTCGAGTTGCTGCAACGCAGCGGTTTTACACCAAAACCGATATTCGTGGACGATAGCCGCATATTTTTCGATCAGGGTATCTTAATTATGGAGTATCTGCCGGGAGAACCGCTGGTCTACGAAAAAGACATGCAGGCGGCAGCCCGGCTTTTCGCAACGATTCACCAGGTTCCGGTTCGGGAAAAAGAAAATCATCTGATTCGTGAAAATACACCCTTGAGTCTGATATTTGCGGAGTGCAGCCACTTGCTGCAAAAGTATTTCGATTCGGAGCTGGCCGATCCGGGTATTCGTGACTACCTGCGGGAGGTGGTCAAATGGGCTGATGAGGCGCGCTCATCCGAACGCTACTACCGGGAAAACCCCTGGCCCTGCATTGTCAACACTGAAGTCAATTCCGGTAATTTCATCGTTAACCGTGAAAGGGGAACCATCCACCTTGTGGATTGGGAGATGCCGCGCTGGGGGGATCCGTCTCAGGATCTATCGCACTTCTGCTCGCCGCTGACCACGCTGTGGAAGACCACCTATCGCATGCCAACCCAGGCCAAACTCGATTTTATTAATGGATACCGCAGCTTGATTGCCGATCGTCACCTGCGCGAAACGCTGGCCGACCGAATTCGGCTGCGGGATCCGTTCGTTTACCTGCGCGGGATTGCGTGGTCGGCAATGGGATGGGTCGCGTATCAGACCGAATTTGCGGGTATGAAAAATCCCGACACCTGGCAAACCTTGAATCGATATATGGATCTGGCATTTATTCGCTCGCTGTTCGATCCGATTATAAAAAGTTAGACGGATAATCCGTATCACACGCAGGAAAACCAGAATGTCAGAGATTGCCCGGGAGCGGTTGATTGTCTTTACCCGCTATCCGGAACCCGGAAAAACCAAGACCCGCCTGATCCCCTGCTTGGGGCCGCACGGCGCGGCGGCCTTGCAGCGACGGATGACCGAACATCTTCTGATTAATGTGCGCCGGCTCGGCGATGTTCGCCCGGTTGCCCTGGAGATCCGCTATGCGGGCGGCAGCCGAGAGTTGATGCAGGGCTGGCTGGGTTGCAGTCCGATGTATACACCTCAGAGTTGTGGAGACCTCGACCGGCGAATGGGCAGCGCTTTCAACGACGCCTTTGGTTCCGGTGTCGATGCGGCTGTAATTGTCGGAACCGATATTCCAGGCATCACCCCGGAAATCCTGAACCAGGCTTTTGCAGCACTGCAGAACTGGGACCTGGCCTTCGGGCCAGCCCATGATGGTGGTTATTATTTGATCGGCATGCATAAAAATTCCTTTGGCCGGGCGCTGCCGCAACTGTTTAGCGGAATTCCATGGGGAACCGCCGATGTGTTGGACATTTCTTTGAAGATTGCCGCTAAAATCGGTCTGACCGTTGCGTTGCTTGAAAAGCTGCAGGATGTCGACCGCCCGGAAGATATTCGGGTCTGGGAGCAACAGACCGGGATTGCGGTGAACCATCTATACACCGATCGTATCTCCGTAATTATTCCGACCCTGAACGAAGCGGCCGACATCGCACCAACGCTCAAACAGGCCCAAAAGGGTGTCAATGTGGAGACCATCATTGTGGACGGCGGCAGCCGGGACAACACGACCGAAATCGCCCGTGTTCATGGCGCGAAGGTCCTGAGCACATCGCCTTCCAGGGCCGGGCAGATGAATGCCGGCGCCTCTATTGCCACCGGTGATATATACCTTTTCCTGCATGCCGACACACGGCTGCCGGATCGGTTTGACGTCCATGTTCGCCGTACGATGCAGCAATCCGACGTTGCCGCCGGTGCCTTTAAATTGCGCATCGATTCGGATGGTTCGTCATTGCGGATCATGGAGCAGGTGGCAAATCTGCGTTCGCACTATCTGAAAAAGCCTTACGGGGACCAGGCCCTATTTCTGAATGCCGCGCTTTTTCACAGTCTCGGCGGGTTTCCTGACCTGCCGATCATGGAAGACTATGAATTGATCCGGCTTTTGGGGAAAAAGGGAAGGGTCGTTGTCCTGCCGCAGACTGTTGTGACGTCTCCGCGGAGATGGCTCAACATCGGAGTCTGGCGGACCTGGATGATCAATCAACTGGTCATACTTGGCTATTACCTTGGGATTTCCCCGGAGAAATTGGCTCGCTTTTATCGACGGGGAAAGGGGAGGGGAAAGAATATATAGTCAGTGAATGAACATCGAACATCGAATTTTGAATGTGAAAAGATAAAATAACTGCATTGTTTGTACCGTTTTCATTCGACCACGCCAAGGCGTGGTTCGATGTTCGACGTTCATCTTTTAAAACAACTTACGACATCAATGTAATTTGTGAGTATTTACAAAATAACTTAGCGCATATGAGGCGAAGCTCCTAACATGGACCGCCCGCTCATCCTGCCATGAGGAAACCATTTTAAACAAAATGAGCGGGCGGTGAATTATTCAATATTGTCAACTCGAACTATTCGCCCAGGGCCGAAGGCCACAGATAGTAAAAACCCGTCCCAAGGTCCCGCATGGAGACGGGCAGCTCCAGATCCATCAGGGTCAACCGTCGGCCGCCTTGCCACGAGGTCCGTGGATTGTAGAGATTGTCATTCGGGTATTGCACGCGACGATAAACCACGACCCTTGCATCCGGCGGCAGGCCGGCCAGATCTTTGGCTGTTGCTATGGCGTCGCCCAGGTAGCCGATCTGATCTACGAGTTTTAACTGTAGCGCATCCTCGGCCAGATAAACCCGGGCGGTTGCAATCTCGGTCAGCGTCTTTTTGTTCAGCTCCCGGTTTTGCTGTACCAGCTTCAGGAAACGCTGACCCAGACGGTCGGTCAGTGCCTGCATAAGCTTTTTTTCTTCCGCGGTGGTCGGTCGAAACCACGACCCCATATCCTTGTTTTTTCCGGATTTGTTTACATCTACACCAACGCCGATTTTTTCCATCAGGCCGGTAACTTTGGGTTGCAGGAAAATGACGCCAATCGAGCCTGTAAGCGTAGTGGGGTGAGCAACAATCTTATCGGCCGGCAGTGCAATATAATACCCACCTGAGGCCGCAGTGTTCATCAGGGCGGCAACTACTTTTTTGCCGCTCCTTTTTTTGAACTCAGCGATTTCATGGTAGAGAATGTCGCTGGCGGTTACGGAGCCGCCGGGAGAGTCGATTTTTAAAATAACTGCCCGAATCTGGTCGTCTTTTTCAGCCTTTCTGAGCTGGGAAATAAATTCCTGAACCAAACTCGGCTTCTCCTGGAGCAATCCTAGCTTGGGATCATCGGAAATCTTGCCCTTAACCGGAATTACGAGAACCTTTCCTTTTTCGGTTCCCTGCAAGGTATATTCCTTCAGCGGTACCGAATCGTCGCCGATCAGGGTGATCCTGGGTGTTGCGCAGCCGAATGCAATCAGCGACAGCGCCGCCGTGAGCAGAAGAAAAAAATAAGCTTTGTGTTTCATATTGTACTCCTTAATTTACTGTTAACCGCCGGAATCAGAAATCGGTCGGATTTCTCTGCAAAGACCACGTATATGATCAAATAGGACAAAGCTTTTGTGCCGTTGTGTCTTCTTGGTTCAAAAAAATGCCAAACATATAACGAATATAGAAATCAATGGTCCCATTGAAGGTTTTCCATACTTTTCGCGCCAATAATTATGCTCTGCTTCAAGGGCGTTTGAGGTGTTTAATGCCGCTTTTATCGGCAATAATGACTTCGTCGGCCAGGTCCAGAAAAAGTCCATGAGCGATGATACCCGCGCGTTCAGCCAGTCTAAATGCCAGGTCATCGAGATCCTCCAGGGGTCCAAAATCGGCATCAAGAATCAGATTGTCTTGATCGGTTTGCAGCGGGTCACCGGCAGCCGTTTTACGAACGGAAACCGCTGCGCCAAGCTCGGCCAGGTATTTTTGAGTGGGTTTCAAAGCAAACGGCAGAACCTCGATGGGCAACACCCAGCGGGTGCCCAGTTGCGGTGATATTTTGCGATAGTCAGCAATAATAATGTTACGGCGGCTGGATTGGGCCAGTATCTTCTCACGCAGCAGGGCACCGCCGCCGCCTTTGATCAAGTTTAAATCCGGATCCACCTCATCCGCACCGTCAATGGTAAGGTCGAGTGTCGGGTGATGATCGAAAGCGGTCAGAGGAATTCCCAGCTGCGCGGCCATCTTCTGGGTCTGAATCGAACTCGGAACACCGGCCACGTCCTTTAACCGGCCGCTGCGCAGCAATTCGCCGATTCGTTCCAGTACGAAGCGGAAAGTACTACCGCTGCCGAGACCGATGGCCATACCGGATTGAACATATTCCACCGCCCGATGAGCGGCCATACGCTTCAACTGGTCGATCTTGTCCATTTTAATTATTTTAATGGCCACAGACCCACACAGAAAAACACAGACCTTTCTTTTGGACAAATCGCCCGCTCTGAATACCGCCTAATGACGATGGCGGGCGGATCTTTCCCTTGACAAAGTCGGAGCATGAAGTCCGTGTTATCCCGTGTGGGTCTGTGGCTATTTATATTAATTGTCAAGTGTCTTTGCAGCCGGCCCATCAAGCCGCTTGTTCGATGTATGCCTTTACCCTTGCCTTCAATTCAGCCGGGTTGTCGACGATCCAGCGGTTGTCGAGCAGACCGCCGGACCGGACGCTTTTTTCGGTAAATTTCGATGTCATGGCCACGCAACCCATTCCGGCGGCAACCGCTGCTTTGACACCAGCCAGCGAATCCTCTATGACCAGCCCCGCAGCCGGTTGGATGCCCAACTCATGGGCCATAAGGAGATAGATCTCCGGGTCCGGTTTTCCGGTGTTCACATCGTCGCCGGTGGCGATAAAATCAAACTCGCTCGAAATATCGAGGATCTGCAGAATCCGACTGACCTGGGACCAGTGAGACATGGTGGCCAGGCCGGTTTTATATTTGTATTCCCGGGCCCACATCAGCAAGTCGAGGTTATAGGGGCAGCGATGTCTGACAATGGTCAGCGGTTCGTCCAGCATCGACTCATAGGTCTTCATCCGGATCTGAACATAGGCCTGCCAGGGAGTCATGGCATGATACGCTTCCATTCGGTCTACAGCAGCGGCTTCCAATTCGAAACGCTCCAGCAAATACTGAGCCACTTCCTGGCGTGAAAGACCGACAACTTCCTTGAATGCCCGGATGACGTCCTGTTCGGAAAATCTGCCCCGGCCAAGTTCGACAGCGGCCAGCGCATAGGACTGGGCCTTTAAACTTTCCGTCTGAACCAGCGTACCGTCAAGGTCGAAGATCACAGCCTGAATCAATTAAATTGCCTCCGCCAGTTTTTTTAGTTCGTCAGCCGTATTGCGTTCAAAGTGGTAGCGGATGACTTTGCGATTTGTGTTCAGCAGGGCCTGACGGTCTCCCAGGGCCTGAGCCCTGATTAGAATTCCAAAACCCATTGTGGCGGTCGAGCCTCCCGGCTGATCCGGGATCGGCAAATCGCTTTCAACCTGTTCCGTTATTTGAATAAACAGGCCGTGTCCGGCATCGCCTTTATGCAACTGCCCGGTGGAATGCAGGAACCTCGGACCGAAACCAACGGTTACGGCCAGACCGTAACGCTGCTGGATGGCGGCTCGCATCTGTTGCAGCGCCGCATCGGTTTCCGGTGTGGGTTCGACAAAGGCCTGAAGAGCGACGTAACTTCGGCCTGCCCCGGCCTGCTTTCCGGCCGACGCCCGGGCCATAAACTTTTGCAGGGCATCCTCGGGGCTGTCGGCCTGGATGTCGGCGTATATCCGCACGGAATCCGATTGAAGCGTCGGGGTCAGGGACGGCAGCCGGCCTTCTTTTTGATAAGCTGCCACCATCTCCCGGGCCAGAACTTTCGCCGATTCCACATCGGGTTGATCAAATGGATTGATTCCGATGCGCATCCCTGCAATTGCCGTAGCCATTTCCCACCGGAAAAATTCACCGCACAGATCATACAGGTCTTTCAAATTGAGGTGAATGACCGGCCGGCCGGCCTCTTCCAGGGCTTGCACTTTCGTATCCAAAGTTTCGTCATCGTTGAGGCGCAAATAAACGAACAGGCGATCGTTTCCGTAATGTTGCGGCGAGACGACGTTCTCGCCGGCCACCGGCAGGATCCCTTGGCCCTCTTTGCCGGTGCTTTCGGCAATCAGCTGTTCTACCCAGGCTCCGAAATATGTAAGCTGCGGCGAAGTGATCAGGGTGACCTTGTCCTGACCGCTCAATGCCAGTTCTCCCATGGCTGCTCCCAGCCACGCTGCGGTGTTGTCGCCTTCAACCGGGCAGTTGTAATCTTTGGCGTTCTCGGCCATGGCCGCGGCCCTTTCCAGGATGCGCGCCAGATCCATTCCGATCAGCGCTGCCGGAACCAGACCAAAATAGGACAGGGCTGAATAGCGTCCGCCGATATCAGGATCGTTTAAAAATATTCTTCTGAATTTCAGTTCCTTGGCCGCATTTTCCAGACCGCTTCCGGGGTCAGTAATGGCAATAAAGTGTTCACCAACCCTGTCCGGACCCACAGCCGCCAGGGTTGCATTATAGAAATACTTCATGAAAGAGAATGTTTCGACCGTGCCGCCGGATTTGGTCGATACGATATACAGTGTCCGGGCCGGATCGCTTCTGGCGGCCTTGACGCGAACCGCTTCGGGATGGGTGCTGTCCAGAACCGCCAGGTCCAGATAGCCTTTTTTGACGCCGAAAGTCATACGAAAAACCTCCGGTGCCAGGCTGGAGCCTCCCATGCCCAGCAGCAGCCCGTGGGTATAACCTGCGGCACGTACTTCGCCGGTAAATCCGTTGATCCGGGTGACGGCATCCCGCATGACCTGCGGGCTGTCCAACCATCCAAGACGATTACCGACCTCGGTCGGATCCTGCTTCCAGACGGTGTGGTCGTGGGCCCAGATGCGGCTGATTATCCGGTCGTCCTTAATTGCCTGCAGCGCCTTGTCTACTGCGGCCTGGTGTTGTTTCAGGCTGGCCCGGTAGCTTTTTTCCAGCAATTGGAGCCGGCTTTTTTTGTCTGCGATACCTTGCATGAGCGTCTCGAACGATTGGGCGAAGGATGCCACCCCATCCTCCTGCAGTTTGCCGGTAATCGTATCGAGATCGATACCATATTCGGTCAGTTCGCCAACCTGCGCTTCGGCCTCGTCCAGGCCGGCGGACACGGTTGGGGCGACGGTGCCATGATCCAAAAAGGCATTTAAAGTGGCCGGGGGCAAGGTATTTACCGTATCCGCCCCGATGAGTTCATCCACGTAGAGCGTATCCGGATACAGCGCATTTTTCGTTCCGGTGCTGGCCCACAGAACGCGCTGAACACCGGCACCTTGTGCCGCCAGGTTCTCCCAGTCGGGTCCGCTGAAAATTCGGCCAAACTCCGCATAGGCTATTTTGGCATTAGCGACGGCGATTTTGCCCTGCAGGCTTTTATGCCCACCTTTTTCCAGGGCCTTGTCCACGGCTGCATCCACCCGGCTGACAAAAAAAGAAGCCACGGAAGCGACGCTGTTCACAGGGTGTCCTCCGCTTACGGAAGGACCTTTCTGCGACAGCAGCTCCAGGCCGCTCAGATACGCTGCGGCGATTTGCCGGTAGGATTCGATGCTGAAAATAAGCGTGACGTTGACGTTTACACCGGCGGCGATCAACTGCCGGATAGCCGGAACGCCGGCCGGGGTTGCCGGCACTTTGATCATCACGTTGGGGCGCTTGACCGTTTCATACAGCCGTATGGCTTCGGCGACGGTCTTTTCCGTGTCGTGGGCCAGCTGCGGGTTGACTTCCAGGCTGACAAAGCCGTCTCTGCCACGGGTGGATCGATACACAGGATCGAGTATATCGGCTGTCGCAGCGATATCATCCACCGCCAGGAATTCATATATTTCCTGAACCGACCGGTCCTCTTCGATCAGGCGCTTCATGGCCGGATCGTAGTCGCTACTGCCGACGATTGCCTGTTCGAAAATCGTCGGATTGGAAGTCACCCCACCCAGGCCCTGTTCGACCAGATCTTTGAGTTCTCCGGATGTAATCAGCGAGCGGCGGATATAATCCAGCCAGATGGACTGGCCCAAATTTGCGAGTTCGGTAATCTTTGACATTGCTGGCTCCTTATATGTTATTGGTAAACAATCTTCGCGTTGGATTTTTCGATTTCAGTTTTGACCTTATTTGTCTATCGTGCTTTTTGTACGTGGTGGCGAAATCATTTCCGGTGCTATCCTTAATCCGCTCTATAAACGGAAGAATTCCATGACCCATCACCAATGACCTATCACCCTTCACCCATCAACCATTCCTGATCATTTGAATCCCCCGCAGGGCAGCACCCCACAGACCGCTTTCTTCGTTGGTGTTTAAAAAAACCGGAATCTCATCGATCACGTGGGCCATGGTAGACGTACTTCGAAAAGCCGATTCAAATTCAGTGTGTGTTACCAGACGCGGTATCTTGGCCGCCACACCGCCGGCAATATAAACGCCGCCGTGGGCCAGCACTTGCAGGGCGAAGTTGCGGGCGACCCGGCCGTAAAAACGGGCCGCCCATTTCAGCGTTTCAGAGTCATCCGCCAAAGCCGCTGCCACTTGGGCCGGCTCGAGTTTTTCCCCGGTTAAGTATCGATGGATAAGACTCAGCCCCCCTCCGGTGACAACCGTCTCGGCCCGTACATAGGGCTCCCCCGTCTGCCTGGCAAGAAACGCCATAAAGTCGAACTCGACTTCGGATTCAAAAGGGCACGTGGCATGACCACCTTCCGAAGACAGCGCAACATAGCCGCCTTTTTGCAGTGGCAGCAGCACCGAATGTCCCAGACCAGTGCCGGCACCGATGACGGCCAGGGGTTTCGACGGGTCGATCCGGCCGGAAACAACCTTTTGTGCGGTTTCAATTATCGGAGAACGGCAGGCAAATGCCTGGGCTGCGAAGTCATTGATCAAGATACTGCGTTTGATACCGAAATCCTTATCGAGCCGGGATCCATCAATTTCCCAGGGAATATTGGGCGGCTTGCAGTAAATCTCGTTCTCAACCGGACCGGCAACGGCAAAGACTGCCGTGGTGGCCTGTTGCAGTGGCATCGGGAAATCACTTGCCCTGAGCAGATCGAGTAAACGGTAAAAAGAGCCTGCATCGCGGGTCTTCAGCCACTTGGTAGATATCAGCGACAGGTGGTGGTCTGCATCCACCTGAAAGGCGGCAAACCGGCTGTTGGTTCCGCCGATGTCGGCAGCTAGAATTTTCTTCATTATTAACTTGGATCAACCATGGTTTGTCCGCGACTAGTCTCGGAAGATATGGCCACGGACCAGTTATAATGGCAAATGCCTAAAGTGCCTAAAATGAGCTAAAATGCCTAAAATTAAGGAATTGAATCATTTTTATTAAACAGATAGAATTCCCATAATGAAATATCACGTATTCAATATTCAGCAACGATTATCTACCGCTCGTAGATGGGACATAGATTGCATATGTCGACAATTTTTTGCCGATCACAACTAAGGGCCTATTTTTACCGGATCACCTCAGTTGGCAACAGGGCCGCCGCATCGCGATCCAGCAGCCAGGTCAGTTCACCGTGAACCGGTTTGGTTTTTTCGGGCCGGGAGCTGGGTGGGTTCGGGCGCCAGCAGTGTTTTGACCACCCCTGCCTTATTTTTACCGGAAATGAGAAAAACCGCAGTTCCGGCATTGTTCAAAACCGGACGGGTTAACGTCAGCCGATGCACATCAGGATTGCCGCCCTTGACCGCTACCACCCACCAATCAGTCTTCAGTGCTGTTCGGTCACCGGGGAAAATAGAAGCCGTGTGACCATCCTGGCCGATGCCGAGAAAAATCAGATCAAAGACCGGCAGGCTTCCTTTTTCGATCCGGAATGAATTCTCCAGATCTTTTTGATAATCGGCCGCAGCCTCAGTTGGTGACTTATCTGAAGTCATTGGATGAATGTTTTCCGGCGGCAGCGGGACGGCTTCAAGTAAATCCCGCCTGGCCGCTCCGAAATTGCTGGCCGGATCGTCGGCGGGCACCATGCGTTCATCCACCCAGAACAGATGTGTTTTCCGCCATGCGATCCGCGAAACATACGGGTCTCGACTCAGCAAACGGTTCATGGCGCGGGGTGTGGATCCCCCTGAAATTGCTGCCCTAAACCGGCCGGTTGTGCCGATCGCTGCCCGGGCGGTTTCACAGAACAGTTCAGCGCCCTTAACGGCCAGTCGATCGGAATCATCGGCGACTATGATTTTTCTTTTTTGGTCCATCACACATGTGTTCTTTGTTATTTTATTGAAATGTTGCGGGTTGCGAGTTGCGTGTTAAAAAAGGAAACCATCCTATTGAAGACCCGCAACCCTTAACAAGCAACAATCTCTTTACAATCCATAAATCTTCAATTCCGGCTTATTCGGGTTGGGAATCAATGATGATCACATAGCTCGATACAAACACCTATCAACCCGCAACTCGCAACCCTTAACCCGCAACATTTCTCTCCAGCTCTCAGGGTGAGCCGTCCCGACTCCGGGCTCAATCTAAACTTTAATTCTACCCTTCAACAGCCAGCGCCTCGGTCTCCTTTGGTCCCCAGCTGCCGGATTCGTATGGATGTATCAGTTGAGCCTGGTCACCGCATTCTTCACATCCGGAAAGGATCGGAGTTAAAAAGGACCAACAGAGTTCAACGGCATCCTGACGCCAGAAAAGCATCTGATCACCCAGCATGCAGTCCAGGAGCACCTTTTCATAGGCATCCAGGAGTGAACCAAATCCCTGCTGGTGGTAGTGAAAATTCATCGTCACCGAACGCAGGCAGACCCGGGCTCCCGGATTTTTCGTCTGAAACGTCAGCGTAATTTTTTCTTCGGGATATATCCCCATAATCAGTCGGTTGGCGGTGATGGATTCCCCCAGAACCGAACGGAACATGGAATGCGGGACTTCCTTGAACTGGATCGCTATCTGGGAAATTTTTTGCGCTAATCGTTTTCCCGAGGTCAGGAAAAAAGGCACGCCCTGCCAGCGCCAGTTGTCCACAAATACTCTCATTTTGGCGTAAGTCGGCGTCAGCGAATCGCTGGCCACGCCGGGCTCCTCACGATATGCCGGAACTGATCCGCCGTCGATAACCCCCGCAGCATACTGGCCCAAAATAAGGTTTTCCCGACGGTTTGCAGCCGAAAACGGACGCAGGGACCGGAACAATTTTACGCGTTCATCACGCACCCGATCAGCCTGAAACACAGAAGGCGGTTCCATGGCGATGAGTGCCAGAAGCTGCATCATGTGGTTCTGGAACATATCGCGCAGGATGCCGGCCTGCTCGTAATACCCGGCCCGATGCTCCACCCCCAGTGTTTCGGTGGCGGTAATGTCGACATAGTCGATGTAGCGGCGGTTCCAAACCGGCTCAAAAATGGCGTTGGCAAACCGGAACATCAGAACATTTTGAACGGTTTCCTTAGCCAGATAATGATCGATACGAAAAACCTGGTGCTCCTGAAAATATTCGTGAATTCCGCTGTCCAGATCGATTGCCGTCTCCAGGTCCCTGCCAAAGGGTTTTTCAACAACAATTCTTGACCAGCCGTTGCCGTCGACGTTTTCCCGGCCTAACCCGGCCTGACCGATCATGCGTGCCACCGGTTTATAAAGTGTCGGCGGCAGCGCCAGGTAAAAAATCCGGTTCCCCCGGGTCTGATGCGTTTGGTCGACCTCCTTGAGAATTTCAGCCAGATGGGAAAAAGAGGACAGATCATCATATGCGATCGGGATATAATACAGCGACTTAGCAAAGATCTGCCACCTTTCGCGATCAGCACTGTCTTTCGGTATGAATCCACTTTCGAGCTGCTTCCTGAATCCCTGATTGTCCAGGGGTGTGCGCCCACATCCAACAATTGAAAAAGAGTCGGGCAGTCCATCGTTCTTATAGAGATTGAACAGGGCCGGCATCAATTTTCTTGCGGTCAAATCGCCGCTTGCACCGAAAATCACGATCGTGCAGGGCTCACTCTTGCGGACCATGTAGCACTCTTCGGAAAGTATTGTCGGATCGACCGCGCTTACCCTTACAAATGGATGGTCTGATTCCCCTTGGCTTTTGTCTTTGTCAGCCATTGGTTGCTCCTTAGAATTTAGGTGTCTTTATAAGTCAAGTTTTTGTATCAAACATGGTGCCATGTGTGAAATAGTACTTGATGCTGGTCTCTGGCATCCGGCTCCGCTTCTAGCCCGTAGGGCTTCCAGGCCGGCGGGTAGAGCCTACGTCTCGGAGAGATACTGGATTTAAGAGGATTATTTTTGATTTATCCAGAATCTAGCATCAAGCATCCAGTCCCGCCGCATGGCGGGACTCGCCTCAAGCAATCGGGTATTTACACCGCCAGCCTGTCGAGAGCCTCCCTTCGAGGACCTCCCTTCGAGGACCTCCCTTCGAGGACCTCAGGGTCGAATGACAGGGACGAATGACAAGGCCGAACGGCTCGTCGGTTTGAGGCGGAGTTTTGCTAGTAATACCCGGTTGAAATTTCACAATCTCATCGAATAAAGGTAATACATTTCCATCGGGATGCGAGAAATAAACGATTATCTTCAGGTTTCGTGGTCGTTTTCCGATGTCTGATGAATATATGGAATAAAAAAAGTAAAGAATACGGTCCCAGAGGACCCGGCTTTGCCAGGCTTCAGGCTTCGCTCTGCGAACTTCCGACTTCGCTCTGCGAGCTGCGACGGTACAAAACGACCCGACAGGACGCCGCGGCAGGTCCAAACTTTGATTTCTCCCCAGAGGACCAGGATTTCTGGGTTCGATTAAAGTATTTTTGTCAGACGCCGTAGATTTTCTTTCTGGCTCTTGCAGCCTTCATCAGCGGCGGCACATGAACGTCGACATAGTCAAACACCCGAGCGCGGTCTTTGCCCGGTGCCGGCCGAAGGATTCTGCCCAGGTATTGAACGACACGCCCGCTGAAACGTACCGGTGTTGACAGAAAAAGGGTTGTCAGATCTTTGCAATCAAAACCTTCCCCGATCAGTTGACCTGTGGCAATCAGTACTTTGACCTGTCCCTGCTGGATGCGATTTATTATTTCCTGTCGTCGACCGATACTTAAATCTCCGGTGAGGACCTCGGACGGTATACGGTGCTTGAACTTCAAAATGGCCTGCAAAGATTCACAGTGTTTTTTCCGGTCCGACAAAACCAGGCAGACTCCTGGATGGTTGTCTACCTCATTTACCACGTCCGATGCAATCAGCCGGTTTCTTTCATCGTTGGCAGCGAGTTCGGTGAGCATTTTGCTGTATGCATTCACCGGATCATTATACGGTTTAAAATCCGTTTTGCGGAAGATGACTTCGGCCGGCAGGACATTGCCGGTTTTGATCAAATGGTTTTTGTCCACCCGATGATGCACATCCCCGAGATGCCAGAATATTAAGCGGGAAAGTCTGTCTCTGCGGTAAGGCGTGGCCGACAAGCCCAGCATAAACCTTGAATCAAATTCCGTGACCGCTTCCGTGAACGTACGACTGGGCGCGCGGTGGCATTCATCAACGATGAGATGACCGATTTGCAATGCGACCTCATCCGCACATTTATACAGGGATTGCACCAGGGCGACCGTAATGCGGTCGCCGACATTTTTTTCCCCGCCGCCGATAAAGCCGATCTCTTCAGCCGGAATGTTCAAAAAATCTTCGATACGCTCGATCCATTGATGGGCCAGGTCACGGGTGTGGACCACGATCAATGCCGGTTGTCGGCGCCGGGCCACGATATACAATGCCATAATCGTTTTGCCCGAACCGGTAGGAGAGCTCAACGTGCCGAATTCTTTGGAAAGCATGTGATCGACTGCGCGCTGCTGGAAGGGTCGCAGGTTCCCGTGAAACGAGAAATTCACCTGCGGCAGATTTCGCCTGCGATCGTCAATATCATATTTAATTCCATCACAGCGGCACAGATCGACAAGATGCCGTATGTACCCCCGAGGGATAACGAGCCCGCCCCCCCGGATCTTGTGGTAAAAACGCAGCTCCCGGGGAACGCCGCGGTTCCAGCGGCCCATTCTTGAATTTTCGATATATTTGGGGTTCGGAAATTTGAGCCTTTGGATCAGGTTTTCCCGCAGCTGCAGCGGAACTGATGTCAGCCGAAGACTGTTTTTTATGGTAATGTTCAGCTTTTCGACACTCATGGATTCAGCTCATTTTTACTTGAACTATTTTTCAGGCTATGATGTAAAACGTATCGTACTAAATTGCAACCGCTACCCAGTGGTGATTCCTGTTTTAGATTGGCCAAAATACAGTTTAATTTCTCGCTCGATAATATATTCATAGTTTCGCAAGCCGATGTATCTCCTCTGGACATATTATAAGCCGATGCATCTCCTCTGGACATTTTATAAGCAGATGCATCCCGTCTGGCTGCGTTAGGATAGATTGTATCATTCATGGCCCGTGGCCGGCCGCGGGGAGGTTCATCGCGCCGGGAGTCATATGATGGCCGAAAAACCGACTTACCAAGAATTGGCAGACAGTGTCAGGGACTTGCAGGATAGCGTAGCAAAGATGGCCTGCCTGGAAGTCAAGCTGCGCGAAAGTGAGAAAAAATATAGGCAACTCGTCGAGAATGCCAATGATGCCATCCTGATCCTACAGGATGGCATGATAAAATTCATGAATCATAGAACATCGGAATTAACCGGCTATACAGCAGATGAGTTGCCAAAAATGCCGTTTATCGATCTTGTTCATCCCGAGGATCGGGAAATGGTTATGGACCGCCATTTGAGAAGGCTCCGGGGGGAGGAGTTTTCCAGCACCTATTCCTTCAGGGTGGTACACAAAACCGGCAGAATCGATTGGGGCCAGGTCAATGCAGTAACCGTTGACTGGCAAGGCAAGAAATCCGTCCTGTGCTTCGTGCGCAATGATACCGAGCGGAAGCAGGCTGAAAGTGCACTGCGCCGGACCCGCTCCGAACTGGAGAGTCTGGTTGAGAAACGCACGCATGACCTCACAAAGGTCAATGAGGCGCTGGGACAAAAAATCAAGGAGCATCAGCAGACCGAGGAGGCATTGCGCCGCAGCGAAAGAAAATACCGGATGCTGTTCAATTCGGCCCAGGACGGCGTACTTGTTCTCGACCCGGAAGGAAATGTCATCGATGCGAGTCAAGGGTCCGAAAAACTGTACGGCTATTCTGCTTCAGAAATGATCGGCAGACACTTTTTTGATTTTGTTGCACCGGCATTTATTCCCTTATTCAGGAAAAGATTCGAGGGTTTCAGGCAGCTGAAAAGCGCCGACGAAGAAATACAAATCGTGCGCAGCGACGGAACGATCTCCGATGTCTGGTGCAAATGTACCCCTTTTACGGATTCGTTCGGCAACTTCGAAGGGGTGCTGATTCATGATCGGGAAATTACCAGAATAAAAATCCTGCGCGAACAGCTTATTCGATCTGAACGACTGGCGGCCACCGGGCAGCTGGCGGCTTCGATCGCCCATGAAATCAATTCTCCGCTGCAAGGCGTTATCGGATTGATCGACGTTATGAAGAAATCCCATGCCACGGATCAGAGGCTCTTGAAAAACTTGACCCTGCTGGAAGGCGCTTTTGACAGCATCGCCCGCACAGTCAGAAATCTTCTCGACCTGAACCGGCCCGGCAAGCATCTTTTGCAAACGGTTGACGTTAACCGGGTCATTGAAAATACGCTGGCACTGGTGCGAAGCACCCTGAAAAAAAACAAGGTTCGCACCCTCTTATTTCTCTCGGAGCAGATTCCGGGCATCATTGCGACACCCCGCCAGATCAGCCAGGTCATAATGAACCTGGTCAACAATGCCGTGGAGGCAATGACCGCAATCAGGCACAGCGACCGCTGGAACAGCTCCGACAGCAAAGGCCGGGAAATAACTTTTACGACCTATCGGCAAGACGACCGCGTGGTGATTGAAGTGGCCGACAACGGACCGGGAATATCCGAAGAAGATCTAGAATACATTTTTGATCCATTTTATACCAGCAAGAAGAAACTGGGTATGGGTGTCGGCCTGTCCATCTGCCACGGCATTGTCGAGGAGTACAACGGAACTATTGTGGCCGGAAATTCTCCCACCGGCGGGGCGGTATTTACGATTGAATTACCGATACGTTAAAGCCGGCCGCAACAAAACTTAGAAGTGACTGAAATTGAAAGTTTTAAGTGAATCCCGCGAGTTATATTTAAAAGTTGTGTTTAAAGGAAAAGGCGGTGTATCCACCGGTAGATTGTTAGCAGCAGTCAACCGGCCACACTAAAAAGGAAAGGATACACCACCCATGAACCAGGATAAT
>Ga0126326_1000198_pt1 | contig 26557 bp, 28 predicted proteins | sample InaspJWI67metaG_FD_94485 | JGI IMG/M metagenome (GOLD analysis project Ga0126326, IMG submission 94485) | Marine gutless worms symbiont microbial communities from Oahu, Hawaii - Inanidrilus sp. 1 OAHU.JWI-67 metaG | ecosystem: Host-associated > Annelida > Digestive system > Unclassified | place... | reverse complement strand
TTTTCGATACACTGTCGGACATGGTGGCCTCCTTCCCTGGCTAAATGTTTGGTCTCGCAACCTTTATTTAACCATATCGAGGCCACCGCCTCAAATGTGCGAAAAATATTATACGTTATGTTACCTCTTTTTCCATACCCTGGGCATTATCTTCCACTTCAAACATGAAATGGTAATTGTCAAAATAATCCACACGCACAATGATGACATGTTTGGTTTTGAATTTATCTTTCTGACAGGCCTGCAGTGCATTCCAGATCAAGTTTCCCAACATTCTAGAAATACCCGCTGGATCCGCTTTCATAGCTGGCACATTGGGATTCAGCTCCTTGAGCATCTGAATTCCCATTGAAGAGGCCTTCTCGGAAAACAATTGACTTGCCTGACGGGCGATAACCCAGGGCTTGGTATCTTTGAAGGTCGGTTTTTGTTTTTTGGCTGAATACAGAATATTCTGGGTGATCCGTGTAATTTCGGAAATATTCCTTGATACGATTTCCCATCCTCTATATGCCAGCTGCGTGTCTTGGTCTTTCATGCCTTCTTCGACCACATAAGCCCCTCCCTTGAGGCCTTCCAGGATATTCTTGATATCATGGGACAGCAGGGCGATCGATTGACCTAATTTCACGAACTCCCGTTGAGAATCTTTTATGGTTCCGACATTGACAAGCAGCTTGATGCAGGCATTCACATTCCCAACCGCATCAAACAGTGGGGCTGAGAAGGCGATCATTTCAATGACTTTTATATCTGACAAATGAATGGTCTCTTAGACTATATGGACACTGTTGTCTTTGAAGGAATCACGGACCGGACAAACATTACACTGATGACGGGAGCCTTTTAGCACCGCGTAGCATGATTGGCCGGTGATATCCTCCCCAAAATCATTCTTAAAGGTCTGGTTGGCAAAAAGGATATTGAAATGCCGATCCTGGATCATAATGTAACAGGGTAAGGCATCGATAATGCTTTTGAAAGTCAGGTCGATTAGCTCGGAGTTGTTGGTGTAATTCATACCTAATCCTTGAAACCACGCTGATAGGGTCGCAAATTATTTACTTTTGGGGCCGGCCGATGGTTATTACCTGGCAGCTGGCATACTTGGAGACATTGGCGGCGGTCTTGATGTAGACTAATCGTTTGGTTTCATCTCTGCCGGCCGTTCCCAAAATAATCATTTCAACATTGTTTTCTTCTGAATACTTGATGATTTCAATATCCGGCGAACCAAGTTTGACATCGATGACATAGTCAACTTGATCCTTACACCGATTGCGATAGGTCTTTTTTAGAGCGCCCAAGGCTTGAAGTCGGTTTTCCTCGTCTAATTCACGTGATTTTATTAGTGTCTCTTTCTTGGACAGCTCTTCACCAAATATTTTGACATTGCACGGATTCCTAGTCGGGATGACGTTGAGAATATGGAGCGTGGATCCATATTTTTTGGCCTGATCAAAAGCATGAATAAATGCAGCATCTGCATCCTGAGAATAATCAGTACATAAAAGGATATTGCGAAATTCCAGCTTGGTTGTCATGCGATCAAAAACCCTCCCCTCAGAATCTTCTATGCTGGTTGCTATCTCTCGGGTTTACAGAAGAACCATCATCATAAGCCTGCTCTGGAATAAGTCTCGCACGGGCACATGAAGTGTCCCTATTATCAAAGGCAATCATTTAATACAATTCTCATTGCATGTATGGCCGCTATTAAGTTTCCCCTCGATTATCTCAACCCACCGGCATGGTCCTTGACACCCAATTGACCCATGGCAGGTGGGATGGGATGCAAGTTATGGCATTAAGACCCGAGAAGCGCACAAAATTAGCCACATGTTAGATAGATGGCGTTTATTAATATGTAAGAACTTAACCAGCAAGATCAAGTCAACCCAGCTGCGGCCATGATGTCCGGAACCGTTTCTTCCTTACCGATGGCCATGATGTGGACACCGTCGCAAATCTCTTCTTCCTTGATACGCTTGATCATGCGTCCTGCTATGTCGATGCCTTTTGCAAGCGCCTGGCCTTTGGGTGCGGCGGCCAACTCATCGATAAGGTTTTGGGGAACAAAAACGCCGGCGATGTTCTTATTCATAAAGCGCGCCATGGGTGCGGATGTGAGCAGGATGATACCCGCTAATATTTTAATTTTGAATTGCCGGGCGTATTCCATAAACTTCTTAAATTTATCTAAATCGTACACCGCCTGGGTTTGGATGAACTCGGCCCCGGCATCGATCTTTTTCTCGAATTTGATTAACTGGGGTTCAATGGGATCGGCTTCGGGGGTGACAACGGCGCCGGCGCAAAAGGAAATCCCGCCGTCCAGGTCGTTGCCGCCCAGATCTTTGCCATTTTCCATGATTCTCACGGCCTCCAGCAATTGGCTGGAGTCCATATCAAACACGCTTTTGGCTTCCTTGTGATCGCCCAGGATGACGGAGTCACCGGTCAGACAAAGCACGTTGTCGATGCCCTGGAAATTGGCAAACAGCAGATCTGCCTGAAGTGCCAGGCGGTTGCGGTCCCGGCAGGTCATCTGGAGAATGGCCTCGCCACCCAGCTCCTTGACCAGTAGACATCCGCCGACGGATGGGAAGCGCATAACCGAACTCTGGTTGTCGGTCACGTTCATGGCATCCACCTTGTCTCTGAGCAATTCGACGTGGTGCTTGAATTTTTCTAAATTGGTCCCTTTGGGAGGCGCCACTTCGCTGGTAACAACAAATTTGCCGGATTCCAGGACTTCTTTGAATGGGGTTGGCATGGTGGTTACTCCTTTGCCAGCTTTAGCTTGCCGGGTTTGGGCTCGCCAAGGAAATTTCGAGGTTTCTGGTACCGTCGCATACTGTCCAGCTGGCCTAGCTCATTGAGTCGATTGTAGATGAGGGTCCAAACACAGTCTTTTTCAACATCGATCTCACATTTGCCGTGGTTTGTGCCGCCGCAAGGGCCATTGACCAAACCTTTATGGCAATTCGTCACCGGACAGATGCCACCAGTTTCGCCGATGATGCAGGTGCCGCATTGGGTGCAGATCTCATCAAAGGTGCCCAAGGCAGTCTCCTTGCCGATGAAAAGGGTGTCCAGAGCCGGTACCACCATCTTTTTCATCTGCCGGGCAATGGTTTGCACTCCGAATGCGCAGGTCATGATTAGCAGGACGTCGGCCTGTTCGATGGGTGCCGCAAAATCGGCAAAAAACTCGCGCGTCAGATTGTCGCAGGCCACCGGCACCACGGTATGACCCGTCACCAGCTTGCCCTTTTGGGCCAATGCCTCTTTCATGGCGCGCACCTCGGGATCGCCGCCTGTGTGGGTGAGGGTGACGCAGGTACCGCAACCCACTATGAATATCCGGTTCAGCCCTTCGAGCAGGCGGTCGATTTCCGCATCCTGTTTGGTTTGTGTAATCGATCGAATCATTCCCTCGGCTCCTTTTCTTCCAGGTCACAGCGCAGACAGCGAACCGCCTCGCGGCGGCCCTCTTCGGCGGTGAATCCTAGTTCAACTTCCCTGAAATCCTTGACCCGTTGAATGGGATCTTCGAACTCCGCTTCTAATCGGGGTTTGTCTTCCGTGCTTTCTTCATCCAATGCCAGGCCGGTTTCCGTATGCCAGGCAGATTTTTCATCGGGGATATACACCGGGGTATCGTCGCCCGAGAAGTATTTATGAATGGCCAGGGCCGCACGGCGACCTGAAGCAATGGCGCGGATGACAAACGTAGGGCCGGTGGTGAAGTCTCCACCGGCGAACACCCCCGGAACATTGGTGGCCAGGGTGTTGGTGTCCACTATCAGGCTGCCCCACAGCTCACGCTCCAGACGGCTGTCGTCATCCAGAAATGACATGTCCGCAGCCTGGCCGATGGAGATGATGATATTGTCGGCATCCACCAAACGGGTGTCATCCAGATCGCAGGTGGGATTGAAACAGCCTTCGTCGTCGAATACGCAGACACAACGGGTGAATTCAATACCGGTAACTTGACCGTCCTGGTGGGTGATTTTGCTGGGTGAGGCCTCGCTGTTAATCACCACGCCTTCCTCGATAGCCTCGCCTACATCCTTTTCCCAGGCCGGCATCTCATCGCGGGGCTCCAGACAGAAAAGATGGGCATCCCGGGTGCCGGCCCTGAGGGCGGTTCGGGCTACATCCACGGCCACATTGCCCCCGCCGATGATGACGGTCTTGCCGCTGAGTTTAATTTCTTTGCCCATGTGCACCTGGTTCAAGAAGTCAAGACCGTAATAGAGCCCTTTCAACCCCTCTTCTTCGCCGGGAATACCGATGCTTTTGCTGGCCTGGGCGCCGGCAGCGATAAACACGGCGCCATAGCCTTCTTCCAGCAGGTCATTGAAGGTGTGTTTGGCGTCGATGGGTGTTTTATAGCGGATTTCGACGCCGCAATTTTCAATGTACTGAATCTCTTGTTCGATCACCTCCCGCGGCAGACGGAACTCCGGCACGGCAATGCCCAGCATGCCGCCGGCTACGGATTGGGATTCGAACACCGTGGTCTGATACCCCATTTTGGCCAGAAAGTAAGCGCAGGTGAGTCCGGCGGGCCCGGCGCCCACAACGGCGATCCGTTCTTTACGGGTGACCGCAAAGGGCTCCCTTTCGGGACCGATGTTTTTGAAATACCAGTCAGCTGCCAACCGTTTGATCGCCCGGATGGCCACGGACTCATCCAGTTCCCCGCGCCGGCACTTGTATTCACAGGGATGGATGCAGATGCGGCCGCAAACCGCCGGAAAAGGATTGCGTTCCCGGATGATGTCCACCGACTTCTCATAATCCCCTTCGGCCACAGCCGCCACGTAATTGGGTACATCGATTCCAGCCGGGCACGCATGCTGGCAGGCTGAGATGACCATTGAATCGCAGACCGCTCCGGCACAGCGGTGTTCGCGGATATGATCTTCGTATTCCCGCAGGAAGTATTGCAAGGTGGACAGGGCCGGCTTGGAGCAGGCCTGTCCCAGGCCGCACAGGGATGATTCAGTAAGGGTTTCACCCAACTCCCGGATAGTATCGATATCCTCCGGGCGGCCTTGACCCCGGGTAATGCGGGTTAAAATTTCCAGCAGCTGGGTCGTCCCCAGGCGGCAGGGCGCGCATTTGCCGCATGACTCGGATTGCGTAAAATTGAGGAAAAAGCGGGCGATCTCCACCATGCAGTTATTTTCATCCATGACCACCATGCCGCCCGAGCCCATGATGGCGCCCACGCGCTGTACCGATTCGTAGTCGATGGTCAAGTTCAAAAACTGGGCCGGTACACAGCCGCCGGCTGGTCCGCCCATCTGAACGGCCTTAAAGGCCCGTCCCTTGGGGATGCCGCCGCCGATATCGTAGATCACATCTTTGACCGTTGCACCCAGGGGCACTTCCACCAGGCCGGTATTATTGACCTTGCCGGCCAGGGAGAAGATCTTGGTGCCCTTGCTGTCATCGGTGCCCACCTCACCGTACCAGGCGGCACCATTTTTAATGATCAGCGGCACGTTGGCCCAGGTCTCAACATTGTTGATATTGGTTGGTTTGCCGTCGATCCCGGCCTGGGCCGGAAAGGGCGGCCGCGCCCGCGGCATGCCGCGCTGGCCCTCTATGGAGGCCATCAAGGCGGTTTCCTCGCCACAGACGAAAGCACCCGCCCCTAACCGCAGGGAGAGATCAAAGTTGAATCCAGTGCCCAGAATATTTTCTCCCAGCAACCCCAGCTCGTTGGCCTGATCTATGGCCAGGTTGAGATGGTCAATGGCAATGGGATATTCCTCCCGAACATAGATATAACCATACTCGCTGCCCATGGCATAGGCGCCGATAAGCATGCCTTCGACCACAGCATGGGGATCGCCTTCCAGGATGGCCCGATCCATAAATGCGCCGGGATCGCCTTCGTCTGCGTTACACACTATGTATTTGGGATTGCCATTTGCCTGGCGGGCAAACTTCCACTTGAGGCCGGTGGGAAAACCGGCGCCGCCGCGGCCCCTGAGTTTAGCGGTTAAAACTTCGTCGATTACCTGTTCCGGCTTCATTTTAGACAGCGCCTTGACCAGGGCCTGATATCCGCCGGCAGCAATATAGTGCTCAATATTGGTGGGGTCTATGCGGCCGCAGTTGGCCAGCACCCGGCGCTCCTGCTTGGCGTAAAATGGAATTTGGTTCCGGTAGAAAATGGGTTGCAACGATTGCGGTGCTTGATAGGCCAAGCGGTCGATGAGTTGATTCTGCTTGAGTGTTTTAGCGACGATCTCCACGGTGTCATCCGGGGCCACTTCCTGGTACTGGACCCCCAGTGGCTCGATCGCAACGACCGGAGCTTTGGCGCAGAACCCGTGGCACCCAGTGGACCGGATTTCCACCAGTTTGTCCATTCCCTGGCTCTTGATTTCACCCTGCAACGCTTCCAGCACACTGGCGGCCCCATAAGCGCGGCAGCCGGTCATGCACACATGCACTTCATAACTATGCTCGTCTCTGCGGGAAAGGATGTTGTTGCGAAGCCATTCCAGCTGCCCGATGGATGCAATCTTGTCCATTTCTGCTCCCATGTTTACTTCTTTTGATACTCTCCCAACACGCTCGTGACCTTGCTCGGCGAGATCTTACCGAAATAGTCCCGGTTGATCATCATCGTGGGTGCCAAAAAACAGGCCCCTAAACAGGCGACGGTTTCCAATGTAAACTGGTAGTCCGAACTGGTCTCGCCCTCCTGGAGGTCGAGCTCTTTTTGCATCAACCGTAGAATACTGCGGCTGCCCTTCACGTGGCAGGCCGTACCCCGGCAGACCTTGCAAACATATTTGCCCTTGGGTTTCAAAGAAAACCCGGCATAGAACGTAATGACCCCCTGGACTTGTGACGGAAACAGGTTCAAGGCGTCGGCGATGGGCTCAATGGTTTGGGGAGGAACATAACCATAAGTTTCCTGAACTTCCTGGAGCAGTGGAATCAGCGCCCACTTGCCTGTTTGGTGCTTTCTAATGATCGGGTCGAGTTTGCCGAGATCAATTTCTGGTGTTTGCATTTGGTTTCCTAGTTATGCTTTTTCTATTTGGACCGCACAGCTCTTCCATTCGGTCTCATCGGCAAGTTTGAATAGATCCATGGCATCATTGCCGTTGGCACCGGTGGGGACAAAAATGTGTCCCGGTCTCAAATCCGTGGAGATGCGTAGCGTTCGCTGTATCTCCCCCCAGGGAGACCGGACAACGGCGGAATCACCATCGTTACAATCAAGGGCAGCCGCATCCGCAGGCGAGATCTCCAATTGGCCGGCGGACCCAAACTCTTGAATTCGCTCTGAGGCCCGGGTTCGGGTGCCGCTTCCCAACTGGAATCGGCGGGTACCCACAATGGCTGTAAAGGGATAATTTTTGTCAGGGGGCGTTACCCGCTCTGAAACTACCGGGCAAAAAGCAATTCGTTCATCGGCACCCTGGATATTGAAGGCTGCCTTTTGGGCGGCTGGCTTGATCCAGGCCTCATTGTGGCCGTTGAGGGCAGCGTACATGGGAACGTATCGTCGAATTTCGTCCCTTATACTAGCGATCGTATCAAACGGTTCGGTGCCACCGAGGCGTGCCTGGAGCTGGTTGAGAATTTTCCAATCGGCCAGGGCCTTCCCGGGTGGAGCAACAACCGGTGTGAAGGATTGAACCCGACCCTCGAGATTGGTGAAGGCGCCCTCCTTCTCAGCCATTGCCGCGCCTGCCAGGGCCACATGCGCCATGGCCGCGGTTTCACTTTTAAGAATATCCTGGACCACAAGAAAGTCCAGTTTCTCGAGCGCCCGCTTGACCTGCGCATGCTGTGGCAGGGCGGCCAGGGGATTCTCGCCTAATATATAGAGCGCTTTCAGCGTGCCATTTTCAGCAGCCCTGATCATTTCCGACATATTCAATCCGCCATCAGGGGAGAGTTTTGTATGCCAGTTTTGCTCCCAAATTCTTTTTGAATCCTTGCTGTCAAAGGGTTGACGACCGGGCAGTAAATCAGGTGTGGCGCCCATATCCATGGCGCCTTGCTGATTGTTCTCTTTGGCGACTATATATATGCCTCCGCGGCCGCTGCCAAGGCTGCCGCTCATCAGGGAAAGATTAAGGACGGCAGCCAGGGTGTTGGCCGCATGTTTACGTTGCAGAATACCATGACCGATGACAAAGGCGATTTTTTTGCCGCTGAGCAAGTCAGCTGCCGATTTTATGGCCGCTGGTTCCAATCCGGTCTTGGGGCCGTTGTCATCTAAATTAATCCCGGTCAGCTCCAGCTTGAAAGCAGAAAATCCTTCGGTGCAGCGATCGATGAAACTCTGATCTGCGCTGCCCTTCTCCAAAAGCAGGGCAGATAGGGTATTGATCAACGCCAGGTCGCCCGCGGGATCCACCGGTAGCCACAATCGTGAAAAATTAACCAGCTCTGTCCGGCGCGGGTCTGCAACGATCATTGGGGTCCCACTGCGGGCGGCCCGCTTGAGATAGTAGGCCACCACCGGAACCGAGTGGCTGGGATCGGCGCCCAAAACAAAAATGACATCCGCATTCTTGAGTTCGGCCAAGTGGCTCAGGCGATAGCCACCGTTCGTCTTCTCATCCAGAATTCGGGTGTGATAGTGTCCGTAGGCATGGCTGCCGTTGTCCACATTGTTGGTGCCCATGCAAACCCGCGCCAACTTCTGGAAGAGATAATTTTCCTCAAGGGTACATTTGGAGGATCCCATGAAACCGATGCTTTGGGGACCGTACGTGTCTTTGATATCCTTGAGGCGGGTGGCCACGCGATCCAGGGCCTCATCCCATGAAATCGGAACCAATTCCCGGTGCTCTTCTTTTTCTGGACGCATCAAGGGACTCACCAGGCGACTAGATGAGTTTAAATAGTCATGCGCAAAGTGTCCTCTGACACAAAGCGTGGCACCATTGACACTTTCGGAATCATGGGCCGGATTGACCTCTACAATACGATTATCGAAGCTTCCCATGGTCAGGCGGCAGCCGACCCCACAAAAGCCACAAATGGAATCTTTCTCCTCCGCAGGACTCCCCGCGAATTGCATGTTTTTCGCGGAAAGGGCACCGGTGGGGCAAAGGCTGAGACAGGTGCCACAAAAGGTACAGTTGGATTGTTCGAGACTCTGTTCATGGACGGTGGCCGGGCGGGAGTGAAAGCCGCGCATGTTATAGTCTATGGCGCCAATCTCTACCAGTTCATGATCGGCCCGGATACACTTGCCGCAGAGGATGCACTTGCTCAGGTCTCGGATCATGAAGGGATTGGCTTCCTCGAAGGACTTGTAGTTGGGCATGGGATAGAGGTCGGTTTCACCGACCCCCAAATTGGCGGCGGCCTGGCGCAATTGGCACCTGTTTCCCTTGGCGCAGACAATACAAGACTCCGGGTGCTCGGCAATCATCAAACGCACGATATTGCGGCGATGCTTGATGATGCGGGGGGTAGCGGTTTGAATCTCCATTCCAGTGGCTGCCGGGGTCACACAGGCGGCGAGAAGACGCCCGCTTTCATTTTCCACCAAACACATGCGACAGGCGCCATAGGGCTTGAGATCGGGGTGATAGCAGAGTCTGGGAATCTTGATGCCATTCTGGTCGGCAGCTTCAAGCAAGCTGCTACCGGCGGGGCAGGTGATCTTTTTACCGTCGATGGTCAGCGCTATGGTTTCCAATGAATGAACTCCTTCCCCAACCCTATGGGATGCCTGTTTCAAGCAGTGGGTAGGCCATCATCCTAACGGTGGTTGCGCAATTGCCGGTACCTAAATTTTCCTTATCAAGATCAAATGGCAATCTCAACCATATATACCACTTTGTGGTAATGTTTTGAAGCGGGACTTCATTATAACGCAAATTCATAGAGAGGAAAATGAGTTTGAGGTCAGCTTACCCCGGACCTGAGCATGTTACGAACTGCTGGGGTGGAGCAGGGAAGAAGGGGGCAGGCAAGCGAGCTCTCGTCCTGATTGGGCCCAAATTGTGTCCATCAAGGTTAGATTTTTCAGGACATTTCTGAACGAAACTGAATGTTACGTTGAAAAGTTGTTTATAATCAAAAACTTGAAATTATGGAATGTATAAGCCAGTTGCCACGGTGCTCTTTGAATTCGTGGGTCGCCGGCTTGTGCGCTTCGGGAGCATTCGGGTCCTCCCCCCGGGAACGGGGTTTCACGCTATTTGATTTTGTAATCGGTGTTCAACAGGCTTCCAACCGAATTGGAGGGTTACCGCATTTTGGCTGTAGCCCTTTTCTTTTACGCCTTTCTTAAACAGCCAGTTTTAGCCGGAAAATGGATGTTTAAGGTAAAAATTGGAGTCTACAAGTGTCTTTTGTCGATTTAACAATAAGTTGCTGTGGCACGACCCTGGCCCGGCCCCTCATTCATGTTTCCAACTGCCGGGGAATCATTCACACATCCCAATGAGTTCGGAGGTAACTTCTCGGAGGAAGTCTTTTTTAGGATTTTTCCCTTTGATCAATGGGTTCCCCGTCACCAGTGGCCAGTAGCGATCTTGCGCTTGGCTGGCCCAAATCAGCTCCGGCAGCGGGCGGAGTGGATACAAGGCGATAAGGATGTCCAAGCGGGGGAAATCCTCAAGGAACTTTTCAAATCGCGCGTCAATTGCAGGTATGGGTGCGTAGGCGATCATATCGTCGTAGCTTGGACGTCCCGTGGGAATTGGCGCCTCAGGGGGGATCATGGTCGGTTTTATTTTCTCAAAGGGCAATTTCGATTGCGCCAATAAAATACGCTCAAGGCGAGCCTCGAAGCTCCCATAAAATTTGCGCGGAACAGATCGCTCTAAATGTGACCCAGTGTTTGGCAGGCCATAAAGCTGAATAGGGGCAACTGTCTCGGTGATACCAAGCTTGGCATCCCGCTCGGGATTCCATCTGATGGGCGCGGCCGGGTCGCCGACTTGTGCTCGTATAACGGCAGCCGCCAGCCGGCTGGTACGGGATAAGGCAGATTTTGTGCGAACGGGCAGTGCGCCGAGGATTGCAGCGGCCCTCCCTCCCATCGCCTGGTCCGCAAGCAGCGGTGCCAACGCGGCGATCAATTCAGCTCTTGAGTGTGCCCGGGTAAATGCTTGTGCTGCGGGTGTCAGCTTGATCTCTTGAAACGGTCCATAATTGAACTTTCCGGCGGCAAATTTGTGTTCGGTCCATGCGCCGTGATAGACATGTTTTTTGACCAGTGGTTGCGGCAATGCCGCCAGCTCCGCACGGATCTGGCAAACAACGGTTTTCATAGGCAGGTCGTCCGGGTGCGGCGTGGGCTTTCCATAGTCGAAGGGCTGTTGTTCTTGCCGCCAGGCCCAGTACTCCAAACCAATCCATATGATTGCACCGAGCGATAGCGATCCAATCAACAGAATCTTGATCCAGGCGCGGTATGATTTGAACCAAACCATTAACAAAGGGAATATGATACTGGCATAATGTTCACTAAACTGAATCTCCCAATTCAAACCCAAAGAAGTTATTCCCGATTTGTAGAATGTCTTAACCTTTTACCACTAAGAATCAGGATTATACAACTTCCAGTTGATTGCGATTGTTTTTCCTAATTACCGGGGAATTGAGAAAATATTTTTATATCAAAATGTGTCAAATCTGATTTGAGACGGTTTTACCTCAAATTTAGGGGGCTAAAGTAGTCTCCTCGTGTGTGAATTTATGTGAGAAAAATTCCAAAATCAATAGTAATTGCACAAAATTTTATGAAATTGCGAAAATTGGAAAGTCTTTAATTTCGAATAGTTATATAATTTTAGGGGTTAGTAAGCTCGGCTTTTCTTTGATTTATATGCATGCCGAGCAACTATGCCTGTACCGGACCCTACATCAAGTGTTCGATCACCCTTTCGCAATATAGCTCTTTTTACAATGCCTTGTGCCCAAGCACCACCAAATGCAGGGACGACATATTTTTCAAAAGCTTCAGGGCCACCCTTGCACAATTACCAACCACTTTTTTTCACATTTTACCTCAATTTTTTCAGCTGAACGGCTCCGGTTGAAAGGCGCGAGTATACGAGCGTCCTACTCCAGCCGGTTGTTATGCGTTCTTGTCTTTTTGGCCAATGAAGTACAAAGCCTTTGTTTTGTTACCAATTACCTTCGATGTCTTGATGGCAAATCCGGCATCTTTCATCATTGATGCAAGGTCTTCAGGTGAGAAGGAATGCGTATGGGCAGGAGGCTTTCCCCAGGACTTGACGAACCGCAGCCCCATCTTGATCTTCTCCCATAGTTTCATTCCATGGTCTGTAAAGGTCACAATCACTACTATTCCATCTTTTCTGAGGATTCTGTAACACTCATGAAGTAATTTGCTGGGACTTTCGATGACATGAATCAGATTGGCCATAAAAACGCTATCTAGCGCTTCTGATCGGAAAGACGTTGACATGCAGTTTTCTTTTTGGATTGTCACATTCGGATGATCGCCAATACGTGTCCTTGCCACCGTGAGGAGGCTATCCGAAAGGTCGGTGGCAAACATCCTCTTTGCCTTCGACACAATCGTTTCAGTATAAATGCCCGTCCCGCAACCGAACTCAACGAGTTCACCCAGCTCAGGCAGGTGATTGAGCTCATGGATTATCTCGTCAAGGAGTTCTTTCCCAACAACGTACTCCATTTTTTTGTCGTAGGTATCAGGAAATCTGCTCCAATATTCCTCTGTAATATTGTCACGCAACTTCTTACCTCCAATCAATTAGGGCCGTATAACCTAATACGTTAAGTGGAAATCTGCTTTGTGACATAAATGGCACCGTTAAACGCTATTTTAGGATTAGATTGATGTTTGGAGTGAACAGAAAAAACGTACCATAAACTTCTGATAAGTTATTATAATCAAGCTACTTCTTATCGTTGGAAAGGTCTTAACATGTATCGATTTTTGACATTGAAGATTACGGACTCGGAAACAACTTTGAACCCGAATTTCTCATAAAAGCGTACATTTTTATCTACATCTGTCTCTAAGTATGCTTCCGCCTTACAAACGTCCACCTCCTCACAGAAACGTTCCATAAGCAGGGTGCCGATACCGAGTCCTTGATAATCAGGCAGCACACCAATAGGGCCCAGATGCCAATGTTGTTTAAACGGTTCGTGGCGGGCCCATTCCGTATGCCAGACTGATTTTCGCCAGTTGATGTCATTCTCATCTTCTGGGTCCTTGGGATCATCAACAGGTTTGTAGCCCTCGCATGACTTCATCCTCATCACCCCGATAATATTTTGTTTTTCCTTGGCCAGAAAGACAATGCCGGGCAATTGTGTAAAGAGTCCCAAAAACATGTTTTCAATTTCCTGGCGTTCATTTTCACTGTTTCCTTGCAAAACAGCTACATGTAGTTTCGCATCAAGCATGGCAATACTCAGAACCTTGGCGGATTCCCGGGTGTCACTTTTTTCCATCAATGAAATCTGAATGTTGCCCATCGGTACTCCTTTGGGGAGATGGATATTTCAATTCGTTTTCTATCCATTTCTTAAATAATTACAAACGGATGTTCAAATTCAACTGGCGATCATTTTTGAGGGCCAAAAGGTCATCTTTAAGCAGCATCCAATAAATATGCTCTTGGGAGAATACCTTATCTAAAGATGAGCTATACACTTTATTTCGATTTTTAGTTCTGGCTGGACAAGAGCGGCCACTTGCACGACGGTTTGACAAACCTCAGGCGTACCGCCGTAAGCCGCCTCCCTGGCACCATAGACATCTTCGATATTACCGAAGAGTTCATGCATGTCGGTAACAAAGAAGATTTCGTCAACGATGTTGCTCATGTCTGCTCCAAACTGAGCTAAAACATCCTGCATATTTGTGTAGGCAACCTTCGTTTGGTCAGCGATACCATTTGGTGTGTTTCCATCTTGGTCGATACCAATCTGACCGGATAGGTATAGAGTATTACCAACTTGGGTTCCTTCGGCGAAAAAGTCTTGAAACGGGCCACTTCGATACGTCTTTTTTTCAATCTTCATTCTGCATTCCCTCCCAGATTAATGACCTCTAATATATAAACGGAACAAATTTCTTTGTAACTTTGGAATAGTCTGTAAATTTATCCCGATATTTCTTGTTAAGGTGTTCATCAAGCCTGGGAATTTCGAATGTAATAAAATATATAAACATACCTAACGATATGCACAGGCAAACGATATTGTATGTAATCAGTGCCAATCCAAAATAGGCTACAGCATCTCCAAAATAGTTAATATGCATGGCGTATTTAAAGAGCCCTGAAGTGTATAAACGTCCTTTGTTTTCTGTTTTTCTTTTCCAGGAGAACCTTTGGTAGTCAGCCGATGTGTTGATACAAGATCCAAATAGAAATAGGGATATCCCGAGAATGTCGATTATTCCAATTGGACCCGGGTGACTTCCAGCGGAGACACCAAAATAATAAAACATAATAAAAAACATAACTGTAACAAAGCCGCCCTCGAACCAGCTAATCTTACGTTGTATAAAAACGAACAGGGCTATCGTAAATCTAATAAAGTAAATGAGACAGCAAATGAACATGACCATTTGGCGGTGGATATTTCCCGCAACTTTTTCAAAATTTAGAACATTCATGAGCCAGTCTGAATAGCCGGTCGTTAATGCCGTAGCTGTGAGCGTTCCGGCCAGGACACCGGCCGACATGAGTACCTTTGCTGGAATTGACGGTGAGTGCTCAGATATAAAAATCATTTCGCTCCTTTAGCCGCTTGTTATGCATTGTCGCTATTCAGGCCTGCAAAAAAATTCTTTAGCTTGAATTTACCATACTCGGGGGCAATCATATCCATTGCCATGACTGTCATAAAAAACTCGATTGGCCCATAAAATTTACTTCCTGTAAGCGCTCTGACCAGTTTGAGAATTACGACTCTTACCCAATTAGGAATATGAACTATTTTCGGTTTTGTACCTAAGGTCACAAAGGCTAGCGATGCAATTTCATTATGAGTTAGCGTTTCAGGGCCGCCTATCTCCATTTCTTTATCAGGCTTGCCGATAGAATCTAAACAAAAAGTAGCCAAATCCTTACCATGGATTGGGTTCACTTCCATTTCTCCATTTCCAAAGAGATAGACTCTCCCTCTTTTTGCCATGTGAAAAAACTCGGCCATGTCTGAGAAAAAGCCATTTGGGCGAATTATACAATAATCCATACCTGATTTAATTAATTGCTCAACAAACATTTCTTTTGCAGCACACATTTTCAAGTTTCGAAGCTTCTCACCATTTAGAGCTGAAATATAGATGAATTTCTTAACTCCGCTTTTTTTTGCTTCTTTCAGCAAATTCATATTGGCTTGATAGTCTACATCCATATAGGTCAATCCGTCCTTTTGACGAGTGATGCCGATGGATGAGATAACATCGTCTATATCATCACAGATTCCATTTAACGTATTTGGTTTTATAATTTCCGTTTCATAGATTTCATCAATAGAATCTTCGAGATCATGTAATTTATTGGCATTTCTGGCCAGTGCTCTTACCCAATAGCCTTGTTTGTTTGCTTCTTTAATTAAATACCTACCAAGATATCCGGTAGCGCCTGCAATCAATACTTTTTTCATTATTACCGCCTACTTATTCAAATGCGCATTATCAGGCGCAGTTCCTTTTCTGTAGAATTCAAACATGCAGTAGTCATCACCTTTGGCAATTGAAGACATTCTGCGGAATTCACAGTTAACATCGTCTTCAATGCACTTGTAGCCTGCTAAATCGTGATCACATCCAAATTTACCTAATTCAGGAACACCCAATTCGGTAAATAATTCTACGTTGGCACAGGTTTTGATTTTAAGGGTAAGTTTGTCCTTGGTATCTTCAAAGTTTTCCATCACCCAAGTACGGTCTCTGGTTGTGCGTTCAAACAAGGCGATATTGAATCTTTTGAAATTTTCGAAAATTTCACCTTCACACTTTTTCATATCCTTCACCTGGTAGATTGCTGCCATTGATGTTTTCGCAATTTCATTCATCACTTCTTTTTTGAAAAAATCATACGCTTCTTCCCTGCCAAGTCGTTTTGCTAATGCCAAAAACAACCCTGAAAACACAAACAGCTCCTTTTCAATTATCTCTGTAATAGCAGCTGCTTTCCTACGTGTTTCCGGAAATTCTTTCTTCAATTTCATTTGATTTGTGAAAGTCTCTACGAATATGCCAATCATGCCCCAAATACCAAATCGTTTCCGCAAAGCACGAAACATGATTTTAGTTTGTTCTTTAACAGCTTCTTTGGGCATTTCGAGTTTTGCACCAAATTTTTCTAATTCTTCGACTTCCATAGTATCTCCAATATTAATCTCTTAATTAAGGTTAAACCTCAATCTCGTCACCATATTTCATAATAGAACACTCTATCCCCAGTTTTTCTACTTCACACTTGAAAAATTGATCATTTGCCGGATTTATTTTTTTGATCCAGAAGAAAGACACATTATAATGACAGGGGATAACCATTTTGGGCGATATTAATTTTACCGCCTCTATTGCATCTGTTACATCCATCGTCCATATATTCCCACCTGCTCCGCCAATAGGAATCATGAGTACATCCGGCTTCATTCCTTCCCACTCGTTTTGCAGCAATGAATCCCCTAGATTGACAATGGTTTTATCATCAACATTTATTTTAAATCCCATGGAACCGAGACCCGTTCTCTCTTCTGGTCCAGGGTATTTTCTCTTCTTAAACCACAGGATAGGAACGACAATTGGACCGTGTACGGATTTTATGGCTTCAATTTTAACACCGTCGAGAATAGCTGACTCCCCTACATCCAGCGGATGAACATTTTCGAATGGGATCCATGATGTCAGTTCTTTCCCGCGTGGGTCCACAAGATGAATTATACCGTTTTTAATTTTTGTCAGGTCTTTACCGCAAATTACCGGGGCCTTCGAAGCCTCCGCTACTCTATCAGATTGCCAATGGTGGTCAGGATCACCATGTGTAATTAAAAGATGGGTGATACTTTCCCATTCCGATTTCGGGATCAGACTGCCAAGTTTAAACATCCACAGGTTTTGCCCCGGATCAATGGCAATTTTCGTGTTGCCATTCTCGATTAGAAACGAGTTATAAAGATAATGTTTAATTTTCATGATCGGGCTCTCCCATGGATAAACTTTTTTGTATTTTTGTCATTGTTTTAATTGCTCCGCGTTTATTTTTTGCCTGCAATGACTGCGAACTCATCATGTTTCGGCTTGAACTCTCCCCCGGCGACGTTCGCCAGCCTTTCGCTGATTACAAGCCCGTTTTGATTGAATTCGGCTTGCAATGAATCAAAGCTGAAGTACTGCAGCCAGTTATAAACAATCCTGGTTGGCTGGTCAGCTTCGATGATTGTGTACTTGTCCAACAGGACCTTCTCATCTTCATACTTGAAGGTATTAACGAAGGCATAATAGTCGTTTGGACTCCAAAAACCAAAGAGCTGGTTTTTTTCATAGGTTGCACTTTCAGATTTTTTCTCAAAGGCATTCAGGGAATACACATCCATCAAAATGGCGCCATCCGGCTTCAGGATTGCCTTAAAATTTTCAAGCAAAGCTTTCCTTTGCGTTGGACTCAGGGCGCAGAAGTCGCACATGATCATGGTAATCAGGTCGAATTTTTCTGTAGTCTCATATTCCAGGTAATCTGAGACGAGGTAGTCAATACTTAACCCCTCTTTTTTCGCCGTGGTACGCGCATAGTTTATAGAATTTTCTGAAAAGTCGATACCGGTGACCAAAGCACCTTTCCGAGCTAACCGGGTTGCATACAGTCCCGGGCCGCAGCCGAAGTCAATGACCTTTTTCCCTTTAATATTGAAATGATCAGCGATCCAGCTACATGATTTTTCAATAAAGGTGGTATTCCGGCTCGATGCTTCAATGTCGTCGTTCAAATGGTATTGGAGCATCTGCTGCGCCGTGTGTTCATTGGTCCACAGGTCAGCCGCTGTATACAGTTCAAACGGTGCCGGACGTGAATTGATCTTTTCAAGTGTATTGAACATGGGGGTACCTCTTTTAGATTGGTTTTTGGATAAAATTGATTGCGATCAATTAACCTGCTTAGGTTTTGTGCAGCATCCATATATTTGGGTCGGTATAATAGCCGCAATCAGTTGTTTGGTCTATAATGACAGGCCGCTGGGCACCGTCAACAATATATTCGCCGCTTTCCGTAAAACGCATACCCGTCCAGCTTTCCCACTCTTGCACATTGCCCTCGATCGTCAATGCGGAGGGCATCGCACCTAAAAACACCGCTCCCAATTTCCAATGCACCCTCAGGGCAGGATCAAAAGGAGCCCCATCCGCCTGGCGCCAATTAACATACTGTCCAAAGGGCATAAGCGGGTATTCGCATTTTCGGTTTGGTCGTACAGGTGCCAACACGGATGTGAACCCCTGTTCACTGGCCAGATGCTTGAGCGTTGTTAACAATTCAGCTTTCCACCCATTGCCATAGTGCTGCTCATCGCTCACCAACGCCAGGACGACCATGGCGTTGACTTGTTCTTTTCGCTGGCAACATTCAATTGCCCGCATAACCACCTCTTCTATGGTACTCGGTAGACTATCAGCGCCTCCGTCCCAGTAGAGTGGTAGCGTCAAGGCACCACCACGAAGCTCATTGCCGGACATCATCAGGAACTGATAATCTGTGAAGCGTTCGATAATTGAATTCCAGTCATGTCCATGGGCATGGCATAAAAACCCGGGACCGGTCTTTAGATGAAAAGCGGTGAGTTCTTCCAGGTAGTCTGGTTTTTGAGAGAGGGTGCTGAGTTTATAACTCATCCTATAAACCTCCTGCAGGTTTTGTTTATCGCAGTGTTGCTCTTTTCTGAGTTCCGTTTTCATAGAGACCAACGCCTTAGGAAGATGCCTGCATAGACTAAACATGGCCGCCCGGTATTTCGGCCCAAATGCTATGGTGCACCAGGCCAAACGATTTCATCTCATCTGCCAGGCCCAATCCCAGGCGGCTCCCGGCAGGGTCAGGTTTCGCTGAGTCGTGCTCCAGGTGCACACAAAGGTCCGACTCTATTGAAACCCGGTGCAGGATTTTTATCGATCGGTTCACATCCTCTTTTTGTATTTCGGCGACCGCTCCATGCAGTTTGGCTTCCAATTTTGTACGGTTGCTGGCCGTGGCCCGAACCGTGATCACTTCCGTCCACTTCATGCTTTGCTTCCTCCAGTGACTACCTCATTGTTGGTAAAAAAATGTGTCCGCCCGGGGGTAACAACCGGCTCCTTTGCTGGCTGGTCATCCTTATAGCGGCTGTTTGCCAGTCGGATAGCCCTGGCTTCTTTTAAGAGTTGATGATGTCGCTCTTTAATGAGCATTTTTAAAAAATAATAGTGGTTCATGGTGCTTCTCCCGATTAGTTGCTGTCTTTACAAGTTTCACCGAAGCGCAACTGATCGTTTCTAATACGAAGATCGTGCCAAATATAAAAATATAATAAAAACAGTCTTATAGATTTGTCCATCGTTGACAGGGTGCCATATATGACAGTTTTTAGTTGTCATATATGGCAACTATGATATTGGTTGCCACATATGACAAAACCACTACAGAAAGGTAGAGGCATGGAGTCCAATGAATATTTTCGGCAGGCGACGTTGCGGATCTGTGGGAACCTGGAAATTGAAAAAGCTTTACAACAACTGCTTATACTGATGAAGGATGTGATGCCGGTTAGTCAATTTTTCCTGCAAAAATTTGACCACGATTATAATGCGATGCGCACCATCGCCTTTGCAAATCTTGAGGATTGCGGCAAAGTAAACCTGCTCACCCCCCTATCCAAATCCGCCCAAAAAGCAGCCATTGAGAATGCGCCAGACGGACGGGAAGCCAATCTCATTGAAGATCCTGACGCGTCACCGACAAGTCGTGAAATGCTTAAGTTCCACAACATAAAAGCGACCTCTCTCATTGCCATGTCGTTAAAAGCAGAAGGGCAAAAACTCGGCAGTTTTATTTTGATCTCCCAGGGAGAGGAAAAATTCAGCAATGAACATATAGAGATGGTCCTTTCCTTGAAAGACCCGCTTATAATTGCCATGTCAAATATCTTGAAACATCGCGAAGTCATCAGACTAAAGAATTTACTGGCTGATGATAACCGCTACCTGCTCGGAGAAATGCGCCGTTTGTCCGGGGATGAGATCGTCGGGGCCAATTACGGACTCAGGGATGTGATGCAGAAGGTGCGACAGGTGGCCACGTTGGACAGCCCGGTATTGCTTATGGGCGAGACCGGTACCGGCAAGGATGTGATTGCCAATGCGATTCATTATTCTTCCAGCCGCAGCGACGGCCCTTTTGTCAGCGTGAATTGCGGCGCCATCCCGGACACCCTTATCGACAGCGAACTTTTCGGCCACGAGAAAGGTGCCTTTACCGGAGCGCTTTCCCAGAAGCGCGGCCGCTTCGAACGCGCCAATCAGGGCACTATCTTCCTGGATGAAATCGGGGAGCTGCCGCTACCGGCCCAGGTACGTCTGCTCAGGGTCCTGCAGAGCCGCGAGATTGAGCGCGTCGGTGGGGTTAAGACCATCGCCCTGGATATCCGCATCATTGCCGCCACCAACCGGGACCTGGAAGCCATGGTGCAAGACAACCAGTTTCGCGAGGACCTCTGGTTCCGATTGAATGTCTTCCCCGTCCGGGTGCCGCCCCTGCGAGAGCGCCTCGTGGACCTGCCGACGCTGGTTCAGCACTTCATCAAACTCAAATCCCGCGAGCTGAAATTAACCGCCGTTCCGACCCTGGCACCGGGAACGACAGACGCCATGATGGCCTATCACTGGCCGGGTAATGTACGCGAATTGCAAAATGTCATTGAACGTGCCCTGATTCTAAATCCCAAGGGGCCGTTGGCACCTGAGCACTTTAGTCTCGGGCCAGCCCAAAAGTCTGCACCACCGCTTTTAACCGGACGTCAGTCAGACAATCTGGATGAGATCATAGCCGGGCACATCCGCCGCGTACTGGCCGAGGCCGGGGGTAAAGTCAGCGGACCAAAGGGAGCTGCTGTCCGTTTAGGGGTCAACCCGAGCACATTGAGAAATCGAATGAAAAAGCTGGGTATTCGCTATGGAATAAAATCAGCTATAGAGAAAAAATAGTGAAGATATGTGAGAAAGAATGAGAATCTGCGACACTGTGCACTCTTGTCAAGATTCCTCTATCAGAACCTGTACTTACAGGCCGAGGAATAATGGTAGTAGTGCGCAGTTGGGTATTTTCTCAATAGTCTGATATGAATTCTTACAAACGGATGTTCAGATTCAACTGTCGATCCTTTTTGAGTGTCACCAATTCATCTCTAAGTTTGTCCCAAAAAATATGTTCTCTTGAGAATATTGCCGACGCAATCTGCTCAATTGCATCAGGGAATTCGCGGTTTAGAATCTTCTGCATATTCAACCAATTTTGGTCCGAACGATCATTAATACCAAGGCCGTATATCCAAATCACATCAGTGCACGAGGCCAGCATATCAATCAGTCGAATTGGATCGGTAATATAAGGGATTACCGGACAGAGCAAAGCGCCGGTCCTTACCCCGGCCGCTTTCATTTGATGGAGGGCCTCAATTCTTTTCTCGGTTTCCATGGTATTGGCCTCGAACAGACAACGCGTTCGGTTATCATTGAAGGCCACTGAAGCACTGATGCTAGCCGCGTCCATTTTTTGTAACAGATCAATGTCACGCAGTACCAGATCGGACTTGGTCAGGATGCTTGCTGAAAAGCCTTTTTCCAATAACAACTCAAGTACCTGGTGTGTTTGTCGGTATTCCGCCTCACATGGTTGGTACGGATCTGTTATCCAGCCCATGTATATGGTCTGGGGTTCTATTCCGGCCAGTTCAGATTCTAGGCGGCTGGTAATGTCCTTATGAATGAGGACCTCTTGGCGCCAATCTGTTTCTGCTTGGTTGAGTGCGTAGCAGTAGTAACAGTAATGTTCGCATCCGATATACGGGTCCACCTGGTAATTCCTACCCTCTAAAGTACATGGATTCAATATGGGTCGATTGGCGCATGGTTTGATTAGCATGGTTTGATTCCTTTGCTTACAAATTGGTTTTTACGGGATCGTTTCACATTGGACCAGAACGATTTGTATAAAAAGCTGCTTTCGTCCAGTCGGCAAAGTTGTTCAAACATGGGTTTCGTGACCGTAAAAGCCAGCGTGTCACGAGGTAGAAAAGGCCGCATGGCGATATCGGTACCGCCAATGGTTGCCGCAGGCGCATCAAAATCAGTGAACACCGCGGCCAGTTGGCCGCAGCCCGATCCATATACCGCCGTTACAGGATGATGCCCGGTCGAGGCATTGCAGTATTCTGCGTCGGTGATTAACAGGCTGATTTGATCAGGATTGACATAGAAGGTTATGGTTTTCAGGTATTGGTAGTAATCCTTACGCAAGGGCCCAATTACAATGTACGCGTGTTCTCTTTTGTATGGTGGTTGATTTGCCAGCCACTGACACATCAAATCCGATGATGCCTTGAGCCCTTCCTCCACTGCCAGAAAGTGGGCGACGTGTTCACTTGGCACGGTCGCCACATTACGGTTCCAATACCCGGCCCCGGGACATCCGACGGCCCCTATGTTTTGTTCGGAAAGGCAGGTGCTTTCACCTTGCATCCAACCCTGATAGCAAGAGAAGACACACTGCTTGGCAGCTATAAATGGCTCAAACGGTTTCTTTTCCGGGGTATCATAGAAGCCTATGAGGGAATTTGAAATTTCTAAATTGTTGAGTAAATTCGTGGGATCTGGTTGCATGGTGCCTCCTTAGTTACCACTATCGAAAGATTTCACTCCATATCGTATGGTTGACCAGGCCGACTTCCTTCAATGCGGCCGCCAGGTTCAGACCGAGGAGACTTCCCCCGGTCCTCGTCTTTTTCTCGTTGTGGAACAAAACAATGCAGATATCTGAATTCAGTTTTTCATGACGAAATATCCGGATGACCTCTTGTTCGGCTTCTATGGCCACCGAGTTCATTAATTCCTTCAAGGTAGCATGCACGACGTCCCCGTTGCTGCCAGACGAGCGTACCCTTATCACTTCTGCCCACTTCATGCGTGGTTCCTTTCATTGACAATCGGTGCCTGGTTCGAAACGGGAATTACCCTGTCTTTAATAAATGAAGACAGTATATGGAGGATTCTGCAAATTTTGCGTTGCCATTCCAGTTGCCAAGCCCGGGCCGCTCTGACTTCGGCTATGGTTTGCTCATGCTGCTGCCGCATCAACATTGTAAATAAATAGTGACTCATCATCATTGTCCTCCGTTTTATGGTCCATTGAAACATCGATTCATCATTGACAGACAACAAAAGCAAAGGCCATGCCATCGATTAAATTCTATTTATTTCAATTATTTATAAATATAATGGGGGATGTTTTGTGGCAATCAACAATTATTCTTGTGGTATATACCAAAATAATATACTAGTTGTTAAATACCACAATACGCTTATGCAGAATGCTCCAGAGGTTGGTATTGCCGGCATTTAATGTAGCCCTGAAGAAGGCGCGATGATGACGATGCCTTATACCGTTGGAACCCTCTTGTTTGTCATCCCGGCGCAGGCCGGGATCCAGTGTTTTAAAGCCTTTCTGGACTCCGGCCTGCGCCGGAGTGACGGTTTTGAGACGTTTTCCAGATTATCAACCGTGATCGTAAACATTGGGGTTTACTAAGCTACTGGAGCTTCATAGAGAAGCGTATACCACAATTTTAAGTTTGGCACACGACGGACATCATCTTGCGAGAGGAGCTGTATGAAAAAAAGACCGACCTATGAAGAATTGCAGAAAAAGATCAGGCTGCTGGAAATTGAGCTGATTAAGCAGAAACAATTTCAGCAGAATATTGATAAAGAAAAGTACTATCTCGATCAGGCCCAGAAAATCGGCAAGTTCGGCACGTGGGAATACGATGTCATCGATGAATCTATTTTTTGGACGCCTGAGAACTATAAGATTTTTGAAATACCGGAAGGCACAACGGTGACCAGTAGACTTATCATGGAGTTGGTGCATCCAGATGATCGCGAGTCATTAGAAAAGCATTGGTGGGATACCCTCAAAGGCAAACCATATGATATTGAACACCGGATACTGGTAGCTGGAAAAATCAAATGGTTAAGAGAGAAAGCCAAATTGATCTATAACGAAAAGGGAGAGGTGGTACGCTTAATTGGAATTACTCAGGATATCACCTATCGCATCGAGACGGAGAAGAAGCTTGAGGAGGCCAAAATAAAGATTGAAGACAACCGGTTTTTGCAGAGAGAACTCCATCGGTTGTCCGGGGACCAGATAATCGGTGCCGAGTTTGGTTTGAAGGATGTGATGGAAAAAGCAACCATGGCATCCTCTGTAGAAAGCCCTGTTCTGTTGCAAGGCGAGACCGGTGTTGGCAAAGATGTTATCGCCAACTACATCCATTACGCCTCAGCACGCTCGAAGGAATCATTCATTACGGTTAATTGCGGGGCCATACCCAACGAATTGATTGACAGTGAATTGTTCGGACATGAAAAAGGGGCATTTACGGGAGCTTTGTCTCAAAAGCGGGGGCGCTTCGAACGCGCCAATAGAGGGACCATTTTTCTGGATGAGATCGGCGAATTACCACTTCCCGCCCAGGTGAGACTTTTACGCGTTCTGCAGAACAGGGAAATCGAGCGTGTCGGCGGTACAAAAATAATTCCTTTGGATATACGCATTATCGCGGCTACCAATCGAAACCTGGAAGAGATGGTAAAAAAAAGAAAGTTTCGCGAGGATCTATGGTTTCGTCTGAATGTGTTTCCGCTACTGATCCCGCCATTGCGCCTGCGAGTCGACGATATCCCCGCGTTGGCGCAGCACTTCATCGATCGGAAGACAAAGGAACTCAAACTAAGCGATGCTCCGGATTTGGCGACCGGTACAATCGACACCTTGATGGCCTACGATTGGCCCGGTAATGTACGCGAGCTTGAAAATGTTATCGAACGCGCCATAATACTCCACCGGGGCAGCCCGCTCAGGTTCGATGACCTGGGCCTCAACGCGGGAGAACCGGTCCGCAAAACAGCCGCCCCCCCCACAGACGAAATTTTAAAGCTCGATCCACTGGTCAAGCGCCATATCAAACGTGTGCTCGAACTAACCGGGGGCAAGATCCACGGCCCCGGTGGCGCGGGTGAGGTGCTGGGGATGAATCCTGATACGCTAAGGTATAGGATGAGAAAGCTGGGCATCCCATTCCGGAAGAGAAAGAAAAGAGCCTGAAGGTAAAATATTAAAGTACGTTCGGTGGTGTTATGATGTCCTTTATGATTATCCAGCCCAACTCGATAGTGGCAAGCAGGACAACCAGTACCATCATCGCTATCAGTGACAGCACAATGGCTTTTTTAAATTTTGCGATTAACTGATTCGAAAGCCTCCAGCCGCTGATAGCCATAGTCTGCGTTAGCAGTTAAATTTCTATACAGCTTTTATAATATAAAAAGAGTAACCGTAATGTTGCGCATGTTCTGCAAAGAGCTTCATTTCTTCTTCTGTCTCCCTGATAACGGTTTGCATGATACTGTCCGGAGAGTGTTTGCAAGCGTCAATATTTTCTCTAAGGGGGCCATAGTAATTATCCCACCACGCCTTTGACGGTAAACGGTGAATTTCCAAAACCTCAAAGCCTGATGAATTGGCATGCTTTGCGTTTTCTGATTCAGTGCCCATTGCAGAGTAGGCATTTTGCCAATAATCTCGGACAGTTTCCGGTACCTCACTTGTGAAATAGCTTATTTCGGAGATGACCGCAATTCCATTGGCGGCCATCAATGGTCTCCAAGCTTCCAAGGCACCTCTAAATGTCAAGATATATGCAGCCCCCTCGGACCAAAGCAGATCAATGGATTCGGGATTCCAATTGAGACGCCCCATGTCACATTCGATAGTTTCTACCAAATGCGCAAGCCCACGCTGTTTCGCCCGTTCTTCAAGTTCATCTAAAAATTCTCGAGAGAAGTCCACAGCGCGAACCTTTGATCTAAATTTGTCCGCCAGAAATAGTGTCCCGGCACCGGCACCACAGCCGATGTCCGCTATACGTGGATTTGCCGGCAGTGCTGGAATTTGTGAAATAATAGAGTCCGAAAAATCAGTATCGCCCGGGCCTTGTCTCTCCAGACCTTGATGTAATTTTATAAGCGCTCTAATGTATTTTTCTTGTTCATCCATGAGATTCCCTGGGCATAACATCGTTCATTGTTCGTTAACGCAAAAATCATTTGGTCCCATGAGTTTTAAACATATCCGAACCGAGGACTGTTGCCACCCATTAAAAGGCTCCTGTCAATAAAAAACACTTCCCCATCGCAAAAAGGGTCATTTTTGCAGGAACAACCTACCCTGAACGATTGCCTCCTACCGATGCCTGCATCCGGTTTTTCAAT
>Ga0126326_1000197_pt1 | contig 26578 bp, 25 predicted proteins | sample InaspJWI67metaG_FD_94485 | JGI IMG/M metagenome (GOLD analysis project Ga0126326, IMG submission 94485) | Marine gutless worms symbiont microbial communities from Oahu, Hawaii - Inanidrilus sp. 1 OAHU.JWI-67 metaG | ecosystem: Host-associated > Annelida > Digestive system > Unclassified | place... | reverse complement strand
TAGGTCTCACATGTAACCAGGGCATAGAAGCCTCCTTTTTGGAAACTTCTATACTGCAAATGTGTTACCTATGTCCTTGTACTATTGTGTTACCTATGTCTATGAACCGTACCGGCGTTTTCTCTTGGTTCGTTTTCTTTCACGCGAAAGAAAATGAACCAAATGATTCAAAAAAACAGAATCCCTCCTTCTATTTTGTTAGACCCACTCGAATACGCTTAGATGTAGAAATGCGCTGTGGATAAAGATAACAGTGGAGATATATAAATTGAAAAATAAGGGAGAATGACCTAATTATGATGTAAGTCGATGGAAAGAGTAAATCCCGCCCGAAAAAACATATCATATTTAGCAGGAGGTAGAACCATGGAAGAAAAAGTCTGGCACCAGTTCTATCCCGAAGGTACGCCCCCTGAAGTCGAACTGCAGGAGATCACCATGCCGGAGGCCCTGGAGGCCGCTGCCCGTGATTTCCCGGACCGCGTGGCCTATATCTACATGGGCAAAACGCTGACCTACCGGCAACTGCAAAAGCTGGTATACCGCTTCGCCAATGCCTTGACCGACCTGGGTGTCCAACCCGGCGATAAGGTCGGCATGCTCCTACCCAACCTGCCCCAGGCGATTATCGCCGACTTTGCCGCATACTATCTGGGGACGGTTACCGTCATGAACAACCCGCTTTATACCGAGCGCGAACTGCTGCACCAGCTCAATGATTCAGACACTACCTATATCGTCACGCTGGATCTGCTGCTGCCCCGCGTCCTGAAATTGCAGCCCCAGACCGGCATCAAAAAAATCATCACCTGCCATATCAACGACTATCTGCCCTTTCCGGTCAAGCAACTGTTTCCCTTCATTAAAAAAGACATGTACCGCAAGGACGAGCCCCACCCGGATGTGTTTCCGTTTATGGATCTGGTCAACAGGTATCCTGAAACCCCCGTGGAAAACCGCGCCCAATGGGCCCAGACCGCAGCCCTGCTCTATACCGGCGGAACGACCGGGGTCAGTAAGGGTGTTGAGCTGACCCATGCCAATATTTCCGGGGCCGTCCAGATCTTCAGCGCCTGGTTCCCCGATATCAAGCGGGGCGACCAAGAACGGTTGGTGGGGGTCTATCCGGTTTTCCACATCGCCGGCTATGAGGTCAGCCAGAACCTGATCGTCTGGAATGCCTGGAGCTGTGTCCTGGTCCCGCGACCGGAGCCGGCCGTGATTGCCAAGATGTTGAAGAAGTTTCGCCCCACCTTTTTACCCGGGGTACCCACAATCTTCGTCGGCCTTTTGAATCTCAAAGAGTTCAGGGAGATGGATCTCTCTTTTGTCAAAGGCTATTTCGGCGGGGCCGCTCCTTTGCCGGAAGACACCTTGAACCAGTTACGGGATCTGCACGGCGCCGTAATCAACGATGTATACGGCGCAACGGAAAATACGGCCTTCGCCACCGCCACCCCCTGGAAAGGAACGGTCAAGATAGGAACGGTAGGCGTGCCGCTGCCCAACACGGAAATCAAGATCGTGGATCTGGAAACCGGTGAAAAGGAACTGAGTCCGGGCGAAGACGGCGAAATCTGCATCCGGGGTCCCCAGGTGATGAAAGGCTATTACAAGCGTCCGGAAGAGACGGCCGCGGTTCTCAAAGACGGCTGGTTCTATCTCGGCGATATCGGCCATTTGGACGAAGACGGCTATCTGACCATTGCTGACCGCAAGAAAGACATGATCGTTGCCGGCGGCTACAACATCTACCCGGCTGAGGTGGACCAGATCCTCATGCTGCACCGGATGTCCTTGAAGCCTGCGCCATCGGGGTCCCGGATGAATACCGGGGTGAAACCGTCAAAGCCTACGTTGTGCCCCAAGCAGGCAAAGCCCTAGATGTGGAGGCCTTGAAAACCTACTGCAAGGAGAGCCTGGCAGCCTACAAAGTGCCAAAGGAATTTATCTTCGTAGACGAGCTGCCCAAGACCGCGGTAGGTAAAATTCTACGGCGGACCGTGCGTGAAATGGAATTGGAAAGAATGCAGTCAGACTGATGGATACCAGCCAAGTCAAACCGGGCCAAAAACCGGATCAATCCAACGTTGTTTATCGTTCCCGGCAACCCGGCGATATCGGGCACATTATCTACCGCCATGGGGTGCTGTACGCCCAGGAATATGGTTTCGATGAAACATTCGATCTTTATGTGGGCAAACCGCTGATTGCCTTTGCGGAAAACTTCGATCCAGCCAAAGAGAACCTCTGGATAGCTGAAAGAGACGGTGCCATCGTTGGTTCCATGGCCATTGTCAACGCTGGTGGCGGCGCTGCGCAACTGCGCTGGCTTTTAGTGGAACCGGAAACCCGCGGACTGGGAATTGGACAGGCCCTGGTTGATAAAGGGGTGGCCTTCTGCCGGGAGAAAAGCTACACGTCGATTTTTCTGTGGACCATCGATTACCTGGCCGCAGCAAAGAAGATCTACATCGGCGCCGGGTTCCAGAAAAAGGAAGCCAAAACCAACCGGGTCTGGGGCCAGACCCTGACCGAAGAAAGTTGGGAACTGCTGCTACAGCCTTAAATGAGACAGCCCCACCCAACCGGCTCAAGCACTGGCCTTTTGCATATCCAGTATGCGCAGGCCCAGCTTAATGTTATCGCGCCAACTCGGTTTTGATGGCCAGCCCTATTTTTTCCAGGGTATACGGCTTTTTTAAGTAATCACCGGCGCCCTGGGCCTGGGCCGTCTTTACTTCCTCAGTTGCGGCGAATCCGCTGGCAATAATTGCCTTCTGGTCCAGGTATATCTCTCTGGCCCGGGCAAACGTTTCGCGCCCATTGATATCCGTCGTGATCCTGGACCGTATTCCAAACGAATGCATGGTTACAGCATATCTGCCTCCCAACGCAGCGCAACCCATTGTGGCTGCATTGCCACGCCGTAATTCAGTCTTATGTTATCCGCAGCACCCTGCGGGGGGCAAACTTCAGCATACGATCGGGGAAAATATGAAAAACACTGTGTTAAAAACGATATACCTGCTGGGCGCATTTATGGCTGCCGCTGCCGTTTGTTTCGCGACCGGTTCCGGCCTGCCTGACCGAACAGTATCCGGCAAAATCATTAACGGCATCCGCATCCTGCCCGTGCCGAATACCGACGAACCAGTCATTCTGGTGGTATACCGGGGCGACTATATCAAATTTGATGTCGATCCTTCTCTTGACGGGTTGGCCATAGCGATTCCGGAGCTGATGATCCAGACGGAACTTACCGGTGACATCACCGCCGCCCCATATTTCAAAATGAAGCATACCGGTTCCTTTGCGTTTACGCTCGGCAAGGTCGGTGGCCAGATCTGGGTTATTGATTATGTCCAAGAAAAATACGCCGAAGTAACATCAGCCGCGGCGCGGCAAATCATCGACACCCGCAATCCTCTGGTTTTGGATGTCCGGACACCGGCTGAATACAGGCGTGGTCATTTGGAGAATGCCGTGCTTATACCGGTTCAGGTCCTGCAACAGAACCTGGGTCGGCTGGCAGCTTACAAGGACCAGGACATACTCGTCTACTGCGCTACCGGCAACCGCAGTACCGTCGCGTCCAAGATCCTCATTGATGATGGGTTCAACCGGATCATTAACCTGCGTCACGGCATTGTGGATTGGCACCGGCATAAACATCCCATCGTCCAGTAACCGCTTGCCCGGACTAGCGCCAATGCCGGATAGAGTTGGCATAGTACGCTAAAGTCGTTTTCTCAGATGGTACGACCTTGAATATGCGGCCGCTCGCCACAATGAGACGCCGCAGCTGTAAGAACGCCACGGCATCCGCAATGGTCCGCGCCCGGGTACTGCGGGGGACTTCGAAAACGGGCGCACCCGCCGCCTTGAGTTCATCAATCATATGATTGCTGCGCATCTCGATCTCGAGAATATCCATCCCCGCATCCGCCGAATCCAGGAATACGGCCGCCACCAGCGGTACCGGTAGAACCGGCACAACGGCGGAAATCCCTTCCATCAGTCGGTTGCTCAAAACTTCGACTTGCTGAAACCGCCGGCTGCGCTCCAGTCGGTTGAAATCAAGCTTGTTTTCTTCACAGTAAGCTTTCATGGAAAGCGGCCGGCCAAAGTTCACACAGGCATAGCCATATCGCCGCCAGCGGCTGAGAATCATCAGCATCAAGCTCCGGCTGACGAAGCGGGTCGTGGTCCAGACCACAAACCACCAGCTGCGCTGGTCAGCATCCCGATCAAGGGCACGCAACAGGCTGCGGTCTTCGAAGGTGCGATCGTAGTTGATCCCCACCGGAATAAAGACGATATCCCGATCCGCCGTGCGGTCGAAATCACGCAGCATATAGTCAACCAGGCCAAGTTTTGGCGCCTGCAGCTGGCCGTCCCGGCTGAGACCACCCTCGGGAAAAACCGCCTGGCAGACCCCCTCGCGCGTGGCCATGTGAATGTAACGCTCCAGCACTTTGCGGTACAGCGGATTTCCCGAACGGCGCCGGACAAAGAAAGCACCCATGGCCCGAATCAACATTTGCAGGGGCCAGATTTTGGCCCACTCTCCGACGGCATAAGACAAGGTGGTTCGTTCGGCTGCCAGGAAAGCCACCAGGATGTAATCCATGTTCGACCGGTGGTTCATAACAAACACAACCGTTGAATCGGGATCGACCCGGGCGTACTCGCGGCCGTCCAGGAGCCCGACGCGCACTCGGTACAGTAGCCGAGCGACTTTCTTGGCAATCCAGTAGCCGATTCGGAAATAGAGATAGGCATTGAAGGAGGGGACGATCTCACGGGCATAGGTCATAACTTTGCCCTGAACGACCTCCTGGGGCATATCATGTTCGGCGGCATGCGTCTTGATGGCATCGATAATCTGGGGGTCGTAAACCAGCCTGTCGATCAACACCTGCCGCTTGGTAAGCTGGAAAGGGCGTATTTCGATATCCAGGCGAGTGCCAATCTCATCGAGCACCCGGTTGATCCGCCGACGCAGGAACCAACGGGTGCTGGGTATCAAAATCCGGTCCAATACGGCTACCCCAGCAATAACAACCAGCAGCAAAAAAAGCCAAATAGAGATAGTGACCTGACCACCCATGCAGGGACCCCTTCAACTTTGAGCGCGCGTCAGTATCTTGTTGTTGCACGGGACTAAGTACGAATTGGGCTAAATAACATATAGATGCAACCCTGGAAGCTGTCTCAAAAAATGGATTTTGGTTCAAGGTGCGGCGGGCGCTACATTCGAACCGGAGGAATACTATACAGTATTTCGAGGATTTGAATTTGGCGCCCAACGCCGAGATTGGGCCAAAAGACTTTTTATGAGATAGCTTCTAGCAGATGCTGTCACTCAAGTCCTGCTGCGCAAAACAACGAGCTCTAATCTCGTCACAGATTGTTTGAAAGGACTCAAATGAAAAGGGGCTGTCTGGATCATCCGGCAGCTGTTCGCGGGCATCGCGGAATATGTCCGCTAATTCAAAGGCCACCGTGCTGCCCCTTTCTGTCGTGCATTGCCGCCGGGTCGCGTCATAATACCGGTGTATCGTTACTTTATAGCGCTCCAAAAACTCCTGAAAGAGCACTTCCGGCTTTTTCTTTCCGAACAGATCCATGGCAACTCCCAAACTGCATAAAGCGGTTAGCTGGTAGCCGGTAGTATTGCGGATTCCGATAAATCTACGCCCGTTCAACCTGACTCTTTGGGTGGCATCGGCCATTGATGCATGCCCTAACCAATCTTGCCCAATAGCTAACGTCTAAGAGCCAAACGCTCCTTTTTGGCTTTAGAACCGTATCAGTCTTTCTTCGCGTATGATCAAGGGTTCATACCCAAAAATGGTATTGAGGTGATGTAAAAGGGCGTGGGCTCCTTCTTGCTCCCAATTCCGACTGATCCTCTGGTTCAGGTCCGCGTAAAAGTCAATCCGGGCGTCCAAATCAACAGACCCGGTGAGTACAGACGAAGACCGGGCCTTCTCATCGGCCAGGGTCAACCACATCCGGCTCACCCCCATGATAAACCAGGGCCACGACTTTTGCACCTCATTTGACCAACGGGGATCACTGGTGGCTTCTATGGAGCGACCACCGTTGGTCCCGATCACTTCCATGGAAAGGCTTATCAATTTTCCGCTCGACTGCAGGTCGCGCACGTCGGGGGCCGCTTGCAGGGCTGTGAAGACCTCATCACTTGTGCGGTCGTCGGTATAAACAAGCAGGCTAAACCGGTGCCCGGCTGCATCTCGGGCAGCGCGGCGGTGAAACCGCCACAAGGATATGGCCTTGCGTTGGTGTTCCAGTACCGGCGCCACGACACGGTGGGCGACCAGTAAATCCAGATGCCAGGCCGGGGCTGCTTTTTCCGGCCACTCAAACTTAAATCCGATCTGGCGCCAACGTGATCCGTCGGCCGGTTCGGTTGCGAAAACCGCCGGTCGGCTCACAGGTTCAATTGTCCGCTTGCCAGGGGTTGCACACCCGCTCACGGCGATAACACACACCAGCAGCACTGTTAGACAACCTGAATGTCGTTGAGAAAATGGCATATTCAACTCTAGCTTTGGGTAAGGTCAGAGAACAACTTTTCATGAACGTAAGGCTATTGCTTCATAAAGGATTTAAGACCCGGATGATTCGAAAACCCAGGTTCGCGTATCCAAGTTGCCGGGGAAACAGCTTACGAAAATCAGGGCGGCACTCGTCGCGGCCCGATTTCCAACTGCCCCCACGGCCGGCCTGCTTACGGCCGACCTCATCATACGCCGACCCATGCCGCCGGTTGGTCTGGTAAATCTCCTCGGCGCTGCCCTCACCGCACCACTCCATGACATTTCCCAGCATGTCATGCAGTCCCAGCCCAGTAGGCTGCTTCTGGCCGACCGGTTGGGTGGAAAGGCCGCTGTTGCCGTTATGCCAGGCCGACTGATCAACCTGCCCGGCGTCGAAGGCCTCTGGGTCACTGCCCCACCGAACAGCGTGTTCCCACTGCTCTTCGGTGGGCAGGCAGAAGAAAAACCGATTCTTATTCATACCTGCCAGTCGCCGGGCAAAATCAAGGGCCTCGCCCCAGGCCACCCTCTCTACGGGATAACTGCGGCCCAGGGCGAAGTGGGCCGGGTTGTGTCCCATTACCCGCTGCCACTGTCCCTGGGTAACCGGGTAACGGCCCATCCAAAAACCGGTCGCCAACCCTTCCCGGCTTCCGGAAGCATCCGCCGGATGCCCGGGTATCCATACGAACTCGATCCCGGCCATCGGCTCGCGCCACTCCTGCCCGGGTCGATAGGGCTCCCTTGAAGCGGTCTGGGAGGATCGTGAGCCAACATCCTCCCGGGTGGCGGACAATTCGCCCCGATTACCGATAGCCTTCGAGACCTGTGGTGTATTCACCGGCATTTCCGCAGATTCCAGGATTTCCAAGATATCGCTGAAATCCACCGGACGCTTGCGGGCATCAAACTGGACACACTGTTCGATAAGGTAGCGTATGTTGTCCGGCAGGTCACCCCTGGAAAAGGTGACCCCTTCGGATTTGATCTGCCGGAAGCGTCCGGTAAAATCTTCGTCCTCATAAGGCAGGCGCCCTTCCAGGATGAAATAGCTCACCATACCGAAAGAAAATACGACTGCGGGCACCTCTGGTCGGGCCCCCTGCAGAATAAATTCCGGGGATGACCAGTTGGGCGAAAACTGGGCCCCGGCCGACGTGGAGGCACTACTCAACCGTTTGAGCCCGCCCAGATCGCCGATCAACACCTGTTTGTCACTGCTGATCAACAGGTTGGACAGCTTTAAATCCGTCAGTAGAAAAATCCCCTCGGTGTCGATACAGAGCCGGTTTAAAACTGTGGCCAGCGAATGCATCAGGCCACACGCCTCCTCGACCGGTAAAGGGTGGTGGTCGATCACGTAGTCCAGCAAGTTGGACTGGCACAACTGCATCAAAATCACCAGATAAGCCCGGGCATTGCTCTGGCTGACCTGTTTGTCCACCAGGAAGAAATCATGGATCTCCACCACGCCCGGCCCCTTGATCTTGTCGTAGTACTCCCGCACGGCGTGGAAATCCTGTGAAACCCGCGTATCCAGTTTCTTTTCGGTTGAACAGGAAAGGGACCGCTCGACCGTGATGGGTACAATCTTGACGGCGCGCTGTTTGAAGTCATCATGCACCCGAAAGACACTACCGTAAACGCCCTTGCCGATTTTTTCATCTACAGTGTAAGCCGGGAGACACTGGTGTACGATTTCTTCCATGTCAGGGGTTGATCTCCACAATTATAAAACTGGTATTGTCCTTCATGAATACAGCTTTTATCTGTTCCAACAAGACAGGGCCATTGGACACCGGATCATCCCCCAATACGTCTTCGATTTCACGGTCGGTCAGGACATCACAGACCCCATCGCTGCAGATAAGATACACCGCTGGTTGGCTGGTCGGTGGCTCCACCTGGAGATGAATGGTTTCCGTGGTCCACTTGTAAGAAAAGGCGGGACCCATGCCGGCAGTGATTAAATTACGATAAGGATGCTCAAACGCTTCCCGCTCGGTAATCTTACCTTCGTCCAACAAGACTTGTACGATTGAGTGATCATGGGAGCGGCGTTCGATTTTCCCACGCGCGACCTTATATACCCGGCTGTCTCCAAGGTTAAACACCACGATCCCGGAGGGGCCGGCGATCAGTCCTGCCACGGTCGTGCCGCACTCCTCATGAAAAACATGTTCCATGGATAACTGGATTTTCTCCAGAACCGGCCGGATATCCGCGGGCGGCTGATCGGCCGCCCTCAATTCTTCCAGATGCTCACAGACAAACCGGCTGGCGCGCTCACCGGCGGCCAGTCCGCCCATGCCGTCACAAATCGCCAGGACTTCAAAGCTGTCAGTGGTTACGGTGAGGTCTTCTGCTATTTGCCGGGCCTGGATGGTCCGGCCCGGCAAAAGGATAGAATCCTCTTGGTTGTCACGGGGCCCGATGTCCATCGCACAAAAGATATTAATGTCCATTTAGTTCGGCACGCATCCCATTTTTTATAGTATTACCATCCCAAAGCGGTCCCATTTAACGCGCCGCCTGACCGGAAAGGAGCTCACTTTGAAAAAATGGCGTTGTAGAGCTCTCTGGCCAGCGCTTCATCGAGCTTTTTCAAAATTTTGTACTGCGCGAAAGCATCGTTGATGTCTGCCCTCGCATTGTATGTCATCCCCAGGCAAAAGTGGGCTCGGGCATGGTTGGGGTTTTTGGCCAAGACTTTGTTGATCAAGGCCAGCGCTTCGTTGCGCTCCCGTGTGGCGACCAGCAACATGGCCAGGTTGAGGCTGCCGTCTATGTGCAGCGGGTCCAGATCCAACGCTCGCCGGTAATACTTCTCGGCCTTGCCCTGGTTGCCCTGGGCCAGGTAACTGTCCGCCATCAATATAAGCAAATCGGCGTTTTCACCCTGTTTGCGGGTCTCTTTTTTAATCAAGGCGATGACCTTGTCATAGCGACGGTCCTCGAAAAGAGACTTGGCCACTTCTAGGGCATCGCTGCCGGCCGCTGCCGCACCCCACAACAAGGCGACTAGCACAACCACTGCGATACCCAACAAGGTTTGCTTTTGCATATCAATCCCCACTAGCCAGATTCAGAACAGCTGGATCCCTCGCGGCCACCTTTGGTATGCATAGGATATTTCATAAATCCGGATGCAATGCAACAGGTGTTGTGCCCGCGAGGGTGCCTCCGGGCGTTGTTCTACAGCGGTCCCAGACGCTATGATAATGTGGTATTGGCGGTTCTCGCGAAAACCGCGAAGATGAACTGGCGACAGTTGGTTATAGGTCAGATGGATTGCGTGGCAAGTCGGGGATGGTCTAACTTTCCGGATCTATTGCCGGTTTCAAGATCATTTTGGCTCGTTCTATGATCTTTTCATAGGTTGTATTGCTCCGACGGATATAAAACCTAACTTGTAGCCGGGGATTTTCCCGGCGGCATGCGAGGATAAATTTTTCAAAGGCACTGTGAGATCTGAAATGCCGGGCAAAAAGCTCTCCCCAGCAATTCATATAAACCACCCGCAGGTCTAATTTCTCCTTGAACCAGGGGGTTTTCTCCAGGCCGGCAATCACGAACAGCTTTTCCACGTATTCACTGCTCAGGTACCCGGTATAATCTATCTCCGCCATCTCATACGTTTCGAAAATGCGTTCCATCCGGATCCCCAGATTGACAATCTCGCGCAGGGTAATATCGGACATATTGGGGACCATGCTGATCTGGCCCGGGTTGAAAAGACCGTTCCAGACAATGAAGGCAATGTTGAAGGTGATTTCCGGACTGCTGCAAAGGGGCCGGGAGGTATCCTTGCCGGAAAACACGATCCACTTGTTGCCGCGCAGACCCAAGCTCGGATTGGAAATATTGAGCGTACCGGTTGGTTTCTGTAAAATCGGCACCTTGTATTTCTTTTTGGAGTAAAATGCGGCAATTTTGCGTCCGAGGATGGTCAAGTCACGCTTATCACTTTCGCCGTGGATACCTTTCTGGCTGGCTGAGATTTCCCGGTAAAGCTCTATCATCAGCTTGAAGAGGTTGTCTCCCAATTCGACCTGCTGGCTGAATTTCCAAGTGTCGGATTTGCGTAGTACAACCTGGCGTTCATTGGAAATCTTGAAGGGTTTGAAGAAAGGACCGGCCAACCTGTTTTTAAGGGGCTGGTTGCGATTGTAAGGATTGTATTCACACCGAATGTAAAGGCATTCTATCAAAAACTTCAATAACTCCGGCCTGTTTTCCTTATAATCCTCAGCTATGGATTCCATGGTGAAGACACTGAAATCCGGGAAATTGCCATCTTTGGCGGTTAGCACCTGCTCACGGAAGCGATGACACATCAGGCTTTCATCGGGTGCGTCGAGCAGCATTTTCAAAAGACTCATTTTGATGATCGATTTCAGGGGCCGGGACAGTGATTTTTTGAATTGCCACAGTGCCGCGCCAAAATACTCGTTTTTTTCAATGCGCTCTATATCGCCGAAATCGACCAGATCATACTCACCGAAATCTTCGTCTTGGATGACTGCCAGGGCATCGTGATAGTCGACCGTTAGGCCGGGATGGTAACTAAGCCACCAAAGGGGGATCTTGCCGCATATCACCATGCAGGTCCGGTAAAATTCTTCCTTGAGAACCCTTTGCTGGGTGCTGCCGCTGCTCTCCTCATCCACACTGCCGAACCGACAATCCCGGATGGCGTTGATGTCGGAAATGAAAAAGAATACCGGCATCTTGCAATTTATATCCATCCAATCCTTAATCAGGTTTATCTTCTGATTCAACTGGCGCCAGGCGGTCTTATCGAACTGATTACGGTCGATGCACACCCAAATGTCGCAATCCGAACTTGATGTCTGGCTGACGCTACCCACACTGCCAATAGTGTAGATACCCGGAATCACGTAGGTATCCTTGGTGTGCGTAAGCAGAGAGTCTCGGTTTTTTATGTCAAAACGCTTCTTGAAATCCTTTTCAAAACCACGAATGCCTCTCAGGCTTTCAACCCCGTAAACCCTGAAAGGCCGTTTTTGGTCCTTGATATATCCAGGACATTGGGGATGATTGACACTGATCAGCCAGGGCAGGAGGAATAAAATGTTAGTACTGTCGGCGGGAGCCAATTCAGCAAACAGCTCTTTGCTGAAATTGTTATAGGCAGTAAAGGTCTTTTTATTGCGGGTCAGGGCACTTTGAATCGGTTTGAGGCTTTTTTGGTCAATATTCGGCTTGGCCCGTTTGCGGGCAGGTGCCTTGCGTTTTTTCTTGATCAATTTTTTTAAGCGCATTTTCCCGCTCCTGTTGAAATCCTGCCCTAACAACCTGCTTTATTTGAAATCTATACTGCTGTGTGGTTCTTTTGGAATGGTACGGCAACCGCATATACTGGGTGTCCCCATGCTGTGCTCACCCCTGAGTCACGCCCTCTATATCGGCCGGTTTCCGGTAAGTATGAATAATTTTATCTTCATATGGACACGATGGCAACCCCTAGCCGGTTGCCGGTTGTGTACCGGCCAAGCGTGATTGAACCTGTCCGCAATTTTCGTTTGACACTTAAGATCGTTGATCTATATTAGAAATGATTCTGTGATTTCCTTATGTTACGGTTATCAGCAACCTAAAAAAGGGGCGTGGCAGGTCTCACCGGACCAGCGCAGGGCTATGGTGCGACCGGAATATGGATCTTGCTCCGCCAACCCTCTTTCTACAAGGCCGAAACGCAAACTAGATCTGATCAGTCCGGAGAAACCCGATGGCAGGCAACGCTCTGACCAGCGAACAGCGGCTTGAAACGATTCAGCTTTACATTACCCGGATGCCCAGCCTTTCCACGACGGTAACCAAAGTCATGGAAACCTGCAACAATCCGGCTGTTTCCCCCAACGATCTCAACCGCGTCATATCGCTTGATCCGGTGCTGACCGGACAGGTGATCAAGTTGGTGAATTCCGCTTACTACGCACTGGTCAACGAGGTCACATCACTGACCCGGGCCATTATTATGCTCGGTATCAATACCATCAAGAACCTGGCCCTCAGTCTTTCCGTCATGGGTGCCATTAAGGACCCGGAGGCATTCCGTGCTTTTAGCATCGACGAGTTCTGGTCACACTCTATATGCGTGGGGGTATCCGCAAAATTGATCGCAACCGCGGCCGGTGTTCCGGCCAAGGAAGTTGAAGAATATTTTGTGGGCGGATTGCTGCACGATCTGGGTAAAATCCCCATGAACAGTTGTTACCCCGAAGATTATCTGGCCGCAGTCGAAGCGGTCAGCCGGGATAATATCCCGCTGTATATCGCCGAACAGAATATATTCGGCTTGAACCACTGCGAAATAGGTGGTTTCATCGCGAAAAGATGGACTCTGAACCGAAATGTATCGGAAGCCTTGGCGCACCACCATGCCCCGGATGCGAAGGAAATTGAAAACAGGCAGTTTCTGACAATCATAACCCTGGCGGATATGATAGCGCATATGATGAACATCGCTGACTGGGACCAGTTGTCTTTGACCGGGTCGGCGATTGAGACCCTTGCGAACCGAATCGATATCGACCTGGCCACCTTCAAAGATTTAAAAGCTCCGGTTACGGCTGAACTGGAGAGAGCCAGGGCTTTTTTACAAATTACTGAACAAGGATAACACCATGCTGGTAAAGTTCTGGGGCGTCCGTGGGTCCATCCCCTGCCCGGGGCCGGCGACCTGCAAGTATGGCGGCAACACCGCTTGTATCGAACTTCGGTTTCCTGGATCCAAACAGATAGTGATCATCGATGCGGGTTCGGGGATTCGGGAATTGGGTAACGAATTGGTAGCCCGGGACCTGCCGCAAGGCCCCCTGGCGGTGGATCTCTTCCTGACGCATACCCATTGGGACCACATTTTGGGCTTTCCTTTTTTCGCCCCGATCTACATTCCCGGCACCAAGCTGAATATTTACGGTCCGGTTACGTTCGAAAATGACTCTTTGCGCGCCATAGTGGGCGGCCAGTTGTCGTATCAGTACTTTCCCATCCGGCAAAGCGAACTCTCGGCCGACATAACTTACCACAGCCTGAAGGAAAAGCGGGTCGAACTGGAAGACGGCATCAAGGTGACCACCAAATATCTGAACCATCCTATTGCCTGCCTGGGCTACCGGGTCGAATACCAGGGTAAGACCTTCTGCACAGCCTACGACACGGAGCCCTTCCAGAACCTTTTTTGTACCGATCCGGAAGACCCGTCCTATGATGAAGCGATGGCTACGGAAGGTGAATTGGTGGCGCGCGAACAGAACGAAAAATTGGAGGCTTTTGTCAAAGGAGCGGATCTGCTGGTATACGACGCCCAGTATACCCGGAATGAATATGAAACCACGCGCAAAGGCTGGGGCCACACGGCCATGGAAGATGTAGTGGCCCTAGCCCGCAAACTGGAGATTCGCTCTGCGGCCCTGTTCCACCATGAGCCGGTCCGTACGGATGAACAACTGGACGACCTGGCCATCCAGCATTGTCAATCGGGTAATCCCGGTTCACCGGAAATCTTCTTTGCTCGCGAGGGTATGCAAGTTGAATTGTAGCCCGAAACTGGTTACATCGACTCGGCCAACCTACGAATCAAGCGAAGCATAACCTGCCGAATCAGACCGGAAAACGGGCGGATAAAGGCCCAATAGCAAGCGAACAAAATCTGCTCCCGTTTACTCGGGCAGTAAACACGCGTGGTGGTGGCCAGCCGCACCCGGGAGAACCCGACCGGCTCAATCCTCAAATTCCAGGCAGCCTTACAAAATCCCGGCTGGTTAAAAGCCCTGAACCTGAGCGGGGGTATTGTGAGCAGCCGTGCAGTTGGCTTCCAGAACTGCCCCACCAACCCCAGAATCATCTCTTCCGGATAAACTTCCGTTAGCAGGATGAACCCCAGCCTGGTAAAATCTTCGAATTTGAGGGACAGTGGCCTTGCCGGTAGGGCGGAGCCTACCACCACATGCGGCAGCATCCTGAGGGCAAGCAATCCCCTGACAATTGGAGAGGATCTCATATCCACCTGCTTGATGGCCGTATACACCGCTTCAGGCGATGCATGTATCAAGATGGCATGGTACTCGCTGAACTGAAATTCCGGCAACATGTGGTTCAAACGTTTTTCTGGTGCGGATATGATCTGCATACAACGGGTCCATATCAAAAATATGACCCTCTGACCAGAATCCCCGGCGAAGTTCTGTGATCTACGGGCCTGAATCAGCTGAAATGCCGAAAGGTTGCAAGTACTCAAACTGGGGGTGCCGGCGCAAGGGTTAAAGTTTCATGACCGATTACCCGATATCTATGTGGACACGTTGCGCTCCTCCCGATAACAGAACAGGAAAGGTCGTCAATAAACGTGGAAATCGTCGTCGGTATTTCCGATATGAAAATAAGCAACGACCCCCGGGTGACGATCGTCACCTACTCACTGGGCTCGTGCATCGGTGTCACTCTGTACGATCCGGTTGCAAAGGTGGGCGGCCTGCTTCATTACCAGTTGCCGTATTCGAGCCTCAATACCAAAGACGCGCGTAGAGATCCCTGCCGCTATGCCGATACGGCCATCCCGGTTTTTTTCAGGACCGCCTATCGATTAGGCGCCTTGAAACGACGGCTGAAAGTCGTCGTGGCGGGAGGTTCAAACCTCATGGATGAAAACAGCCACTTCGATATCGGTCAGCGCAATTACCTGGCCGCCCGCAAACTTTTCTATCGCAACAATGTCCTGACCGATTTTGAAGATATCGGCGGCGGTAGCTACCGAACCGTCCGCCTGGAGCTGCAAAGCGGTCGCACGATGATCACCGGTCCCAGCCGCCGGGGCCCCCTGTGTATTTAGAACCTATCTCAAATAGTTATTTTAGCTCAAAATCCAGTCCTCACCCACGAGCTTACGTCTTCGCCTTACGCTACGCCGCACAAGACGCCCGACAGGCAAGGCGGCCGGGACATGCTCATCGGCCCTTCCACCCATGGGCCTGATCAGGCCCGGGGTGCTACCTGCGTGGCCATGGTTAAGGAGCTCGTCGGCAGTGATCTTATCGAAGAGAAAATTCCGGAAATCCAAAAGAGTATCGACAACCACCCACCTGGTTCCCGTTAAAGAAGCGCTTGACTAACCCCCGGCCGCGCGCGAAGATAGACAGGTGTTCACCATGGGCTGGGGAGCACTTAGCCATCCGTCCGCAATCGACCCCTACTTCCGAACCCATTCACGCCGAATCGGGCCGGCATCGGTGCGGACGGCTTTTCGGCGAATACCTTAACCGCTATGGGGAATCCTGCAATGCCTGCACCGCTGTGTGTTCTGATCTTAAAACGTCGTCCGGAGGAAGCGCAGTCGATTGAAAATGCCCTGCACCGGTTCGGGTACGCTTTAAAATCTCAAGTTATTGAAAACAAGAATCAATTTTTGGACGCTTTAAGCCTAACCGCCTGGGATCTGGTCATATCCGGTTTCGAGCTGGCCGATTTCACAGTGCTGGAAGCGCTCGATATTCTTGGCCAGGCGGCACCAACCATCCCGCTACTTCTCCTTTCCGGAACTATATCTGAAGACGCAGCTGTCAGTGTTATGGACCGGGGCGCCCGGGATTGTATTCACCCGAACAGGATCCAGCGCCTGCCCCTCGTGGTGGCCCGTGAAATCGAAACGGCCCGGTATCGTGAAGATCAAAAACAGGCTGAAAAAGACCGGGAGATATATCGCCGGCAACTGGCCGAAATGGTCCGCAATTTGCCGGTGGGCGTTTACCGCCGGACACCAGGACCGGACGGCAAGTTCATTATGGCCAACCCGATGATCGCCAACATTTTTGGGTATTCATCGGTAGAAGACTTTCTCCAGTGTGACTTCGCCACGCTCTTTGTCGATGAAACCGACCGGGAACAGTCCTATACGAACATCGCCAGGGACGGACAGGTGGAAGGCGAGGTGCTCCGGCTGAAGAAAAGGGATGGCTCCTATTTTTTAGGATTGGTAACCGCCCATGTGGTTCGCAACGCGGTGGGCGATATTGAATTCATCGATGGCGTTATCGAAGACTATACCCAACGCAAAGTCTCGGAAGAAGCCCTGATCCAGTCGGAGAAAATGCACTCCATGGGCGGGCTGGCTGCAGGTATGGCCCATGAAATAAACAACCCCCTGGCGGGGATCATGCAAAGCGCGGGCGTCCTCTCACTCCGCTTGACTCGGGACAATCCCGCCAATCTGGAGGCTGCCGAGAAGGCCGGCACCGACCTTGCAGCTGTCCGGACCTATGCCGAACAGCGCGGTTTGATCGATCTGCTGACCCGCATCCAGGACTCCGCCAACCGCGCCGCCGGGATTGTCCACAACATGCTGCATTTCGCCCGCAAAAGCACCTCCCAAGTGACCCTCAACCACCTGGGACAAGTCCTGGACCGCGCTGTGGCCCTCGCCGAAATGGACTACGACCTGAAAAAGAAATATGATTTTCGCCAGATAAAAATCGTACGGAAGTATGAACCGCAGTTGCCTACTGTAAAATGCGAGGAAAGTAAACTGCAGCAGGTCTTTCTGAACATCCTCTCTAATGGTGCGGAAGCCATGGCCACAAGCAGCGCAACCCGCAACCCCCAATTTACGTTCCGGGCTTTGAAAGACGACAATATGGTTCGGGTGGAAATCGAAGACAACGGACCCGGTATGAACGCTGAAACCAGCCGACACGTTTTCGAACCCTTCTTTACCACTAAACCGCCCGGCGTAGGCACCGGCCTAGGATTGTCGGTATCCCATTTCATTGTCACCGACAACCACAAAGGCGAAATCGGCGTAAAGACCGCCCCAGGACAGGGATCCAACTTTTTTATCAGATTACCGATCGAAGTCAGACCTTGAGTACCCGGGGGGAAACCAGATATGCACAACCGGGAGATAATCATTTCAGGGTATGATGAGCCGATCCTGACGCGGGCGGGTATCCTCTCCGAATGCACGCGACCCAGCATGGCGGCCAGCATACAATTGCATGCTGATGTCAGTCCTCTGTTTCCCTACTTGAAGGCAGTCGAACCGGAAGCCCGGTGGTACTCCGAACCAAACTATATTCAGTTTTCACGCAACAACGTCCAGTGCACACTCTACCCCGATGAGGCTGTTGTCATGCCCTTTTCCAGCAAGGGGCAGGCTCTCTGGTACATCAACGAGTTGATAACATTCCTGAACGAGCTATATGCCCGCAGAGAAACCTTGTCGCCGAATTTCAAGAAAGAGACTCGTCCGGTATCCGCCATCGCAGTGTATAAGTTATTACCCTATACAAACTGCAAAGCCTGTGGTTTCACGTCCTGCCTGGCCTTTGCGGCCGCGTTGAGTCGGAATATGGCCGCACCGCACCAGTGTCCCGATTTCAGTCCCCCGCTTTACCAAAGCGCCACCTATCCGGTCCTTGATAAGAACGGGAAACTCCAAGCCACCATCTCCCTTGAAGTTTCTAACCAAGACCCTACCCGGCCACGGGATACAAGGCCGGAACCCGCGCCTGAAGTGGTTGCCAACCTCACGAATCGCGAGATCGAGGTCTTGCGGCTGATAGCCGAAGGGGCCACCAATGCCGAAATCGCCGTCATCCTCTCCATCAGCCCCCACACTGTGAAAAGCCATATCATCAACATTTTCAACAAACTGGGGGTCAACGATCGCACCCAGGCCGCTGTCTGGGCCGCCCGCCACAATATTGTGCTCCCCTAAAAAAAGTGCCCTTATCCCCCAAATGGGGGATGTTTTTGTTGTGCATCTGTGGCAAAAGGTGATTATTGAGATAGGTTGCAACGGATTTGAATGCCGATTATTTCAGTATGGAAAAAAGGGAGTGACCAGCCATGCCCGAACTCAAAACCGCCATGGACGTATTCAAACTGCTCGAAAAATCCAATTGCCGGGAGTGCAATGAAACAACCTGCCTGGCCTTTGCCGGAGCCGTTTTCCAGGGGCGCAAATCGCTGGACCAGTGCCCCCGAGTAGACCCTGCCGTTGTCGCCCTTTATGGAGGCAAACTCGAAAAGGCGCCAACCGCCCAGGAAGACATGGAAAAGGCGCTGGGCCTGCTGAAAAACAGGGCGGCTGCCGTGGATCTTCCGGCGGTGGTTTCAAAACTGGGCGGCCGCATGGTAAACGGCCGTCTCACCCTGAAAGTACTGGGCAAGGATTTCAGCGTTGACGCGAAAGGGAATCTGTATTCGGATATCCATGTCCACCCCCGGGTGGTCATTCCCATCCTCAACTACATCATCGACAGCGGCGGGGTTTCGCCGACCGGAAAATGGGTCCCCCTGCGGGAGCTACCCAGCGGCCAGGACTGGTACCGGCTTTTCGGGCAGCGCTGCGAAAAGCCAATGAAAAAACTGGCCGACACCCACCCGGAGCTGTTTGAGGACCTGGTCCAGATTTTCAGCGGGAAACGGGTCACCAATCACTACCAGTCCGATATCGCAGTGGTCCTGCACCCCTTGCCGAATGTTCCCCTGCTGATTTGCTACTGGAAACCAGACGAGGGGCTTGCCTCCGACCTCAATTTATTCTTCGATGCCACCGCCGAGAATAACCTGAACATCGACTCCATTTTTGCCCTGGGAACAGGACTGGTGATGATGTTCGAGAAAATTGCCCAGAGGCATGGTATCGCGTAAAGCATCCTGGCCCAGAGGGCCAAGGCTTTTAAAGACAGAGTGAAGCGCGTCAACGGTTCATGTCGTTCTCTATCGATATTTTGGAGCGCGGGGGAATTAAGATGAGTACTGCACCAGCTCGAGTTTACCATTCTTATCGAACCAAAATTTAAACAAGCGCCATCCTACAAGATTTTCAAGCTCAGCAACGCTTTCAGAAGGATATTTGGCTTTGATTGCCTTGGCAAGCTGCGATTTGGTAACTTGGGGCCTTATTTCAGGAATCAGGTCAATCAGAAAATCTCTTTGCCCGACCAAATATTTTTCGTTGTCTCTACAACGCCACAGATCTGTTTCCAGTTCGTAGTTCTTAACGAGGAGGTACCCGTTTAGTACCACGGCAGCAAAAAATAATACGCTGAATATGATCGACGTTTTCGTCAAAGCTTCACCTCTGCTTCACCTTGCGGTTTAACGGTTGAACTGTGGGGCGCATGATAGTGGCGTCTCCACCAGCGATAGGTTATCCAAGCTTTTTCTTTTTTTCTATTGCGGCTTTTGCTGACGCTTCCAGACCCAACAACTGCGTTACTTTTCCGTAACCTAATGTTCTAGCACCCTCACGAATTAAAAAAATTTTACCTATCTGTATTTTTCCGAAATGTTCATCTGGGCTTAAAAATGTGAAGAAGACGCGGGTAGTTTCTCCCGGCATGACTTGGTCAACGTCGGGATAAGTTTGGACTGCATCCCAATCATTTCCATCATAATAAAATTGAGGCCTATATCCAGAAAAGGCCGGCAATTTTCGCCCACCAGCTTCACTGGGAATATAGGTTACCTCACCCTCGATATCAGGAACATATTCCATAATTTCTTTGGATAACCTCTTATCATGTCGCTAACGACTCTTTGGGTTGATTTATTCGTGCAATTTTAATGTTTTGAAAGGACAAAAAGAGTATACACCAAACAAATTTTACTTCATCAGGCTAAACATCTGCCAAGGCCTCGCTGGCACGCCGCACCAAAAGGCGGCAGCAGCCCATGATGTTTTCTTCACTATAGAGGGTAAACTCGTCCACGTAGTATATTTCGAAAAGTTGCTGGGCGATGACATCATCCGACTGCTTGCTTTCCTTTACGAAGGTGAGCATATCGTTCGCCGCCGCCCGGGCCTGTTTAAAAGCGGCGGTAACTTCCGGGCCGGTAATAGCACCCTGATGCGCGGGTCCGACGATCTCCGGGCCTATGGCGGCCAACTCTCCCAGGGTTGCCTTAAATTTATGAAAACCGGTGAAAAACAGGGGACAAAAACCACGCCCGGGATAGTGAAACCCCAGGGAATCGGAAACAAACAACGCTCTTTTTTCCGGCACGTGGACAACCAGATTGCCGGGCGAATGCCCCTCAACCGTTATGCAGCGCAACGTCACGCCGCCCAGGTCGATAGCCTGCATCTGCTCGATGACGAGATGGTCCTCCGGAAAGGAAAGGGTTTTCAGGGACGCCCGGCCTGCGGGCAAACCAACTTCACCGAGCCGGATGGCAATATACCGGTCTTCGGATATCATACCCGGCAGGGCTTTGGGATGCAGTGCGAAATCCCGGGCGCCCTCACCAGCCACTACGCGGGCCCCGGGATAGCGCTCCCTTAGCCCCGGTAGTCCGGAGAGGTGGTCGGCGTGAGGATGAGCCAGCACGAGATAATCGGGAGAGATGCCCAGGCCTTCAAGCTGTCCGATGACATCGTCTACAACCGCCGATACCCCCATTTCAAAAAGGGCACTGGCTCGTCTGCCCCGCACGAGATAAAGATTGAAGAAATAGTTACCCAGCAGCCAGATATCCGATGTTAGCTCGAGGGGACAGTGGTTATACGTTGCAGGTTGTTGCATCAAATTCACCTACTGTATTGAAATTACAGTTGGCCCAAATAGATGGTTCCATATAGCCGCGGTAATGACAAAAGCACCCGTGGGCAAGTTTAGTGCTTGACATCATTTGATATTCTCTTACACTGATAGATAACATTTTTGAGATAGCCTCTAGATAGTCCCGTCGCAACCCGTTACTGCCCCACCAGTGACGCCGGCCATGTGTGAGGAGTAGGTTATGGAAAAAACCCTGAAACAGCAACCCATTATCCACCGCATTTTCCCTTTTCTGGTCTGGCTGAAGACCTATCAGGCTGCCTTTCTAAAGGGTGATGCCATAGCCGGTCTGACCGTCGCCGTGGTGCTGATCCCCCAGGCCATGGCCTATGCCATGCTGGCCGGCCTCCCGCCGGTCTACGGTCTATATGCCGGTGCGGTCACCCCTTTGATCGGCGCCCTGTGGGGCAGCCTGCGGCAGCTGGCCACCGGCCCCATCGCCATCATGAGCCTGCTGGTGTTGACAACCCTGACCCCCATCGCGGAACCCGGCAGCCCAAAATTTGTCGAGCTCGCCTTCCTGCTGGCCTTTCTTGTGGGGGGCATCTACCTTTTGATCGGTGTGTTTAGATTGGGCCTGATCATGTCCTTTATCAGCCATTCGGCGGTCAAGGGCTTCACGTCCGCCGCTTCATTGATCATTATATCCACGCAATTGCCGCACCTGTTCGGCATCCAGATCGAGCGTCATGAGTACATGTTTCCCAAACTGGTCGCCATCGGCCAGGCCCTCCCCGGCCTGCACTGGCCGACCCTGGGGATCGGAGTGCTGGCCCTGGTCATTATTTACGGTATTAAGAAGTTCAAACCCAATTTCCCGGGTGCCCTGGTGGCCCTGGTCGTCACAACCTTAATCGTTTACTTCCTGAAACTGAACGAGTCCGGCGTTACCATCCTCGGCAAGAACGAGGGTGGGCTGCCCCTGCCGGCCCTGCTGCCCTTTGATTTCGACATGCTTTTCGCCCTGACCGGCCCGGCGGTTGTGCTGGCCCTGGTCAGCTTTGCAGAAACCTACTCGGTGGGTAAAAGTGTGGCGGCCGAAACCAAGCAAAAGCTTGATGTCGATCAGGAATTCATCGGTCAGGGGGTAGCCAATCTGGTCGGTTCCTTTTTCCAATGCTACCCGGTCAGCGGTTCTTTTTCCCGCACGGCGATCAACTTCGCCAGCGGCGCCAGAACCGGCATAGCCAGCGCCATCACCACCGGCACGGTGATTATCACCCTGCTATTTCTCACCCCACTGTTGACCTATATCCCCAAGGCCGCCCTGGCGGCCCTGATCATCACCGCGGTCCTGATGCTTTTCCATCCCCGGGAAGTCTTCCGGCTCTGGAAAATGAACCGCCACGACGGCATCGTGGCGATCTGCGTGTTTACCCTCTCTCTGCTCTCCAAGCCTGACTACGCCCTGCTGATCGGCATCCTTATGTCCCTGGTCTTCTTTCTCTGGAAAACCATGCGCCCGCGCATTGTCCGGATTTCCAAGGACCCCGAGCTGAACATGTTTGTAAATGCCGACATGTTCAAAAAACCGGGGTGCCCCCAGATCCTGCACCTGCGCTCGGACAACAGCATCTACTTCGCCAACGCAGAGTATACCGTGGAAAGCATCGTGGAAAGAATGGAAGAAGTCGATACACCGGTTAAGTTCTTGCTGCTCGACCTACAGGCTATGGCCTTCATCGACATCACCGGGATTGAAGAACTAAGGGTTCTCAAAGAGGAGACTGACGCCAAGAACATGGAACTGGCCCTCATGGAAATCCACCCGCCGGTGCAAGAGGTCATGGAAAGCTCAGGGTTCATGGCCGAAATGAATCCGGAGTTGATCCTGCAAAAAAGGGGCGAGGCTATTACAGTCCTGTTCAATCACCTGGACCACGACTACTGTAAAACCGTCTGCCCGTATGCCTTGTTTTTTGAATGTCGTACGGTGAAATAATTGAGATAATGATCAGGGCAAATACTTCAGAATACCAGTATCATTCCTCGCATAAAATAGATCGGCTCTAACTAAGGACTATTGGCAACTAGACGTAATGAGGTCTGATTTTTCTATTGATTAGGGTGGGTTATCTACCACTTTCCTGTTTCATTTTTCCCCACTTTTCAAGCTAAAAATATCCTGCGCCCTCCCCGGCAGACTGCAATAACCGACGCATCGCCCTGAAGTAATCCCTCTGGACCTTGGGGTTGCTCACCTTGCAGTAGCGCTGCGTGGTTTTAATGCGACTGTGGCCGAGCAACTCCTGGATGGTAACCAGGTCGGCATCGGCATTGAGCATCTGGGTGGCCATGGTGTGCCGCAGTTGGTGGCAAGAGACTTCCAGGTCAAGAGCACGGGCATAGGCCTCCATGCGTTTTTGTACACCGCGCACCGATATGGGCTTTCCCTTGTAGCGACCCCGCTCCACCAAAAACATCTTCTTGGCGCGGCCTGCGGGCCGAACCCGGAGGTAGCGCACCAGCGCCTGGAGGGTGTCCGGGCTGATGTAGACGACCCGGTCTTTACCGCCCTACCGGTGTGTACATAGAGACGGCGGCGTTGCCAGTCGAAGTCGGTCGGTGCCAGCCCAACTACTTCGGCTACCCGGAGCCCGGAGCGGAGCATCAGCATAAACATGGCCCGGTCCCGGGGGCTGGTGATGGTTGCCAAAAGCGTCTTGACCTGTCCGTCGCGAAGATGTCTGGGAAGCGGTTTTGCCATTCGCAAGTGACAGCTCTTGCGGACTGGGTTTTCCACAGCCAGATCTTCCTGGAAGCGAAGAAAATCATAAAATCGCCGGATGCTGTTGAGGTGGCAGTTGATCGTCTTCGGGCTCCGGCGCTTGCGCAGGAGGTGGTCGATGTAAGTGCCGATCTTGTGGTGATCAACTTCTTCCAGCGGCCGGTCCACCCAGACAATAAACAGCTTGAGGTTGTTCAGGTAGCTGCGGATCGTGTTGGGCGACAGGTTCCTACGCCTCAGGTGGCGGCGGAAGCGGATAATCGAATGGGTTAGGTCCATCGCGCTGTTCTCCTTCGATGACGGCCATGGCCTTGAAGTACTCCTGTTCACGGGTCTGGTCACTCAGCCGTGCATAGCGCAAGGTCATCTGCAGGCTGCTGTGGCCGAGCAGTTGCTGCAGGCACTCGATGCGCATGCCGGCATTGAGCAGGTCCGTGGCAAAGGTGTGGCGCAGGCTGTGAAGCGTGTAGCGGCGTCCGGCCAAGCCTGCCTTTTCAAGATATTTTTGCAGCATCGACCGGGAGGCCGTATAGCCCAGAGATGGGCGGCCGCGGCCGTAAAAGACGTGGGTAACCTCCGGGTTGCGGCAGTATATCCACTGGCAAAGGGCATCGCGGGCGTCCTGGCTCAGACAGACCGTTCTTCCGGTAGCGTTCTTTGCGCCCTCCCAGATGAGGATCTTGTTCTCGACCAGACGTACGTCGTCCATGGTGAGCTGCAGCAACTCCCCGATGCGCAGGCCGGTTCGCAGTAGCACCAGGATCATGGCGCGGTCCCGGACATCGTCGATCACCGCCAGCAGCCGCTTGACATCGAACGGGTCCATGGCCCGCGGCAGAGCGTCGGGTACCCTGATCCTGATCTTTCTTTCAAACCGATCCTGTGGCAGGACGCCCTGGTCCACCAGGTAACGGACAAAGCAGTAAAAGCTGGTCAGGCGAAGATGAAGCGTGGCCGGCTTGAGGCCGCGGTCCTGCTCGTGTTCGACAAAAGCTTCCAGGCTCTCAGGATCAATCTGATCGATGCGGGTTTTGCCAAGTTTAGTCATAAACCGCAGGAAGGCGGATATGCTCACACAGTAGTTGAATAGCGTCCGGTGCATGCATTGGCGCAGCTGTTTTTGATAAAGAAACTTGATCAGGTGTGATCGACCCAAAAAGCGCTTCTTGGCAAGCCGCTGAAAGACCGTCTTGCGAACCGGGCGGGCCGGCGATGCTTGCGCTGCCGGAAGCGGCAGTTGGACACCCGGTTCCGGCAGGTTCAGGTCCAGAAAATGGTCTTTCAGGGTCTGCGGGTGGCATCCCGCTAGTAAATTGGGGTTGATACGGGGGATTGTGAATGGCGCCATCTCTGCCTCCTTTCTACATTTAGTAGAAAAATCAGGCAGATGATGACTTATTGCGGCACTCGGGTCAAATCGTCATCTCATTACGTCTAGTTGGCAATAGTGCGCGCCAGTGGGGACATAAAATGCGATTGTAAGCTATTGCATACATACCCAAACGCGTGTTGTGGTTTATGTTCATTCTGAATTGATTTAGCTAATATATCTTTCATCTGTTGCCAGCCAATCAAATTTGTTACAATTTCAGCGGCTTCCCTTCTTAAGGCTGGCCTGCATTCATGTTCCTTCCTCTACATCCTGAATCCTATTTATATTTAATTGTTTTAGTTTTTTTGTATGGTCCTATTACGAGTAATATCATTCAATAGGTACTTTTTAACGGGTGTAGATTGATAATACCACGAAATCTTGTTAAAAAAGCAGAAGGCCTTTGTGGGCGAGACATTCAAAATCCGATCGCTTCATTCTTTACCTCACTAAATCAAGGAGACTAAAGATAAAGAACGCCTTCTAATTGACCTGAATTGCTCTACCTTCACTATCGAAATCATAGAGAACTAAAATGCTTAAAGAAAGAATTGAAGCGTTACTACATAAGGAAATTTCCAAACCTTTACGATCATTTTCTATAAATCTATTACTAATAGTGGGCAGTCTTTTTATTTTTTTTGTTACCATTGAAATAGGGTATCGAATATATTTGCATTACAACAAACCTATCGCTGAATATACTCCTTATGGACCGAGATATTACAAAAACACTTCTGGAATATATAGAGGGGTAAGGATTAGCATAGATCAATATGGCTTTAGAAACGGTATCGATGCAGAAGCCTGGGAGAAAGAACATAGAATAATGCTAATTGGCGATAGTGTGGGATTTGGCTCTGGGCTCGATGATCCCTTTACTATTAGTAATAATCTTAATAGGATAATGCGAGATAGCAATCTTGGCTTTTTAAACTTGTGTAATCCTGCATATGATACCATTCCTTTACTTGCCCGCTTGCATCAATATGGAGAATCTCTGGGTCCTTGGAAACTTATTATTTGGATGTATAATATAAATGACGCAAAGCACTCGCTAAGATATTATCCTTTATCAAGTCAAATTGTAGAAAATGTAAAACCTACTAAGATAGAAGAAATTAAAAATTTTTTAATATTTAAATGGCCACATGCAATCTTAAGAAGATATAAAAACCATAAGAAGGCTCAAGAAATAAGGTAGCGTCAATAATCTTTCGCACTTTTGATTCGGTGGCCACTCAGTTAAGCTGCGAGTTCTTCTTTTTTTAATTCCGTTAACAAGTTCATATTCAAGTAACGACGTGTTCCCCAGCGGGTT
>Ga0126326_1000196_pt1 | contig 26812 bp, 21 predicted proteins | sample InaspJWI67metaG_FD_94485 | JGI IMG/M metagenome (GOLD analysis project Ga0126326, IMG submission 94485) | Marine gutless worms symbiont microbial communities from Oahu, Hawaii - Inanidrilus sp. 1 OAHU.JWI-67 metaG | ecosystem: Host-associated > Annelida > Digestive system > Unclassified | place... | reverse complement strand
TTATCCTGGTTCATGGGTGGTGTATCCTTTCCTTTTTAGTGTGGCCGGTTGACTGCTGCTAACAATCTACCGGTGGATACACCGCCTTTTCCTTTAAACACAACTTTTAAATATAACTCATGCGCGTTCGCCTGAGACGGAGAAAAAATTGTCACAAAGGCACCAAGACACAACAGGATATCTTCGGTAAGTATTCATCTTAGTGCCTGGCGAAATGTTTTATCATAAAGTATACAAATTCAACAACTAAGAGCCTAAAATATAAAAGTATCGAAACGGGAGTTACGCTTCAAAAGGAGCAAGCCTATGTCCAAGGTCATTAATAATGCCCGGAGTTCAGAGGGACAATTTAGTAATTTTTTTTCATTTATGGTTAATTTGGGCCTCGCGATCATAATTTGTCTGGGTTTTACAGTTTCTGTGGCGATGGCCAATGCTGAATACAAAGGCAAATATCCCTATAGAGTCGGCACTACAGTGGGAATGATCGCCGATATCGTCAAGCAGGTGGCAGGCGATAGAGCCAAAGTCACCAACATCATCGGAACCGGTGTGGATCCTCATCTGTTCAATCCGACCCGCAGCGATGTGGCTGTATTGCTCAAATCAAATATTATTTTTTATGCCGGTCTTCTACTGGAAGGTCAGATGACGGACATTCTTGTTAAAATATCGCGGAAAAGACCGGTTTATGCCGTCACAGAGCTTCTAAAGCAAAGCTACCTGATTCACGATGCCAGCACCAATCACAGCGATCCTCACGTTTGGATGGATGTTCAGGGCTGGATGAAAGCCGTTGAAGTCGTCGCTGGAGCTCTATCAGAATTTGATCCTGCCAATGCCGACTATTACAAGAAAAATTCAGCCACCTACCTGACAAAGCTTGAAGAACTTGATGCTTATGCTAGAAAGGTTATCGGATCGATTCCCGAAACCCAGCGAATTATGGTTACCGCCCATGATGCATTTAATTATATGGGGCGTGCCTACGGTGTCGAAGTTATGGGAATTCAGGGGATATCTACGGAATCAGAGGCCGGCTTGAAAGATATCAATCGCATCGTTGATGAACTGGTGCGACGCAAAATTCCAGCGGTTTTTGTAGAATCCAGCGTATCGGATAAAAATGTCAAAGCTCTGCTGGAAGGCGCCAATTCCCGTGGCCATCAGGTTATTATCGGCGGCGAGTTATTTTCCGATGCAATGGGAAAACCGGGAAGCTACGAAGGCACCTATATAGGTATGATAGACCACAATGCGACCACCATCGCCCGGGCTCTGGGCGGCCAAGCTCCGAAGACCGGGCTTAACGGTAAACTCACGAAGGGTCACTGATAGCCGCATCACGGATTCATTATTTTCTATTGAATCACAGGATGAGCACCTATTTTGAGCTCCTCTATCATATTATTATTTTCTTGGGGCTGATGAAATTGAAGAATGGATTAAATATCTATCCACCCCTCAGATAATCAATAACCAATCACTTCTTAACTTAGACCCAGGAGCAGTCATGCGATGGCCTCACTAGAAAGTTCAACAGCAGCAGCAAGTGATAATCCCGGTGAGCCAGTTGCGCTGAATCGTGAACCGGGCGGTGTACCCGAAGATTCTGCGCCACTTTGGATTCATGACCTGACAGTGGCTTATCATCGCAAGCCGGTATTATGGGACGTTAACCTCGCTGTACCGGAAGGAAAACTCATCGCCGTTGTCGGTCCAAACGGTGCCGGTAAAACCACTTTGATCAAGGCAGCCCTTGATTTAGTCCCCCGGGCATCCGGTAATGTGATGATCTATGGCAAGTCTTATGAAAGCCAACGCCACCTGGTCGGGTATGTGCCCCAGCGTGAGAGTGTCGACTGGGATTTTCCGGTCAATGCACTGGACGTGGTTGCCATGGGACTATACCGAAAGATCGGCTGGATCGTACCGGTCGGTCGTCGACACAAGCAAAAGGCCATGGAGTCCCTGGAAAAAGTCGGCATGGCACCCTATGCCAAACGACAAATCAGCCAGCTGTCGGGCGGACAGCAACAGCGGGTTTTTCTAGCGCGTGCACTGGCCCAGGATGCGCGTGTTTATATGATGGATGAACCGTTTGTCGGTGTGGATGTCGCCACAGAACGAGCCATTGTCGCGCTATTAAAAGAATTAAAAGACGCCGGTAAAACGTGCCTGGTGGTTCACCATGATTTGCAGACCGTTCCCAGCTATTTCGATTATGTGGTCCTGTTGAATATGCGTGTGGTTGCTCATGGTCCGACCCAGGAAGTCTTTACCGAAGATAATTTAAAAAAGACGTATGGCGGTAAACTGACGCTGCTTTCCGATGCGGTATACGCGTATTCTAAAGATCCCCGGCTGCCTGCGGGTAGAAAAGGTTCAAGCCAATGAAATCTCTCGGAAGCCTGATTGAATCAATACCGTTCGTGCGCTATGGCACGGCACTGGTTGGTCTGATTATCATACTTACACCGGCAGCGGCTGGCGCCGCTAGTCTGGGAGATCACGCACTGGAGCTGCCTTCCTGGGCGGAAATAATCCGGGTGATTACAATGCAGGATTACAACACGCGGGTGGTGGTCATCGGCACGACGTTGCTGGGCCTTGCCGCCGGCTTGGTGGGTACCTTTCTGCTTTTGCGAAAGCGGGCCTTGCTCAGCGATACGCTCAGTCATGCAACGCTGCCAGGGATTGCCCTTACCTTCATATTGGTCACCTATTTGGGCGGTGAAGGCAAAAACCTGATCGCTTTAATCAGCGGTGCGGCAGTTTTTTCCGTGTTGGGAACCGCCTCGGTTATTCTGATACAGCGCTATTCCAGAATCAAAGATGATGCTGCGCTGGGCATTGTTCTCAGTGTATATTTCGGTTTTGGAATTGCCCTCATGGGAATCGCCTCCCGCATGGAAACCGGCACCGCAGCCGGCCTTTCATCGTTTATTTACGGCAAAACCGCATCGATGCTGTTTTTTGATGCCATGCTGATTGGGGCTACGGCTCTGGGGGCCGCAATTTTCAGTATTTTACTATTCAAGGAATTCTCTTTAATCTGTTTTGATTATCATTATGCCGCCACCCAGGGATGGCCGGTGGTACGGCTAGACTTTTTAATGATGACGCTGGTAGTGGTTGTCACCGTCATCGGTCTTCAGGCAGTGGGATTAATCCTGGTGGTGGCCCTGCTGATCATTCCACCATCAGCGGCCAGATTTTGGACCCATCGTCTGGACCATATGTTAATCCTCGCCGGTTTTTTCGGTGCGTTGAGCGGTCTGCTCGGCTCAACTTTCAGCGCGCTGATGGCCAATTTGCCAGCCGGCGCCATTATCGTCATTATGGCAGCGCTTATCTTCATATTTAGCCTCACATTCGGCTCGGCTAGCGGCTTGCTTCGCCAACTGATCGAACGTCGTCACCTGACAAGAAAAGTGGCCAATGAAAACCTTATGCGCGAAATGTATGAACTGTACGAACTTCGTCGCGAATCCGACCCGGATGCCAAAGGCTTAATCGAAATTGAAGAAGGTGTTAACTTTGAAGATCTTTTGGCCGCTCGGGCCTGGTCGCCGGGTCTGTTGCGAAAAACGATAAAATCGGCAATCGTTGCGGGGATGATGAACGAAAAAGGTGACAACCGATTCTCTCTAACCCCAAAGGGATTGGAAAACGCCTATCGAGTCGTACGCAAGCACCGGCTGTGGGAGGCTTACCTGGTTACTCACGCCGATATTGCCCCCAGTCAGGTAGATTGGGGTGCCGATGCCATCGAACATGTATTGGATCTTACAATGATTCAGAAACTGGAGCAAATGCTGCCGGATTTAAAAGATGTTAAAATGCCACCCAGCCCGCATGAATTGGTGGATGCGCAGGTGGCGGGTTGATTCGATAAAATTAGCGTTAAAGTCGCAGGATTACATTCAAATATGGAATGGACTTTTCTTGACAGTTGGATTGTCATCACCGGGGCGCTCAGTGCGATGGCCTGCACCCTGTTGGGTAATTTTCTGGTCCTCCGCCGCATGAGCATGATGGGCGATGCGATCAGTCATGCCGTTTTGCCGGGCTTGGCCATTGCCTTTCTGATCACCGGCAGCCGTGAGAGCCTTCCCATGTTGATCGGCGCTGTCGCCATTGGGGTTTTGACGGCGTTTATGGTGCAGGGCATCTCAAAGCTGAGCAACCTGGACAAAGGCGCCACCATGGGCGTGGTATTCACCACCCTGTTCGCGTTGGGATTAATCCTGATCCGGCAGGCCGCTGATCATGTCGATCTGGATCCCGGATGTGTCCTTTACGGTGCTATCGAGCTTACACCTTTGGACACCTATGACATCTTCGGTTATGAAATTCCTGCTGCCGCGTTGACCAACGCGGGAATGCTGCTTCTCAACAGTCTTTTTGTGATCATCTTCTACAAGGAGCTGAAAATTACCACCTTTGATCCAGCCCTGGCAACGACCATGGGAATCAATGCCAATGTCATGCATTATGTGCTCATGACCTTTGTAGCCGCAACCACCGTGGCCGCTTTTGAAAGCGTTGGCAGCATCCTGGTAATCGCCATGCTGATTGTGCCGGCAGCCTGCGCGCACCTTTTGACTGATCGATTGTCGGTTATGATTGTGATCAGCTTGATCATCGCCCTGGCTTCGGCGGTTATCGGTCACCTTTTTGCCATCACCATCCCGGGATGGTTCGGCTTTCGCGATACCAGCACAGCGGGAATGATGGGCGTTGCTGCAGGTGTTATTTTTCTGCTCGTTTTTCTCTTCGCGCCCCGTCACGGATTGATAAGCCGCGTGCTGAGCCAGGCGTTGCTGGCTTTGAAAATTACCAGAGACGATATCCTTGGATTTTTATACCGCTATAAAGAGTTGGCCACACCGGACTCGGCACCGGTTAAAATTGACGACCTGCGCCAGGGCCTCAAGCTTGGATTCTCTGCCAACCTCGCCACATGGGATTTGAAACGAAAAGGGCGAGTATCTATGGAGGGTGAAGGTTTGAGCCTTACATCAACCGGTGAGCAGGAAGGCCGGGGACTTATCCGGTCGCACCGGTTGTGGGAAGCGTATCTTTGCGACCAATTTGGTGCGTGTGTCGCCGACGTTCACCTGCCGGCACATAAGCTGGAACACTTTACCGATCCCTTCATGCAGTCTCAACTAGACCAGGAAATCGGACATGCTGACACTGATCCCCACCAGCGCAAAATTCCGGATGCCACCTGAAAACAGTTGGAGGCATTGGGTATTTTTTTAATCCGCCCATCATCAAAGAATTAGAGCCGTTGATTGGGGACAGGCTCCAATCTATTGGATAAGGTGGACTCAGTTTTTTCAAATACCTTTGAGATCACTTCTTGCCCCAAGATACAAGACACCTGACCATCCATCCGTGTTTTTGCGCTTGCCGCGAAAATTTTCATTTAAACCACTCCGTGTTACGCATCCGGCTTCGCAGCGTAAGATTTGAGGGAATCAGGCGAGGAGGCAGGCTTGATGAAGCCATGGAGCCCTATCGGGAAGTCCTGAGGTGTCAGAACGAGCAAGATTGGGGATATCGGGATCGGTGGCGGTTTCTTGGCCGGGTACGCATAAAAAGCTAATAATAACATGACAGAATTATCTAAAAAGAGTTCGACAGAATAAGCTAAAATTGATACAACCAAATAAGCTAAATATTGCACTGCATAAAAAACTAATAATTGTACGACGTAATAAGCTAACGAAAGCACGCGAGCTATGGCGAGCCCCCATGAAAAACTGACCGAATCCCTTCAGGCCCTGAGGTTACTGCAAGAGCGTGGCGTTATCGCCGTGCGTTCAGGTGATCTGACCCGGACGCATCGAGAACGCTTGGTCAAAAATGGCTTTTTGCAAGAGGTCATGAAGGGTTGGTACATCCCTGCCCGCCCGGAAGAGGCCACGGGAGCGAGCACGGTATGGTACGCATCTTTTTGGCGTTTTTGCGCAGCCTATTTGAAGGAGCGTTTTGGGACGAATTGGAGCCTCTCTCCTGAACAATCACTATTGCTGCATGTCGGGAACATGACCGTCCCACGCCAATTGCTCGTACGCTCACCGAAGGCTCGCAATAAGATCACAACGCTACCCCATGATACGTCGTTATTCGATACGCGCGCGGCCCTGCCCGAGGCCGGACAAATTACAGAGAAGGACGGCATGCGTCTGTTCTCTGTGCCTGCTGGCCTGGTGAGCTGCGGTCCTGGATTCTTTCGACAGAACGCGACTGATGCACGCACGGCACTGGCCATGGTACGCAATGCCTCTGATGTGCTTGTCTTGCTCCTTGAAGGTGGACGCACCTCAGTTGCCGGCCGTCTCGCAGGGGCGTTCCGAAATATTGGACGTGACCGTATTGCCAACGATATTGTCAAAGCAATGCAAACCGCAGACTACGATATTCGTGAAAAAGATCCATTCGAAGACACAGTGAATCTGATCCTGTCGGCACGCGAACAATCGCGGTACGTCAACCGTATTCGCCTAATGTGGCAACAGATGCGAGAACCAATCCTCAAACAATTTCCAGAAACCCCTGGCCAGCCTCCCGACATCGCTGCCTATCTAAAGGCAGCCGATGACCTTTACGTTACGGACGCTTATCACTCATTGTCCATTGAAGGCTACCGGGTCAGCCCTGGGCTGGTTGAACGGGTCTGCAGTGGTGAGTGGAATCTGGAAGAAATCGAGGATGACCGCGAACACAGCAATGCCTTAGCCGCACGCGGATACTGGCAAGCCTATCAGGTGGTCCGCCAAAGCGTACGCAAGGTACTAGAGGGCGATTATCCCGGAACAGTTGGCGATGATGATCACGGTGACTGGTATCGTGAGATGTTTGGGCCGAGCGTAAAAGCCGGTTTACTGCGGACAGCGGACCTCGCTGGCTATCGTAACGACCAGGTATATATTCGTCGCTCAATGCATGTGCCGCCGCGCCATGAAGCGGTGCGGGACTGCTTGTCGGCATTCTTTGATTTGCTGAGGGATGAGCCCGAACCATCGGTGCGTGTTGTTTTGGGGCACTTCGTGTTCGTCTATATCCATCCTTACATGGATGGCAACGGCCGTATGGGGAGATTTCTTATGAACGTGATGCTCGCTGGAGGCGGATACCCTTGGACAGTTGTTCCATTGGAAAAGCGAGACGACTATATGGATGCATTGGAAATTGCGAGCGTGGAACAGGATATCGTGCCGTTTGCATTCTTTCTTGGGCGCCTTGTTTCTGACTGTTTAGAAGGTAAGCCGGCGCCACAGGTACCAACCAGTTATTGATAAGAATTTGCTTATTGAAACAGATGGGGAATAATATTCGAAGAAAAAATGGGCAAAGTCATGCAATCATTGCTGCTTTGTGGATGTCAGGGACACTGGTTTCTTTTATGGCCATGGCCATAGGCGGCCGGCAGTTGTCAGGCCAATTGACCACCTTTCAGATTCTGTTTTTCCGTAGTTTCGTCGGCCTGCTGATCATCGGCTTTTTATTGTGGCGTAGTAACTGGCAACAGATATTTACCAAACACTTTAAAATTCATGCGGTGCGCAATATCGCCCATTTCGGCGGGCAATTCGGCTGGTTCTACGGCATTGCCTTTATCCCGTTGGCCGAAGTGTTCGCCCTGGAATTTACCGTGCCGGTTTGGACCGCATTGTTAGCCACCGTGCTGCTCGGTGAGCGGATTACCCGTGGGCGAAGTACAGCCATTGTTTTCGGTATTATGGGTGTGATTATAATTTTACGCCCGGGCCTCGCTGTTGTAAATCCTGCCTCGCTGGCAGTGTTGGGGGGTGCGTTGGGGTATGCCCTGTCGCACACACTGACCAGAAGGCTGGCGCAGGTTGATACGCCACTGACGATTCTTTTCTACATGACCCTCATGCAGCTGCCCCTTGGCTTTGTAACCTCAATCCCTGACTGGAACATACCGTCGGCTGTGATGTTTCCGTGGATTATCGCTGTCGGTGTAACCGCCCTGAGCGGACACTATTGCATGGCAAGGGCTTTGGCAATAGCGGATGCAATTTTCGTGGTGCCGCTGGATTTCTTGCGCTTGCCTTTGATTGCAGGGATTGGCGCTTTAATATATCACGAACCATTAGACTGGCTCGTGCTGGTTGGAGGAGCGGTGATGTTCAGCGGTAATTTAATAAACATCAAAGCCGAGGAAAAAAGAAATAAGAGACTTAAAGAAGAAATCTCCCCGGCAGGGAAGTAAGGCACTGAATCCCGATTTCGTCCAGATCCTCAATGTTTGATTATAGTTCCCCGATAAGTCGGTTGGCCATGTGTTCATTATAGGTTATCAAGTATCCAGTATCCAGCATCGTGTATCGATCACAAGTGTCATCAATTGCACCGTCCATACATCGACAACAGATAAGAACTCGCTTTTTATGAGTAGATTTAGCTATCTTCTTTGTTCGTCAGCTATTTTGTCTTTTCCCCACCGGCAACGGAATACTGAACATTAACATAGCTGGTTTTCTGAAAATCCTCCAGTGTCTCGCCGCGCATGGCAGCATATATATGTGGATTTGAAACACCCACCACGGCTCCTAGTTTTTTCAGGACAAAAAAAGTGGTACCGTAATGAATCATTGCTCGCCAATCCCGCCTGCGAATCAAATCGCACTCCTCCTCTGTCAAATCACTCTCGGCGAACAATGATTCTTCATCTTCAAGAAATCGCTTGCGAAGCTCCGGTACGGTCAACCGATGCAAAAAAAAATTTGTTGATTCGAAATCCCTTGTGTCTGCGCTCCAGGGTATACGGGTAAGTACCCTCCTGTTTTTCCGCGCCTTTCAGTTGATGATTCATGTGATTCAGGTGATTCTGTTTTTCTCTCTGGGTGAAAGGTTCCGCCCGGTGTTCAAAAATCGCCGTTGCAATACCGGTCATGGATGGTAAATAATACGATTTATGGGTCATTCGGACCGAGGCGGATAACGTACCCTGCATCACCAGCCACATAATGATTTCAGAGCCTTCCATGCCACTCAACGTTGCATATTCGGCAATGGTCATATCCGTTAATTTAACGGGATCATTCTCGATCAAATCAAAGAATTTCATATCCCATTCGGTATTGTTAAATTCGCATCTTTCGCCATGTACCTGGTGAGACACCCCGTCTGTCGCAACCACAGCGACTGAAATCTCCTCCTCATAGCTTTCTATGGCTTTACGCAAGGATTTCCCCAATTTATAGCAGCGGCGGGCGAATGGTATTGGAAACTGCAATACGCCGACCTGTAGCGGAACAATGGCACAGGGCCATTCGGATATATCTTCCCACATCATGGATAAGGGAGAGAAACAGCCATGGTCCAGCGGTTTTTTCTGAAAAAAGGACATATGGTTTAACATATTGAAATAACGAATTTTTTTAAAAAAAAGTAAACATTGTATCCCTCACGTCAAGGTTTGGCACGACTCATTAGAATGGGCACTTCGTCGTGTAACCGTTCTCAGAGCTGGTTTTGAACCTGTCATTGTGGTGTTGCAGCAGATCTTTTCCAAAGTAATTTTGCGTATCGGCTATGCCATATGAGGATCGTTTATCTCCTTGACAATTTCATCTGTCAACCTAACTTTATTTGATATTATATTAGGATCTTGATGAACTGTTAAATTGTCGTTGGGCCGTTCCGCCCCGAGGTGATCATCCCAGCGTATATTGAGAACTGCTGTCAAAATACTTCAATTAAATATGTATCAGGAGGCCATTATGACAAAGGACACTATCGATCCCAAGGTATATGACTTATACGATGAATACTGCCACACCCAGATGACCAGGCGTGATTTCCTGAATAAAGCCTCGGCACTAGCTGTCGTTGGCGGGTCAGCTCTTGCAATGGCGGAAGCTCTGCTGCCACGCTATGCTGAAGCTCAAACAATTTCCTTTACGGACAAACGGATCAAGGCCCGTTATGTTGAGTATAACTCTCCAGGTGGTACATCCGGCAAGATGCGCGGGTATCTGGTAAAACCTGCCGGTGATGGGCCTTTTCCGGCTGTGCTGATTGTTCATGAAAATAGAGGCTTAAATCCCTATATCGAAGATGTAGCCCGTCGTGCCGCTGTCGAAGGTTTTCTCGCACTTGCACCTGATGGACTCTCTCCCATCGGTGGCTATCCCGGAAACGATGACGATGGAAAAGTCATGCAAAAGTCTTTGGATAGAGACAAACTCTTCACGGATATGTTGAACAGTGCAAGATTCTTGAAAGGCCATGAGTTGTCCAACGGCAAGCTGGGAGCAACAGGTTTCTGCTATGGCGGTGGTGTTGTCAATAATCTCGCAGTGCGTATGGGAAAAGACCTGAATGCCGGTGTTCCGTTTTATGGTCGAGCCGCAGCAACTGAAGATGTACCTAAAATTCAGGCCCCACTTATGATTCAGTATGCTGAGAATGACCCTCGTGTAAACGCTTCACGCGAGGAATACGGAAAAGCTTTGGAAGAGAACAAGAAAGAATTTGTTATGTATACCTATGAAGGTACCCGTCACGGCTTCCATAACAATTCAACACCCCGTTATAATGAAGAGCAGGCAAAAATCGCCTGGGAACGTACAATGTCGTTTTTTAAGAAACATCTCTCCTGAACCAATATACATCGACAGCAAAGTGGTCGATACGGCGCTTCTAAGGGCCTAGTTAGATTTCACATTGTCAACTTCGGTATAAATCTGGCTTTCGATTTTGGTCTCCGCGATAAATGATCGCAATCCGACGGTTTTAAACATTTTCAGACCGTCCACCAACGGATTAACCACCTGTTCTGCAACAGGCGCAATTTGACCGGCCTTATCGGGATTCGCCATTGACGCTATTGAACTGCCCCATCGCATAATTTCAGGAACCGTGTCCATAAACCGGTCGAACTTAATGTAGGCCAATTGGTTATTTTCAGCGGTCAGGCCTTTATCGACCGCTTTGAAAGAATCGCTTTTGGTAATATTATGGCCGCTGTTGATCGTATCTATGTAGGCTTTAATTATATTCGTGTTAACTGCCAGAATGCAATAGCCATTGATGTAAGTATAACCAGGGCTTAAGTCACTGCCGAAAGGCAGTTGCAAATAAGATATCTCATGTGATCCATAGTTTTCCGTTAAAATCAGCATATCGCTTTTTCCGGCAGCTTGTCGTATAATCTGTTCCGCAAGATCGGGATGCGAACTCTGAATGAATATACCGAGCTCCGGGATCGGAAAAAAACCACCGGTTTTAATACTTTGCAAAGCCAGTCCCCATTGGGGGCCGAAAGAGTTTACCAGATCCTCTACCGAAACACCAAAATTCCCCTGCACGACGGCGTTAACGGATGCAAGGTCTTCAGGCTTTAGATCTTCTGATTCTATCAAACTGTCGTAGTAATGTTTCAGATCAAGTGTATTTTGCCAGGTAAATCCGAGGGTACTCTCTGGCAACATAGTGAGCATCGCACCTGTTTCCGGTTGAATATCCAATGCCCGTGCAAATTTCGGTTCCAGCACGTCCCGGTCAACCATAAACACCATCTTCTTCTGAAGCAATGTGCTCCCGTCATCATAGGCCGCATAGCCCGCAGCATAGAATCCGCCCATCTGAGAAATTTGCTCTTCGATCAATTTATATTCCGGACGATCATCAATATTTTTTGAAACAATCTCCGATCCCAGGCGATACACTTCCTGAAGGTTGAGGAAACAATAAACTTTCAGATCCGATTTATCCTTGAATTCACGTTCAACAGCCCGATAATCGGGATTTTGAGCAAGCGAGGCAGCAGGCTGTTTTAAAGTGTCGAGACATCGCACAACCGGCCGGCGATGCAATGCCAGTACAACGAGTCCGTCTGTCATTGTATAGTGCACCTTAAGACCCGCTTCCACTTCGAAAGAATTAATTTCCCACGAGCTGTAGTTTTCTGAGGTTATTTCGATATCTCTGGTAATCATTTGTTTCAACCAGTCCAGGAGTTTGGCAGGACGTTTCGGACGTAGGACAATGACCAGTGCCTGAGATAATTCTTCGGGCGATGGGTTATTGAAATTATGAATTGTTGTAGGCAGAAGCGCCAGCGTCACCTGTTGCCCGAATAAAGCATCGAACCAGGAACTGTCGAGAGTGTCTTTGAAATGCACAATAAACTCTTCAGTTTCTTGAATGGAGGCTGCCGGCGCTTCAAGTGTCGTCAACACATATCGAATATCAATGCCGGCAACAGCAGTCCCAAGTCGGCTGGAGCGAAATTTATCGATGCTTTGCTTTAAATGCTCAACTCGAATCGTTGCCAGTGTTTCGGTCGGCAGCATTTGTTCCGCAGCAAGCTTTTTAGCAAAAGGCTGATAAAGAACAAAATATGCACCGGCTGCCACCACCAGGCATAACACGACAAAGACAATAATGGCTTTTTTCATAGGATTTTCCCTGTTGGTCCATTTACAATTATAATGTGAAGACTTCTGGCCAGAGCGTCTATCGCTAACTTCACCCCGTGAGAGCCCGAACTTCATGTTGAATAACCAGTAAAATAATGGAATTGAGGAATGATGGAGAATTGGGTGATTAGAGCGGATGACGGTCAGATTTTATTTCATATTCCCTATTATCTCTAAAGAGCAGGTCTCAATCCGCCAAACCAGTCATTCCAAAATTTCATATTTACATTACACCATGGCATTCGATTATGATATCGGTTTTTCTTTTAAAAACTTGAAATGATAAGAACTCGCTTTACAGGAGCAAACGAAGGGAAAATGTGAGTTGTGTATTGGATTCGGCCACAGCATAACATATGGAAACTCAAATAAACCTAGACGGCTAACATCCAAATAAAGAAAGCGGCCGTGAGGGTCAACATTGATTTTTCACGCAGGTGATATGATTTAGGGCAAAATTGGGCATAGCTTACCGGTTTGCCCGGCGCCGGATTTGAGGGTCTTTGTTATTATCCATCGTTTTTGAGATAGTGCCGAATTATACTTGATGCGAATTTCAAAAAGCCTTAAAATTATTAATTTGTCGGATGATTACTAAAGGATAAGGTATGTCGATTTTTAAAATGTCGATGCTTCAAGAAAACAAGAGCAAATGGATTGCCTGCCATCGAATGATCGTAGAGTTTCCGGAATACTTACAACGGAAGAGAGCCGTTCTGGGTGCAATGGCGCTGGCTGGTCACATTATGGCATTTTTTTCGAGTACCCTGTCGGCGACTCGAGACGGTTATGAAAATTCTGAAGAACAGAACGAATCGGTGCGGGATGCCGCCAATCAATTGCACATGGCGTCTACCACCATGCGAGAGAATATCTCACAAACTCAGGGGGTTGAAATCGAATGGAGCGAAAGCATCAGCGGCATGACCCAGCTGGTAGCCAGCATGCGGGAAAGAACCGGTTGGATGGAAGAACTGATGGAGCGCCTGGCCGGCATTCAAGCCACACTGGATGAATTGGGGTTTCTCACCAACATGTCCTCATTGAACGCCATCATCAATGCCACGCGCACGGCGAGCAGCGGCAAGATTTTCGCCGCAGTGGCGGAAGAGGCGAGAAAGGCTTCCAACATTACCCGTGAGCGCATCAAAGAGGTGGTCGACATCATCGCCGGCGTCAACCAGGCCATCACCCGGTCCGCCGATCTCTTCACTGCCTTCGACACCGCAATGACAGATTTCAGGTCTGCCTCTGATCAGATGATGGCCCTGTCAAAAGATATTGTCGCCTTTTCACGGCAGCAGGAAGAGGCCCTTCAGCAAATCGGCTCGGCAGTGTCGCACATCGGCGGGTATACCAGGGAAAGCAGAAACCGATACCGGACGATCAGTTCAACGGAATCCCATATTAGGGGGTATATCGAGAATCTCGATCATATTCTGACCCATCGGTTCGGCTTCTTCGGGCCCTATCGATTGGATAAAACCGTTTCCCTCGACAATCAACGCAAAAACATCGACGGAGTGGTTGAGGTTGTCAGGGACAATCAGGAGCTTATTCAAGCCGAAGGTCTTGCCTTGACGAATTGCACCCAAGACATCGAGGACGCCGATGTTCGTCTGAAACGCATGTCAGAGTCATATCAGCAAATTGTCGACACCGCTGCCCGTGCAAACCGGATTATGGCGGAGGAAGTGTTTCAGGGATTGGCGAAAACTCAATCCCAAAGCAGAGAATTCGGGGATAACATCGACCGGATCGGTGCCTTCATGGATTCGATCGAAACCATCAAATCGGAGATGCAGCAATCGATCCTGTTCAATGACGTGCTGCCGCTGGTGGCGGGCATGGCATCATTGATGGTTGAGGGTGACCATGACCTTCAATTCAGGGTCCAGGAGCTCGATGCTCTTTTAATCAAGCTCAGAAATGCCACCAGGGGTATCGACAAGTTCTTAAAAGAATCCAGACAGGTATTGGCCGCCATAGAAAGCATGCACCGCGATATGATCACCGAACTGAAGAAAAATGAAAAAGCAGCCCAAAATTTCAGCCGCATATTGACATCCATCGTTAAGACTTCCGAAAAACACACCGCCATGTTCACCGCCATCGGCACTGCTTTGACTGTAATTCGACGTGCGCTTTCGGCCAACAGTGAATGTAGAAAACGGATTGAATCTGTGAACCGTCAGCTGACAAACAGCATTGCAGATTACATTGATATTTTAAATTATCGGAGCAACCGCCAGGCGGCAGAGAACTCTGAAGAAGCTATCGATGAGAGCCACGCCCCCAAACAGCTTCTCTTGAGCACAGATGAAACCAAACAAATGGCAGCAGTCTTAGAGACGAAACATAAGAAATTGCTTTCGTAGAATCCAAATTACCACATTTAAACCGGCACAGGTCGCATCTGAAGTGGATGAAATCGAAAAATTAGCGGTGTGCCGCCTGAACATTAGCGCCCAAGCGAATTTCCAATCGGCGTACGATCCATGAAACAATCAGGATGAGAACCAAATACTCTAAAACCAGAACGGTATAGATTTCAAGCGGCCGGTAAACGGTTACGGTCAGCTCATTGGCCTTGCGGGTCAGCTCCTGTAATCCGATGATTGAAAGCAAAGAAGACATTTTCAACATGTAGACAAACTGATTGCCAAGCGGCGGAAGAATCCGGCGAATGGCCTGGGGTAAAATAATATGCCACATTTTTTGAGTATAACTGAATCCCAGGGCATCAGCAGCTTCAGTCTGCCCGCGTTCGATGGACTGAATGCCGGCCCGGAATATCTCGGCCTCAAACGCACTATCGCTCAAGGCCAGCGCCACGATGCCGGCGGTAAAGGGGCTCAGCGACAATCCTAGTACCACTGGCAGACCGTAATACACCCACAAAATCAGAACCAGCACCGGGATCGAACGAAAGGTTTCAACGTAAATTCGGTTAAATCCCCGTATGTAGTAATTGTTCGACAAACCCGGCAACGAAATAAACAGTCCCAATAGCACCGAGAAGAATATTGAGACCGAAGACAGGGCTACCGTCAGCCAGATACCGCCGAACATGAATTTGAGATTGCTCGCACCCTTCTCCGTTGAAGGCAGAATCTCGTACCAACCCCAGTTGTATTCGACCCCCTTGCAGCCGCCAACCATCAAGGCGGCAAGGAGAAGTGCCGCCAGGATCAATTTCCACTGAACTCTGCGCATCGTCAATAAGTTTCCTTTTTCCGTTCTTCAGACCCAGTTGTCCATCATGCCATCCTTACACTTTTGCATGCGGCCTAACAAGACAACGTCCGCAGAACGCTCTGTGATATGAACCAATTGAAGAAAATCCGTGCTAGTTATTTCGTCGGCATCCACTTCGCCTTGAGCTTTTCAAAGAATCCGCGATTCTGTTTGATGGTAATCCAGTGGTTGAGGAAATTCAGCCAGATCTGGTCCCCCTGTGCGACGATAAACGCCAAATCTGCCGGGCTTCTGGGCTTTGAAACCGGGATCACGGCAAGCTGTGGATGGGCCTGAATCAGTTTGGATGCTTCCAGATTGCTGGTTACGGAAATCTGGGCGCGTTCGGCCAGCACTTCATGGAAATCACGGGCAGGTGCTTCGATGCTGCGGATCTTGGCGATTGGAAAAAATTTTTTGACCTGTTGCTCCTGGGAAGTTCCGAGCGTGACTGCCACAGTGACCGAGGGCTTATCAATATCCTCCCAATCCTGAAATTGCCCGAGATTCTTTTTGAGCGTCATTGGAACCGTGCTGATTTGATAATATGATTTGGTAAAGCCAACCGTCCGAATTCGCTGGGAGGTGATGGAGGCGCTCGTGCTCATGTCATATTTGTCGGCCACAATCCCGTTGATCAGCGTTTTCCATTCTGTGGGTACGAATTTGAGTTTCACGCCCATATCCTTTGCCAGTTCAGTGACCACATCAATGTCAAATCCCTTGTAACTGTTGGTGCCGGGATCGCGCATCGTCATCGGGTTCCAGTCACCGGTTGTGCCCACCCGCAGTTCGCCGGATTGCAAAATTTTATGTAATCGTGAACTGTTCTGAGCCGTTGCCGAGTTCACCAACAAGAAAAGCAATGTGCCAAAAACAACTATTTTTTTCAGATGCATGGTGTCATCTCCTTGAATCCATAGTAATCGAGTAGTATTTGTCTAATTTCCAATATAAAGCATAAATCCCTACCAGCAAGAACGGATTGATGAATCCACCGAGATATCAATCGTGCTGGTCTCTTCAGTGTTCAAAGGGCGAAAGAAAATTACAGGATCGACACGAACTGATGACAAATGCGCTGACAGCACGCCACCATCGCCATTGAGATTCTATGACAAGGCTTGATGTCATTTGTCACTTCAAGAAATTCGTAATACATTCATGGTGAAGACAGGTGCGGCAGGCGGGTCACCGGATTATTATCGATGCACGCGACCACCTGCACCTCCAGCATCGCTTTGGAATCTGATGTAGTGATTTCAAAGAAAGTTGTCAGAATCTCCGATCCACACCGTATGAGTTTGGGGAAGTAGCTTGCGTTCATAAAGAAAATAGCGACGCAAGGGTGTACAATTTTCATTGACAAATTAAAATTGGCTAACTATATTAGCTAATCAAGAGCCGGTTCACTATACAAGAGGTGATTATGGAGACGCTTCAGGTAAATATTCATGAGGCCAAAACTCAGCTATCTAAATTGATCCAGGCTGCGCTTAACGGAAAGCAGGTTATCATTGCCCGGGGAAACAAGCCCGTTGTCCGACTGGAGGTATTGCCGGATGCCAGAAGCCATAGAATAATAGGCAACGCCAGGGGATTGATCTTGTCCATGGCCGATGACTTCGATGAGCCCCTCGATGATTTCAAGGATTACATGGAATGAAGGTGCTGCTGGACACCCATGCTTTTCTTTGGTTGATTACCGGTGACGACCGGCTCAGTGAAATTGCCCGAAGAACCTTTTTAGATCCGGCAAGCAAGTTGTTTTTCAGCGCGGCCAGTTTGTGGGAGATCTGTATAAAAAAGAACTTGGGAAAGCTTTCCCTGAAAAGCGGGTGGCTTGAAACGATTCAAGATGAATTGAAGGTCAATGCCATCCAGTGGCTTTCTATCGAAATGCCTCACTGTGCCGAATTGACGAAGCTGCCTTTTCATCACCGGGATCCTTTTGACCGGATGTTAATCGCGCAGGCCATGGTCGAAGATCTGCTCCTGTTGAGCCGTGATGGCCGTCTTTCGGCATACGAAATCAAACGCATTTGGTAATTTACTAATTCCCTCACCGCGGAGGCGCAAGGCTTAACTGAAGCTTCCGTCTACGTCGAGATTTCGCCGGACAGGTCCTTCTTCGCTAGAGCTACGCTGAAACACGTCCGATTTCACTCTTCAGGCTTAGGGCTTCGCTCCTCGAGTTACGACACCACAAGTCGCTTTCAGCTACGACCCAACAGGTCGAGGTTACGTCTTCGCTGAAGCTACGCCGCACAACACGACGGGATAAGACGACTCTACGAGGCGGGCAACCAACCTCGCCGGCTATCGCAACGACCAGGTATATATCCGCCGTTCAATGCATGTACCTCCGCGCCATGAAGCGGTACGGGATCGCATGCCGGTATTCTTTGATTTGTTGAGAGAAGAACCTGAACCATCGGTGCGTGTTGTTCCGGGGCACTTCGTATTCGTCTATATCCATCCGTACATGGACAGCAATGGCCGTATGGGACGATTTCTTATGAATGTGATGCTCGCTGGAGGCGGATACCCCTGGACCGTTATTCCATTGGAAAAGCGAGACGACTATATGGCTGCATTGGAATGTGCGAGCGTGGAACAGGATATTGAGTCGTTTGCAATTTTTCTAGTATGCTTTGTTTCTGACCATTTAGAAGATAAGCCGGCACCACAGGTACCAACCAGTTACTGATAAGAATCTGCTTATTGAAACAAGTGGGGAATAATTATCGAAAAAAAAATGGGCGAAGTCATGCAATCATTGCTGCTTTGTGGATGTCCGTGACTCTGGTTTCTTTTATGGCCATAGGCGGCCGGCAGTTGTCACTCCAATTGACCACCTTTCAGGAGACTTAAAGAAGAAATCTCCCCTGCAGGGAAGTAAGTTACTTAATCCCGGTTTAGTCGGATGATCGCTGCAATCCTAAATTTAATGGAGAGCTTCATTTTGCGATTGATATGAAAAAATTTAGTGAACTCGAAAAGCATTAGATTGCAGAGATGGTGAAATACGTCGAGAATTGGGCGTTAAAAATGAGATTTAAGGCGGGAAATAGAAAAAATCCCATACTGATAAAGGTTGTGCCAATATGAAGTTTAATAAAGAAAACAGCAGGAATTTAAATTTATATGCACGGAAAGTAAAAACTGTAAATGTGTGGGGCGTCTCTTAAGTTCATCATTAGGATTTGGACATTCGGGGTAATGAGAAAAAAGCGAGCTTGACTGATCGCTGAAATAGGATAGAGTTTTGAGGAAATATCTCTTTATGACTGTTGGCTAGATTCCGGACGCCATTTCGATCCCTGGATTACAACATGACAGGCAACTTGGACACCGCTTTCCAGAGTCATCAATTCCGGGCGCTCGATTCGGCAAAGGGCGGCTCGCAGTGGGCAGCGGGGATGGAAGGCACAGCCTTCTGGGGGATCAATCGGGTTGGGAATTTCACCGGCTACCGGCTGCGTATCGCGACCGGTCATTTCAACATCCGGGATGGTTTCCAGTAGCAGCTGGGTGTAAGGATGCAGGGGATTGTCGAAGATGTTATCCACCGGGGCCACTTCACACAACCTGCCGAGATACATTACGCCCACCTGGTCGGCCATATGGCGCACCACCGCTAGATCGTGAGAAATAAACAGGTAGGATAAATCGAATTGCTTTTGAAGCTTTTTCATCAGATTCAATATCTGGGCCTGGACGGAAACATCGAGCGCCGAGGTAGGTTCGTCACAGACGATAAAGTCGGGCTCGCTGGCCAGGGCCCTGGCAATGGAAATGCGCTGACGCTGCCCGCCTGAAAATTCATGGGGATATTTCTCGCCATCGGCGGGCGAGAGTCCCACTTGGGTTAGAAGTTCGCCGGTCCGCCGGGAAATGTCCCGGGAATCCTTAAGTAAACCAAAAGCCCGGATAGGCTCACTAACAATTGATTCCACACGCCATCGCGGATTGAGGCTGGCATAGGGATCCTGAAATATCATGGCGATGCGCCGCCGCAGTTGTGCCATTTGCGCCCGGTTGGTTGTTGATGCCACATCAATACCCTCAAATTCGATTTTACCGGCTGATGGCTGGTGAAGTCCCACAACCAGGTTGGCAACTGTTGATTTGCCGCAGCCCGATTCTCCCACCAGTGCAAAGGTTTTGCCTTTCTGGATCTCGAAATCAATGCCGCTGACGGCTTTTAAAATCATACGGGGTGCCCTTTCCACCAAGCGGTTCAACAGCGGTTTGGAAACATCAAAATAGCGTTTTAATCCGCTGACCTTTAGAAGGGGAGACTTTGGGTTTATTGGCTGTCCGGTTGTGGCCATCTCAGTTCTCACTATCATAAAGCCAGCAGGCGGCTTTGGTGGGTACAGTTTCCAGCAAGTCAGGGCGTTCATTTCGGCAGCGGTCAAAGCTGCTTGGACAGCGCGGGTGAAAGGGACATCCTGCCGGTATTTCCGTCAAACGGGGCATGGCACCTTCGATCTGGATGAGTGCCTCGGCCTTATGGTGCAAAGAGGGAATGGAACCCATCAATCCTCGAGAATAAGGGTGTTTCGGGTTCTTTACAACATCACGTACTTCTCCGACTTCCACTATCCGCCCGGCATACATAACGGCTACCCGGTCTGATATTTCGGCAATCACGCCCATATCATGGGTGATGAGTATGACGGCCGTATCGTGTTCTTTGCACAGACGCTTTAAAAGTGCGATGATCTGGGCCTGAATTGATACATCCAGGGCAGTGGTAGGCTCGTCAGCAATGATCAGGCTGGGATTGACGCACAGAGCCAGGGCTATGACCACCCGCTGGCGCATGCCGCCGGAAAACTGATGGGGATAGTGGTCAATGCGTTTTTCGGCAGCCGGGATGCCGACCTCATCCAGTAGTCTAATCGCATTCTGGCGAGCTTGCTGAGCACTCATCTCTGAATGGGTGAGTATGGTTTCCACAAGTTGTTGGCCGATGGTGTACAAGGGATTCAGGCTGGTGAGCGGATCCTGGAATATCATGCCGATTTTTTTCCCGCGAATGCGACGCATCTGTTCCTGGGGCAGTTGATCGATCCGTTGGCGATTTAGAAATATCTGGCCGGCTCCGATGCGGCCGGGAGGTTCAAGCAGTCCGATGATCGCCTGGCCGGTAAGGGATTTACCTGCGCCGGATTCGCCAACGATCCCAAATACTTCTCCCGGCCTGATATCAAAGGACACATCGTCCACCGCCACCAGGACGCCGCGGCGGGTGTCAAATTCAATTCGAAGATGCTCAACTTTTAATATCGGCTCGGTCATTATCCGAAAGATTCACAGGTTCAGGATTCCGCTTTCACGGTTATAAAGGTACCTTTTATAGCGGTTGTCATAAATACGTTCCGTTTGAGCCATCACAAAATAAGGAGGTTCTTAACCATTTCAATCGGTGCAGCGCCAATAGCCATAGTGTCACCATGCGTCCCGGTGCAACGGACATTTCAAATTAAAAAAGAATATAGCGTTTGCGTCAAGCCATCAACGTCGTGATGGTCCGGAAAATGTCGTAAAACCAACGGTATCGGAACATTACTATAACAATCGCTATAACCAGAAACCTTTGAACCCCGGTACCCTGAACTGTCTATTCATCTCAATTTGGGGTTGAAGGCATCCCGCATCCAGTCACCGAGGAGATTGACAGCCAGGATCAGCACAGACAAAGCCACACCAGGAAATATGACGATCCACCATTCGCCGGCAAACAAAAAGTCCTGACCGATACGGATAAGCGTTCCCAGAGAAGGTCTTGTCGGAGGAACACCGACACCGAGAAATGACAAGGTGGCCTCAGTCAGAATGGCAACCGCCAATCCGATGGTGGCGATCACCAACACCGGCCCCATTACATTGGGCAGGATATGGCGAAACATAATAGTGGCCCGCCGGCGTCCGATAACCCGTGCGGACTGGACATATTCTTTGTTTTTTTCCACCAGGGTGGAGCCCCGTACAGTTCTCGCAAAGTTGACCCAGTTGGCAAATCCTATAGCCAGAACAAGCACCCAGACAACCATTTCGTCATGCCGTTCGTTGGGCAACAAACTGAGGGCCACACCATAGATTAACATTGCAATGAGATAGGCCGGGAAGCTGATTTGCACATCGGCGATGCGCATGATGATAGACTCCACCGCTCCGCCGATGTATCCGGAGATAAGGCCGAGCGTTATCCCGATTACCATGGCAAATATCATGGACGCAAATCCGACAAACAGCGAAATCCGCGATCCATAAAGAATGGTTGAAAAAATATCCCGACCCTGGTCATCCGTGCCCAGTAGATACTTAGTTGAGCCCTCATCATACCAGAATGGAGGGGTGAAGGCATCCATCAGGTCTAGGGTGGCCGGATCAAAAGGATTATGGGGTGCGATCCAGGGTGCGGCAAAAGAGGACAGCGTTATTAAAACAGTTAGACAAGCAGCCACCACCGTGACTCTGGACTTTTTAAAACTGAACCAGATATCACTGTCGAAGAATCGATGAACCGTATCTTGAATACGCGCGACACTTATCATGGTGTTAACCTGCAACAATTGCCTTGCCAATTCTCAGGCGAGGATCAACCACGTGGTAGAGAAGGTCGACAATCAAATTGATCACCACAAAGAAAAACGCAATTAATATGAGATAAGTTGACATCACCGGGATATCGGCAAATTGAATGGCCTGCAGAAACAGCAATCCCATGCCGGGCCATTGAAATACCGTTTCTGTAATGAGTGCGAAGGCGATGATGGAACCGATTTGAAGACCAGTGATGGTAATGACCGGGACCAGAGTGTTTTTTAAGGCATGGCCGAAATTTACAGCGCGATTGGTCAGGCCGCGGGCCCGGGCAAACTTGATGTAATCGGTCCGCAAGACTTCCATAATTTCAGAGCGAACCATCCGCATGATCAGCGTCAATTGAAACATGCCCAGGGTGAAAGCGGGCATGATGACGGCTTTCAAGCCGCTGACCGTCAGAAGTCCGGTCGACCAGAAACCGATCTGGATGACATCTCCCCGGCCAAAGGTCGGCAGCCAACCCAGGAGGACACCGAAAAAAAGAATCAACAGGATTCCAATTAAAAACGTCGGCAATGAGATTCCGATGAGCGAAATGGTCTGGAAGAGCTTGCTTAGTGTTCTATCCGGATACAGTCCGGAGTAAACACCCATGGGTATCCCGGCGATTAGAGAAAATAGGGCTGCGATCAGACTGAGTTCCAGGGTGGCCGGTAATCGTTCGGCAAAGAGTTCATTGACGGGACGGCCGAGACGGTAGGAGATACCGAAATTTCCCCGGACAGTATTCCAGGCAAAACGGGCAAATTGCACGATCACCGGATCGTTCAACCCCAGTTCCTCTCTCAGTCGTTCCATATCGGCTATACTCGTTTCCTGCCCCACCATTTGAGAAACCGGATCGCCCACATACCGAAACATCATGAATGCCACCAGCGCAACTGTAAGCATGACGATGAAAGACTGAAATATACGGCGGATGATGAGTGCTACCATATTGAAAACATATTTAAACAGTTATAGCGTTTGGCATAATAATGTTCTGAAACCGGTGGTTTTACGATATTTTCCGGACCATCACGACGTTGATGGCTCGACGCAAACGCTATATTTTTTTAAATTTGAAATGTCCGTGAACATATGCTTTTTTGTATAAAAAAGATAACATAGCGGTTGTCAAAAGTAACTTTCACCCCAAATTGTTATAAGAACCTCCTTATTTTGTAATGGTTCAAACGGAACGTATTTATGACAACCGCTATAACCAAAGAGAAAAAACCCGGAATTCAGCTCAGTAACGCCGAACTCCGGGTTCGTTTAACTGTGGACAGCTACTTGATCATAACGTGACGCCATGCAAATTGATTGTCGGGACGTTGTTTAAGCTGGACCTTATTGTTAACCCCCCAGGCCAGGGCCTGTTGGTGCAGCGGAATGTAGGCAACGTCATTGATGGTCATCGACCAAGCTTGTTCAATCATCGCATCGCGTTTGGCCTGGTCGGTTTCGCTCAGGATCTTGGCGCTCAGCGCATCCACTTCAGGATTGCAATAGCCTCCCAGGTTAAACTTACCCTCACCGGTATCTTTGGGGCAGGCATGCAAAAAATTAAGCGGATTATAGGAGTCAAAGCTGCCCGGAGTCCAGCCCAGCAAATAGAAGCTGGTATCCAGTTTGGGTGCCAACACTTTGGCGAAGTATTTGGCTTTGGGTTGAGCCAGCAGGTTTACTTTGATTCCCACTTTTGCCAACATAGAAACCGAGGCCAGGCAGATTTGTTCGTCATTGACATAACGATCGTTGGGACAATCCATGCCGACTTCAAAGCCGTTGGGATAGCCGGCTTCTGCCAGAAGACTGCGGGCCTGGGCCGGATTATATTCAAGCCGTTTGAATTTCGGATTTCCGCCGCCATGGACACCCGGTGCGATCATCATGGCTGAAGGTTCCGACAACCCACGCATGACTTTCTTTTTAATGGCTTCAATGTCGATGGCCTGATAGAAGGCCTGGCGGACACGTTTATCTTTAAACGGATTTTTGCCTTTTACATTGGAATACAACAACTCATCCCGGAACTGATCCATCCCCAGAAAAATCGTGCGCAATTCCGGTCCCACCAGTATTCGGGTGGAGGCATTGCCATCAACGCGCTTCATGTCCTGGACCGGGATCGGATAGGCCATATCCACCTGTCCGGATAACAGGGCTGCAACCCGGGTAGCGTCATTGCTAATCTGGGTAAATATAACATCCGTGACGTTATGTTCTTTGTTTTTATTATCCCACCAATTCGGATTGACTTTTAATACGGTTTTGACACCCGGTTCGTGACTGACCAGCATAAAGGGCCCAGTGCCGTTGGCATGGCGGGTGGCATAATTTTCTTCTTTCTTGGTTGCCGATTGTGGAGTGACGGCGTTGTGTTTCTCGGTCCAACTTTTGGACATGATATACCAGGTGCCCCATTCCACGTGTAAAATCGGATTGGGTGCCTTGGTGGTAAAATCCACCGTGTAATCATCCACTTTAACGACTTTTGTGTCGGCAGACAGCCGGACTCGCAGGTCTGAATCCGGATGGCGTACCCGGGTGGCGGAGAATACGACATCATCGGCGGTAAACGGAGTGCCGTCATGGAATTTTACGCCTTTGCGCAGATAAAAGCGCCAGCGGGTCGGCTCCATCACCTCCCAGCGTTCCGCCAGAGCTGGTTCGATCTCCAGATCGGGTCCCCGTCGAATCAAGCCCTCAAAAACGTTGCCCTGAGTCCCCAGATGGAATGTTTCGTTCAAATTGTAGGGATCAAAGGATGAGATATCACCTTGAAAGGCGAATTTAAGGGTTTTTGCCCCAGCGGGCAGGGTTAATGCAACTGACAATACCAATACAATCAATAATGTTTTTACGCGCATTTAAATCCTCCCTTCTATATTGGGATTGGGCACCTTTTCAACCACGAGTTCACATAAGATATACGCTGTTGATGAATTGAAAAAACCAGAGAGGCAAGGAGAGCACGGTTGCTGCCAAGTCTTCGCCTCTCTCAGGTGCCGTATGAGGTTGATATCAATTGCAGCCTGGGCCGAAGTGTAATAGTGACGCAGACCAGTGATAAGTGATCTGTTATTCTTCGAGGAAACGTAGAAAAATTGTCCTATTGTGTCAAGCGAAAAAGGCCAAAAGCAGCTATGAGCAATATTTACCGGCCTTTAGCCATTGCGATTTAATTACAATGTCATAAAGCAACCGGTAAAAAGATAAGACATTGCTTTCTTAAAGACAACGTACGAAAATTATTCATTGTGTATTGGCTCGCGTGGGCTGTTTACGTTTGACATCCCATAAATTGAGGTGTTTGATGATCTTTTTTGTTTTTTCCGAATCCTCGATATAAGATATTATTCTCATAGATCCCCGACGCTTAGGGCATAACAAGGGGTCAACATGATAAATTTTTTGTATCAATCGCGCCCAATTTCGCCGGAAAGTCTTGCTGGTCAGTTCCGGTTCAAGGAAGCAGGGGATTTTATCGTCGGCGTCTGTCTTTTTTCGTTTTCCCCGCGCAACATTGCTATAAAATCCGTAATAATCCCGCCGCGGCGGGACTCGCCCTGGTTGGACACATGAGAGCACATGGCAGCCAGCCATTCCAGTGCGTCGAATATCTTGGTTTCTTTCCCGTCTTTGGACCAGTATTCCACCTGGCCGGTTTCCCGATGGTAGTTCATACGTTCCTGTGAGAAAGATGTTCGGATAATATACCGGGCCAGGGTTTCCATGGATTTTTCTTGCCGGGGCAAAATGCGTGGCCCAAAGAATACATTGAATCCGCTATGTCGCCATTTGTCCAGCAGCATGATCATATCCTGTGTGATCTTTCCCTTTGCCACAAGCATCTTAAGCACCTTGTGTCGGAATATCTGCTCCAGTGCTTTAGTGTCAGCAGTGGGTGAAACGGAAAACATACCGTTTCCGTGGAAACAGCCGTCTGAAACCAGTATATGCAGATGGGGATGAAATCCTTGTGGAAAATCCCCGAATGTCTGTATGGCGACAACCGCACCAGGAACAGCCTTTGAGTCCCCCACGCCGGTTGTATAAAAGGCTTTCAGAGCCTGCCATCCACATCGACTGAGTTCAGACAGCAGTTTGCGATCATATAGAAAATACCATCGCAGGATTTTGGGAATACTGAGCACTACATGCCGGTGGGGGACGGCCTTTATCACCTCCTGACACAACCATTCACCGAACTCCACCACCCGTTTCTGACCTGCCCGCCAATGCCGTTCCAAATCTGTTGCAACTTTTCTCTCTGTGCTCGTGCCGGCCGGTCAGATCCAATGCAGTTCAATATCAGGCGAGGCAGGCGGGTGGCAAGATGGGCAAAAATGACGCCTTTTGCATGAGTGGGCTAACGCCTTCTCTCGCTCTGTTGCAACTGCTTGACACAGGGAAACGGTAGTGAATGTCAAGGTCGTGGTCGTCAACTTCGACCTTTTCAATCAGTTTGCCGCAGAGTTCCATTTTCTGGCGCTTGT
>Ga0126326_1000195_pt1 | contig 26894 bp, 22 predicted proteins | sample InaspJWI67metaG_FD_94485 | JGI IMG/M metagenome (GOLD analysis project Ga0126326, IMG submission 94485) | Marine gutless worms symbiont microbial communities from Oahu, Hawaii - Inanidrilus sp. 1 OAHU.JWI-67 metaG | ecosystem: Host-associated > Annelida > Digestive system > Unclassified | place... | reverse complement strand
GTATGTTCTTTGAAAATACTGTCTGTGTACCAACACATGAAACGGCTCTTCATTATCCCAAGCCGCAAAGAGCAGCCAAAGAAGATATTAAACCATCACGCCGTGTGGATGGCTATCTAATCGTTACATGCTGTACCGACATCCAAGCCGATTAACCGGTACCTTCGCAAAACTAGTTTTTGATACTCTGATAGCAACACGCTTTATATAAAGATCGGTCCTTATCCATTTCAATCAGTGCGGCGTCAATAGCCATAGTGTCACCATGCGGCCCGGTGCAACGGAGATTTCAAATTTAAAAAAAATATAGCGTTTGCGTCAAGCCATCAACGTCATGATGGTCCGGAAAATGTCGTAAAACCACCGGTATCGGACGTTATTATGACAAACGCTATAAACCCAGGTAGGCTGTCCAACGACAAAGACTTAAAGGTGTGTTTTCTAAATGTTAAAAAAAATAATTCATTACATTTTGATATTTGCGATTCTTTTGGGCTTGCCGCAATTTGCCGGCGCCCGGAGCGACTATGAATTCTACTTCTTCGGCGTCAATTTAAAATCTTTTCAAGGTGCCAACTGGTTGAAGGTTGCGGCAGGCGCTGCCGCATCGCTGCTGGTGCATGAACTGGGGCACGTACTATACCTGGAATCCCAGGGCAAGAAGTGGGGCCACGAACTCTCTTTTCCATCGGGCCTGGCCATCACCACCCAAGACCCGCTTTCCGATCGTCAGTACCGCAATTTCGGGCGTGCGGGTTTTGCCCTGCAGACCGGTATCGGCGTATTCCTGGCGTCCATCCCGGCCATGCGAAACTCCGATTTTACCCGGGGCTGGGTGGGATTCAACAGCATTCAGGCCCTGTCATACAACGTCCGCAGTCATGATCATGGCGACGATATTTTAATGACCGAACGAGGCGGCGGCAGCGGCGAATTCGATCTGGGTCTGTTTTCCCTGATCAGCTCCTATAACCTGCTGCAGACGGGATCTTCGAGCAATGGCCATCGGCCGGATCATGAGCCTGTGAGCATCTGGCAGGTCCAACCGAATTTAGATAATTTATACACAACCAAATTGAATGAGCAGAGTCGATTAAATTACAAGAGTATGGATCCTGAATTGGCGTATCTTGGAAAGGCCAGTGGCGCGAGGAGGTTGATTCGCGTCAACGAACAAATTGACAATGGTGACCGCAGGTATGCGGCAAAGTCGTCCACAGAATATCCATCCGGCAATCTTCCTGGCTTGTGCTATAAACTGATCGACGCCAAAGATGGGTCCGATACCGCCATGGCATCAATGTATGTCGTTGCCAACCCTCTAAGTCTTGAACCTATAAAGCAAAGTATCGAGTAAGAGTTAACCAAGGATCCCGGCATCAGAGCCCGGCAAGGGCTTGATCCAGATCGTCTATAATGTCCCTTGGATTTTCCAGGCCGACGGAAAGCCGGATCAAGCCGTCATCGATTCCAGCCGTCGCCCGTTCCTCGGGCGTCATGTGCTCATGGGTGATGGTCGCCGGGTGCATGCAAATTGTGCGGCTGGTACCGAAAGTGACCGCATGCACGATGAGTTTCAACGCATTCATCACTTTTGCCGCCCCCTGTATTCCCCCGGAAGCCACGAATGACAACAATCCTCCGTGGGCTTTCATCTGGCGCCGGGCCAGTTCGTGCTGCGGGTGGTGCGGCAGGCCGGAGTAGTTGACGTGCTGCACGCGCGGATGGGCGGCCAGAAACTCGGCCACGGCTTGCGCGTTCGTACTGTGCCGCTCCATACGCATCGAGAGGGTTTCGATATATTGCAGGGTCATCCAGGCTTCCAGGGGCGGCATGATCGATCCCATGAATTCGGTGGTGTTCCAGCGGATATCTTCGACCAGGGCTTTCTCAGCGATGACTGCGCCGCCGATGACCGTCGCGTTGCCGCCCAAAAATTTGGTAATCGACAGTAATATTATATCGGCCCCCAACTTTATCGGATTTTGCAGCGCAGCAGTCGCGGTGGTGTTGTCCACCATCAGCGGGATGCCGTGGGAGTGGGCCAGATTCGCCACTCCGGCGATATCGGTTACAAAAAGGCACGGATTGCTGGGGGTTTCGACCCAGACGAGTTTGGTTTGCCGATCGATGTGTGTTTCCCAGGATTTCAGATCTGCGGGATTTTGTACGAATCGAAACTCGACCTGACAGCGCTGGGGAAAAATGGCGGCGGCCTGTTTGTAGCCTTCCCCGAAAACGTTCAAGGATGTGACCACATTATCCCCCGGCCGCGCGACGGTAAAGATGAGGTTAAATAATGCCTGGGACCCCGAACCGGCCGTGATACAGGCCTGGCCGCCTTCCAGCGAAGCCAGACGCTCTTCCAGCAGCGTGTTGATCGGCGTCCGGGTACGACCGTAGACAGGACACGGTATTTTGTCAAATGTTTCATATGGATAGGTCATGGACTGGGTGGTCGGCGGTACAAACGATCTGAACATCTTAGGATCTTGCAGGGGATGAAAACCTGAATGCAGCGCCCGGGTGTCGAATCCCAGATGGGCGTCGTCGCGCTCGGGCCGGGCGGTTTGGGGATCGTATACCCAGGGATCTCTCATAAAAAATGGCTTTTCATTGCTCACGGCCGGTACCTCCATCATCCAAAATCTTATCGACCCGGGCCGCCGCTTCTTGCGGCAGGGGCTCAGGCCGATGGTTTTCCAGAATATGTCTGATTTTTTCCTTGGCCCGCTGTCCGAATGTCTTGGCACCCTTAGACTGCCAGGTGTCATAAGTGCTTCTATCGGTTAAATCAGGCTGCCAGTTTTCGCGGAAATGCGCCAATGTGTGGTCATCGCTCAGAAAATGTCCCCCCGGACCGACGCGTTTGATACAATCCACCGCCAGATTTTCGCGGTCCACTTGAATGCCTTCCATCATGCGCCTGAGCTGGCCGATGATTTCGTCACACTGCACCAGCAGGTCGAAGGAGTAGGTCAACCCAAATTCCAGGTAACCAACGTCATGCACCAAATTGGTGCCCATCCACCCGGACATCATGATGTATGTGGCGGCTTCATTGACGGCCTGCTCATCGGCCAGCTTGGAGGCACTGCATCCGCCGAATCCCCAGGTGGGAAGATCGTAAAGACATCGCCCGATTTGACAGAGCCCGGCCTGGGTGATCATGGCCTCGGGGGAGGAATAGGTGGGTTGCATGCTCTGCATGTCCATGGGCGACATTCCTGCGCCAAAAATAAATGGCGCACCGGGCCTTGTTAACTGATGGATGACGAGCCCGGCTAAAATTTCGGCATCGGCCTGGGCAATGGCAGCGGCCATGGTCACCGGACTGGTGGCGCCGGCCATGATTCCCGGGGAATAATTGGTCGGCAAGCCGTTTTCAGCCATGAATATCAGTTTATCCATGGCTTCGTTGATGTGCACCAGGGGCGAGGTCGGTTCGTCATACAAGACAAAAATGGGTTTGCGGCTGAGCTGTGCACGCCCGCCGACCACCGCGGCGGCGATATTTACGATGTCATTCAGCGTTTTTTTATCCGCGGCTGTAATTACCTGGGGTTTGGTGGAGTTGCGAATCATTAGGGCGTATTTGTGCTGATACTGCCGATCACTGGAGATATCAGGCGCCAGCCCCATGGACATCGTGAAGTCGATATTCGGCAGCGCATCGACCAGCCGCACGGCATCGGCCACATCCTTGGAGAGAAACTCCCGGCGCTGTCCGCTGAAGCTGTCCAACAGATTCGGGCAGTCGGAACCCGTGCCGTAATATACGTTGGTTCCTTCAAGATACATGAACGGATTCCCGTTGCGGTCGTAAACGGTGACACGGGACGGTGCACGGCGTGTGGCCCATTCGACCAAACCGCTCGGGATATAAACCCGCGTGTCGTCTTTTACGCGGGCACCCGCCTCGTGCAAAAGCGCAACGGCTTTTTCATGATGAATCGTCGTTCCGCAATCTTCCAGGATATCCATGGCTGCCGAGTGGATGTCACGCATTTGTTGTTCGGACAAGTACGCCAATGCAGGTGCATTGAATCTTTTCACGCCCGGATCCATCGCAATACTCCTTTGATGTTTATCTTATCCATGAATTACAGAGGTTAATAAGCACAAAGAGGTTACTTATTCAGAGGGTTCGTTTCACCGTCCATTCGCTTCAGGCTTCGCTCTGCGTGCTTCCGACTTCGCTCTGCGAGCTACGACGGGACAAGACGACCCGACAAGCCTCTCACTCGAGCCGCAAAGTTTGCAGTCCGCCAGAGGTGGATTTCATCGCTTTTTCTCCTTTCTAACCCGACGCAGTTCGTCTTTGTAAAACTTGCTGTAGACCGTGCAGCCCACGAGCGCCTGGGATTTCAAAAGGGTACTGCAACCACCACAGGTGGTACAAAAGTTAATTTTGTCCACTTCGCCGAATAGTACTTTTTTCGCAAAAAGCGGGTCTGCCAGAGACTGGCGGCCGACCCCGATCATATCGATTTTATCGTCTCTGATATTTTTTTCAGCCCAGTAAAGCAGACTTTTCTTTTCGGTATCATCGCCTGGCAGCCTGTTCTTGCCGTTTTTCAGATAGCTGTAAGCCGAGCCGATCAGCGGCAGCCTGACTGCGCTTCTGACCGCCTTGGCCCAGCCGAATTGCCTGTAAATGCCGGCCGGATAGTTTTTGGTCGGCCGGGTGATTTCAGCAGTCATCACCGGAATACCGCCGGATACGTTGATAAAATGAAATCCGGCTTCTTCGATCATACGGCAAAATGCCAACGGTTCGCTGAGATCCTCGGCAACCTCATCCGGGCCGGCGGTTCCAAAACCGCCCGGAATGCCCTCATACACGGAAATGCGGGTACTCAGGAGAAATTTTTTATCACCAATTGCCGTTTTCATTTCCTGTGCGGTTTCCCTGAAAAATCGCGTCCGGTTCTGAAAACTGCCGCCATAGCGCCCCGCTTTCGTATTGGCGGGACGCAGGAGCTGACCGCCGAGATACCCGTGGCACTGTTTGAAATCAATCCCGTCGGCTCCGGCTTGATGAGCGATAACAGCCGCCCGGACGAACCAGCCTTTGATTTCTTCGATGTCCGCGTCCGTAAGGATTCGAACCTTCGGACTGTCGAGAGGGTAATAGGTGGGATAATACGACACGACCTCGGAAAAATCGCCGCTGACATTTCCCGAATGGTTGATTTGGAAAATGATGAGTGAATCCGGGTTGACGGTCTTCATTTCCCTTACCAGGCGGGCCAGTTGTTCGGCGTTTTTTTCCGTAATTTGCAGCTGGTTTTTGCGAGCCCGGCTGAGAGCGGAGATCGTCAGGGATTCAACGTTGATGATGCCGGCCCCGCCCTTGGCCAACTTAAGATAGCGCCGGCGGGTTAAATCGGTAGGATTGCCGTCGGCATCGGCATCGTTGCATTCCATGGGATGATTCACAATCCGGTTGGGTGCCGTGCGGCTGCCGATGCGAACGGGTGCCGCAAGCGTATCAAACTTCATAGTTTTTCTCCTCATTGCATTGCCAGGGCATTTAATCATGCGTGAATTTATTGGTCAACCGTGATATGCACAATTACTTTAAAGTTACCCGGCTGCAGACTGCCCAACGCTTGACAGCGGCGATCCCTTGCCTTAGGGTGCGACAGATATGGCTTCTATCGGAATGGGAGGACGATGGCAAACATGGCGCACCAAAACCACAAACCTTTGGACGTCGGCATTATTGGCCCGGGGATGATTGCACACGACTTGATCCTGCCCGCCGTGTTTCAGCTGCAAAGAAGCGGCTGGGTCGGGAAAGTGACCGTCTGCGGCACCCGGCCGGCATCTCTGCTGGCACTCAAGGACAATCCCGAAATAAAAGAGGCCTTCCCCGGTCAGGACTTTAAGGCCATGCCAGATCCAGCCGCGGAGAAAGCGACCCAACCCGGACTGTACAAGGCGCTGCTCGAAGAACTGGATCCGTTTCAGACCGTCATCGTTGCATTGCCCGATCAACTTCATTACCAGGTGGTCATGGACGCGCTCGAAGCCGATCAACACGTGCTGTGCGTCAAGCCGCTGGTTCTCCGCTTCGCTGAGGCCGCTCGGATTGAGCGCGTGGCCCGGGAGCGGGGACTGATGGTGGCGATCGAATACCACAAACGGTTTGACCGCCGTTCGCTGATCGCCCGGCGACGCTATCGGGCAGGCGAGCTGGGGGACTTTGTGATGGGCGAAGCCAAGATGATTGAGCCCTATTATTATCGCTGCTCCAACTTCCAGAACTGGTTCACGACCGAATTCACCGATCCGTTTGTTTACGTGGGCTGCCATTACGTGGATCTGGTCAGCTTCATCACCGGACTCAGGCCGGTGCAGGTCTCCTCGGCCGGGGTGGAGGGGATCTTCCCCAATGGCCGCAAAGGATACATGTGGGCCGTGGGTCGGGTTCGTTTTGAAAACGGCGCCTTGCTGACAGTCACCGACGGTCTGGGCTACCCGGATGAAGGGGCCGGCGCCAACGAGCAGTGCTTGACCATGTTTTTCGAGGGTGCCGGGCGAAGCGCTGTCCTCAAGCACAACGACCAGTTTCGAGGGGTGGAGTACGCCTATCTGGAGCCCAAGAGCGCAGCGGCCAAGCACTTCTATTACGTCAACCCGGACTTTTTTCAGTACATTCCCTATGAGGGCGAAGGTTTGAAACCTGTTGGCTACGGTGTGGACTCGGTCAGCAGCGCCCTGAAAACCATGTCGCGCCTCGAGGCCCGGGCCGCTGCCGCAAAGAATCCCCAGGCCATCCGCCAAACAGCCTGCCAGGAGGTGAACCAACAGGGGTTCATCGCCACGCCGGCGAACTCCTGGACCAATGAGCTCGTTCACGAGGCAGCCCGGTTGTCCATCCAGCGGGACGGGGCGGTGGTGGATATCGTATACCAGCCTGAACCAGGCATCCGGCTGAAAGAGGTTTAACTTCGACTTGAAGATATCGAGGTGCAAATGGCTAAATATTCATTGAAACCGGTGGATGTTCCCCCGGTCTCGACTAAATTCAGGCGGATCAGGACCGCTCTGCCGGTGCCTGAATCGCTGCCGATCTTCGAATCGCTGGCCGGCAGTGAACCGCGGTCCATGATGGGCATGCCGCCGGTGGTTTGGGATCGTGCCGAGGGCTTTATTGTTCACGACAACTGGGACAACCGCTGGCTCGACTGGTCCTCCGGTGTGCTGGTGACCAATGCCGGTCACGGCCACCCCAAAATAAAAGCAGTTCTGTCTGAAGAGATCCAGCGCGGCCTTTTGACTTCCTACGTATTTGCTCACAACAAGCGCAGCCAACTGACCCGGGCCCTGCAGGCCCTGGCGCCGGATCCCGAACGGTATAAAGTGTTCCTCCTGACCACTGGCGCCGAAGCCACCGAGTGTTGCATCAAGCTGGCCAAGACCTACGCCCGCCGTCTAAGCAGCCCGGACAAGCGCTATTTTATCTCTTTTGAAGGCGCTTTTCACGGTCGGACAATGGGCGCCCAGTTGGCCGGCGGCATGGCCGGCCAGAAGGAATGGATCGGTGAGCTTGATCCCAGCTTCATTCAGGTGCCTTTCCCGGACGGTTTCTACAATTCAGATGTCTCTTTTGACCTCTTTGTAAAAACCCTCGCCCAAAAAGGCATCCGGCCGGATGAGATTGCCGGAATCATAACCGAGTCCTACCAGGGTGTCGGGCCCAACTTTTTGCCGTTGGACTACGCCAAACAGCTGGAAGCATTCTGCCTGGAACACGACATCGTGCTGATTTTTGACGAAGTCCAGGCCGGCTTCGGCCGGACAGGTGAGATGTTCTGCTTTGAACATTACGGAGTTGAACCCGATCTAATTGCCTGCGGCAAAGGGATCACCTCCTCCCTGCCACTCTCTGCAGTCATCGGCCGGACCGAATTGATGGACCTCTATCCGCCCGGCTCGATGACCTCTACCCATTCAGCCTCGCCGCTTTGTGTGGCCGCGGCCTTGGTCAACCTGAAGGTCATTCGGGAGGAAGGCCTGGTTGAGAATGCCCGGGTGTTGGGCGAGATTTTGAATCAGGGGCTGGAGCGAATCCAGGCCAAACACCCGGACCGTCTGGGTACGGTCCTGGGACGTGGTTTGGTCGCCGGCGTGCTGGTCGTTGAGCCAGGTACCCGGAAACCTGATGCTCAAACAGCCCTTGCAATTAATCTGGCCTGTTTCCATAAAGGTCTGCTTATGTTTGCACCAGTGGGTATCGGGGGGGAGTGCGTCAAGATCGCTCCGCCGCTGTGTATCACCGAGGAGGCACTGTTTGAAGGTATTGACGTATTGGCGGAAGCGGTGGATCAGGTACTGGCGTGAGCCAGACCGGCGTTGGACGTAACCTCTGCAGGTGATCGCGGCAGGCAGGTTGAGCGATTTCCAAATTGATAAGAAGCGCAACAGTCCTCTTACCAATTTTATGTGCCGCCCGGCAACTATACGAACTGAGGGCTTAGGCAGCACTTTAATGTCATCAACTGTCCTCAAGCGCAAATCAGAAATCCGATCGGCCTTCGCTTTCCAAGATCAGAAGAGTCGAGAACTTCACTTGGAATACGATACCTCAATCTCGTCCAATTGCGGCCGCCTCGTCAGTCAACTACCGCAAAATCACTTGCATCCACACCACAAAAAGGACATTTGTCCGGTGGGCTGTCGACCTCTACGTTACCGCACACAGGGCAAACATAATATGACGCATCCGCTTTGGCATCAGGGTCGCCCATGGCTTGGCTGATCAGCCTGGTAAGAACCGGCCCGATGGACATGCCATATTCCAGGCTGTGCCGGGCTTTCAGGGCATCGTCCGTCACCGCGTCCTGCACCATCGCCGGATATGCATTTTTGTAATCATAGGTTTCTTCTTCCAGTGCCTGTTTGAGATTCTCCGTGGTCGTATCCACAACATTTGTGGCCTTGAAATGCGAAAGGGCATGGAACATCTTTGCGGTGGCGACAGCCCGCAAAATTTTTGCCGCGTTTGGATGACCTTCTTTGTCCGCCGTATCGGCAAACGCCCGGTAGCGAATGTTGGATTCCGAGCTGCTTGTAAACATCTTCATCAAATTATCCACGGTCCTTGCCATTATCAGCCCTCCTTTTCCGTTTACGAGCTTGGGATTACATCCCGATATCCAATGGGATTCTGCAGCAAACCACAAATGAATGCTTTTTAAGAAATTCACCTATACCAGGATTCGGAGCCGACATCAAAATAAATCAGGGGTATGATTTTTTTTGCGTAAAGGTGTAATTTCTGATAGAAAGTTCAGCAAAATTGCGATATTCTTAGGTTTAATCCACAGATTTCGCCCCGGGCAAGTTCATTATTGTAAAAGAGGGGATGTTGCCATGAGAAGAATGTCCAGAAGCGGCATCGGCACAACCGCAGGTTTTGGATTGAGCGCTCATTCCAGAGATGAACTCGATTCAATTCATTACGCCACGCTCCAAATCCTTCAGGATACCGGAATCAAAGTCGTGAATGAGCAGGCCCTTGAGGTTTTTCACGACGGCGGCGCTTCGGTCGAACGCTTCGGAGAATACGGCATCGTAAAAATTCCTTCTTATCTGGTCGAGGACTGTACCCACTGGGCGCCGCGCTCGATTGTCTACGACGCCCGCAACCCGGATGATGATTACGTGGCAGAGCCCAATCGTGTGGGATTCACGACTTTTGGCGGATGCATCAATGTAATTGATCCGGTGACACGCGCAGTTCGGCCGGCGACCAAGAAAGACTGCGGCAACATAACCCGGGTCGTCGATTACCTGAATGAAATATGTGTGGCCGAAAGGAGTGTGAATTCAACCGATGTTCCCGAGGAAACCCAATCGGTCCACAATTTTGAGTCGATGCTCGGCAATACCGGCAAGCACATATTTCTCGGTGCCGATTCTTCCCGGGCCCTGAATGTCATGGTCGAACTGGCGGCAGCCTGTGTGGGCGGCAAAGATATTTTCTACAAGCGACCAATTTTCACGGTCAATGTATGCCCCATAAGTCCACTCACGCTCCATCAAAATACATGTGCGGTGATCATGGAAGCCGCAAAGTTGGGTGTCGGAATTATGGTGATGCCCATGGCTCTTTCGGGCGGAACATCACCGGCCACACTGGCCGGCACCCTGGCGATCCACAACGCTGAAGTCTTAAGCAGTATCCTTTTGGCGCAGTTGGTAACAAAAGGGCTGCCATGCACGTACGGCAGTTCAAGCACAATTCTGGATTTACGATTTGGCACCACCGCTATCGGATCGCCCGAGTATGGCATGATCAATGCCTCTATTGCAAAACTTGCACAATACTACCGGTTGCCGTGTTTCGTCGGCGGCGGCGCGTCGGACAGCAAAATACCGGACATCCAGTCCGGGTACGAATTCACCTTAAGTGCCACGCTAAGTGCGCTGGCCGGCGCAAATATCGTGTTCGGGTCCGGCGTACTCGAGCAGGGGCTGACAATGGATTACGCCAAGCTCATCATGGACGCTGAAATGATCAGAATGGTTCAAACCGCCATCGGCGGGATAACCATTTCAGACGACACGCTGGCGTTTGATGTGATCCATGAGGTCAGTCCCGGAGGCTCCTTCATTTCCCATGAACATAGCTTTCGTTCTATGAGAGGTCAGTCGCGGACAAAACTATTCGATCGAAGATCACGTGATAACTGGATGGAGCTGACCCAGGGTGGCGCCTTGCGGGAGAGGGCTTATGAGACCGCTTTGAATATTCTCAAAGATCACCAACCGTATCCCCTGCCGAAAGGCGTGCCGGCGACATTGAGAGCGATTGTCAAGGAATTCGAAAAAGAGCAAAAATTGAATAAAAAGGTTGCCTAGTGAACTGCCGCAATCGTGCTTGATCTTACGCGGTTTTGATCAGTTCAACGGATGTTTTTCAACCCGTTCAGCAATATACTCAACGCGTTCGATCAGGTTGTTTCCCAGTACCATATCACCGACACCGAGAATGATCGGCTGATCGCCGATGGTTTGAAACAGGCGATCAACGTACGCTTTAAAATCCTCTTCATTGGTACGCTCTTCTAAGATCGGCGAAGGAATCCCACCCCAGATAATCGGCCCGTTGCGCCATGTCTCCCACGCCTGCTCGAACGTGCATTCGGTCAGCGGGTATGGAGAAAATGACTCACACACGTCCAGTCCGGACTCTGTCAACAGTTCGAGCAAGGATTTAACGTTCCCGTCGGTATGGCAGCCGACCTTCTTGCCCTGCCCATGCAGCAGGTCGGCATATTTTTGGTAGTACGGCAGAGCGTATTTTTCAAACAGTTTGGGATTGGTCATCATGCCATCGAGATTATCCGGAAATTCGACATAGAGGTTCGAAAGCCCGGACAACTGCTTGAGAATTTCCATATACTGGGTATCGAGCAGAATCATAAGCCGGTCGATAAGATTGGGATTGTCATAGATGGCGGTGAACAGCTTCATTTCTCCTAAATACTCGAGAAGAAGTTGCTGAAACGGAATCCGGTGAAGAAATGGCACCGCAAATCCGTTGTCTCCCAGCAGCTTTTCATCTTCGAATATATTTTCAAACAACGGCACAAACGTTGCCCGCTCGATAATATATTCTACGGTTCTAAAATCATCTTCGGATTTGACGAGGTGTTCGGTCAAAAGGGGCGCTGCGCCGCCCATGTGTACCATGCTCTCAGCATAAGCAAATTCCATATTGAGAATGCCGGCAGGGGTGATGAATTCAATCAGGGTTGTTCCGGCCTTATCCCGCGGCACTACCTTCGGAGCCCGTGCAGCCGGAAAATACTCCCAGACCGGTTCGGACTGCCGCTCGATGATTTCATTTTCAAAGGTGGCGACGACCTCAACCCCATGCAGCTTGAATGCATAGGGGGTGGAAAATTTTTGACGACCCATGCCGACCGCCCGGTGTACATCGTTTAAAGACATGCCCTTAAAGCGGTCCGGCAGTGCACCTTTTTTTAATTTACTCGCATACCAGAGTTCCATTCGATCAATAAACGGCATGCGATCGGGCGTCCGGCCCCGAAGAACAGCGGTGACCCTGTCGTGCATGCTCAATTTTTCTTTACTCTCTGTCATCGTGTTCAACCTTCTCTTCGATACGGATGATTTGTTGATTTCTATTCGCGCCCCGCGCTTCTTAACATTAAATTATTAACACACAATAAAACAAATAAGTACAAATAAAAGCCGTGCATATGAAAGCCTCCGTTTCGTGCAAAATTCAGGTATTTTTTCGTTTCACCACCCGAGCTTGGATTCAGCTCTGCGAGGCTTCGCTATGGTTGCGTTGAAGCGAATGCCGAATTACGTGTTATAAAAGACGGCCGTTAACCTAAACCAAATATATTAACGGCCGTTATTTAATATTATAAATTGGCTCTAAAAGGTGGTGTACTCAATTTTACGGCCAATATTTATTTGACTTATCCGGCCGTTAGCTGTATGCTAAAGAACAAAAAAATCCTTTTAAGGAATCCTAAATGGAATTTATCGGCAGAGAAAACGAGTTGGAGTTATTGAGGGACTGGAATAAAAAGTCTTCCAAACTAACGGTAATTTATGGAAGACGCAGGGTGGGCAAAACCCGACTAGTTGAAGAATATTCTAAAAATGAAACGATTTACACATTTGAAGGTATAGAGGGGCAGAGCAAGAAAAATCAGCAAAAGGCATTCTTGTCTCAATTATCGCTCCAGTCCGACGCACCCGGATTAAGAGAGCTGAGTCCTCAAAACTGGAATGGATTGCTTTTACTGTTATCAAATATGATCGGCCCTGATCCTTGCGTGGTTTTTTTCGATGAATTCCAGTGGATGGCCGGCGACCGCAACGAACTGGTAAGCTATCTGAAATTTTCCTGGGACAACATTTTCACCCGAAAAAATAAAGTCCATCTAATTTTGTGCGGTTCACTTTCTTCTTTTATGGTCAAAAATGTGCTCAAGTCAAAGGCGTTGTATGGCCGTGTCGAGACGGAAATCCACTTAAGGCCTCTATTTTTACCGGTTATAGTAAGAAAATTCGGAAAGAAACGTTCTTTAAGGGAATTTGTGGAATTGTATATGGCCATCGGAGGAATTCCCCAATACTTAAAAATGATAGATTTTTCAAAGTCGGTATTATTAAATCTTCAAAGGTTATGTTTTACTTCCAACGGCTACCTTGTTAATGAGCTGGATCGAATCTTAATCAGCCATTTTGGCAAGAATAGAATTTATCGAAATATTCTCACATACCTCGCTAAAGCTCGGTGGCGTAACAGAGGGCAGATACAAAAAGCGTGCCGTGTGGGTTCCGGTGGCCGGATTTCTGAATACCTTGAAAATCTGGAACTGGCGGGATTTATAGAAAAGTATGTCAGCGTTGACAAACCAAATGGTATAAGAAATGCTCGTTACCGAATTGCAGATCCCTTTCTGCTGTTCTATTTCAATTTTATTTTTCCCAATTTAAATAAAATAAATCAACCGGGAGAGCCATTCCCAGTTGCCAATTTTTTACCGGAAAAAAAATACTTACCCTGGCAGGGCTTCGCTTTTGAAAAAGTTTGTTTTCAGCATAACCGCCTGATTGCCGATAAGCTGGGTTTTGGGGCTGTTCGATACAACGCGGGTTCCTGGTTTAAAAGCGGACTCCAAAATACTAAGATCCAAATAGACTTGATTTACGCCAGGGCAGATGGTGTATTGTTACTGTGCGAGATAAAATTCACCAGAAATAAAGTTGGAAAGGAAGTTATTAAGGACATCGAGAAAAAAGTAGAAACACTGCCTAACCCGAGGCAGTTTACGATTGAAAAGATTTTAATTACAGCCTCCAAGCCTACGAAACCGTTGTTAAATGAAGGCTATTTCAATCGTATTCTCACGATTGAAGATATTTTCGGTACATAAACCTCCCTTTATGGATTACTTCTTACTCGCATATGGCGAGTATCCGCCGTCGGACTAAACCAAACAGCGGCACGCTATGAAAATATTCAGGCTTTGTCTGTTGCAGCTTTATTTGCCAGTTGCTCCGCCAAATCTAATAATTCACGACTACCGGACAACCCGTCTATAAATCGCGCAGGAATTCCTGACAATCCTACCTGCGCTCCGACCAACGCGCCGGTGAGCATAGCCCGTGACATATTTTGTCCACCGCCGTTGAGCGCATGCAGAACAGCCTGTTCGAAATCTTCCTGGAACCGGGCCGCCAGGTAGTAGGCTGCCGGAAGCATGCATATAATAGAACACGGCATGCCATAGACCAACGAAACCTTCCAGGCCGGTTCAATGGCCACTTGCGGGTCTTTGGCCGCCTGCCATATATGCGAGGGGAAGAGAAGACCGTCCGGAAAGGGAAGCGATGCCGACGGTGCCATGGGATTGTATTCGTATGTGCCCCTTTTCTCAGCCAGAACCGCATGGGTAAATGGAAGTACGCCCTGCTCAACCATGCTGTATAGTTTACCTGACAGCTGGTCATCAAACGGCTCTCCCCTGATGAAGGCACTGACGATCACGCAATAAGACGCGCTGAGGGCCACAACAAACGGATCGATCTGGCTCAGCCGGATATTTCCGGCAATCAATCGGGCGCCTTCGGTTGGAGACAGGGCATATCGTGCGGCAAGCATCACCGCCCGCTCAGCACCCTCGGTCGTGTCGGCATAATCTCCGGTTTGGCCCCAGGGTCTGCCTTCTTTGATCCGGGCCTGATAGAGCTCCCGGATAGACTGATTGGTGTATCCGCCCGGACCGTTGTACGGCGTCCCATCCATCTGTCGCAGAATTTTTTCGTCCAGACGGCGGGCAAAGTCCGGTTCGTTATAGCCGCCGTTTTCGACCAACGATCGCAGCAGTTCAAGGGTAATCAAGCCGGTTTGTGAAAGATCACCGGCTTGGAGTCCTGCATGATATCGTCCGGGCTTCGGCTCCGTGTATCCATCGACCCAGGGACCGTAATCAGTTCGCATCTGCTCCAGATCATAGTACCAATGGGGGCCTACTCCGAGAGCATCGCCGATCAAGGCTCCCATCACAGCGCCTGCTGCACGATCTTTTATTTTATTTTCATCATTCATATTTATAGAGACTAAGCATTATTGACTATTTAACAATCGATTATTTTTTCAAGGCGTAGAAGAAAAGAGGTGTTAAATCTTGAGGGGAGTTCGTCGGCCGGAACTTTGACATGGGCGGCGGCTACGGCCTACACTCGTACCGCGGGACGAAGTGGTATGCGGGCAAACCTGCCGCCGAAACGGCGTGGTTAACAAAGTCCGACAGTAGGATGGTAATTACAAAATAGGCAATGATTTTCAACTGCAAACTTCCAATGCCCCCTTGCACCCGAAGCAATGAGATGATACCTGGTCTAAAGAGGAGGGCTAAATGTGATGTCCATCTGGAAAAAACTCAATCTTAAAATGCAGTCGACAATACTGGTTATGAATGCGCCTGCCAGCTTTGAACAAGAGATATCGAATCTCTCGGAAGTAACGGTCTTTCGAAGGATCGATCAATTATCAGAGATCTCTTTTGCAATATCGTTTGTGAGTAAGCAGCACGAACTATATGCTCTATCCAAGGCGATTGCCGCAAAGGCCAAGGGCGATGCTGTCATATGGTTTGCCTATCCGAAGAAAACTTCGAAAAGATTCAAGTGCGAATTCAATCGCGATAGTGGCTGGCACGTTTTGGGTGCGGCAGGATTTGAAGGGGTAAGACAGGTAGCCATAGATGAGGATTGGTCGGCAATCAGATTTCGTCGACTTGAGTACATCAAATCTATGAAGCGTGATCCAAAGCGAGCGATTTCCAACGCCGGCAAGAAGAGAGTTGCGGTGCATAGTGGAAAAAAAGGGGGCAAACCTTGACGAGTGGTAATCCATCCTAAAATCTAATTCGATGATCCCTTGGGTGTAGATTGTCACCGAAGAGCTCTGGATTTGCTGAAGCGGTTGCCAATGAATTTTTTGTGGGGTTGCTGCCTGAAAACAGGTGGCAAGTTAGGTTGGATGATCAAGACCGCCTGATTTGGAAAACCGGTGACGCCGTCATGCGAAAGGACCCGGCCCGCACCCTCTAGCGATTTCAATCCAGCTTTTTCGGACTCTTTTCCCTGGATGATCAATTATGAAAAACAGATAATTAAATACAGTAAATTGTCTATACCCAATTCTTAGGGCCAATACCGCCCGGATCTTGGGGATCGCTCGCTCCACCCTCTGTGGCAATAAGAGAATACAGACCACCCGCCCGGATAAACCTGCCCATTTCAGATATATAATTCTAGCGCATCTCGATTGCATTTAGAGTCTGTCGATCTGCTTTAAAATTGACGTAACGTATTAAAAATAATAATGATATCCTTTTTTGCTATTTTCTTTCACCTGTGATATGGGTCTTGAGATTAAAGTCTGGGGTAGACTCTGTCTCATGATTCAGAGAATCGGAGGAATCTGCGATGCTCAATGCCGTCAATATCACCAAGCGGTTTGGAGCGCTCAAAGCGGTGGACAATCTTAGTTTTGAGGTGCAAGAGGGTCAGATATTCGGCATCGCCGGACCCAACGGGGCCGGCAAATCCACCGTATACAACCTGATTACAGGCTTTTATTCTTTTGAAGGTAAAGTTGAATTTGACGGCCAGGATATCACGGGATTGCCGCCCTACCGCATTGCCAAAGCCGGCATTGCCCGCACCTTCCAAGTTCCTCAAACTTTTCCCAGCCTCAGTGTCCAAAGAAGCATTTCTGTGGGCAGCCGCTTCGGTGCACCGGGTGGGCTTGACCCGGACCATATAAATGAGATTCTCAGTTTTGTCGGCCTTGAAAACGAGCGCCACCAAAAAACCGGGCTTCTCAATCTGCTGAGTAAGAAAAAACTGATGATCGGAGCCGCACTCGCCACAAAACCCAAAGTCCTGATGCTTGATGAGCCCATGGCCGGCTCTAATGCGACCGAAATTAAAAGCCTCATGGATTTAATCCGCCAAATAAATCAGGATCTGGGCATTACTGTTGTGATCATCGAACATTTCATGAAGGTGCTCACCGAGCTTACCGAGACGTTGTTGATCATTGAATCCGGTCGCCAGATCTGCTGCGACGACCCGGTGAAGGTTGCCAATAATCCAAAGGTGATTGAAAGCTATCTGGGTGAACCTGATGCTTAGCGTGAACGAATTGAACACTTATTACGGACAATCGCATGTATTGCGCGACGTCTCCGTGTTCGTAAATCAGGGTGAGGTCGTGGTATTGCTGGGACCCAACGGCCACGGCAAAAGCACCCTTTTGAAATCCATCTGCGGGTTGGTCGATAGGACCAAAGGCCGGATCATCTATCAGGATCAGGACATCAGTGGGATGCGAGCTGAAAAAATCGTCAACCTGGGCATTACCTATATAGCCGAAAACCGGGAGCTCTTTCCTTATATGACGGTTTTGGACAATCTAAAGCTGGGAGCCTATTCCAAAAACGCACGGGCCCATGAAAAGGAGAATCTGGCGCGGGTCTTTGAACTTTTTCCACGACTGGTGGATCGCAAAAAACAGTACGCGAGTACCATGAGTGGTGGTGAAGCCAGGATGCTGGCCGTGGCCAGGGGATTGATGTCCAATGCCGACTTTCTATGCATCGACGAACCTTCTTTGGGGCTTCAACCCAGCCTGCGACTGGAGGTCTTCAGCACCATCAAGGAAATCAACAAACAAGGCAAAACCGTTTTTTTGGTAGAGCAGAACATCCCTCAAATTACCGAACTGGCCGACCGGATCTATGTCATGGAAGAGGGACGTATCTCTTTTGAAGGCAGTAAAGATGAAGCCCTCAGCAACGAGCATCTCAAAGAGATCTTTTTGGGAATGTAAGGTTTATAAGACACTTTTGCGTTACAGCAGGCTGCATTTTGTGAACGGAGCAAGACGGCATGATTTTTGGCGAAGACACACTGTTAATCCTGTATGAAATCTCAGATGTCATCATCAGCGGTCTGACCATCGGATCGGTGTATGCCTTGATGGCCGTGGGCATGACGCTCGTCTACGGCGTTACCAAGGCCTTTAACTTCGCCTATGGAGAGTTTTTTATCATGGCCGGCTTTTTTGCCTGGATACTCGTTATGGCACTCGGGGTAAAAATAGGCGGATACGTGACGGTTTTTCTCATCGTGACGCCCCTAATGTTTGCCGTGGGGTATGGTCTGGAAAAGGCCATGATAGCCCCCCTGAGAAAACGTGCAGACTGGGAAAACAAGGTCATGATGTTGACCTTGGGCTTGTCGATTTTTTTAGCCAGCCTGTATGGATTGGTGTTCGGCGCCCGCATGAAAATTCTGCCTCCAATCATAGAAGGGACCCTTGAAATCGGCGAGCTGGTGTTCACCTACCAGGATATCATGATCTTCTTTTTATCTGTCGGCGGCATTCTGACATTTGGCTGGCTGCTCAACAACACCCGTATCGGCATGGCCGTGCGGGCCGTGGCCCAGAATCCGGAGGGGGCCAAAATCGTCGGTATTCCCAAAGAGCGTATTTTCGCGGCCACCTTTGCCATCTCAACCGCCATGGTAGGTTTCGGTGGGGTACTGCTGAGCCAAAAATGGTTTATTAATCCCGGCGCAGGCTCTGACATCATGATTAAGGCCTGGGTTGTCACCGCCTTCGGCGGCATGGGCTCTATCCGTGGAGGCCTTTATGCTGCCTTTATTATCGGCATGCTGGAGGCCTTTGTCGGCTGGATTTTCGGCTTGAGCTACGGGATCATTGCCCTTTTTATTCTACTTTTAGCGACCTTGGCCCTGCGGCCCCAGGGTCTTATGGGAAGAGGTGAATAGTTTATGCGTTTAAAGCACATGGCTATAATTATCGGGGTTGCCTATGGGGTTATGGCGATTATGCCTATTTTTGTGGGCGACACCCCCTTTATCATGAATATTCTGATCATGTGTCTAATCTGGGCCGTGGTGGCCTCCTGCTGGGATGTCATGATGGGGTTTGCCGGCATCTTCTCCTTTGGTCAGGTGGCCTTTTTCGTCATCGGCGCCTATTGTTCGGGCATACTTGCCATCGACTATCATGTTCCTCCGATCTTGGCCATCCTTCTGGCCGGCGGCTTTACGGCCGGTATGGGTATACTCGTGGGGCTGCCATGTCTTAAGCTGGCCGGGCCCTATATTGCGCTGGTAACCTTTGGTGTGCATATGGCCCTGACACCGACGCTCAGAGGCGAGATCGGAATTGCGCTGGGAACAGGTGGTGCTGTGGGGCTCTTGACCATTCCCCCGCTTCGCATCTTCGGCTATACATTTGATTCCGCTCATATGGTCCCTACCTTCTATCTAACGCTTTTACTATCCCTTACTTGCGCACTCATTATCATGTTTGTGATTAAATCCTACTGGGGCACGGCTTTTTTGGCTTTAAAAGACTCCCAGGATTTTGCCATGAGTCTTGGGGTTAGTGCTTTCAAATACAAACTGATGGTTTTTGCCCTGACCTCTTTTCTGACCGGTATCATGGGGGCCTATTACGCCCATTTCTACAGCGTGCTTTCGTTCCGCATGGTGAGCATGGCCTTGTTTGGTATGTTGATGGTCATGATGCTGGTGGGTGGCCTCGGTCAATTTCCCGGTGCCATCCTGGGCGCCTTTTTCATTGTAACGGCCAGTGAACTCATGAATCCGCTGGGCGCCTTTCGGGATGTCATCATGGGTGCCTTGGCTGTGATTTTGGTGTTGGCGCTTCCAAACGGTGTCATGGGTCTGTTTCTCAAACCTTCGACTGGCGAGGTGGAAAACGATTAACCCTTGAGCAGGCTACAGGCGATATCGTATGCGACCATTAAGCCGATCCAAAAGGACGTTGTTGCATTAATTTCTAATATTCTCGTTTTTTAGACGAGTTTATATAATCAACCAAGGAAATCATATCATCAATCCATCAGTATTATTCATAGATGAAATAGGAGGTGAAGCATGAAAAGATTTGGTCTAGTGACAATGGTAATGGCGGCCTGTCTGATTATTGCCCCCTGTGCCTTGGCAGCCGATACCATTCCAGTGGGAGTCCCGATTCCTCAGACCGGTGCTTATGCCGGCTCAGGCGAAGACTATTTTAAAGGCATCAAAATGGCCGTAGACGAGATCAACGATTCCGGCGGCCTGCTGGGCAAACAGATCAAGATTCTCCGTTTCGATTCCAAGGAGTTCGCCCCGGAAGTGGTTATGCAAGCGGCCGATTATCTCTGCGGCCAAAAGAATGTGGCGGCTGTGCATGCGGGTTGGGCCGGATGGGGCCAGGATGTCCGAGCCTACGGAAAATACGACGCGCCTTTTTTTGCTGACGACGGTTCCCAGGCAGCCGTGGATGTTTTCAATGAGGATCCTAAGAAATATTATAACATCTACCAGACCACCGATGTGGGGGTCGAACAAGCCAAAAGCATGTTTCGGGCGTTGATGGCCCTGCCCTATGAATACCCCAATAAAAAAGTCGTGATCATCAACAGCGACGACTCTTGGGGCGTCGAAGTGGGGGACACACTGTCGGAAAACTTCAAAAAAAAGGGTTGGAAAGTGGCCAAGCGCGAAACCGTGCCTTACGGTACGAACGAGTGGGGCACCATATTGACCCGCATCCGCAGGATTAAACCGGCGCTCGTCCACATCGAGATCCCCAGCGGCCAGGAGAATATCACCTTTGTCCAGCAGTTCCTTAAGAGGCCCAGCAACACAATTTTGAGCCTGGGCTGGGGCATTACCCCGCGTGAGGTCGTGGACGCACTTGGATCTCAGGCCGACGGAATTATCGGCGAGATGCCCAGTGGTCTGCCGGCACCAAAAGCATTCAATGCTAAAGCCCAGGCCTGGATCGACAAGTTCGTCGGACTATACAAACATCAGATACCGGCCGGTTCCTGGATCGCTTATACCGCCGTCAAGGCCTGGGCCAATGCGGTTGAAAACGTCGGCGATGCCTATAACTTTAAAGCCGTGAACAAATATATCCAGGAAAGCGGCTATGAGGGCGAACTCGGCCTGATCAAATGGGACAAGGAAAATGTCCTGCGCGCCCAATCGGCTGCACCTGTGGTTCACTACCAGGTGCAAGGCGGCGAGTTGCAGCCGATTTTCACCGATCCGCCTCTCACGCCGTATCCGGGCTCTACATTCAAAGTGCCGCGTTGGATCAAAAAATAGAGCGGTCGGCCAATTAACAATCACGCCGATAGGGTATCTCAAAACCCTATTCGGATTTACTAGAGGATTCTCCCGCGGTCGGTTTGTCCTTTCCGGGCAACCGGCCGGCGGGTGCAATCCCCATTATGATCGGCCTGTAATTTTCTTGTACTGGCCGACGTCTACAATTGCAGCCCTACCTAATCCAAGTGGAAAGCAATCCTTGAAGAAATCATAATAATAAACAACAAGAAGATCCATAGGATGATGAATATGTCGCTGCTTCGGATTGGTCAGAAACCTCATACATACTCCCAACATGCCTCCCAAGATGAACCAAACAAGGATTTTCCTGTTTATAGTTTTGCAAGTGTGCTGATGTTGAATGGAACATTCGGCATTCTCCCTGACCGAGTGATCAGTCACATTGTTCACCGCGACGTTTTCGTGGTGGTTCAATAGATGGGCTGCAGGGCTGATGCCGCCAACGATCAAGGCATCCGGGCACCGGAAGTGTTTACCTGAGTTGAGCCTGGGTTTAATCGGCGATTTTTTAATTTATGAGGAGGTTTAATCATGAGAAAACTGATCCTATTTTTAACTAGTTTTGCGGTAGCCCTGGGTATGGTTCTCGTTGTTGAAGCACCATCTGTTCGTGCCGAAAACATGGAACTCAAATTGGCTCACTTTATGCCGACCATGCATGTCCAGCACCGCATGGCATTCGATCCGTTTGCTAAAAAGGTGGCTGAGTTGACCGAGGGCAAAGTCAAGGTAAGAATTTACCCGGGCGGTACACTCGGAAACCCCAAGACCATGGTAGATTCCATTAAAAACGGCATTACCGACATCGGTTTTGTGATTCCAAGCTATGTGAGGGGTCGGTTTCAACGCAGCAGCGTGTTTGATCTGCCGTTTCTGTTTGATGGTGCCGTTCAGCAGACCGAAGTCATGTACAAATTGTATGAAAAACACTTTGCCGAAGATTACAAGCAGTTCAAGGTGCTCTGGTTTACTGCCGCACCCATGAGCCAGGTGTTTACAGTAAAACATCCCATTGCATCCATGGCTGATTTCAAAGGTCTGAAAATTCGCACCGGCAATGCCGTTGAAACCGAAGGGGTCAAAAATCTTGGCGGAAACCCTGTGGGCAAGACCGTGGATGAGTTGAACATTATGCTTCAGAAGGGCGTTGTAGATGGCGCGTTCACGGCATATTCAGCTCTGAATCGTTACAAACTCATCGGCATTGTGAACCACATGACCGAGCTCAATTATTCCGGGGCTCTGATGGTGGTACTCATGAATAAGAAAAAATGGGAGTCCCTGCCGGACTACGCCAAAAAGGCAATTGACCAAGCCACTCCGCCGGCCTTTGGTGTGAGCGCTGCCCGTGCCTTTGACTATGAAGACTTGGAGAACTTCAAGATGGCCATCTCCAAGGGCATCCAATACCACACCTTCAGTTCCGAAGAGAAATCCAAGCTCATAAAAGGTACCATGAGTATGCGTAATGATTGGGTAAAGAAAATGGAGAAAAAAATGCCGGCCCAGCAAATATTGGATGATATCGTTGCTGCAGCGGGAAATCAATAATCGTCAAGATTGAAATTACAGCAATTCAGGAATGCCGGTATTGTCGCTCCGATCGTACCGGCATTTCTTGAACCTGAATTGAGCAAATGTTGGTCGATCAAAACCTATCTCATGCGCATACGGATTATCCATAACCTTCGACATATCCATCGGAATAATTTCAGTTCCTGCATACCTTGCTGTATCAGGCTATCAGCAAAAATATTTCTCATTATTCGCTCGTCTTGAGTTGGAAAATGAAAAGATGATCCTAATGAAGCTTATGAAAATTACGCAGGTATTGGGAAATGGGCTTTTACCTTTGGCCCGCCTTCTCGACCGTGTGACATGGATAGTCCTCTTTGCAATGATGACCATGACAATGGTCGATGTTTTGCTGCGCAAATTGACAAACACAACCATTATCGGCGCTGGTGAAATGACGGAGATGATGATGGCGGTTGTGGTGTTCTGCTCTCTGGCTCAATGCCAGGTCGAAGAAGGTCACATCAAGATTGATCTGATCATGAGAAAGGGCAGTCCCAAAATTCAGGCCATGGTTGATACGGTGACACAATTTCTTTGTTTCGGGCTTTTTTGTCTGATGACCTGGGGCACATTAAAGCATGCCATTGAAATCATGGAATGGGAAGAAGTATCCATTGACCTGGCAATACCTATCTATCCATTCGTATATATAGCCGTTTTGGGCAATGCAATGCTGGCCTTGGTTCTGCTATATAAGACTCTGCTGGCCTTGGATAAGGTGCTGAAGAAATGAATCCCATCGTTGTCGGAATTATTGGGATATTACTCCTGTTTATTTTGCTGGGTCTGCGGATGCAGATTGGTTTTGCAATGGCACTGGTGGGGTTTCTGGGATTTTTCATTCTAAATTCGTTCGAGGCGGGGGTTGCCGTTCTCGGTATTCAGTCTTATAAAACAGCCGCTCATTATACATTGAGTGTAATCCCGCTGTTCCTGCTTATGGGGCAATTTGCCAACCATTCCAAAATGGGCAGCGAAGTGTATGACATGCTCTATCGCTGGATCGGTTCTCTTCCCGGTGGCCTGGCCATGGCTACGGTGGGTGCCTGTGCTTGTTTTGCAGCGATTTCCGGCTCATCCCTGGCCACAGCGGCCATGTTTGGCACCATCGCTTTGCCGGAAATGCAAAAAATGAGATATTCCGATTCACTGGCCTCCGGCTGCATTGCTGCCGGTGCCACACTGGGAATACTCATTCCTCCTAGTTCGGTTCTGATTCTATATGGTATTCTGACAGAGCAAAGCATCAGCAAACTGTTCATTGCCGGAATGATCCCTGGAATCGCTTTGGCCTTGCTGTTTATCGCAACTATTTTCGTGATGACGAAAATTCGGCCGGAAATGGGTGCACCGGGACCCAAGTTTCCCATGAAAGAGAAAATTGTCACTCTGAAATCAACTTTAGGACTGATAGCCCTTTTTATTCTGGTGATCGGAGGATTATATACAGGCTGGCTGACACCCACCGAAGCAGCAGGCGCCGGAGCCTTCGGTGCGCTTGTGGTAATGATTTTAAAAAAGCGCTTCACCTGGACAAATTTAGTCAGTTCTCTCAAGGACAGCGCCGGTGCAACCGCAATGATATTCGGTATCCTCATTGGGGCCATGATTTTCCAGTACTTCATCACCCTAAGTCAAATTCCGGATCAATTGGCACAGAAAGTCGTCGGCCTGACTGTAAGTCGCTATGTAATACTCGCGTTGATTATAGGGTGCTTTATCGTACTGGGTTGTTTCATGGAAGGCCTCTCCATCATGGTGCTGGCCGTTCCCATCGTGTTTCCCATCATCGTTCATCTTGGATTCGATCCCATCTGGTTTGGCATTATCATAACCCTTACCATGGAGATGAGCCTGATCACACCGCCGGTTGGGGTCAATGTTTTTGTATTGAGTGGCGTGGCCCGAGGCATTCCCATGAACATGATGTTTCGCGGGATTTTGCCGTTCTGGTTTGCCATGTTGGTGTGTATCATCTTGCTGGTGATTTATCCGGAAATTGTCATGTTTCTGCCAAATACTATGCATTAGATTGATATTTGATCGGACAGCAATTAAGAAGTGCGATGACAAGGATAAACAACTCCATGAGCTTTTTAGCCTATTCAACTTCAGGTATCATCGCCTGAATTCAGGATATCGCGTGGTAAATTGCTGCTCGAACTCATCGAATCTACGTACATGACGTTTCGAGATCGTCAGCGGACCGTGCAACACAATGTCACGTATCCGTGTCAAGCCTGCCTATCCATCTCAACGCTCGATTTAAAATTTATAACTCATCAGGACGCTAATACCGCAAAGCATCCGATTTCTTGATATATGTCAAATGTTTATTCGACACTTTAGCATAAGGAGCAGGCAAAGCTTCTATAATGTAAATCGCACCCCTTTGATAGAAAACTGTTTTGGATAAGAAAAATACAGCCGCCGTACATAAGATAAAAGGCTCAAACATGGATGCCCATCTGCTTAAGATCGTCAACCATGTGTCTCGCCAAAAGATCGGCCGATGCTGGCATTGTTCCGCCTGTTCAGGCGGATGCCCTTTCGTGGATCATATGGATCTACTGCCGAATCACGTCATTCGCATGGTTCAGCTGGGACATCGGAAGGAAGTTCTGCGCTGCCGCACCATCTGGGTGTGTGTGGGATGCCATACATGCTCCAGCGAGTGCCCCAACTTGATCGACATTGCCGGTATCATGGATGTGCTGCGGCAGCTTGCCATCCATGATGGAATCCCAATTCCTGAAAAAGATATTTATCGATTTCACAAACACATTTATCGTTCTATACAGATGCATGGAAGGCTTCACAAGCTTGAGGCACTCACCCATTTCAAACTGAGTTCGGGGCACCTATTTTCCGATCTACCGGCTGGAATGAAAATGCTTTTAAAGGGAAAATTGGAATTGATACCAACAAAAGTAGATAACAAGGAGGAACTCGAACGCATTTTCTCCCATTATGACAACCGACGCAGGAGTTTCGAATCTTATGAATGATATGAACCTTGCCTATTACCCGGGGTGCACACTGGACACCTCTGCAAAGGAAATAAACGAAAGCCTGCACCAGGTTTGTGACAGATTTTCAATTCACCTTAGGGAGCTTCCTGACTGGAATTGTTGCGGATCCTCATCAGTACACGCGGTTCGTACACAACTCGCGGTCTCTTTGGCTGCCCGGAATCTTTTTCAGGCCCAAGCACTTGATAGTGATCTGATGGTCATGTGCGCTGGATGCATGAATCGTTTGCGAGTGGCGGAGTATCATCTCCGCCACAGCGCCACAACCATCCGGGTCAATGAAGAAATACTAGGAAACCGGCTTAAAAAGCCTATGCGAATAAGGCATTTTCTGGACATCATTCCGGGGCGCTTGCAGGAAGCCCCCTGGTCACAGTCGCTTCAAAAACCTCTTTCCGGGCTGCGATACGTACCCTACTATGGATGTCTGCTGGCGAAACCACCGGAACTGCGCCATTATCCGAAATTAAACGGGAGTATGGAGTCGGTAATGAAATGGCTGGGGGCAGAAGAACTGGTCTGGAACTATCATGCCAAATGCTGTGGGGCCTTTCTTTCCGTGGCTAGACCGGTTATCGTCAACCCCATGGTCTCTGATATTATGGAAAGAGCTATTTCTTCCGGAGCGGAATGTATTGTAACCGCATGTGCCATGTGCCAACTGAATCTGGAGCTTCGTGCAGACCTGATAAAACGGTTGCCGGTTTTTTCCACAGTGGAACTGCTGGCTTACGGACTAGGCTCCGAGGACTGGCCAAAATGGTTCAATCGGCACATGATTGATCCAATGCCACTTTTCGAAAGCAAGGGATTTTGCCACTGACCGCCCATCACAAAAAGTTGGAGAATTTATAAAGCAAAAGGAAAAGAAGAGAGTCGCATTTTAAAAATTAAATATTCGAGGGGTCGGGGAGTTTATCCCAACACCTGTTCTTTAATATTCCAAGTTGATTTTCCTTTTTTGAAAGCCTCGAGTTGATGCATTTGGATAGTTAAACCCATTGCTGCAAACAGCCATCGGTT
>Ga0126326_1000194_pt1 | contig 26965 bp, 23 predicted proteins | sample InaspJWI67metaG_FD_94485 | JGI IMG/M metagenome (GOLD analysis project Ga0126326, IMG submission 94485) | Marine gutless worms symbiont microbial communities from Oahu, Hawaii - Inanidrilus sp. 1 OAHU.JWI-67 metaG | ecosystem: Host-associated > Annelida > Digestive system > Unclassified | place... | reverse complement strand
TTGACAGCGTCATGCTTAAACTCTTGGGTGTAATGTTGTCGGTTTCGTTTTTGGTTCATCAGACACCTCGCTTTCTCGTTGATTACTCTTAGCACGGTGTCCGTTTTAATTAAACCACATCAGGGCGTTCTTTTTTCGATTAAAGGCCAGTATGACCAAGCCATCGCTGATTGCAACAAGGCCATCGAGATAAACCCGAGGTTTGCTCTCGCCTACTCTAATAGGGGGAATGCCCATGCTTTAAAAGGCCAATCTGACGAGGCAATTTCTGATTACAATAAGGCCATCGAGATAAACCCGAGGTATGCTGAGGCCTATTACAATCGGGGAGTTGCCTATGGTAAAGGGAAAGGCCAGTATGACCAAGCCATCGCTGATTACAATAAGGCCATCGAGATAAACCCGAGGTATACTGAGGCCTATTACAATCGGGGAGTTGCCTATGGTAAAGGGAAAGGCCAGTATGACCAAGCCATCGCTGATTTCAACAAGGCCATCGAGATAAACCCGAGGTATGCTGAGGCCTATTACAATCGGGGGATTGCCTATTATTACAAAAGAGATTACGAGAAAGCATGGGATGATGTCCATAAAATAGAAAGTATGGGGTGGCAAGTTCACCCGGGATTTCTCAAAGCTCTTCGTGAAGCTTCAGGAAGAGAAAATTAAGCCTATCTATCCTATCGAATTTACAATAGGGGTACAGTTAACTGCTATAAAAACCAAATTTAGAGCACCACTCATTTATTGGGATATTCATAACATATATGAATTATAGCGAATATTGACATACTGGCAAGTTAGATCCCTAACAATTGAAATACCCCGCCAATATCCCGCTTCAACCCTGCCCCAATTAAAAAAATATCCCGCTTGCCCTGCAAGCTAAAACGATACCCCGCCGCGTCGAGCAAATAAAATCATGCGCTTTATTTACAGCAGCTAATATGTTAAATCCACCGTTCATTTAACTTCTGCAAGCTGTGGCATGATGTCATCAAAAACCAAGGAGGCGACATCCTAGAGCAGATATCCAGAGCCGAGCATCTCGAACAAAAAAGCACCTACTGCAAACAGCTCATCGAAAGCAGGCATTAGACCGGATTGACCCAGGCAGAATATTGCCGGCGGCATAATCTGAAGCATTACCAGCTAATCTATTGGAAAAGGCGATTTTTAAAGACTGAAACGGACGTATACATCAATCTTATTATGAATCTTATTTCCTAAAAAGTATTACCTTTTTTTCACAATCGTGCATGAAAATAATCGGTACTAATCATAACAACTTGAATATAAAAAACATCATTTTTTTACTTTTTCTTGCATGATTTTTGCTACCACTATATGTATCCAGTGATGACAAGTAATTCACAAAATACTTTGTTCTATTTTGTATTACTTTTTTAAGATGAATTTTATAATTTATGGAAGTAAAAATGAACACAACATTTGCTAAAAATGCTGGTTCGAATGTCTTGGCCCTGTGGTTTATCGGGGCTACCTTGATCCTTGTTGCCTTCATAAGCCCAATTGACGAAGCGGCAACACGCACCACTCAGGTAGGAGCGTCCGCAGAGTTGCAGGGTTCGATGATACCGTCTTTGTATCCGGAACGACTCCTCACCCTGGATCTGGTGGAGCACCTATTCAAAATAAAGGTGCGTGAACTTCAAATTGAATAAGTCGCTAGACATATGGGCGATATTGATAATTACTTCGCATAGGAAGTATATATTCGCTGGGAAGAAAATATGGCGAATCAACAAATCGAAATGCAAGTGAATGAACTTCAAATTGAAAGCGCCAGCTTGCATATGGGAGATATTGAATATTTCGTTACCCAGGAAGTAAATATTCCAAAAGGCGATTTTCTACCCAAACCAACCACCGAAGAGGATTTCTATCTGAATATCACCGCAGCGGTAAAACAGCGCGAAGTAAACCCTTCCATTGTAAAGGCCATTATTCTAGCCGAGTCCAACTACAACCCATATGCAGTATCAAATAGAGGTGCGAAAAGCTTGATGCAGCTGATGCCGGTAACAGACCGTGAATTAGGGGTAAAAAACAGCTTTGACTCCGAGCAAAACATCGATGGCGGCGTCAAATATATCAAAATGCTCCTGAGCCACTATAAAGGAAATGCGAAATTGGCCCTGGCCGCCTACAAATATTGTAATGAGGGGGCATAGCCTCCAATGCCTGCTCTCCATATAGGAGCCAAACTAAAGGGCTTATAGGGTATGTAATACCCGCAGCTCCAAAAGGAGCTTATCTAAAAGGAGGTAATATATGATAAAAAAAGTTAGAGATATAGCTATTGTTACGCTGCTCCCTGTGATGGTTATCATGGGCGCATGCTCCAGTAAGCCGGATGTGAAAAACACAGAGGTTGTGCAGGATGAATCTGCCGTTGAGCTTCGAGTGAAAAAGAAAGAGATGGCTGAGAAAACTCAGACAGCAAAAGAGGATGCTTTGAAGGAACTCATTGAGGCATATCCCAATTATGAGCTTCATGTAGAAGCTGTGTCTGTTATTCAGCCTGATGGTTCATTGTTGGATGTCGTTAAGAAAACCTATGTGTTTAAAGTGTCAGAATCCCATCGTACGTATGTAGTCGTGATCAACGGCAGTGTATCTATGATCATCACACAACAGATCTAAGCAGAGGAGGGTCTTTTTAGGCCCTCTCCTCCAAAACGCCTTGAGAGAAAAGTACGCCTTTAAGGAAAACACAAGCGGCGGTGGTGGGTGATATATCGATACTATTAGCCGATGAGTCTCAAATTTGAAACTTATCACCCAGAATTGTCTCTATACAAGTTGAGATGTGTCACAAAATCATCTGTTTTCCTCCTTGATTTGTTACCATCTCACCCGGGTGGTTCACAATTCCGGTGGGCCACCCTCAAAGGTTGGGTATAGCTCTCCCCTTCCCTCTTGTAAGAAGAACCTTTTTTCCCATCGCGTTATTCTGTAGCCGGCGTCCATTGGGCGCGAAACACAGCCTGCTCAAAGACACCGCCGGTGCCATGGGAGAGACCCCTTGCGGTCAGGGACAGTCCGTGGTCGGTCGTAAGGATCAACCGCCGATGCTGTCGGATATACATTTCCTGAAGCCGAGCCAGCTCTTTTTCCAGGAAACTGCAGATGGCAGCCGGCATTTCAGCCAGGCGCAGCAGGGCGGCATGGGCGGCCTCATCCACGAGAGAAACTCTCACCACGGTAGATTTTTCGGATGAAAATTCCGGCAGAATATCTTTCAATCCGTAGGCTTCGTTGCCTTTGACCTGGTGATAATCGATTGCCCGGGCGTGGAATTCATCCAGGGCGTCGCCTGAAAAACCGAAAAGGGCGGCCACTGCCGGGGCAGTTTTCGGCGTTACATCCAGACGCTGCCAGGAAGTCTGCATATCTCCCAGATCAATGATTATCTGATCCAGCGTTTCCAGCCATACATCCGGTGAAACCGCATCGATGATGATCACCATCGGATTGTCGCTCAATGCGATCGGGGAAACAGCCGGCAGTGTGGCCAACCAGTCTTGACCTGTTTGCACGACTGCCTGGATCTTCCGGCGCGCAAGCGATTGGAGATCCGGGGTTGTCCAAGGATCGGCGAGTATAACCGAGAGCGCAATACGCAGACGCAGCCGGGCGGGGAAGTGGGCCTGGTTGAGTATGACGATCCGGTAAAGCAGGTTGAGCCGTTCTTTGATCTTTGCGGCCAGTTCATTATCGACGTGGCAAGAGTCTATTTTAACCGGCTCGGGCCACGGGGCGCCTGTAAGAATGCGCTCGGTCAGCAGCAGCCAAGCGGTGCGGATAGCATTCGTGTGAAATGGCTCACCGGCTATGAATTGGGCCAGGATACCGTCATCCATTCGGGTAAATTTGCTGTGCAGCATGGCGGCAGGGTGCTGCCGTTCCAGCGCCGCCTCGATTTCGCGGACGGCAGGGCGTGCATCTTCCCGGAAAAGTTCACGATGCAGCATGGACCACCAGCTTTGGGAAACGCCTATATTATCAGTCGGCTGAATGCCATCATCTTCGAGGGCGATGACCGTGTTATCAGCAGGTGCGGAAATCCATTCATTGACGGTTTCCAACACCTGGTTGGGGGCCAGACGCCTTCCGCCCAGTCGGGTTACGAGCTCTTTCAGCCCGCGCCTTTCGATCACCACGCGGCCTGATAAGGCTTTAGAAATTTCTGTGGCAGTGACATCATCCAAGACGTCAAGCAGGCTCGCCGAAGAGGTAGTCTGTTCTTCTAAAAGGTTGTTAAGGTCTCGAAGCCTTGCAGCCGTGTCCGGGGCGGCGTCGGCAAGTGCAAAAATACGAGCCGAAAGTGCCTCTCTGATTTCAGCCTGCCGCAGTATCTCCAGATATCCATCAAGGCACTTTTCAATGGAATTTTCAATATCGACCGTAGGCGGGGATTGTGCGGTTTCACCCGGGATAAATCCGCAATTACAAACCGGCGCCCGCAGCAATTCCTCGGCCAGATTGCGCTTGCAGACAACTCGGCGGGGGGCGGCCATTTCCCGCAACAAATTATTCATGCCGGTCGGACGATCGAGGATATCGATCGCGGTCAACCGTTGAAGCTGGGCTAAAGCTCTTTTGGCATGCCGGGACAAAGGCTTCTTTTTAAATTGTGCATAATGGTCGGTGTGGATCTGGCTGTAAATGCGCATATAATCGCTGCGAAAGCGTTCGAAAGCATCGGTCAGCAGGCTTGGGTCCTTATCTTTGATCAGAAGATGCGGATCGTCTAAAAACCGCAGCACTTCTTTTTGGTGTGCGTCAATCTCCTCATCGGCCGAGGCGACTCGATCAACGACCGAATGGCGTACATAGTGATTTACGAATACGAATTGCTCGGCCTGCCGGCTGAGAAAAGATCGCAACTTTTTTATCAGGTCGATATCCTCGGCTGAAAATCCGGAACGGCGCCAGCCATCAAGGAATTGCTCAAGGCCTTCACGGGCGGGATAGGAGACTTTGATTTCGGCTGCCAGAGCGTTTAAGGCCTCCAGCTGAGCCTGCAACGCAGCGAGATCAAAGGCTTCAAAGGCCGAAAATCCTTCAACCGTGGCCAGGAATTTTTTAATTTCGGCGACAGTTTTGTGCGCCCAGTCGCGAAACTTGACCGCTGCCTGCCAGGCTTCACGCTGCTGTCTCAAGCCAAATGATTCCCATCCGGCCGCCGGAGCAAGAAAATGACATTCATTGATCAGCGTTTCCCGTGCGTACTTGCCGATGACCTCACCGGGAGCCAGAGCGTCTGCACCTTCAACCGCAGCCAAACGGAGATGTTCCAGTCGCATGGCGCGACGGTTTTTAAGCAGCGATATCAGTCCCCCGTACGTAAGGGCCAGAAGTAAAAAAAAGCAAATATCCTTTGGAATGCCAAATCGGCCGGTCCGCAGAGATTGCAGGACATCCGGCAGGCTGGTGGGTCCGGCCGTATTGATCAGACCGAACAGGGTCGAGAGCAGTGGATGATTTTCTGGATCCGGAGCAAAGATGTAAGAGCCGGAACGCAGTTCAACCAGCCCGAGCGGCATGGCCAGACCTTCGATGGCGTCGTTCAATTCCCGCGAGCGGGCCTCTTTAAGGCTCAGGCTGCCCGGAGAAATGAATTCGTCGATGAGGCGTTGATATAATAGCTTGGAAGGTATGGCCTTTCTGGGGGCGATTTCCCTGAATCCGGGATAACGGTTTTCCAGCAACACATGGCCGGCTATTTCAATCAGTCCGTCAAAGCGCTTCATTTGGCGAATCACCGGTTCGATCGCCATGACCAGGTCGGTAAAATTTCCTGTATAAAAGACACGCAGCGCCGCCTGTTGTGCCGCCGGCGTGAGCCTGAGCACCGCTTCCTTGGCCGGTGATACAAGGGCGGCATCCGCAGGATTGGTGGATCGAAGGGCCGCACAAATTTGACTTGCTGCCAGAAATTCCTTCAAAACAGCGGCTTCCTTTTCTGCGGGAGGCAGCGCTATCTCCCACAGAGCGGTGTGTTCGCAGTTAAAATCAGTATGGCCGAGGCTGATGACCACGGCCAAATCACAGTCGACCGCAGACAAAGCCTCACGGATGCGATCCTTCAGGGCAGCTTCTTCTCCTCTCATCAAAAAAGAGACCAGAGCGCGGCGTGAGCTCTGACGCCAGGTTATCAGACGATAAACCCCGTGTCGCAGCAGCCTGGGTCCGGGCCAGGCTGTGGATTCGGGAAGGTCTGCGAACGGTTCGATGAGCAGTCGTGTGTCGTCTGACGGTATTTCCGCAGCTTTGCGGGTGATTCTGGTTTTGAGGATTTTGGACGGATCTTCCTGGGTGACGATGGCGTAAACGGATTCGAGCGGATCGCCTCTGTCGGAAGGCCGCTTGACCAAAAAACGGCTTTGTTCCACAAGATTGTCCAAAATGGCCTCGGCCACAAACTGAGTGTTCAGATTCGGATCTTGGTCGGACAGGGCACAGGCGACCAGTTCGGTCAGATGCTTGACCGTCGGCATATCCGCGGTGGGATGAATCGTGTAAAGCACGAGAATCCGAACGATTCGGCGGGCAAGGGCCCGGTCTTCTGGATCGTCAATCGTTTTTTCGATGACATCATCCAGGTGGGGGACGACATGTCTGGGATACATGTGAAATGCCGAGAATTCAAACATGCGCTGCCAAAAATGTTCATAGATACTGTCGGGGCCCAGCAATTCGTAGCTCGGTTGGTTCAAGATGCCGGTTATCTGCCGGTTTTGGTCTCCCGCGAGCCTGGAATGAACAAAATCGACAATCCCTCTGTGCTCGGAAAACAGATCACCTAACCCTTCCAGCAGGGCGATGGTCGTCGGATGAACCGGATAGGTGGCCTGAAAATCTTCAAAGCTCCAGGTAATTGCGGGGAACTGCCGACGCAGGTAGTTGAAAATATTGTACAGTTCTTTCTGGACGCCGGCTCTGGGTCGAACCAGGCGCCCGGAAATGAGGGCTTTGATGTGCACTGTCGAAAGCATGAATTTTACCGGGAATCGGTCCTTGATTTTTCGGAAAGTGCCCGGCGCAATATCTCCGGTACGTTCGATGCTCTCCTGCACGGCAGCGATGATCCAGATCGGTTCGGTGGCTGCCAGTTCTCCTATCAATTGGAGGGTTCGCGCATCTTCGTTTAAGTTGCGCGCGTCGGACTTTGATCGGAAAAATTCGGAAAGTTCGTCAATGATAAGCATCAGCCCGTCGTAACCTGCTTTGCGAACGGCTTTAATTGTCTTTGTAAAGGTCTCGTGGCGTTCTTCAACCAATCTTTCAGGCAATTCGACACCGATGCTCTTCATAAACCGTATGCCCTCGATATACGCCCGGCGCGGCTGTTCTGAAAAGTAGCTCTCGGTATCAGATTCAGATAGACCAATTTGCCGTCCAAAGGCGGCGGCCAGTTCTTTGTTTTGCAGCAAGGTCCTAAAATTGTCCAGAAATGCGGCCAGGGGGGTCAGCTGAATTTCGATTCCTTGAGATAACAAAGCCGCTTCGATGGCTTCAACCAGGATTTGTTCCAGAGAGGTCTTCGCCCGGTAGTTGATAAGGGAGACATCGACCGGCAGGATTTTGCGTCCGGCGGCGTTTACCCGGCGCAGTCCGCTGTGCTGCGGGGACAAAATCTCTGCGCCGGCGCTGCCGGAAAGCCAGGCGGTCAGGGATGCGAGAAAGTGCGATTTACCCGATCCGAAATCCCCCTGGAGAAAATAACCCCGGCCTTGGTTTTTAAGCAAAGCTTCGGCCAGGACAGAAAAGTGAGCGTCCACCTCTTCGGTAAATACGAAACTCTTCGATATCGTTTCAGGATGAGTTCGGCCTTCTTCCAGGCGAATAACGGTTTGAACCGGCGGGATTTGTACCAGGTCACCGATGTGCAAAGTTTTATCGATCATTTTTTTTCCACCAGATTCTTGATATTTCGAATCCTTCCGTACAAGGACTTTTCATCCGGATTTAACTGCAGCAGTTCTTCGTAGAACTGCAAGGCACGTTCAAGTTGCCGCACCCTGCGGCAAGCCGGGATGTAGGCCCTGTTAAGATAAATGTCTTTCGGATTTAGCTTAAGCAGCTCCTCTATGATCGGGATGGCTTCCAACTCACGGCCTGATTTGGCCAGTACAAATGCCTGTTTGCGGTGAATTTTTGGATCAGGAGCGGTTTGTGCCAGCTCGGCGTACTGTTCCAAGGCCAGTTCGGGTTTCCCGGCGCGCTTGCAAAGAGATGCATAAATTTCTTTGTAAACCGGTGGCCGCGAGGAAATTTTAGCCAGCTTTGCCATCCGCGAAAGCACCGATTCGAGTCCATCGCGCTGAATTTCAAGCTCGGTCATCATCCATAGGGCCTGGGGGTTGTCCGGATTTAATTTGAGCCATTGGTGGCAGGCGTCGATGGCATCGTTGAGTCGATTTTTACCTGCAAAAGCCCTGGCCTGCCACTGATATTTTGTCTCCGGCGGTATTTCCCATGTGGCCACAAATTGCAGTATGTGGTCCCAGTTCTTCATTGCCGCATGGCATTCCAAAATTTTTTTGTGTACATATGCGGATAGCTTCCGATCAGAGGTAATTTCTTCATAATAGACCAGGGCTTCATCAAATCGGCCAAGTCCGAATAACGCTTCGGCTGTGGATAGTAACCCATACGGATTTGAGGGTTGAAGGGCAAGGGCCTGTCTGGCGATATCCAATGCCCGGCGGGACTCGCCCGCCCGTGACAGGGCGGCCGATTGCCGTGTCAGCCAAAAAGGATTGTTTTTATTCCCGGCTGCATATTCCAACCCGGCCCGGTCTGCCGCTGCCCGATAATGACCTTTTTGGAACAGCCGCCTGAATTGTTCGTAGGTTTGGGACATATTATAAAAATTCTTCATCGGGTTTAGGCCAAAAAATCGGCCAATATACTGTTTACCGGCTATATTTATATGAGGCAAAGCAGGGAAAGGCAAGGATAAACGGTGATTTAATGATTATAGGCAGTTAAATTAAGCAGCCAGGTATAGGGCTCTATTCCCCGCTTGCTGCGCGGATTGAGTGATGGTATGGTGGCTGTACGATTAATTGACTGCAGAAGCGATAAAAAATATGAAAGTACTTCGATTGCACGCCAGCGGTCAACTGCGCCTGCATGAAGAGCACGAACCTGTGCCCCGGGAAGAGGATCATCTGCTGGCCATAACCGCCGTCGGAATTTGTGGATCGGATCTGCAGTGGTACAGCCAGGCCGGCATCGGGGATGCCCGCTTGCAAAATCCGCTGGTTATCGGTCACGAGTTTGCCGGCATCATCGACAAAGGGGATCAAAGCGGCTGTCGGGTGGCCGTCGAGCCGGCTGTGTACTGCCGGCAATGCCGCTACTGTAAGGAGGGCAATCCGAACTTCTGTGAAAACCTGCGCTTTGCCGGTCACGGAACCGAGGATGGTGCCCTGCGTGAAAAACTCAGTTGGCCGAAGCATTGTGTGTATCCTTTGCCGGATGAAATAACCGATGTCGAGGGAGCGATGCTCGAGCCGTTGGGGGTTGCTCTGCATGCCCTTGACTTAGGATGCGTGCAACCGGGAATGACCGTGGGAATATTCGGCTGCGGGCCGATCGGTTTGCTGCTGGTTCAACTTGCCCGCGCGGCCGGTGCGACTCGAATCATCGCCACCGATCCGCTTCCGCACCGGCTGGATGCGGCCGGAGCGTTGGGCGCATCGACGACTATTTTGGCCACCGGTGGTCGTGAAGACCAGCAGGTGTGGGCCGCCACCGATCGCAGCGGAGTGGATCTTGCCTTTGAAGCTGCCGGAGAGAACGCAGCCGTGGAAACAGCCATCAATGTCACCCGACCGGGAAGACCGGTTATCCTCATCGGGATTCCGGAAGATGACCGCACGGCATTTCAGGCATCCACCGCCCGCCGCAAGGGGTTGACGCTTAAACTCGTACGCCGCATGAAGCACACCTATCCACGAGCCATTGACCTGGTCAAACGTGGGATCGTGGATACCCGGTCATTGATAACCCATCGGTTTCCCTTATCCGGATTCAAAGCGGCATTTACGGCCGCGATGAAACGCGAAGGAATAAAAGTTATCATTGAACCAATGATTTAGGAGATTTCAAGGAGTGCTGGAAACCATTAATGGTCATGGCGGTGGTGCAAATCGGGTAGATGTAAATGCCGGTGAACCAATCGTTCGTGGGTGTGGAAATGGATGTGCGCTTTTTGCGGGATCGCACTTTCGGCGGCGTGGTGGCCGTCATGATGCAAATCGTCGTGTCGGTGGCGATGGGTGTGACCCATCGGTGAATGCTCGTGGACATGGGTGTGCTTTTCCGTAAACAATACGAGAAGCATTGCTATTAACAATAGCATGCTCAGTAACTGGTAGAATTGAAATTGTTCACCCAAGTAAAATTGGGATGCAGCCACCCCGAAAAACGGTGCGGAGGCAAACACCATCTGTGAGCGGGAGGCACCCAGTCTACGCGCAGCATTAATATACAGCACGATGCTCAGGCCGTAGCAAAATGCACCGATGAGCAAAGCCCAGCCGATTGCATCGAAAGAAGGCCATCCTTTCACAAATCGGGTGGCGATCAAAAAATTCACGGATCCGAAAGTGATGCCCTTTAGAAATGTGCACCGCACGGCATCGATACTGTGAATGGAAGCGGTGTGGTTGTTGTCAAGACCCCAGGCGATACAAGCCAGCGCAATCAATATGCCGCCCATTCCGGGATATATCGTTCCCTGGAAGGTCAAAATCGCACCGGCCGCTACGATTCCGATATTCGCCACGGTCGTAATACGGCCGATATTTTCTTTAAATATCCATACGGCCAGAAGGGTCGTGGCCGGTGTTTCCAGATTTAAAAGCAACGATGCATTCGTGGCTGCGGTAAGTTTTAAGCCATACAGCAGTAATACCGGCCCGACCATGCCACCAAAAAAGAGGCTGCCTGCCAGATTCAAAATATCTGATTTTGAAATTTGTCTCATCGGAGACTTGAACTGGTAATAAATGCCTGGCGGAAGAAGGACCAAAGCGGCCCCTAGATAAAATAGAGATGCCAGCAGAAATGGATGAAACTCCATTAGCAACTGTTTGCTGAGCGGAGTTGAAATTCCGAAAAGCATGGCGGCAAAGAGGGCCTGAATCCAGCTCATGGTACTTGTCCTAAATAAAGCAATGTTAAGTCGAAAGACCACCTAGTCTACGGTAAATTTGTCTCGGAATAACTTTATATTATCCTTTGACATCTAAACCGCATTTTATTATAAATTCAACCATGTGAATATAATTGTCAATTATTTGTCGTTTTCTGCCGGACGACAAATGATGATGCCAGACATCAGTTGATTCTTATATTTCTAACAACACCGAGGTCGGATGGTCACATCCTGAATTGGTGATAATCCTAACCGTCATATACGGGTTAATACATATGCCCCCAACAGTATTAATCGTAGATGATGAATTGCCGGTTGTCTCGGCGCTGCAGTTTCTTATGGAGCAGGAAGGTTACCAGGTCATGGTAGCCTATGATGGTGAAGAGGCTTTGGATATTATGTTCAAAACAAAACCTGATCTGATCCTGCTCGATATTATGCTTCCCGTCATCGACGGATATGAAGTTTGCGAGGTCTGTCGTCTGAATTCCGAATTGAAAGATGTAAAAATAATATTTTTGTCTGCCAAGGGAACCGATGTCGATGTTGCCAAGGGCCTGTTTCTGGGGGCGGACGCCTATATCACCAAGCCTTTTTCCAACGTCGAAATAATCGATAAGGTCAAGGAACTGGTGGGATCTATCAATTAAAATACACCTCGGCCTTATCTTTGGGAACCTGCCCGGGGGCGGCGATCAAACCGAATACGGAAGTTTTACAATACCCGATACCAGTTTCCAGGCACGACCGCCTCGGACGGTCTTTGCCTGGTTGAGCTTTTACTTTTAATTCAAATATTCCGGTTCAATCTGCCAGTCCTTTTCTTATTAACTAAGGGCTCACTCAAAAATAACTTCACATTTTATGCGTCGATGCATCCCGTCTGGCTGCGTTGCTAAAACTCGGAATATCTCTATATTCCTGCGTTTTCGCGCCTTGCCCGACGGGCGCCTCAACACCTAAAATTGTGAATTTATTTCTTCGTGAACCCTAAGCCGCTATCCGCCGAATAATTCTCGAAATTGAATCAGCAGGTTGAAATCGCCATCAATCGTATATTCTTGCGCCATAAACATTTTCTGACCATCGGCCTGACCGGTGGTGATATCCATCCACAATTCAAATGGGGTGTGGATGGTTAAATCGGCATTCGCCGGTGTATCGATTGCTGTGGTGATCTCACCGTTATTAATTTGAATATGGCAGTTCGCGTTCTTATCTCCGGTAAACTCAAAAGCGATGATGGCCTGCAGGTTGCCTGCAGCTTTTGGATTAAACCCATACTTCAGAAAAGTCAGGTAGGTTTCCAACGAATCGGGTCTGGGCATGATCCCTTTGGCATTTATTTCCCTTGGGGTCATACCCTTTGCGAGACAAGTCTTCCAGTGAGCATTTGAGATCTGGGCCAGGTGGTGTGAATCGCAAAGCGGCTGTTGAATCGTCTCCAGCGTCAACGAGGAGACCTGGCCGGATGTCACTAATTCTCGTCCGGCCTGATGGGTTGCGGCCAGAATCTCTTCCATTTTATCTTTAAATATCGGCGATGCCATAGCTTCCACCGCTGGGCGATAAATTTCAGCCAGCAGTTTGCGTCCGAATTTTGAAAAATTATACCGGGCATAGGCCGATAGAATTTCAAATTCTTCAATCTCGGGAAAACCGGCAACGGAAAGCATCACCACATCCGGGTAGGTTGCGCGTATGGGATGAAACGATCGACCCTGATCTTGTTCAAAGTACGGTTCGAAGGCAGGCAGTGTCCTTTCCACAAAGTCTTTCATACTGGAGGTCATCAGACGGTTGTAGAGTGGGGTGGCATAGACAACCACTTCGGCGGCCAGTAACCTGGGTAGCAGTTCCTGAGTCATATCATCTTTGTGGATGCAGCGTCCGGGTGTTTTTGTCCAGCAGGTATAACAGCCGATGCAGTTTCTGATTTTCTTTTCTCTTAAATTGACGACGTCTACCTGAGCGCCGGCCTCTGTCATGCCTGCGGTTAAATAACGCAGCATCATCTCGGTTTTGCTCTGGCCTGCTTTGCGCGGGCTGGCATTAAGTGCGAAAACCTTCATTCATTCCTCCTATCAATGTGCTGTGAAAAGCTACGTCCGGCAAATTCACGCCCATACACCAGACTAAAAAGTTGTTATACATGAGACAAAAATGGCGATCAGAACTTTTATTAACCTTGGGTAATTTTACTGTACTGTTTTAATGTCACCTTAATCTGAAAAATTCAAGTGCTTCTCTTCAATCAGACCCTGGAGATTAGCGCACCCTTTATCCCATCCCTGTCATCTGCCTTTTCAAATTCTTGTTTTTTCGTGTTTGAAGATTATATTCTGGAAAACGATCTTTGAGGAGGGGCAATGGAAAAACACCACAAATTTTCGATCTGGTACATATTGCTCGGTATTTGGGGAATTCTGATCCTTCATAATTTTATATTTTCAGCGTTTGCAACACGCGTGATACCGTACAGTAAGTTTTTGGAGTACATCGATAATGACAAAGTCGCCGAAGTTGCGATTACATCCAATCAAATTCAGGGCAAACTGAAAGCTGAAGTCGATGGTATGTCCGAAGGCACTGTATTTCGAACCGTACGGGTTGATCCGGAGATTTCCCAACAATTGGCCGAACACGATATTACATTTAAAGGCGAGATCGAATCTACTTTTTTCAGAGATATTATGTCCTGGGTGATTCCGATATTTATTTTTGTCGGTATCTGGTATTTTTTCATGCGCCGGATGACCGGCCAGCAGCAAGGATTCATGAGCCTGGGGAAAAACAAGGCCAAAATCTACATGGAGGACGATATCGACGTCCGCTTTGACGACGTTGCCGGTGTGGATGAGTCCAAACAGGAACTGGTGGAGGTCATCGAGTTTCTCAGACAGCCGGAAAGATTTACCAAACTCGGCGGTCAAATGCCCCGGGGTATTTTACTCGTGGGACCGCCGGGAACCGGCAAAACCATGCTGGCCAAGGCCGTGGCCGGTGAGAGCGGGGTGCCGTTTTTTAGCCTGAGCGGTTCGGAATTCGTGGAAATGTTCGTGGGCCTCGGGGCGGCGCGTGTCCGCGACCTGTTTGTCCAGGCCAAAGGAAAAGCGCCCTGTATCATATTTATCGATGAACTCGACGCCCTCGGAAAAGCCCGTGGATATGGCAACGTCGGCGGACACGACGAGCGTGAACAGACGCTCAACCAGTTGCTGGTGGAAATGGACGGCTTTGATCCCCAGATCGGCGTTATTCTCATGGCGGCCACCAACCGGCCGGAAATCCTCGATCCGGCCCTGATGCGACCGGGTCGCTTTGATCGCCAGATTCTCGTCGATCGCCCGGATAAAATTGGCCGTGAAGCCATCCTTAAAGTTCATATGAAAAAAATTAAGGCAGCACCCGATGTGGATGTTGAAAAGCTGGCAGGCATGACTCCGGGTATGGTCGGTGCCGATCTGGCCAACCTGATCAATGAAGCTGCACTGCTGGCCGTGCGTCGCAAAAAAGATCAGGTCGGCATGGCCGAATTTGAAGAGGCGGTGGAACGGCTGGTGGCCGGTCTGGAGAAGAAAAACCGGCTGATCAACCAGAAAGAACGTGAAATTGTTGCCTGTCACGAAATAGGCCACGCGATCGTCGCCCAGGCCTTGCCCGGCACAGACCCGGTACAAAAGATTACCATCATTCCCCGGGGAATTGCCGCCCTGGGGTATACAATGCAGGTGCCTACCGAAGATCGGTTCTTAATGAAAAAAACAGAGCTGTTAAATCGCATTTCCACCCTGCTGGGCGGCCGGGCAGCCGAAGAAATTGTTTTCGAAGATATATCCACCGGCGCCCATAACGACCTGTCCAAAGCCACCGACATCGCTCGCAGTATGGTAAAGGAATACGGCATGAGTGAAAATGTCGGCCAGGTTTACTTCGCCCGGGAGAAACAATCGCGATTTCTGGATGTGCCCGGGTTGCAAGGCGCCATAGAATACAGCGAAGCGACCGCGGAGCTTATCGACAAGGAAGTTAAAACCATCATCAAGGGCCAGTACGATGTCGCGCTGGAAATTCTGAGTGACAAATTAACATTGTTGAAAAAAGGCGCATCCGTCCTGCTGGAAAAAGAAACCATCAGCGGCGATGAGTTGCAAGCTATGGAAAACACTCTGACAGAGGCTGCAGGCTAAAAAATTGTTGTTGGTAATTAAAGGGGAGTTCGCATGGGAGATCGGATCAAATTGGGCGTCAGCACCTGTCTGCTGGGTGAAAATGTGCGCTGGAATGGAAGCCATTCCAGGAGTCGTTTTATTACTGATATTCTGTCTCAATTCGTAGATTTCGTGCCGGTTTGTCCGGAGGTGGAATCCGGATTTCCGGTTCCACGAGAAACTTTTCGCCTGGTGGGTGACCCTGACAAACCGCGTTTAATGACATCAAAGACCAAAGTGGATCATACCCATCGGATGATCACATGGGCCAGACAACGCGTGAAGGCGCTTGAAAAAGAAGAGCTGTGCGGTTTCATATTTAAGAAGAATTCTCCCAGCAGCGGACTGCATGCCGTTAAAGTATTTACCGAAAAAGGTATGCCGAGTAGAAGAGGCATGGGCATATTTGCGCGCGCATTTACCGATCATTTCCCCCTGATTCCGGTGGAAGAGGATGGCCGTCTGAATGATCATAAATTGCGGGAAAATTTTATTGAACAGATCTTTACCATGAAACGCTGGCGCGAAACACTCACCCGCAAAAAAAGCATGGGCAGCCTGGTCGATTTTCATACCCGTCACAAGCTTTTGCTACTCTCCCACAGTCCGAAACACTATCGCATGATGGGCAAGCTCGTTGCCGCTGGAAAATCGATGCGGCCCAATGCGTTGTTCAATCTATACGAAACCTCGCTTATGGAGGCCCTGCGATTCAAAACAACGGTTAAGAAAAACCTCAATGTGCTTTTTCACTTGATGGGATATTTCAAAAAACAGCTGTCACCGGATGAAAAACAAGAGTTGCTTGAAATCTTGGATCAATACCGTCGGGAACACGTTCCGCTGATTGTCCCCATAACGCTGATCAACCACTATGTACGCAAATACCGCCAGCCGTATCTGAGTCAGCAGATGTATCTGAATCCGCACCCCATTGAACTGCGCCTGCGCAACCACGCTTGACACGCATCCAAATTTACAAAGCCCGTTCTAGTAGTTTTCACCTACCGATTTACCTACATTAAACCCTGGTTGTTTTACACAATCACATGATTATCTTGGATTGCATTAAACAAAGAGCATTTAAAGAAAAGTGCAACGAGAGGTGAAATATGGATAGAATTCAGATTCGATGGATAGGAATTTTCATTGCGTTTCTAACTGCGTTTACAACGATCGGGACGGATACAATGGCGATTGAAAAAGAGAATTACAGTATTTTAGAAGTTGAAAAGGATTTTGAACTCCGGCAATATGAGCGGCAGATTGTTGCGGAAACCTTTGTGGTGGGAGATTTTGAAGCGGCGGGTAATGTAGGGTTTCGGCGACTTTTCAAATATATTTCCGGCTACAACAAGAAATCAGAATCCATTGAGATGACAGCACCCGTTACGCAGGGGATGGATTCTGTAAAGATTGCCATGACGGCCCCGGTCGGTCAGGAAAAAAAGAACGGCAGATGGCGCATCACTTTTCTAATGCCGAGTGAATATACCCTGGAGACACTTCCGCAGCCGCTCGATGAGCGCGTAATGTTGACACAGGACACCGGTCGCCTGATGGCTGCGATAAAGTATTCAGGTCGCTGGAGTAAGAAATTGTATGATGAGAATAAGGCCCGTTTGGACGATTATATCCAAAAGCGAGGGCTCACTGTTACAGCAGATCCGATCTGGGCGCGTTATGACCCGCCGTTTATGCCCTGGTTCTTGCGCCGTAACGAAATACTCATCCCGGTCGAATAACTGAACAATATGACTGACAAAACCGATCAACGATTCGTTCAACCCACAAGAATTCAGATCCTCAACCGCAAAAATACCCTCAGCGGCGAGTATGTGCTTTACTGGATGCAGCAATCCCAACGCGCTGAAGAAAATCATGCGCTCGAGTACGCCGTCGAGTTGGCCAACCATTTGAAACAGAGCCTGCTGGTTGTCTTTGGATTGATGGATGATTACCCGGAAGCCAATCTTCGTCATTATACGTTCATGCTAGAAGGTTTGCAGGAAACACAACAAGCGCTGGCCAAACGTGGCATTCAAATGACTATCCGGTTGGGAAATCCGGCACAGGTCGCTTTGCAAGCCGGCAAAACAGCATCGGTCATCGTCTGTGATCGCGGCTACCTGCATCACCAGAATCAGTGGCGGCGTGAAGTTGCCGCTAAAGCCAACTGCCGGGTCGTCCAGGTGGAAAGCGATGTTGTTATCCCGATTGAAGTGGTCAGTGACAAAGCTGAGTACGCGGCGCGGACCATTCGTCCGAAAATACTGCGCCAGCTGCCGAATTATCTCAAACCGATTCGAAACCTCCCGCTGAATAAGCCATCCTCAAACCTTGCCGAAAAAGGATTAGACCTGAACAACATTCTGGCAGTTCTGAAAAAAATGCCCATCGACCGCGGCGTCGAGCCGATCTCGGTTTTCTTTAAAGGCGGCACGTCACGGGCCAAAAAAGCCTTTGATCGCTTCATTCACCACAAATTGCAGTTTTACGATGATCATTCCAATCAACCCCAGACAAACGACATATCCCATATGAGCATGTATCTGCACTTCGGACAAATATCACCGCTTTACCTGGCATTGAAAATCCGCGACATGAAGCAGGCGGGAGCCCTGAATCAAGACGCATTTCTAGAGCAACTGATCGTACGCCGTGAATTGGCCATGAATTTCGTGCATTACACCCCGAGTTATGATAGGTATGACTGCATTTCGGCCTGGGCTCGACAAACGCTGGCTGAACATGAATCGGACAGCCGCCCCCACCTCTATTCGCCCGGACAGCTTGAAAAGGCACAAACCCATGATCCATACTGGAACGCGGCCATGAATGAAATGCGCTACACCGGTTTTATGCACAACTACATGCGCATGTATTGGGGCAAGAAGATACTGGAATGGCGTAAAACACCCCAATTGGCATTTAAAACGATTCTGGCACTCAACAACAAGTATTTCGTCGACGGCCGGGATCCTAACTCCTATACCGGTGTGGCATGGATCTTCGGGGTTCATGACCGGCCGTGGAAGGAACGGCCCATATTTGGAAAAATTCGCTACATGGCCGCTTCGGGGCTTGAAAGAAAATGTGATATTCAGGCGTACGTGGCAAAGGTTCAAAAGCTCGTTGAAAGAAGTTTAAAATGACATCCAAATTCATACAATCTTACCAATTATCGTCTGCAGTCAAGTCAGTCATACGCTGGTTCGATTCAGATTATGATATAGAAAACATGGCAACAGGTCAAACCGAAGAAAAATCGGTGGACTGGCTGCGTGTTCTGCCATTTGTCTTTCTGCATTTGATGTGTCTAACCGTGATATGGGTGGGCTGGAGCTGGACGGCTGTAGCAGTTGCCTTTGTACTGTACGTAGTCCGCATGTTTGCCATAACCGGATTTTATCATCGCTATTTCTCCCACAAAACATTTGCCACCAATCGTTTCTGGCAGTTTCTTTTTGCGGTAATGGGCAACTTATCCGTGCAGCGTGGACCACTCTGGTGGGCGTCCCATCACCGGCACCATCACCGATTTGCTGATAAAATCGAGGATGCGCATTCGCCGACCCAGCATGGTTTCTGGTGGAGCCACATAGGCTGGCTGACCTCACGCAAGAATTTCCCCACCAAGATGAAATATGTCCGTGACTGGGCAAGATATCCGGAGCTTGTGTGGATCAATCGGTTCGACACAGTCATCCCGCTGCTTCTGGCTGTTGTTCTTTTCATTGCCGGTGTCATTCTGGCGAAGGTTGCACCGAATCTAAAGACCAACGGGATGCAACTGTTGATCTGGGGCTTTTTCATTTCGACGGTGGTACATTTTCATACGACCGTCACCATCAACTCACTGGCGCACATGATTGGCAGGAGACGATATGCCACACCGGACACGAGTTGCAACAATTTTCTGCTGTCGATCGTCACCCTGGGTGAGGGCTGGCACAATAATCACCATCATTACCCCATATCGGCCCGTCAGGGCTTTTACTGGTGGGAGATCGATATGACTTACTGGGGTTTGGTCCTTTTGTCCTGGCTGGGTATCATTCAGGATTTGCGGCCGCTGCCCGAAAAGATAAAAGACAAAAATCGCATAGCTGCCGGTGTTCAAAGCAGATGATCTCGCATACCAAATATCTTATCGGTAACACTGAGCGTCGTTTTTCAATATAAAAAAATCAGGGTCAACGGATCTATGAAAATTGCCGTAGTTGGAACCGGCATCTCCGGTATGGCCGCCGCCTATCTTCTCAGTGAAGAACATGCGGTGACCGTCTATGAAGTCAAAGATTACATCGGGGGACATACCCACACCCACGATGTTGATCTTAACGGACAAACCTATGCGGTCGACTCGGGCTTTATCGTTTTTAATGCAAAAACCTATCCGAATTTTTTAAAACTCATGTCCAGGCTCGGGGTTGCTTGGCAGGACTCGGATATGAGCTTTAGTCTCAAATGTTTACGAACCGGACTGGAATTTCGTCCCAGCACGTTGAATACACTCTTCGCCCAGCGGCGCAATCTCCTGCGACCTTCGTTCTACCGTATGATTTTGGATGCTTTTCGTTTCCAGCGCCAATCGGCAATATTGTTTGGAAGTGATAATCAATACGAAAGAACATTAAACGAATTTTTAACGCAAAATAATTACTCACGCTGGTTTATAGACTATTTTATTGTGCCAATGGGAGCGGCCATCTGGTCTGCCGACCCGGAGAAATTTCTCGAATTTCCGGCGCGCTATTTTGCCGAATTTTTTAAAAATCACGGATTTTTAAATGTAAAAGACCAACCTCAATGGCTGACCATCAAAGGCGGTTCCAGGCAGTACATCGAGCCGCTCACGCGCCGCTATAAGGACAACATTCGATTGAACTGTGGCGTTGAAAAAATCAGAAGGCACGACGATTATGTCGAAATAAAAGCCGGAGGCCTTGAGATGGAATTGTTTGATTGCGTTGTGATTGCCGCGCACAGCGATCAGGCCCTGGCCATGCTGGACGCCCCGTCGGATCAGGAACAGGAGATTCTGGGCCAAATCGATTTCCAGAAAAATGATACAGTACTGCATACAGATCAATCGCTGCTGCCGCAGAGAAGAGCGGTCTGGGCGGCCTGGAATTATCACATCCCGCCTGAAGACTTGGGACGGGTGGCGATAACCTATGATATGAATATTCTCCAAAACCTGGACGCCGAAAAAGAGTTTTGCGTCAGCCTCAACATGACCGAAGCCATCGCAACGGAAAAAATCATTGCCCGCATGATCTACCACCATCCGGTTTACACCCCTGCGAGCCTGACGGCCCGGATGCGATACGATGAAATAAATGGTCAAAACCGGACGTATTACTGCGGCGCATACTGGTACTACGGATTCCATGAGGATGGGGTTAAGAGCGCCCTGGCGGTTGCCAAGCATTTTGGTAAAAGCCTGTAATCCGGGCCTGGCTTTGCGGTACCTTGCGCAACTTGTTGAGGTCGTAGCCTTGGTCTTTTAAAAATTCCAAAATGTGTATGAATCATTATGATGATCAAAAACAAGATAACAAATTTTATCTGGCGTATTTGAATTCTCACTTTATAGACCTTACAACTCCGGCAAAATGGGATCGCGTCGGCAAAGCGGTTTCGTGAATACCATCTGAACGTTGCCGATGTATCGCTCCGCAAACCCCGCCTCACAGTAGGACAAATAAAAATCCCACATGCGAACAAAATTTTCCCCAAAACCGAGTCCTTTGATTCGATCGATTTTATCGAAAAAACGCTCACGCCACCTGCGCAGCGTCTTGGCGTAATGGGGGGTGATATCCTCCAAATGAAACAGGCGTAAATTGGATACCGTGGCCACTGATTGGTGCATGGCCGTGATGGAGGGAATGCAGCTGCCGGGGAAAATATAGCGCTTGATGAAATCCGCCGAATATTTGTGCCGATCAAATACGTGATCACCGATGGTAATCGCCTGGATCGCCATCATGCCGTCCGGCTTTAATAAGTCGCTGCAGGTTTTAAAAAATTTGTCATAGTATTGATGTCCGACGGCTTCTATCATTTCAATGGACACCAGCTTATCGTAGCTGCCCGTCAGATCGCGGTAGTCCTTTTTCAGAATTTTTACACCCCCGGTTAGGCCGGCTTCCTGAATCCGCTGTTTGGCGAGTGCATACTGCGCATCTGAAATGGTTGTGGTCGTTACCCGGCAGCCGTAATTTTGGGCGGCGTGTATGGCAAAACCACCCCACCCGGAACCAATCTCCAGTACATGATCCTCCGGTGATAAAGCGAGTTTGCGACACAGCCGATCGTATTTTGCTGTCGAGGCATCTTCCAGCGAACTGTCATCGCTTTCGAAGATACCGCTGGAATAGGTCCAGGTGTCATCCAGAAACAGGCGGTAAAAATCGTTTCCCAGGTCATAATGGGCCTTAATGTTGTTGCGACTCCCTTTGCGGCTGTTGCGCTGAAAATAATGGTAGAGATTGTAGATTGGGGCGGTAAGTCGTGCCCAGCCGCTTTCCATGCCTTTCATGATGATTTGATTACGCAATATAATGCGTATCAATGGGATCAAGTTATCGGTTGACCAGTATCCGGCCATATAACTTTCACCGGCGCCGATGCTGCCCCTTGAAAACACATTTCTGTAAAATCGAGGGTGGCGGACGGTGATTGTGGCCTGCAGCGGAAATCCTGTATTAGTTGCGCCGAAGCGATATATGCCGTTTCTATCTTCCAGCACTACTTCCCCCTCCTTCAGTCTGGAGATTAGTCTAAAGACACCCCTTCGGGCGGCTGAATCGAGCCAGCCGGATTTTTTTTTATCAAAATAGGTTATTTCAGCCGGTATTATGGATTCGGTCATGTGGTTAGCTCCTTAAACTGTGAATCGCGTTTGGCCGGGTGGGTAAAAAAGGGTGCTTTTTTCAAGTGCAGTCGCAACGCCTGCCGGTAGATTAGGGCTGTGACTTTGGCGGTCATCAGGGGATAGCGAATGAGCAGCCGAGACAACGACGCTGCGCTGATTTTCCGACGCTTTAACGCCAGTGACGCGTCAAACAGTCTTTCTCCATTACGATAGTTGATCATGTGAACATTGAGTCGTTCACCTGGAACACGAAATCGCCAGTCATAGACGATATCCATGTCCATAAACGGGGATACATGGAACATTTTATCAAATCGGAATCTGCGCCAGGCGGCCTCACTGTGCTCATTCAAATGGTCTCCAAGAACATAAGGATACTCCTCCAGCCAGGGGGTGTTGTGTATTTCAGCGATAATCGTCTCCACCCGGGTATCGGCAGTGTTAAAGCAATAATAGAAACTCACCGGATTGAAACAATATCCGAAATAACGCAAATGGGTAAGGATACGAATCGGACCGGCAGGTCGGTCGCCAAGACGTTTTTCGACAAGATCGCGTACCGCCTGATCCAAAGATATGGCTGGGTCACCCAGATGATCTTTGCGACGAAAGGTTGCTATGTTGGCCTTTTCAACCGACCAGAATCGGAAGGGTTTAAAAAGATCGGGTAGTTCATTCAAATCCAAATACATCAGAAACAGACGATACTGGAACCGGTTACTTACCGGTAAAAATCGTCTATGTCGAATCGTACCCTCATATATAGCGCTCTTCATTTTGACCTCTGATCATTCTCAAGGTTAATAGAATACTCAGATTTTTCCTGATACCGTTTGCAAAGCCGGTAATGGGAAATCAGCCACTCCCGGCCTTGATCAAAGCCCCAGAGTTCAGCACAGGCCATGAAAAAAATCCGCCAGCGTTGAAGCCATACTTCCGCCATGTCAACACCATAAACGCTGCGCATGATCGGCAGTATCTCTTCGCGATGCGTATCCAGATTTTGGAGCCAGGCTTCGGCAGTTTTCTGATAGTGTCGACCGTCAATTTTCCAATGCGCCTCGACCCTAAGGTCATCCTGAAAGTACATAATCAAATCGTCGGAGGGCATCATTCCGCCGCTAAAAAAATGTTGGCCCATCCAATTGCTGTCGCCGCTGATTTCAAAGGGATAGGCGAATTGCTTGTGACTGAATACGTGCACGAAGAGTTTTCCTTCCGGATTTAACCAGTGGCTGATATTCCGAAGCAACTGCTGCCAGTTGCGCATGTGTTCAAACATTTCAATAGAAACCACCCGATCGAAACGCTGGTCGGTGTGAAAGTCGTTCATATCGGCGGTAATGATCGTCAGGTTTTGCAGGCCTCTTTGACGGATTTGCGATTCGATGAACTTTCGCTGCGAATGAGAGTTGGATACGGACACGATTTTGCTGTGCGGGTATTTTTCGGCCATCCATAAAGACAAAGAACCCCAACCGCAGCCCAGTTCCAGTATTTGAATGCCGTCTTTTAGTTCGGCGCGTTCGCAGTAAAATCCCAGCATGGCTTCTTCTGCCTCGGCCAGCGACCGGCAGCCCCTGGGCCAGTAACTGCCGCTGTATTTGAGATGCGGACCCAGAACTTTTTCAAAATATTGCGGCGGCAATTCGTAATGTTGCTGGTTGGCTTTGCGGATTTGAATCGCAATCGGGCTTTGGCGAAGCAGCTGAATAAATTTCTTTTTTGACTGACGCCGCCATTGCGCATCACCGCGATTTTCCTCTATCAACCGTTTGCGGTCGAGATAGCGAATACCCAGGCGTATCAACCGGTCAGGCAGGATGGCCCGATCGGCGAGATCGATCCATACACTCATCTTTTCTCCTTTTCGGAAACCAGGGCACAAAAGCACTGGTTCGGGCGATATAATCACGATATTCAGGACGTTTCTCCAGAATGGTTTTCTCGGTCAGGGCGATACCGGTTATTTTCAACAGGGTGATTGTGATCACAATTGGGCTGATCACAGTCCAGAGGCTGCCTTGTGTCGCTAGAACTATCAAAAATATGCCCCACCAGATCAACGCTTCACCAAAATAATTCGGATGGCGTGTATAGGCCCACAGACCGCGATCCATCACGCGGCCTAAATTGGCGGGATCGGCCTTGAAGCGTGCCAGCTGGCGATCGCCTACAGCCTCAAAAATAAATCCAATCGTCCAAACAAAAACGCCCAACCCGTCAAGCCAGGTCAGACGGGCAGGCACCGGCGATATCTGACCGAATTGGGTTGCCAGGGCGATAACCCAGAGAAACAGTGCTTGTACCAGAAAAACATTAAACAGACTGACGATCCAGAAACGGTCACCATATTCGCGGCGCCAGGCACCGTAACGCGGGTCCTCGCCCTTACCGTGATTGCGCCGGGTCAGGTAGATGCTCAGACGCAGTCCCCAGACTGTTGTCAGACCCGCCAGCAGCAAGCTGCGCAACCAGTAGCCATCGGATAGGACAAAGGTGATCCACGCAATTACAACGAACCCTATTCCCCAGAGTGAGTCCACAAGGGTGACGTTTTTATAGCCCAAGCTGACGAACCAGCCGGCGGTCATCATGATTGTTACGGTTATCAGGTTCCACATAAGGATTTGCAGCGTTGTGTCCATTTTACCTCTCAATAGATGCATTACAGGGTTGATTCAGATGCGCGCTTACACAATCGACTGAATCCGGACACAGCGGGTCGCTTACCGTCTCACCCTGATTACGGCGCGCAATCGCCGTGCGAATCTGACGGTGAATGTTGCTGTTGATCGGATAGGCCGTAGCAATCCCAAAGGCGATGATGTTACACAGCGACGGTACCCCGGCGTAAAGAACGCGCAGGGTAAAAACCACCGTTTCCGACTGCTCGGCATTCGGTGTGTACCCGACCCAACCCAGGATGGAGAGACCGGCCCCAACACCGATCGCCGCAGCCAGTTTTTTGGCGATCGACCACAAACCGATATATTGTCCTTCGCGCCGGCTGCCGGTCATCAGTTCATCATAATCGATCACATCCGCCTGAATGGCCGACGGCAGTGCCAGGGTTGCCCCGAAACCGATTCCGGAAACAAAAACCAGGATGCCATAGAGCGAGACATCTCCCGCGCCGAGGAAAAACACACCAATAAAAGCCCCTGTATTGATCACCATTGACGTCAACCAGGCCTGCTTTTTGCCGATTTTTTTTGCCAACCACACCCATGCCGGTAGAAAAATTATTCCGGTGACGAAGTAGAGCAGTAAAAAGGCATCGGCCATATTCGACTGCAAAACATATGCAACGTAGTAGAGTATCAACGTCGCCGGCAGATTATTACCGATGGCGCTAATGGTATATGAGATCAGAAGGATAACAAACGGACGGTTGCGGGAAACATACCGTAAACCCTGCAGCAAGCCGGTTACACGCTTTTGATCGGCCGTTGCTGTTTCCCTGATGGCGTAGACGCACCACCAGCATGTGCCGATCAAAAGCGGCGCATACACGACCGCCACCCAGAAAAACTGGGCCCGCTGTCCCTGTGGGTCATCCGCCAAATTGAAAGTCCACTGGATCAGCGCGGGTGAACTTGCGGCGGCCAGTGTGCCGGCGATTAGAAAACCGTCCCGCATGCTGAAAAGTGAGGTGCGGTCGTGGTAGTCATATGTGATTTCAGGGCCGAGGGATTCATAGGGGACCACCACGGCAGTCCAGAACAGAAACAAAGCATATATCCACACCCCAAACCAGATTGAGGCCTGCACAGCGGAGGCATCCGGTGGATTGAATAGCATGAACATGGAGATAGCAACGAATAAGGATCCGATGCCGATATAAGGTCGTCGGCGACCAAACCGGGACATCGTGCGATCTGACATCAAGCCCAGCGCCGGATCGGTAATGGCGTCAAACAAGCGTACACTGAACATCAGTATTCCCAGGATTCCGATGTTTATGCCCACGACATCGGTGTAAAACTTAGGGATGTAAACGTACACCGGTATGCCGACCACAGCCAGAGCAAAGGCCGGTGCGGCGTAGGCGATTTTGTTGTACACGGATATGGGCTTGTTGTCTGTCGAATTCATTATTCTCCCAGAAGCGCCTGTTTGAATTTGCCGTCTATCGGATTTGGTCCCAGCCAGATCGAAAATAGGGCAGCGGCAAAGTCCGCGCCTTCAATCGTTCCCTTAGGTGTACCGTTGAGCGCCAGCACGGTTCCTTTGCCCGGAATATAGGTAAGAGAATATCGATCACCGGGTTTGACATCTTCGTACAACGAGTTGTGGTAAGCGATACGGGCGCGCAGTTTCTCAAATGTTGCCGAACCCACGTTTTGAGCAATGGATCTGTTGGTTACCGGTCCGAAATCCTCACCGGAAATTGCCTGAAAATATTCGACCTCCAGGCGCTTTGGTACATCGGTCAAAGCTTGATCAGCCATTACGCCTTCGGGCAGGTAAAAAGCACCGGCATAGGCCTTGATAAAAACCATGTAACGCAAGGTCCCCGACCCCCTTAGGTTTAGAATAACTTCTTGGAGATATAGTCAATAGTTGTGTATGAAGAAATTAGGCGGCAATCCGTTTTTCTTCGACACCATTGACAAATTTAACTCCTCTAATTACTTCTGCCAGGCGTTGCGGATGGTGAAGTCG
>Ga0126326_1000191_pt1 | contig 27282 bp, 24 predicted proteins | sample InaspJWI67metaG_FD_94485 | JGI IMG/M metagenome (GOLD analysis project Ga0126326, IMG submission 94485) | Marine gutless worms symbiont microbial communities from Oahu, Hawaii - Inanidrilus sp. 1 OAHU.JWI-67 metaG | ecosystem: Host-associated > Annelida > Digestive system > Unclassified | place... | reverse complement strand
GTTAATATCCACATCGACCTAATTTTTTATATGTTGAAAACTATTGACATTATTTTTTACATATGTCAATGTATGAGCAACATCACCTGAAATAAATTGAGAACTATGGTTAATAACAACAAAGAAGATCACGAATTTCGTATTCGGGTCGCATGGTATTATTACAAGGCCGGTATGACCCAGGAGGAAATTGCCAATCGGCTGGGAATCAATCGGGCTCGGGTCATTAAGATCCTGGATAATGCCCGACGTGAGGGGCTTGTCTCCTTCCACATCAACAGTCCTTATGCAAACTGTCTTCAACTGGAGAAACGGCTCATTGAACGCTGGAATCTGCGTGATGCGTTTATCACACCTGCAATTGATCGGGCATTGATCAATAAAAACATTGGAGCTGCATGTGCCCAGTATATCGAATTGAATCTTGCCGACGATGAGACTTTGATCGGCATCGGATGGGGAAACACGGTATCACTGATGCTGAGGTATCTTTCATTAAGAACCCGTGAAGGGGTCTCTTTAATCACTCTCAGCGGCGGCCTTCCCGCATATTTACAGTATGCTTGCGAGGAAGATACAAACCCTCTTTCAAAGTTTAATAACCGTTTTCATTTAATTCCTTCCCCGTTGATGGTTACATCAGCCGAAACATGCCGGTCGATTCTCAAAGAACCGGAAATCGATCGGGTCATTCACATGGCGGAATTGGCCAATATCGCCGTGGTTGGAATCGGGGCCGTGGCAGCAGATGCCACTTTCGCCAGCTTCGGATATATAACCGTCCACGAAATCGAGATCCTTCGCAAGCGGGGAGCCGTCGGGGATATTCTGGGACAATTCTATGACAAGGATGGCCGGGTACTTGATGTACAGTATCACAACCGGCTGATTGCCGTCAGGCTGGAAAAGCTCAGATATATGCAGCACGTAATCGGAATTGCCGGTGGCGAGCATAAAATTGAGGCTATTAAAAGTGCCTTGCGGGGAGGTTATATCCATTCTTTGATTACAGATGAGCACACCGCTCTCAGACTTATGGTTCAGGATTAAACGGGCATTATTTATTCAGTTAATTTGGTTCCATTCCCCGCAGCCCAGGGCGAGACAATTTTGATTTTTGACTTTTTAGATAAAATTAATTCCACATTTTCTATCACTAAATCAATATCAGTAAAATGAACAACGTTAAAACCCACCTCTTTCGCACGATTAACATTCCCGATATTATCATCAATAAACAGGACCTTTTCTGACTTTATACCCATATCCGAAAGTACATATTGATTTAAAGTACCTCTTCATGAAATAGGCAATGTTAAGAATAAGGTATCAAACCTTTCCTCATCGAATCCTTCTCCAAAGTATCGGCCGGTAGCGAGGACTGCTTTTTCAGCATCATCTGGAAGAGATTCAAGTGCGTTTAAAGCCTGTCATTTGCAGCCATGAACCGTGTGTGAGGACTCATGAACAGTCGCTTTCAACCATTATAGCGTTTGTCACAAGTTACTTTTACCTGGAAATGTCATAAGAACCTCCTTATTTTGTAATGGCTCAAACGGAACTTATTTATGACAACCGCTATAATTGCACGACGGCCCCGGGGAAAATCGATTTTTTCAGGCAGCCCATCGACCGTCATGTTCGCAGCGAGTCGGATTGTTTGTTACGCTCGATCCGTCGGGTTGCCCCAGACGTCTTCGGCCTTTATACCCAGCGAAAATTTTTCATCCGGACGACGCAGGGTAGGGGCAACCGCTTTCCACAGTGCCGGTTTGGAAGGCACGATGCTGAATGGCACCCGTATCATCCATACCATAAAGTCCGGCTGTATAAACCAGGTGAAAGGTCTGGAAACTGCGGACTTCAAATGCACCATTTGGCGAGAACTCGACCTTTCCATAAAGATCGGGATTCGCCGCAGGCTGGGCTGACGGCCAAATTTCACCCATATGCTTCGAATCAATTATATATTCAGTCGTATAATTACGAATTTAAAAAGAATTTAAGGTTATACCAACCACCCAATAACCGGGTATCAGTTGCACGATCGTCTGTCAACGAATATGGTGATTGCAGGATTTATTCAAAATGATTGAAAATCGAACGTTGAACGTCCAACTTCGAACATCGAATGAGAAAAAGATGACAATGCAAGCGTATCATATTGAAGCAAGGTTGCTTAAAAAACCCTATAATCTATCGGAGGTGTAGATCTTACACTCCGGGGCGTAGTCCCTTACGGAATGGAGTTGAGCTGGCGGATGAACGAATTGAATCTGTTCGATATCTCTGACGAGTATCAATATGGCTGAAAAGGAAATGAACTATGTGTTGAATTTTCGGAATTGGTTATTCCGTTTTCATTCGATGTTGGACGTTCGATGTTCGATGTTCCACGTTCATCTCTTAAGATTACTCTGTGCGTCACAATACTGACAGGTATTTAAGCTTTCACGGTCGTATAGAAATTTTCGCCATCTTCGCGGATGATCCCCTTCTCTAGGAAACCGGTGATGATCTCATTATATTTTGCCTGGTAAGCGCCGTTAAAATAAAGATCGACCGTCTCTTTGAACCAGTGGGTGTCCATCAGCAGATCGAAAAAAGATTTTGCCGGAACCGCTTTTTTCATCAGCAGTGTATAAACCGTAATTTTCTTGAGAACATCGGTTCCCACTTTACGCCGATCGGCCAGATAGCCGTCAATGCGCGTCAGGCTGCGCTGCAGGGCTCCTTCAATATCCGTGAAAATAGGGCCGTGACCGGGGCAGACCGTATCAACTTTAAGATGGGAAATTTTTTCAAGAGATTTTTTCGTGTAATAGACTGCAGCATTGCCCTCGACTCGAATGGTGTGTGCGGCCATATCATGCTCCCAAAGGGTGTCCGAAGAAATCAGCAGCTTTTCTTTTCGATTGTACAGTACGATGCCGTCTGTGGCATGCCCCGGGGTGTAAATGACCTCGAACTGATACGGTCCTATATCGATTACATCACCATCTTCAAGGCCGTGGGTGCAGGGGAAGAAATCGGCTTGCTGGTGGTAATATCGCCACCAGGTTGACCAGTCGTCACCGGATTCGATGAAATGTTTACCGATTTCGTGCAGGATGATGTCGCAACCCGAGTGTTCATGGATGATTTTATTGCCGCCAACGTGGTCACAGTGACAGTGGGTTGAAACAATCCGGCTCACCTCCGAAATGTCAACTCCCAGTTCGTTTAAGACGCGAGCGGTCTCGTTAAAATCGGCAATGTAACCACTGTCGATCAGAACCGGTGGTTCACCGCGATAGACGAAATGATTCGCATTCAGATAGCCGCGCTCGATGAAGAAAAGATCCGGCAATACTTCTACGATGTTTGATTTCACTGAGTTTCCAGGTCAAGTTGGTTCATTCAAATGGGATATGAAAATGAATGGTTTATGCGTAGGCGGTATCATCTACGATAAAGGCTGAGCTGCGTACAGCAATACTGCGCTTTTTAACCCAGACCCTGGCCATCAAAATGGAGTCTCCTTCCAGGTTCACCAGGCTCGGCTGTTCTTCAACGTAGGTAATATCGTCCTTTACAAATTCATAATAGGTTGTATTGGTGCTGTAGGGATCCGCTATCAGGACAACCCGGTTGGGATCGTATGGGTGCTTTTGAGGCGACCCGGTAAATGACACGTGCGTTTTTTTCAACTCTCTTATATCTTTGGGTTTTTTATAGTATGCCTGTATTTCGAACTTTTCGAACGGTTTCGGAAAATTTGATACCGCCATCGACGAACCTCCTGGTTTGCTGGTACATAAATATATTTCGTCACCGAAAACTTGATTTTTGGATCGGGTTAAAGATATTTGGCTTTGCCCTTCAGAAGTTAGTGCCTAAAATGCGCTAAAGTGCCTAAAATGCCTAAAGTTAAGGTGCGCCCCTAAGGGCGCTAGCATTTCATACTAACGCTGGAGCGCAGCGACACCATAATTTTAGGCACTTTAGTTGCACTTTTAACTTTAGTCACTTTTAAGTTTGACATCTACAATAATCTTTTTTGGTTGATTCCACAGCCGGTTCTCCGGGTTTAAAATTCTTACCGTGCTAAACATTTGCGTCTTTGATAAGGTTTTTCAGATCTTCCACATCCACGACGCCAAGTCTTATTGCCACTTTCGGTTTGAGAAGCGCGAAGTGGCCTCTGGCTTTGGCGCAGATTTCACCCTGATCATTGTGTAGGAATCCTTCCATAATGGCTTCATTTCTGCCCGAAACTTCCACAGTTCGGCCTTGAGCCTTGAGCGTTTGACCAATATAAATCGGTTTTACAAAATCGACGGTCATGGTTTTTGTGACAATAATTTTTTGGAGCAAGTGAATCGCCGCCCAGCTCATTATCTCATCCAGTAAGGTTGAGATAATGCCGCCGTGGACCAAATTGCTCCAGCCGCGCAGATGATCGGGTATGGTTACCCAGGATACGACCTCATCTTCATTGGCAAAAAACCGCATGTGCAGTCCGGATGGATTTGCCGGACCGCAGGCAAAACACATGTGGCCGTCCCGTACCGGTAATTGGGTGTAATTGTCGATGTTTTCCATAGCAGTGTAATTTACCTCATTGGTTTTTTAGATTCCCCATTGGGTATATAATTAGGTTGTGTATTCATCTGTCATCGGTTTCAGGTCTTTTAAAATGCATCAAATAGTTCACATCCGCATTTCCACCGAGCCATATTCGGCGCAAAACCGGGTTATAATGAAGACCCGTTAAATCCTGCCGGACCAGGCCCACATCGATGGCCCACGAATCGATTTCCGACGGTTTGATAAGTTTGCGGTATGTGTGGGTTCCTTTTTTGACAACCCCCAGAATATATTCGGCAGCTATGATGGCCAGCAAAAAAGCCTTTATGGTGCGGTTGAGCGTAGCGAAAAATACATCCCCGCCGGGTTTCACCAGCGTCCGGCAAGCGTTGATGACGGATGGCGGATCCGGTACATGCTCCAGCAATTCCATGCAGGTGACGACATCGAAGCTGCCGGGTTCCGATGCGGCAAGGGATTCAGCCGTTATGCGGCGATAGGTGATCTGTAGTCCGCTTTGGGTCATGTGTCGCCTGGCGACAGCCAGTGGTGCCTGCCCGATGTCGATACCGGTAACATGCGCACCCGTTGCCGCGATGGCTTCTGTAAGAATTCCACCCCCGCAGCCCACATCAAGAACTCTTTTCTCGGAAAGCGGTGCCGCCCGCTCGCCGATGTATTTAAGACGCAACGGGTTTATATCGTGCAGACCCTTAAACACACCTTTTTTATCCCACCACAACGGGGCCTGTGCTTCAAATTTTTCAACTTCCCGTTCATCAACATTGGTGGTATCGATCTTTTTCATTGGAGAATCAACAGCTGTTGCATCAAGTGTTTGCTATCGAACTATCGGTAAGCGTTCTTGATGGTGCCTGCAACTGCAGAAAGAACCGATAGCGCAGTATAAAACAATTAAAAATAATACCGTGTGATTATCCTGCAAGAGCCGCCTGATAATATCAGATGCAATTCTGATGTACGGCAGGACGAACTACTTTTATTAATCGATTATTGACGGGCGGGCAAGAGGGAACTTAGTTCGCTTTGCACACAATTGGACTGTTGGAAGGCTGGAATATTGGAATCATGGGTTCTAACGCAATATCTGGATGAGTCAAAAAAGGGAATTAAAACTCATCAATGGATTTTTACCGCTATAAAATTTTGCTGCCGTCCAGCTTGTCTTCTTCAATAAATCGCGCGTTTTGGTGTCATTGGCGGACGAATGGGTACCGTCTTTTGGAGAAGCCAGTCGAAAGGCCATGCCGAAATACACGTTACAGGAGTCCTTGGTTGCTTCGATGAACTGGCTGCGCTGTTACCCTAACGCGGATGACTGACGATAAAGCAGGTATCTGAAGCGATGCCGTCCTGCGGGGATGGTTGCAGATTGCCGGTTGTGGTCGAGTCGGCGGTGGCTTTTATCACACCGATGCCGCGGGTGCGCATCCGAATTGCGCCGCGTGTATTTGCGGTAACCTCCGAATAATAGCCCCCAGCGGCTTGCCGTAAGGTTTCATCCAGATCCGTAAATTGATTTTCTGATGCCACTACGGTAATCACATCTTTTCCGAAGGGCGGTTCAACCTCCAGTTCGCCGTAGCGGCCGATGGTTTTTGTCTCCCCGGCCCGGATCCAGTTATCTTTGTCATGAATGTTTGGAAATAGAAGTGTATTCATTTTTTTCCGGCTGCCAGATCCCTCGACTGCAGAAGACAGGTATATAATTTTAATGTAGCAGCCTCTGGAAGCCTTTACTAAAAATCGAATTTTTTCTTTACTATAGTAACTGGCCCCCTGGCCCTTATCCGGCTTGATTTGCACCCGGAAATCCGGATTGAGTGATTTGTGTTTTAAATCGTCATTGGTCAGTGCCAGGAAGTAGTCATTTTAAATTTTCTTGGATAGTTGAATCAAATGGTTTTGCAGGATTTTATTTTGATGCACGAGCTCTGCGATCTGTTTGCTCTGCTGTTGGCTAAAGCCCGCCATCCTTTCGTCATGCAATTTCTGTCTCTTTTCGAGACTGGTTATGGTTTGCCGGATTTGATCATATTCCATTTTGGTTTGATCGCTGGCGCTGGTGACTTTCTGGTCAATCGATTGCAGCAGTTTTTCGTAATGCTTCATCTGTTGGCTATATATCGACATGTGCCGATCCAGCAAGCCGGCTATTTTTTTGGTGCCTTCCAGTATCTCGTCCTGCTTGCGATCCAGCCGGCCGACAACTTCGTTGATGAATTTCTGCTGTTGAAGTTGCTCATCCGCATTGCGTCGATCGATGGTTAGCAGTACCCAGTGCCGGCGGCCTCTGGAGTCTGTCCATCTGTCTTTCTCCCGCACGCCGGACAGTACTTTGCGAGAGCTTACAAACAGGGAGCTGGCAATTTTTTCTTCTTCATAGCCGCTTTTTATCAGGATGCGGTTTTTAAAATCGGATTTGACGGACACAGAGAGCTGATAACACAGGTCGTCCAGTGCGCGATCCCTGGCCAGCCGCATGGCATCATAACCGGGTTTTTTACCTCTGTAGTCGGCAAAACTGATGCCATGATAAACACCGGTTAATTTTAAAGTGCCGTTCAGATGGCTGTGAAGCCATTGGGGTTGACGCGAGGCAGCACCCAGGGTTGAAGAAAAGAGAAATATAGAAAAGGCGGCTAGACTTAGCAGTTGAAATTTCGGGTTTTTTTTCATTATTGTCATTCCTGGTGGATTAACGCTGTTTGCTTTTGCGGGATATGATTATAGATAGAATCATTCTATCATAAAACCGATCAATTACCAATCTGGATATTACGATGACTGGGTAACGTCATAGTAATCTTGCTTATTATACTGAGCGAGCGCCAGTTTTAAGGGATTCATTCGCGGAGAAAACCAACTGACAATCAGGACATGGCCGGCCTAGAAAAAGGCTCCGGCCAGTTCCAAAAAGTCGCCATAGGCAATGGTAAATTCCTCGGTTATGCACAGAAAATACAAGCCCCAGGACGCCGAGAGCAAAGCGAATACCGGTAAACGTGAAAGGACCCACGTAATCCATACCCACCCGTTGGGCTACAAACGCAAATCCCCAGATGATTGCTGCCAGGATCAGCAGTACATCCGATTTGAGGGTTTTTGTTTTCATGGGTATTGTTGCCAAGTAGTTAAGGCAGCGCGTTGGCTGGTATTACCTCATAAAAGCTTCTTGCCATCAGAGCGTAACCGTCATCGTTGGGATGAATCGGGTCGCTCATCAATTTACTGTTGCCAATTATCCCTTCCAATATGTTCGGGATGAGAATTGCGCCGGTTTCAGATGCAACCTGCCGGTAACCATCACCGAAACCACGGTCGAAGATGGGCAATTCAATCCCGCCAATAATTACAAGAGCACCCGCTTCTTGGATGGCTTCAACGATTATTTTTAAATTAGTGAAAGCCCTTTTTGCGGGGACACGGTTTTTTAAATCATTGCCTCCCAGAGTAATCAGAACAATCCGTGGTGAACGGGACAGTACATCTTCTTCCAATCTTCTAAGTGCTCCGGCAGTGGTATCCCCCGGTATTCCGGCGTTGATAATCGGTTTTTCCAGCAGACGTGAAAGCTGTGACGGGTAGTCCATGCCGCCGGAAGCCCCGTATCCGGAAGTCAGGCTGTCGCCGAAGCAGATAATATTTTGGCCTGAGGGCGATATGTTGTGTATAGAATCCGGTTTCGATAAAAACAGCTGATATCCCAAAACTAAAAACCCGCAGGCTAATAATATATAAATGATTTTTTTCAATTGCTGCGCTCCAGAATTATACGTTTCGCCCGGGGTGGATAATGGTAGGCACTGCCGGCTTTTTGGGCTTCATATTGACGATTAATATACCGGCGACAATCAGTAGCAGGGATACTGCGACATTGGTTGTGATCGGCTCTCCCAGAACAAATCCTCCAAGGACAACGCCTGATACCGGCATCAGGAATATGAATGAGTGCAGGGAAACGGCACCGTATTTTTTCAACATCGTGTTCCAGGCCACAAAGCCGAAGGAAGTTGCGACGAGTCCCTGGTACAATACGGAAAAAACAACGCTGCAATCCAGGCGGTTCACCATGATCTCTCCCGACAGAAAACCGGTGATCAGAAAAAGCGGCCCCGAGAGCAGGGTCGGGTACAATACGACCTGAAACGGCTGCAAGCCCGCTAAGATCTTTTTGGTATACACGCCGTTGCAAGCCCAGGTAAAGGCGGCGCCAAGTATAATTAGGTCTCCAATTTTCAGCTCGGATGAGATTCCCTTTTTATCGAGAATCACGAAGGCTACCCCGGCAAATCCCAGCAGTATTCCGAGCAGTTTGCGCTTGCTGATCTGGTCGCCCGGGATGAAAAAATGCGCCAGAAACAGGACAAAAAACGGCTGGATATTCGCCATCAGGCTTCCTCGGGAGGCATGGGTCTTGCTGAGTCCGGTGTAAAACAGGGAAAGCTGGGTGAAAAAAATGGCGGATATGATGAGCAGTTGATGCAGCTGCCCCTTTCTAATTTTGATCGGCTGGCGGGCAAAAATTGCCCAGGCCAGGATTGTCAGGGCAGACAGGCTGAAGCGGATGCCGGCGGTGGTGAAAACGCCGAGGCCGGACAGGCTGATTTTAATCGCAACGGTATTGGCACCGAAAAGGATACACAGGAAGGCGATAAACACAAGGGCCAGCAGCGGGATAGACGGAATAACAGCAGTTCGATCATTCATTAATAAAGCAATTCGATTCTTACTAGATGAATATTCAAAAGGTGGATCATCTCCAGTTCCTGACCAAAGCCCTCAGAACGGCAACCGGCATCAATGGCGACCCCAGAGATGCCAAGTTTTCTTATGGTTTTTATAAGTTTTTGGGATTTAGATTAATAATTTTGCCGGGAAGGTAAACCTATTTTTATGCAAGATCAAGAATTCTTTTCGGCAAAGCGCTTTTTGGCTCGTTTTTAGATTCTTAGGGGCGTTTTTCTGACAACATGTTGTAAGAAATCGATTGAATATTGAATATTTAAGGAATTCTATCAATTTTCAAAACAATAATTAAAATGACGGAGCGAAGCGAACTCCACAAATCTTCAATCTTCAATCTTCAATCTTCAATCTTCAATCTTCAATCTTCAATTCAAGCCTGGCCGGTTTGGGGCGAATTAATTCAGCATACCGATTTTTTTTCCACCGCATCCACAACCATACCGCTTTGCATGAGCTGCCGCATGGCGGTGATGTCCCGGGCGAGAACACGATCGGTCTCCAGGGGGGTAATCGCATTGCGGATTACTTCATAGGCCGCCAGTGTGCCTTTACCCGGCTTCATGTTCGTAAAAAGATCCATTGCCTGCGCACCGCACAGCAGTTCGATGGCGATGACATTTTCCGTATTTTTAACGATATCCCGGCATTTGCGGGCGGCAATGGTGCCCATGGATACATGGTCCTCTTTATTGGCCGAAGTCGGGATGGAGTCCACGCTGGCCGGATGAGACAGCACTTTGTTCTCAGACACCAGGGCTGCGGCGGTGTACTGGGCGATCATAAATCCCGAGTTCAGGCCGCCGTCCTTGACCAGAAAGGCCGGCAGACCGCTTAAATTCGGGTTGACCAGCCGTTCGGTGCGGCGCTCGGAGATGTTCGCCAGTTCGGAAATTGCTATCGACAAAAAATCGAGTGCAAGCGCCACCGGCTGTCCGTGAAAATTTCCACCCAGTAAAAATTCTTTTGTATCTTCGAAAATAAGTGGATTGTTGGTGGAGGCGTTCATCTCGGTTTCAACCACATTTTTCGCATATGCAATGGCGTCGCGACTGGCACCGTGCACCTGGGGCGAGCAGCGCAAGGTGTAAGCATCTTGAATCCGGTCGCAATCTTTATGGGAGCTGATGATTTCGCTGTCCTGGACGATGCGATCCATGTTGTCGGCGGCCGTGATCTGTCCGCTGTGGGGCCTGATTTGATGAATTCTTGAATCGAATTCCGTACGGCTGCCGAGCAGAACCTCGAGGCTCATGGCCGCGGCGATATCCGTTAGTTTGGCAAGCCGGATGGCATCAGATACGGCCAATGCGCCGATGGCCGTCATGACCTGCGTGCCGTTAACCAGGGCAAGACCTTCGGCCGCTTCTAGCTGAATCGGCTTCAGACCGCATTGTTTCAGGGCGGCTTTGCCTGATATTTTTCGGTTGCGGTAATATGCATCACCCAATCCGATGAGAACCAGCGACAGATGAGCCAGTGGGGCCAAATCGCCACTGGCGCCCACAGAGCCTTTCTCGGGTACGACCGGGCACACGCCTTCGTTGAGCAATGTCACCAGATGGCGGACGGTCTCCAGACGGATGCCGGAATGTCCCCGGGCCAGATCCTTTATACGCAGGGCCATTATCGCGCGCACGACTTCGGCTTCCAAGGGATTTCCGACACCGCTGGCGTGACTCTTCAGGATGTTTTCCTGCAGCTTGCGGGTATCTTTGCGGGAAATGCTGACATCGCTCAAGGCCCCGAATCCGGTCGTCACACCGTAAATGGCCTTGCCCTCTTTCACCCACTGATCGATCAATCGACGGGTTGCGGTGATTCTTTCTTTTGAGCCCTTGGACAGCGTGACCCGGGCACCCTGTCTGGCGACGGCGACCAGGTCATCGATCTTCATGCCGTCCATTCCAAGGCATGTTTCTTTCATAATGTTCGTCCTTGTCATTCTGAATCGGCGTGTCCGGCGGTCGTTCTCCGGATAGCCTCTATTGATGGAAATTTTGGTTGACACAATTTTTTTTAGTTGTATATACAACCATATATTACTAACAGTCAACTCAAAACCGGGGAGAGGAAAATGTTGAGCAACAGGGACATTTCCAACGCAATTCGAGGAGGGTATCCGCCGGGCGCCCAAAAGAAAATTCACCCTAACCCAGAAAGAAACCGAGACAGCGCTGAAAAACGCCCTGCGTTATATCCCGGAAAAATGGCACGCGGAGCTGGCCCCCGAATTTTTGGAAGAGCTCTTCAACCGGGGCCGAATTTACGGCTACCGCTTCCGGCCGGATGGACGGATCAGGGGTTTGCCGGTGGATGAATATCGGGGACACTCTATCGAAGGGCGCGCCTTCCAGGTAATGATCGACAACAACCTGGATTTCGAGATAGCCCTTTATCCGTATGAACTGGTGACCTACGGGGAAACCGGCCAGGTGTGCCAGAACTGGATGCAGTACCGACTGATCAAGAAGTATCTCGAAGTCATGACCCGGGATCAAACCCTGGTGGTGGAATCCGGTCATCCCGTGGGATTGTTCGTGTCTCATTCCAATGCACCGCGGGTCATCATTACCAATTCCCTGATGGTCGGCGCCTTTGATGATCAGGAGAACTGGCACCGGGCCATGGCCCTCGGTGTGGCCAATTACGGGCAGATGACCGCGGGCGGGTGGATGTACATCGGACCCCAGGGCATCGTTCATGGGACTTACAGCACCATATTAAATGCCGGCCGGCTGGAACTGAACATCCCGGCAGACAAGGACCTTGCCGGTCATCTATTCGTATCCTCCGGTCTGGGTGGTATGAGCGGCGCCCAGGGCAAGGCGGTTGAGATTGCCGGCGGTGTCGGTCTCATCGCCGAAGTTGACCGATCCAGAATCCAGACCCGCTATGACCAGGGATGGGTCAGCGAAATCTTCGACAGTTCTGAAGATGTGTTTGCGCACGCAAAGAATTGCCAGAAAAACCGGCAGAGCAAGGCGATTGCGTTTTACGGCAATATCGTCGACCTGATTGACTATGCGGTCAAAAACAACATCAGAATCGATTTGCTCTCAGACCAGACGTCCTGCCATGCGGCCTACGACGGCGGGTATTGCCCCCAGGGTTTAACCTTTGAGCAACGTACGCAGATGCTGAAAACGAATCCGGCCGAATTTCGGCAATCCGTCGATCGATCCCTTAAGCGTCATTATGAATTGATTCGGGAGCTTGTCGCCCGCGGCACCTATTTTTTCGATTACGGCAACAGTTTTTTGAAAGCCGTGTTTGATGCCGGGGTTCCGGAAATATGTGAAAACGGAAAGGACCCGACGGATGGATTCGTATTCCCGTCCTATGTCGAAGACATCATGGGACCGCTGCTCTTTGATTACGGTTACGGTCCTTTCCGCTGGGTGTGCCTGAGCGGAAAATATGAAGACCTATTAAAGACCGACCGGGCAGCCATGGATTGCATCGATCCGAATCGAAGATTTCAGGATCGCGACAACTATATTTGGATTCAGGATGCGGATAAAAACAAGCTCGTCGTCGGCACTCAGGCCAGAATACTTTATCAGGACGCGCTGGGCCGCATGAACATCGCCCTGAAGTTCAATGAAATGGTGCGCAGCGGCGAAATCGGACCGGTCATGCTGGGAAGAGACCATCATGACACGGGGGGCACGGACTCGCCCTTCAGGGAGACAGCCAACATCAAAGACGGCAGCAATATCATGGCCGATATGGCGGTCCAGTGTTTTGCCGGCAATGCCGCCCGGGGTATGAGTCTTGTTGCGCTGCACAACGGCGGCGGCGTGGGCATCGGCAAAGCCATCAACGGGGGCTTCGGGCTCGTGCTGGATGGCAGTGAAAGGGTCGATTCGGTCATTAGTCAGGCCATTCCCTGGGACGTCATGGGCGGCGTGGCCCGTCGGGCCTGGGCCAGGAATGAAAATTCCATTGAAACCGGCATCAAGTACAATCAAATGCGAAAAGGGGCTGATCACATTACACTGCCGTATCTGGCGGATGAGAAAATGGTGGCGGACCTGGTTTCAGATGCTTATGGTAGGTCCGGTTAGCCCGTTAGTCGGTTAGCCCGTTAGCCCGTTTGCCGGTTGAGCCCGTTGGCCAGTTGAGCCCATTAGTCGGTTGAACCGGCTCGCCCATTCACCCATACGCCGGTTCGCCGTTTCACCGTTTTGCTGGCAAACTATTTATCAAACAACCATACATCATTTTTGATGGGTATACAGAAACAAGGAGGACTTAGTTATCCCATGAAAAATATCATCGAATGTGTTCCCAATTTCAGCGAAGGTCGGGATGCGGATAAAATCGAGAAGATCGTTGAGCCTTTCAGGGGTCTAGATAAAGTCAAACTGCTGGACTACCAGCGGGACGAAGACCACAACCGGTCGGTGGTGACGGTCGTGGGAGAAGCCGATGCTTTGAAAGATGCCGTAATTGCATCCATGCGCACGGCCGTTGATCTGATCGACATGCGCAGCCACCAGGGGCAGCACCCGCGTATGGGGGCGATTGACGTAGTGCCTTTTATTCCGGTCAAAAACATCACCATGGAAGAGACCGTTCATTTTTCCCGAAAGGTGGCCGGCGAAGCCGCTGCGGCCTTAAACCTGCCTATCTTCTTATACGAGGCTTCCGCCACCCGGCTCGAGAGGCACAACCTGGCGAAGATCCGTAAAGGCCAATTCGAAGGCATGCCCGAAAAGCTGAAAGACCCGGATTGGGCGCCTGATTTCGGACCAGCGCAGATCCATCCCACCGCGGGCGTCACGGCGGTCGGGGCGCGTATGCCCCTGGTGGCCTACAATGTGAATCTGGCAACGAACAATATGGCGATCGCCGACAGCATTGCCAAGAAAGTCCGGCATATCGGCGGTGGGTTGCGGTACTGCAAGGCCATCGGAATCGAACTGGAGGATCGCGGTATCGTTCAGGTCTCCATGAATATGACCGATTACACCAAAACGGCACTGTATCGCGCCTATGAACTGATCCGAATCGAAGCCAGACGCTACGGGGTAAGTGTTGTCGGCAGTGAGATCATCGGCCTGGTGCCGATGGAGGCGCTGATTAACAGCGCGGCGTACTATCTCGGGCTTGAAGATTTTTCGATGGAACAGGTGCTGGAGGCAAGGATATGGGAGTGACCGCGTACCATAGGCCCTTAATAATTTCATATTGACTATTTGTTGTCGATCTCAGACAGAATGTTGTTTTTTCATTGAAAGATGATGTTACGAGTCACGGGTTGCGGATTACGCGTTAAAAAAAGAAACCATCCTATTGAAGAAAGGCTGCTTGAGAAATCCAATATTCTCTAACCCAAAACCCATTATTCCATAACTCCAGTATTCCAATACTCCGACTAAATGGGTAGAAGGTTTTTGACAAATAAAAAAGAAACGAGGATCAAGCGATGTATGCCGATTTTACGATCAGGGAATTTATGGAGAAAACAGCTTCATCCGCCCCGGTGCCCGGCGGCGGCAGTGTCGCGGCGCTGGGTGCCGCCCTGGCCAGTAGCCTGTCACAAATGGTTGCCGGATTGACCCTCGGCAGAAAAGGATTCGAAGACTGCCAGGAAGAAATGAAGGCCATAATCGCTTCGGCATCGGAACTCAGACAGCGTTGCATTGCCAACATCGACCGGGATTCGGATGCCTACAACCAGGTGTTGGCCGCGTTCAAGTTGCCCCGGGACAGTGAAGAGGACAAGCGGGCCAGAGCCGAGGCGATTCAAAGCGCACTGAAACAGGCCACAAGCGTTCCTCTCGAAACGGCCACCCTGGCGTTTGAAATCATCGAGCTTGCTGCCCGGGTAGTGGAGAAGGGCAATCCAAACGCCGTCACCGACGGTGCGGTCGGCGCCATGCTGGCCCGATCGGCAGTCCTGGCCGGGTTGTACAACGTGAACATAAATCTATCCTCGATCAAAGACAGCGAATTCGTTGCCGACATTTCCAAGCAGGTGGAACAACTGGAAGAAAAAGCTGTACAAAAAGAAAAGGAAATACTTGCCAAGGTTAATCTGCGTCTCGGAATTGCTACAGCTGAATGAAAATACAGAGCACTTTTGAAATCTGAGTTCGCTTCAATTACGGAATAATGGAACAGTGGAACGATGGAATAATGGGTTATCAAAGGATATTATCCATTTAAACTTTATTTGTCCGCCTGCGGGGGACCATTTACCCAATACTGCATCATCCCAAGACCCAGTCATCCAATATTCCAACATTCCATCGTTCCAACTGGGAGCGAAGTGAACTAAGCTATATTCACGCTTGACCGCGACCGTATCTCCGCAGGAGTTTAATTCGTTCATGCAACTCTTTCTGGAACAGCTTCTGAACGGCATCGCCATGGGATCGATTTATGCGCTGATCACACCCTAGCGGCAAGTGACAGCCATGCAAGGAGGCTTGGAAGCAAAAAGGCTGGGAGGCGGGAAGGCTGGAAAGCTGGGAGGCTTGGATGCCATTAGCGATTAATGGCTTTCCAGCTTCCCGGCCTCCTGGCTTCCAAGCTTTCATGCTTCCGAGCTTACAAGCTTTTCAGCCTCCCAGCCCTTGCTAATCAATACTCTGTGACGATATTTGGCAAATTTCCTGCCGATTTTTGCCGCTTTCCCCATTTACTCGGAAATGACCTTTCCTACAAGTTGCTGAAATTAAATGAAAAACCGTGTCATCATAAAATGGTATAGATTTTGCCTATTATTTATGTGCTCACAAAATTGCTTGTTGGCCAAGGTCTGGAATCGAACCGGCGGTCGTTACGGTTCAATGCTGAGCAGCGGAATAAATTCTGTACACCAGGAGGTGGAAAAATTGCTTTGTGAAGATTGTTATCATGAATTAGGATGTAGTCGGCAAGTGGATGAAAGCGGAAGGTGCAGCTATTTTATAAAAAACAGCAAGGTGGAAATTGATGATGATGTAAAGGTCAATCCGATGGATACGATAACCTACGATTATGATGATTTAAAAAAACTCATCAAACAAACATCCACTGATATCGATAACCCGCCGGATCCTTGAGAGTAAACCGCGTACCCCCCTGCACTAATGGGCTTGATTTTTTTTTAATACATACTATAATGTTATTAATCAATAAAGGCCCGGCCTTAATTGGCGGGCCGGTTTCGTTCTGAAGGAAAGACCCATTTGTCAAAATGACAGCCTGCAGTTTGGAACCATGATAATTTTTATAGAAAGGAGGATGTCATTATGGCTAATGGAGTTGTAAAATGGTTTAACAGCAGCAAAGGTTATGGCTTTATTGAGCAAGAAGATGGTCCGGATGTCTTTGTTCATCATTCAGGCATCAATGCAACCGGTTTCAAAGCTCTCTATGAAGGCGACCAAGTAACTTTTGACATAGAGCAGGGCAAAAAAGGCCCTGCTGCGGTGAATGTTACCGTAGTTTAGGTCACCAGCTCTGAATTATAAAAGGGCATTTTGTCATATTATGACAGAATGCCCTTTCTTTTTTAATCCACAGATTTCGCCCCAGAGAAATAGGCTTCGCATTTCACAGGGCAAGCAGATTACACAGATTACAATTAATGTGCGGTGGAGATAGCGAAATCTGCCGGATTTATAGCGAATGCTAGAAATTTGTTCCGATTGTCTTTATGATAAAATCCCCCTGTCCCACTATGCCAAAGGAGGAACGCAAACTCGCCTTGAGTCCTATTAACTCACCAATAGTGACAACAACGCCCATCAGTGTAAAGCGTTCCCCACTTGGAAAAAGGCGACTCGACATGAACTCGTCGAAGGTGGGGACAGGGGGGATTTAAAATCCGGGTCAAACAGAACAAACTTCTGAAAATTACTATAACAGCGTGTATCAATGACCGAAATTTTTCTGAAGTATTCTGTGCGAAAAGCTTTTGGCGCCTTTTCCCACATAATCGGCGACGATGTGCCCTTGGCCTATCAGCCGCCATTTATATATGACCAGGCCCTCCAAGCCTACCGGCCCGCGGGCATGAATCTTGTTGGTGCTGATTCCGACTTCGGCCCCCAGGCCGTATCGAAACCCGTCACTGAAACGGCTGCTGCAGTTGAGAAAAACACCGGCTGAATCGACGGTGTCCATGAACCGTACACCTCTGGTCCGGTCGGCGGTTACGATTACATCCGTGTGCCCTGAGCCGTATTGGTTTATGTGACGGATCGCTTCATCCATGCTTTCCACGGTCTTGACTGAAACGATCAACTCCAGATATTCGGTGTGCCAGTCTTCTTCGGTGGCCGGTATAACCTCGATGACTCCCCCGGTTTTTTCACAACCTCTGATTTCCACACCTTTTGCTTCAAGGGCTGTCTTAAGCCGCGGCAGGAAACCGTCGGCAACAGCTGTGTGCACCAGCAGGGTCTCGGCTGCATTACATACTGCGACGTACTGACACTTGCTGTCTACCGCGATCCTGACGGCCATGTCCGGATCCGCCTGGCGGTCGACGTATACATGACAGATGCCGTCAGCATGACCCAGGACGGGGATGTTCGTGTTGTCCATAATGTATTGGACAAAGGCGTTGCTTCCCCGGGGAACGATCAGGTCGATGTACTTGTCCATTTTCAGCATCTCGGCGACATCGGTGCGCGTTTCCAGAAGCGCCAACCACCCTGTGGGAATTCCGGCCCGAATGCCGGCCGCGTCGATTATATCGGCCAATACCCGGTTGGTTTCGGCCGCCTCGCTGCCACCTTTCAAGATAACGGCGTTGCCGCTTTTAAGGCACAGCGATGAGATCTGTACCAGCGCGTCGGGTCTGGATTCAAAAATGACGCCGATTACCCCGATGGGACAACTCACCTTGTAAAGTTCGAGCCCCTCGTCCAGTTCCATCGCACGCGATGTCACGCCTACCGGATCAGCCAGGCCTGCAAGGCTATCCAGACCCTCGCGCGACTCTTTGATCTTGTCTTCATCGAATCTCAATCTTTTCAGCAAAGGCGCCGCCAGATTCTCGCGCCAGGACCTTTCCATGTCGCGCCGGTTGGCTGCGACAATGTCCGCCTCTTTTTGCATCAGCGCCCGGGCGATATCCCCAAGGGCCCGGTTTTTGACCTCGCTCTTAACGGCTGCCAGTTGAATCGAAGCTTCCTTGGCCCGTATTGCAATTTGCATGATATCCATGTGATACTCCCGAATCCGGATAAACCGGAATTGAAGATTGAAGATTGGCGATTGAAGATTTATGGTATCGACTTAGCTGAGCCGTTTCGCAAGGGTCGTTAGTAACCGAGCGTTGATGCTAAAGTATTGTTTTGCTATTGGACATTTCTCGTATTTAAGATACAGCCGGCGAGATCTTATCCGATTTTTATCATTTCTCTAACAAATGTATTTCTATGGCATTAGCATGAAGCTTTGTTTTTTAGGCAACTTGTAGATGGCAAAATTTTTCCTATCAAAAGTAACAACGTTTTGCATGCCTGTTTCTGCGGCAAGACAAACTATCGTGGCATCGGCATAATCCAGCGGCAACTCAGCATATTTCTTCATCAGGTTTTTCGCTTTCTTCAGGCTTTTAGTGTTGGCAGGCACAATATCAACGACTGATTCCAATACAAAATCCAATGTCGCACACTGAGCCGTAATGGAAAAATTCAATAAATAAAGAACTTCAGTCAGAACCGCTTCAGTTGAATACAGCCTGCCGGAGAATTCACTGAGCCACTTTACGCATTCAGCATGTCGGGATTTACTGCGATCAATTAAGGCCACCCACGGACCGGTATCTATAATCGCTATCATACTGCGCTCTTGATTTTTTTAACCAAATGATCACGATGGTTTTGGCCAAGATCCGAAATACCGCTTTCAACCACTCCGATAAGACGCTTTGCTTTGCTATAAAGATCGGTTTCTTCATCACTGCTATATTCTTCGAGGAATTTCCGAATCGCCATCCGGGTTACGTCCGATTTTTTTAATCCGCTTGATTTTGCAATTTGTTCAATCTTATAAAAATATTCTTCAGGCATCCTGATTGTTATTTGTTGCATTTTGGGGAGCCCTTCCTTTGTAATCTAATAGACGACAATGTATTCTTTTTGCATTTATTGTCAAAATATTTTTAAGAGTTGGGACATCGTGCAGAACGTTCATAACTTTCTAATAAGATCATCAACATCAGGCTTTTTACCGGATGCGACAAACCGTGTAACACTGGAGTTGGTCACGCCTGAATATCGGGCAACCTCAGCACCAGAATTACCGAGCTCTCTTATCGCAGTTCCGTCTTCTAATAGAGCAGCCAGACGATTTATGAAATCCCTGTGATCCGTATCGTTAATAAATATCTCTTTTCGTTCGATACCCTGGCCCCTGACATGATGCAAAATCCAGGGTAATAAATCTATTTTTGTTGGGTGATTCCGCGCAGCCGTTCGCTGCGGCGTCGCAGCAGCTCCACGGTCACAAGCAGTGCAACCGAAACCACGATCATCATGGTGGCGACTGCCGCTATGGTGGGATTGTATTTTTCGCGGATGCCGGCGAACATCTGCCGCGGCAGGGTGTACTGCTCGGAGCTGGCGATAAACAGTGCAACCACGACTTCATCAAAGGAGGTTACAAAGGCGAAAAGCGCTCCCGAGATAACGCCCGGCAGGATCTGCGGCAGCGTGATTTTGAAGAAAACCTTCGGTGGAGATGCACCCAGGCTGGCACCCGCTCGGATCTGATTGCGATTGAATCCCTGCAGGGTGGCTGTCACCGTGATGACCACAAACGGGGTGGCAAGGGCCGTGTGAGCCAGAATCATCCCAAGGTAGGTGCCGGTCAATCCGACCCAGGCAAAGAAAAAGTAAATACCCACGGCGCTGATCACAATCGGCACGACCATGGGCATGATCATGATGCCCGTGACGACACCTTTGAAAGGGAAATTGCTCATGGTCAATCCCAGCGCCGCCAGTGTTCCCAGGGCCGTGGCCAGCCCGGTCACAGCAAAGGCGATAATGAAGCTGTTTTTCATGGACAGCGTCCACATCACCGAGTTGAAGAATTCGTTGAACCACCTTAAACTGAGTCCCGGCATGGGATAAGACAGCATGGTGTCCGAAGTGAATGAGATCGGTATGATGGCCAGGATCGGCAAAACCAGACACGCCAGAATCAAAACGTAAAACGCGCGGATGGCATAATACCAAAATTTTTCCAACGGTGAAGCATAGGGTTGCAGCGCCATGACATTAGCCCATCCGCAAACGTTCAATTCCGATGAAGCGATTAAATACCGTGTACAGCACGATGGTGGCCGTTAGCAGCAGCACTGCCAGTCCGGCAGCCATCCCCCAGTTTATGGTGTTGTTGGTAAAAAAGGCAATAAAATAGCTGAGCATCTGATCCTTGGGGCCGCCCACCAGGGCCGGTGTGATATAATATCCGATGGCCAGAATGTAAACCAGCAGACAGCCCGCACTGATCCCCGGCATCGTCTGGGGCACATAGACCTTCGTGAATGCAACCAGCGGATTGGCCCCCAGACTGGTAGCCGCCCGCATGTAAGACGGCGGTATGTTTTTCATTACACTGTAAAGGGGCAGGATCATAAAGGGCAGCAAAATATGAACCATGGCAACATAGACGCCAAACCGGTTGAATACCAGCTGCATCGGATCCGATGTCAGGTGCATCCACATCAGGGTGTTATTGATGATTCCCTCTTTCTGCAGCACGATTATCCAGGAAGCGGTGCGGACCAACAACGACGTCCAAAACGGAAGAAGCACCAAAATCATCAGCAGATTGCTGTAACGCACTGGCAGGCTGGCCAGCATCCAGGCCACCGGATATCCCAGCAACAAACACCAAAGGGTCACCACAAAACTCATCCAGAAAGTGCGCAGAAATACCCGCACGTAAAGCGCTCTTTCCGCCGGTACCCGGTTGATATCGCCGTTGATATCCCGCTCGAGATCAATTGCGGCCAGAAGGTAAAATTCGGTATACGGCTTGGCCGCCCGTTTAACAGCCGCCCAATATCGCGGTTGTTCCCAGCGTTTGTCGATCCCGATGATGGCCTCTCGATAGGATGCCGGCTCCGTTTTGATCCTGGAAACCTTCCGGGCGGTTTTCAGCACCAGGGATCGAAAACCGGTGATATCGTAGTTCAAGCGTTTGCCGGCCTTGCCGACGGTTCTATCTTGTCGCGCCTGGCGCAGGTCGGTGGCCAGGGCCGCAAACACACTTTCGTCGGGGATATTGGAACCGTCCCACCTGTGGATAGCTTCTGAGGTGCGCGGCATCACCTCGAGGATTTCAGGATTTTCAATCGCCCGATATAACAGCAGCAGGATCGGCACGATAAAGGTCGTCAACAGGAAAAGAAACAGCGGCGCGACCAATGCGGCGGCCGTGACCTTGCGCCGGCGTTCGGCACGCCGCAACTTTTCTTTGAGCGATTTGCCATCGAAGGTGGTGATTTGTTGTGAATCGCTGTTTGTTTTGACCATTTTTACGGCAGCGGTATAAGGACTTCAGGGGCGGTGGTTCACCACCCAATTATTAGTATAAAGTTGAAACCCATGTTATTTCGGACCAGGTCGAAGACAGACGAATCACCCTTTGAAGTACGGGGAGTGTTGGAGTAATGGAGTAATGACCAAAACCTTATTCCTATACTCCAAAACTCCAGTACTCTAGCAGAAGATTGAACTCAGCTCGGTCACAGAGCGCCCCTACCAAGGATTAACCAAAGCCGGGACCTTCGCGTGCAGTTCTTTACATGCTTACTGTGCCGCCCAAACGTTGAAGCGTTCACTGAGCTCTTCAATATGGTCGACCCACCAATCAGCATCTGTTGCAATCGAGCCTTTCAGATTGGCCGGATATGTGGGCAGGTCCGGGGCAATTTTAGGGTCTACGGCTGCTACCGCTTTCACGTTGGTCGGGCCGTAAGGAATTGTTTCCGACAAGACGGCCTGATTTTCAGGTTGGCTGGCGAACTTGATGAATTCATAGGCAAGGTCTCTGTTCGGACTGCCTTTGACGATCACCCAGGAATCCACAGCGTAATTCTGCCCGGTCCAGGCGATTTTGAAATTGCGGCCTTCCTTGATGGCTGCGCTGATGCGGCCGTTGTAAGCTGATGTCATGACAACATCTCCGGCTGCCAGCCACTGGGGCGGCTGGGCGCCGGCTTCCCACCATTGCAGGTGAGGTTTGAGCTCATCGAGTTTTTTAAAGGCCCTATTGATACCGGCTTCGGATGAAAGCACCTTGTAGACATCGGCTGGAGGAACACCGTCGGCCAGCAGAGCGATTTCCAGGGAAGGCTTGGCGTTTTTACGCAGGGCGCGTTTGCCTGGCCATTTCTTGACGTTCCAGAAATCAGCCCAATTCTTGGGGCCTTCGCCTTTGATTTTGTCGGCATCGTAAGCGATTACATGGGCCCAAACAATGGTCCCAACACCGCATTCACCCATGATGGCGGTTGGGATAAAGATCTGCTTGCCGCCGACCCTGTCCCAGGCGATGATTTCCAGAAGTCCCTGCTCGCAGGCATTGATAAGTTCAGGTGATTCAACCTGGACCACGTCCCAGGTCACGTTTTTCGACTCAACCATTGCCCTGACCTTGGCCATCTCACCGTTGTAGGACTCATCCAGAATTTTCTTTCCGGTCTTTTTCATAAACGGATCGAAATAAGCCTTGCGCTGTGCTTCCTGATATGCGCCGCCCCAGCTGACGATGGTCAGATCACGCGCATTGCTGATTTTCGGGATAGCGACGCCCGCTATCAGGATGACGGCAACCATAACCATGGCGAACTTAAACATCGAAATCCTGAAAACTTTCATATTTGCCTCCTTTGTGGTTTGAAAGATCTGTTCGACTCGAGGGTTATATAAAAATATTAGAACGGGATTGTCATGTTTGAAGGGTAAAGCCGCGGATATACGTCAGTCATTCGGACGTAGCTTTGGAATTATTGCATCAAGGTGAAATCATTAAATTCTCACGCCAAGGCGCCGAGACGCAAAGAAAAATCATGAAAACTTAGCTTCTTCGCGGCTTTGCGTGAGGTAAATTCTGGTCAACAATGATATGCACAATGACCTTGAGGTTACCCGGGTAAAGCCGTTGACAGTCAAAAAATTTTTTCATATACATTTTAGATTAAATCCTTACTTGAAAAACTTCAGGTATCTCGGAGATATGGCTTTATCGGAAAATACGGACAGCGAATCTCTGGTTCGATTCGATCATATTGATAAGAGCTTTGACGGCGAAACCCTGGTTATCAAAAACCTTAACCTCGCTATTGCTGCAGGCGAATTTCTGACCCTGCTGGGGCCGTCCGGCTCAGGGAAAACAACCACTTTAATGATGCTGGCGGGCTTTGAAACCCCCACCCATGGAAACATTTTTTTTAACGACCAGGATATCAGTCACATACCTCCCCACAAGCGAAACATCGGTATGGTTTTTCAGGACTATTCGCTGTTTCCCCATATGACGGTCAAAGAAAACCTTGCCTTCCCCCTCAAAGTCAGAAAAATTTCCAATGATGAGATTGAAAAAAAGGTCAGACATGCCCTCGAAATGGTTGAACTGCGGGGTTTTGAAGGAAGAATGCCGGCCCAGCTCTCCGGCGGTCAGCAGCAGCGGGTGGCGTTGGCACGCGCACTCGTTTTTGAACCGCAGCTAGTGCTGATGGATGAGCCTCTAGGTGCGCTCGATAAGAATCTTCGTGAGCAGATGCAGTATGAAATCAAGCACATCCATGAAAATCTGAATGTCACCGTGGTCTACGTCACCCATGACCAGAGTGAAGCCATGACCATGTCAAACAGGATAGCCGTGTTTCACGACGGCGTCATTCGACAACTGTCCACGCCAAATATATTGTATGAACAACCGCAAAATGCGTTTGTCGCTCAATTTATCGGTGAAAACAACCGACTTTCAGGAAAAGTGACCGCAATCGAAGAAGACCGGTGCGAGGTGCAAGTCACCAGCGGTGAGCGCATCAAGGCACTCAAGGTCAGCGTTGATAAGGTCGGTGATCGAGTCACCGTTTCGCTGCGTCCGGAAAGAGTGATGGTCGACCCGGCCGAGGGCAGCGTCGATAATATTTTTCAAGGCCAGGTGAAAGAGCTGATTTATCTCGGTGACCATGTGCGCACCAGGGTGAGTGTCTGCGGCAACGACGAATTCGTCGTAAAGATCCCCAATGCGCAGGGTAGTTTAATCGCTGACAAAGGTCAGCAAATAAAACTCGGATGGTCTTCCATGGACTGCCGGGCACTGGATCCCCTGGACTGAAATACCTCCCGACCCCTCCAATAGATTTAGGCCCAAATGGCCTTTTTTCTGACAACATGTTGTGAGAAATTGAAGGTTTTCTGCCGCAGGCGGATCAGTGTTCAGGTCTCAGATAGCACCTCAACTCCCTTACACATCGTTTGCAACTCCGACTGGTCGGAACACTTAAAAGATTGAACGCCCGCCTGCCATGCATAATGCGTTGGCTTGGTGTAAACGTGGATACATAAATCTAATGATCAACTTTGCCTCATACCGGTTTTAAGGCATTGCGGGCAGGTTGAACATCGAACGTCCAACTTCGAATATCCAATATGGAAGGCGCTCCGCTTTATCTATAAATCTTCAATCTTCAATTCCGGCTTATGCGGGTTGGGATACAATGTATCATTCATGGATACCCCGTGGCTTGCTGCGGGGAAGTTCCTTCCGGGAAACCTCCGATAAAAGAAAAGGGAGGAAAGTATGAACATCGGCACACTCTTGACGAAAACGGCGAGGACCTTTCCTGAGAAGTTGGCAATTGTCCACGGTCCGGAGAAACTGACCTATGCCCAGGTCAACACCCGGGCCAATCGACTGGCAAACGCCTTGAATTATCATGGCCTGAGACAAGGGGATAAGGTGGCCTTGCTTCAATATAATTACCCCCAGATGCTGGAGTCCATGTTTGCTTGCTTTAAAGCCGGCTACGGTGCGGTTCCCATCAACTGGCGGCTGCATCCCAATGAATTTTCTTTTATTATCGATCACTCCCAGGCAAAGGCGGTGATCTTATCCCCGGAGTTCAATGAGGCGATCATCCATATACGCGAGCGTATTCCAAACGCCCGCCATCTTATCACCCTATCGGATGCTGAGGGTGAGCTTATCGATTATGAAGACCTGATTTTTAAAGGATCTGACCAGTTCTCGGACGCCAGGATTCATCCCGATGATCTTGCATGGCTCTTTTATACCTCAGGGACAACAGGCATGCCCAAAGGGGCTATGCTGACCCATCGAAATCTTTTGGCCATGACCATGAATTTCTATGCGGACATTTGTCCGGGATTCGGCCCGGAAGATGTCGTTTTGCACGCCGCCCCCCTTTCTCACGGCAGCGGCCTCTTTGCTCTGCCCAATGTGGGCAAAGGCGCGACAAACATCATCCTGGCGTCGAAATTCTTTGATCCCGATCTGATCTTCAAATCCATTCAGAAGTATCGTGTAACCAACATGTTTGCCGCACCCACTATGATCAAATTGATGGTCGATAGTTTCGATGCCGAAAGATTTGATCACACCTCAATGAAAGCCCTCAATTATGGGGGTGCGCCAATGCTGGTAGAAGACCTGAAAGAGGCGATGACAAAATTAGGTCCCTGCCTGGTGCAATTGTATGGTCAGGGCGAATCCCCCATGACCATCACTTATCTGCCGCACGGGGATCATGTGTTGGACGGTACTGCCGAGCAGATGAAACGGCTCGCATCTGCCGGTATCCCGCGAACGGATGTGGAGGTAAAAGTTTTTGACTCCGAGGATAGAGAACTCCCAACCGGGCAGATGGGAGAGATCGTGACCCGATCGGACCTGGTTATGAAAGGCTACTGGCGGGATCCTGAGGCCACGGCCGAGACTTTGAGAAATGGATGGCTTCATACCGGGGACTTGGGTTACATGGATGAAAAAGGCTACCTGTTCATTATGGATCGATCAAGGGACTTGATCATCAGCGGGGGAGAAAATGTCTATCCTCGGGAGATTGAAGAAGTTCTCATTCAACACCAGGCCGTTCGAGAGGTAGCTGTAATAGGTGTCCCGGATCCCAAATGGGGAGAGGCCGTTAAGGCCGTTGTCTCCCTTGCCCCGGGGCAATCCGTTACAGGAGAAGATTTAATCGCCTTTTGTAAGAAATATATAGCCAGTTATAAAAAGCCTCAATCGGTGGACTTCGTGGATGACCTGCCTAAAAACAATTATGGCAAGATATTGAAAAGAGAGCTGCGGTCCAAATATTGGGAAGGTCGAAAGCGAAAGCTATAATCTCAGATCACATTCATGGAAACTCCGTAGCTTGCCGCGGGGAAATTCGATTTTTGACAACCGGAGAAAAAGCTGGTAGACGTCAGAGAATCAAAATCTGTAAAAAAAAGCCAACACCGTATCTTTAATCAACAGAAACGAGGAGGATCCGATGGACGTCTGCACCAAAGTCGATGACCTGAACTGGGCTCCCCATCCGATTGCCGCGGGAGTTAAAATCAAGCCTTTGGTCACCAAAAGAGATGATGATTTGAATGTCAGCTGCATCCTGGTGAAAGTACCGGTCGGTATCGAAATACCCGAGCACATCCATGACGAACAGGTGGATATTCTTTACCCCTTGAGCGGGAAGGCCGAAATGCATGTTGAAGGGACCGGGGCATTGGCCTTGGAGCCGGGTGTCGTTGTCCGCGTGCCCATCGGCGTCAAACACAAAATTTTCAATGTGACCGAAGAGTTGGTTATTTACGATGTCTTTCATCCGGCGAGAGATATAGTCAATAGTTGTGTATGAAGAAATTAGGCGGCAATCCGTTTTTCTTCGACACCATTGACAAATTTAACTCCTCTAATTACTTCTGCCAGGCGTTGCGGATGGTGAAGTCG
>Ga0126326_1000189_pt1 | contig 27546 bp, 23 predicted proteins | sample InaspJWI67metaG_FD_94485 | JGI IMG/M metagenome (GOLD analysis project Ga0126326, IMG submission 94485) | Marine gutless worms symbiont microbial communities from Oahu, Hawaii - Inanidrilus sp. 1 OAHU.JWI-67 metaG | ecosystem: Host-associated > Annelida > Digestive system > Unclassified | place... | reverse complement strand
TTATCCTGGTTCATGGGTGGTGTATCCTTTCCTTTTTAGTGTGGCCGGTTGACTGCTGCTAACAATCTACCGGTGGATACACCGCCTTTTCCTTTAAACACAACTTTTAAATATAACTCTGGGGCCGTCGCCTTTTTATTACCCTAAACCCGAATTCCCGATTGATATTTTAATGTATGAAAAGCGGGTCAGGACTACACATATTGTGGTCCTGCACCGATTTTTTCATTTTGCCAAATGTGTTGGCCTGATCCGATTTGACCCGCAGTTTTTCAAGGTCGTAATTCTGGCGGATATTATCCTTATTTTGCCTGTTCTTCGAGGCGATCCGTTGCCGGCGGCGGGGTAGGGGTCAAATCCGATACGGCGTCATAGAGTTGATCTGTGACCTCGATCTCCGCCGACCTTAAGGAATCTTCCAGTTGGGTGACATTTCTGGCACCAATGATGGGAGCCGTGACGGCTTCATGCCGGCAGACCCATGCTACGGCCAAGCTGACCGGATGGTATCCTTGATCGATAGCAAACTTGGAAAACTGCTTCGCAGCCGCAAACACCCACCTCTCCCGATAGCGCTTTTGATACATGTCACTGGTAGTAAATCGCCCTTCCCCCTCTGTGTGATCATTACCATATTTACCCGCCAAAAGCCCTCCCGCAATGGGATTGTAAATCATTACACCGAGGTTTTCCGACTTGGCCATCGGTAATATCTCCACCTCAGCCTGGCGCTTAACCAGATTGTACATGGGTTGGATGCAGTCGACGGGTGCCCAGTCGTGAAGGGCTGTTAATCCGCCTGCTTTCATGGTTTGCCACGCGGAATAGTTGCTTACGCCTATGTAGCGTGTCTTTCCTTGAACGACCAGATCGTTCAGGGCCCGTAAGGACACCTCCAGTGGCGTTTGATCATCAAAGCGGTGCAGAAAAAAGATATCGATGTAATCTGTTTTGAGTCGCTTTAAGCTGGCCTCTATAGACCCCATAATGTGGCGTCTTGAACCCCCCTGTGAGTTGATCTCGGATCCGAACGGCACACCACATTTTGAGGTGATAATAAGCTGTTGGCGGTGGTCGGTGATCAACTCACCCAAAATTGTTTCGGCCACGCCTTCACTGTAAACATTTGCACAGTCAAAAAAATTGATGCCGGCATCCAAGCAGCGTTTGTAAATAGCTGCTGATGTAGACCTGTCGGCTTCACGTCCAAATGTCATCGTACCCATGCAAAGTTGGGAGACTTTGATACCTGTGTTTCCTAAAAGTCTATTCTTCATGGCGTTCACCCTAAAATATATTTAAGAATTGATCATATTTTTTCCAGGATCTCCGGGTTGATCATTGCCCGGGCCTCCCCGTAAAGGCCGCACACAATGAGCCGTTTTTGAACACCGATCTGGGGCGCTGACAGCCCTTTATAAAGGGAGCCGTGGAGAAAGTATTCGAACGGTGCCTTGAACTTCAAAGTGTCGATCATCGCATTGGACAATGTGATGACAGCATCATCTATCCGGTTAATGGGCGCAGAAACTTTCCGCAGGGACGGGTCCGGATATGCCACGATGTCTAACACATTGTTTTGCCGGTAGTGATTCAGAAGCATAGATCTCCGTACCGCCGAGAAGTCCGGCAATTGCCAGTTTTATGAATTTCCTTCTATCCAACAGAGTCAACACCTTCCGTCCGGGTATTTCACCGGCTTGATTTATCAATCCTTTGTTCATATGCTGGATTGCGGCAGGTGTCAATCGTTGCTTAAGAATTTCAGTATATGCGCGTTGATTATCTCAGGCTGATCCATTATCAAGAGATGACCTGCCTTTGGAATGATTTCAGCTGTGAAAGTGGGCAACCATTTTCGCGCACGATCTATAACTTTTTGAGGATTATAAATTTTCTCTCCGGCACCGATCAACAGGAGAGCGGGAAAATCGATTTGCTTTAATTCCTCATCAGTATAGACTGTCGGAAACATTATGGCCGATGAACAATATCGCGTGACCGTCTCCATAAGATGAATAAATGTTTCTTCGAGCACTGTCCCTTTAGCTGCCGCCATCTTTAAGACAGACCTTGCAGGGGGATGAATCTTGAATTCCCCAAGATACAATATGAGTTTCGTTATTAAACCTAATGGATAGAAGGATGCGGCTGGGGCCAACAATACGATTTTCTTCAAACGCTTCGGATAAGCTATCGCCATATTCAGCGCTAACCATCCCCCGTAGGAATGTCCCAGCAGACAAGCCCTTTCGATATTGAGCTCGTCAAATACTTCTCGTAGCCATTCTGAATAATCTGCTCGTTGTTCCAGGAGTCGATCAGCGACACTTTTACCCGCATCTCCAATGGTATCCACTGCGTAGACACGATAATTTGCGCTTAATTCGGCTATATTGACGAACCAGACGGTTGAACTCAAACCGGCCGCATGCAAAAGAACCAGCGGAAACCCATCGTTGGGACCACAGACATTGATATGCGTAGAACCATATCCGGTTTTTACCTCAACGGCCTCGTGGGGCACGGTCCACAGGTTAAACATCGTCTCATAGGCCGCCAAATACTTCGCGCGACCTTCAGGAGTGGCAAAAATAGGCAATCTTTTTTTCATAGTGTGCTCCCTGATCCTTTTTAAATATGTTCTTTCAGAAACTCAAGAATTTTGACATTCACCATCTCCGCCTGCACGATTGTTAAGTCATGACCGGCATTGGGAATAACCTCAGCTTTTATATGGGGTGCCACCCTATGCAGCCGCCGGATGGCTTTCCGAGCAGAATAAATTTTATCGTTTTCACCGAATAAAAAAAGCGCAGGTATTTTGATACCATTTAATTCCGCATCCTGCAAAACAGTCGGTTTGATTAAACGGTTTAATTTAAAACATCTTAAACGCATCACCGCGGCATCCACCTCTTCTTCTATCATTTCCCGACCGGCTTCATCCTTTTGGGCCAAATCCTCCAGTAACCAGTACATAAAATTTCTGGTGAAGTAACGGTGAGGCACAAGGCAGAGAACTGCTCGCATCATCCACACCAAGCGCAGGGGCAATACTGTACCGCCCGGGGCCAGCAGTACAATTTTATTAAGTCGGTCTGGAAAGCGTAAAGCGTATTGGCTCGTCAGCCAACCTCCGTAAGAAAGGCCCATAAGATTAATACTATTTCCCAACCCGAGGGCACCGAACACTTCATCAATCCATTTTACATAGTCATCCGGGGTCTTAGGGATTAGGCTGTATATACTTCGACCAAAGTCATAAATATTATCCACCGCGTATACTTTGTAACTCTCGGATAACGCTTTGATGTTCGGTATCCATTGCAGCGAATTGCCACCGCCGCCATGCAGCAGTACCAGGGGCGGGGCACCGGCCGGCCCGCTGATCCGGACAAATGTTTGACCATAAGAAGTATTCACGAACCGGGTCTCCGAGTCGACCGGCCACTTTTTGGCTCTCATTTCATATAATTTAAGATACTCCTCTTTTGCTGTTGCAGATCGAAATGGGTGATGCGATGTCATTTTGATATCTCCTGAATACATGAATAGCCATCGGTTAACTCAAATAATTATAGCCCGAACATTTCATGAGAATTTTATACAAAATAATTTTCTTATCAACAATCAATCGGCTAGGTTTTTCGACATCAGTCGATACCGAACACCTCGATGTCCCCGTTGACCGTGCTTAGCACAATTGAACCTTCGCCATAACCGAGTGTCCCGGTATGTGACTTACCGGTTATCAGGGAATCGGTGATATTCAAATTGGACACAGTTATTTCACCGATCCCGTTCACGGTGGCGGAAAATTCAGCGGAGATGGATGTTGGAATGTTCAATTCGAGACTGCCGTTATCGACAGACAGGTCAATCGATTCGTTATGGGGCAGGACTACGTTACCCTCGATACTGCCGTTTTCAACATCAGCTATAATCCCTCCAACGATGCCGTACAGAAACACTTCCCCGTTTTCGTTCGAAACCTCGACACTGTTCTGGATGTCCAAAATGGTGATTGTCCCGTTTGTTTGTGACACCACGACCTCAAAGCTAATGGGAACAAAAATGTCGTATTCCACGCTGTATTTGCGGCCGTTGATATTTTCCGGCTGGACGGTCTGAATCAATATTTCAGTTGTACTTTCCGTCACCAGAATATCCAAATCCTCAAGGTGCAATTCGGCATCTACCAGATTGTCCGAACTGACGTATAGGTGCGCTGTCACTAATACCCGGTTGGTATCTTCCTGACCTGTGACTATTACCTCTCCGTTAATTGCCTCAACTTTCACTCTGATGTGGTTTTCGACAGGAAAGTCGTATTTGAAGGTATCGTTCACCGTAAACTCGGGATCGCTGAAATTGATTCCATCGGTTGAAATATTAAACTGTTGACCGGTCACGTCTCCTCCTGAACAACTTAATAAAGTGCCGACACACAGCGAAATAATTAAAATAGATATCGACCTGATTGAAATTAAATTGATAATCGTTTTGATAACAAACATGTTTACCTCCCTGATTGATCGAAATTTATTGGATTCATAGCTTATTCTCTCGATCGAGCGCCAGGCGCTCTACGGACAGCAGCGTCAGGTTCAAATCCCGTATGCGGATAAGTAATCCATGCAAAGCGGCCTGATCTGCAACAGGACCGGTCAGAATTGTTTCTGCACCGTTGGATGCGATAGCCATTTCCTCGAACCAATCCGACCATGTTTCGTCGAGGCACCCTTTCAAACGGATCCGGTACTGCACCGATATCTGATGTTTGTTGCGGTTTGTCATGGAAATTCCCTCATATTACCTTTCTCAAGTTCATAGAAGGGTCGAAAATGGGTGACATGCTCCAACCGTTTTGACTTTGCTTGGGCGGATATTAAGCAATTCAGATGAGGCAGTCATCACACCAAAGTGTGATTTTAGGGGGTGATTTTTTAATTAAGGATTTAAAAATGGTGAGAGGTAGGCAAAAAGCGGTATATTCCTAAAGGCTATAAGATTCCCAGTTCTTTTGCCTGGGCCACGGCCTTGGTGCGGCTGTTGACGTTCAATTTGCTATTGATGTTCTTGGTGTGGGTTTTTACCGTATTTAAAGAAATGAAGAGTTTGTCTGCGATTTCCCGGTTTGATAATCCAGCCGCAATAAGGTGCAGCACTTCTAATTCGCGCTCGCTTATTTGATCCATCAAGCCTTCAATTTTTGTTGGTGTACCGGCTTTTAAGACTGAGAATATTTTTTTGGCATAAGATAAGGAAAAGCCGGTTTTGTTATCGTCGTGATCCCGTTTCTTGACCGCCAGTATTTCTTCCAGCAACTCAGCCACGGGCTTTCCTTTGCTGACGAAGATCATTATAAATCCACCGGGCTCAGCAAGTGATAAGGCCAATTTCAACTCAGTCATTGCGGCGGCTGTATCCTGCTTTGCCTTAAAGATCAATGCTCTCATCAGTCGCATCTCGATCATCATATAGACACGATCACCGGCCTTGGCATTCTTAATTAAACGCTCAAGCAGTCGCTCCGCCTCATCCATTTTATTTTGAGTGATTAGAATATGAGCCAGGGCGATATACTCCACTTCACGCTGGCCATCCAGCTTATCATCAATACTCAATCCGCGTTCTTGCGCCCATTGTAAGGCTGTATTCAGGTTGCCGCTGCCCAGCCAAAAAAATACATTGAGCGCAGAAATGGTATTCGTAATCCAGGGCGGCGGTGTAAAATTGCCCGCGCGCTCATTTATATCATCCATTAATTTTAACGCACCGGCAAAATCCATCCGGTACATTAATGCCCTCAGTAATCCAATCTGGCAGGTCGCCAGGATAACCGGATCCCGACCCAGTTCACTCAGTTCGATGCCTTTATTGAGCAGGCGAATCCCTTCGGCCATATCGTTCCATTCACAGAATATCATGCCCAAATTCGTGTACAGGGAGCCTGCTATCCCGGTATGTTCAATGCCATTCTCAATCGCAAGACTTAGCAATTGCCGGCTAATATCTTTTGTCTCCTTTAATTTGCCGCGCTTAAAAATGATTGACGCCAAACAACTACCGGCGAAGATGTGATAATATACATTGCCGGCGGCTTTGCTAATCTTCATGGCCTCCAAAAAAGCTTGCTGGGCTTCATCCAACTTGTCCGAACCATAGCCCATCCCTAATGTGGTGGCAGCTACACTGCGCCAGTTTAAATCCCGTTGGGGGAGCAACTTCAACGCCTTGCTGGAGAAGGTGATGGTGCGGGATAAATCCCCTGTCCGAGTTGAAATGTAGGCGCGAATAACAGCAATTCTTCCCAGCAAGCCCTCCTTGTTCAAATCACTGATAGAAATAGATTGGAGCAATTGTTCGGCGGTGTGCAGTTTCTTTTCTGCATCATCTATGTATCCGCTTTTAAACAATTCCCGGGCATAAAAGATGCAAAGCTTTGGGTTAGCGTTTATTTTTTCATCCGGAAGTATTTTGAACCATTGCAGCAGTTGACTTTCCCGGGCACGATCCCAATCGATTTCAGCAATTTCTTCGATCAACCCGGCTGCCCGAGCATAGTCCTGAGCAACGAACGCGTGATCCACCGCTTCGTTCTTAAAGCCATTATTTGCAAACCATTGACTTGCCCGGCGATGGAGTTCAGCCACCAGATCACCCTGTTTCACTCGTAAGTGTTGCGCAAGCAAATCGGCAAAGAGATGGTGATAGCGATACCAACAGCGTTCCTCGTCAAGTGGAATCATAAACATATTGGCGTGCTCCAGCATGTTCAATATCTGCCAGCTATTTTCCTGCTGCGTGACAAAATCGCAGAGCGAATCGGACAGACGTTCGAGAATGGAGGTTTGGAGCAAAAAATCCCGCAGCTGCTCGGGCTGGCGATTCAACACCTCTTCAGTTAGATAGTCCGCAATATATCGATTATCGCCCTTGAACGCTTTGAGAAAATTGGATGGATCTTCACACCCTTGGAGTGATAGAGCAGCCAGCTGCAAACCGGCAATCCAGCCTTCGGTGCGCGTTTCCAGCAAGTGAATATCATCGGTTGATAATTTTAAATTCAAGCATTTAGCGAAGAGGTCGGCGGTTTCGTTGGTTGTGAAACTGAGGTCAGCGGCACGCAACTCCGTCAGTTGGTTCTGGCTGCGCAATCTAGCCAAAAGCAAAGGCGGATCAGACCGGGTAGCCATGACAAGGTGCATGTGCTCTGGCAAGTGATCAATCAAAAACGCAACCAAGTCATGAATTGGCTTGGCATCGACCGCATGATAATCATCAAGAACAAGGGTGGCATCGGTCGGTATGCGGCAAATATCATTGATCAAGTTTATCAGAATCGATTCGAGAGGCGGCGGTTGAGGTGATTGCAGCAACGTAAAAGCTGCTTTACCGATATCGGCCTCCAGAGTCTGTAGTCCCGCGATGACATAGATCAGAAATTGAACCGGGTCATTATCCTTTTTATCAACAGAGAACCAGGCCACCGGTATCTTTTTCCGGTGTATCCATTCGACTAAAAGAGTTGTCTTCCCGAAACCGGCCGGTGCGGATATGAGTGTAAACTTACGTTTAAATCCTTCATCCATTCGATTGAGAAGTCGTGCCCGCGAAATCCATGTAGTTTGCAGCGGCGGAACGTAGAGTTTTGTTCTTAATGGAGTCAGGTGTCGGATTTTAACCCGTTTGACGTCGATCTCGGGGGATACGCCACCTGAAGTGTCATTTCTTGAGGATGATCTGGTGTTCAAAATTCCTGCCTATATTGAAAGTTCAAGGAGCCGAAGACATCAGGAATTCATGGGTGAAAATAAATATGATTCCTCGATACATAACAATTTCTAAATCAAAAAAACAGTCAATTTTTCTATTCCTTATAGTTCAGAACCGGCTCAGCTTTTCTATGGGAGAGAGTACGTAGTTTGGTGTCAAAGCTTGAATAGTAAATAATCATTAACAACAGTGTGAGGGCGGTTAAGTCCAGAATGGCAAAAGGGTTTAGATTTAGAGACTACATAGGGGATTTTAATTCACAATTCAAGGTTTGACATCTATTTCTCTCAGGATTTCGGTTTCACTCTCGATGCGGGCGAGGTCGCGTTGGGTACCGTCACCGGGATAAAGTGGATGAGAAGAAATATTATGCGGATGACCGTGTCGGTCAGGCCGCGTTGAGAAACCCAGCTGCTGGTAAGAGCCAACTGCCAGATCGGCAACGAGCTGGTGGACGATCCGGTTCCTTATCAACGGTTTTTCGCCGCACTGTCCAAATCCATTTTTCTCGAGGCTCAGGAGATATGAAGGTACGCGATAAAAGGTGTCAGGCGGATTCCAGATAGTTAATGGCAGAAGTTTCCTCCTGAAATTCTTTTGTTCAAAACCTTTTACTCCCCTATCATACGCACTACAGTGCCAGCCGCGCTCTCAAGCCAAATATCCAGATTGTATTTTCAGAAGGATCAAGGGCCGGGTCGATGATCAGCTGAACATCCGGGGTGATAGCGAGCTGCGGGGCCAACTGCCAGCGGTAGAAGACCTCGGCAGTGTACTGATCCCGAAGTCCTGGACCGAAAGTATTTTCGTTGGGCTGACCCCAGTTTAAACCGAAGCCGAGGAGATCCCCCCCGGGAACCGGCTGATATCCAAATCCGGCACTTATCGATTTCTGCATGATGCTGCCACCGTCCTCTGCATACCCCGCCCGGACGAACGGCAGCCACTTTCCGTCCAGATAGCGCGTGAAGGAGATATTGAACCCCCAGTCTTTCGGCTCGCCGGCTTTCGTCCGCTCGTCTGCGTGCCAGAAGGTGAGATGGGTATTGTCGAAATAGATTCGGTCTTGGGATGGCGTCCATCCGATCTCGAGCGATGTGAAGTACTCATGGTCGTTGAAGAAGGTGTCGAATCCGTCGAAGGGGGTCGTTGGATCTGCATTACGGTCGACGAGTCCGCCGATGAGAAAGATATTCTCCGCGAGCATGCCCCCGGCGGCTGCGCCGAGCGCAGCATCGTTCGGCAATGGAATAGTGGAAGTTCCCGTGCTGAAAGCAAAATTCAGAAATCCCGTCCAGGGGCTCGCCAGGGCATATACGTCCAGGTAATCGGTCGCATCCAGAAAGCCGGCAAACAAGGTAATTTTCCCTTCGTTCCATCTCTGGCGCCAGTACAGGTTGGTCCACCGGAAACCCTGGTCGCTGAAGGGGGCTTCTATCAGGCCGGCGTATCCCAGGTTGAACCCGAAGGCGCTGGGCGGAATATCCGTGTACTTCTGCCGGTGCTCGACTTTCCACATGAATGCGCCGGTGTTACCCGATTCGCGTCCAATTAGATTCCAGGCTCCGAAAAAACGTGCAATGCCGCCACCTGCCCTGTCTTCGGCCCCGGGAGGACTGTCACTGGCCGCCAGGTAAGCCAGGGAGTAGTCGACGCCGAATGAAAGACCGTACTTCTCCTGAAGGTTTTTTTTCTATTCGAAGTAAGGTTTAACAAGCCGCCTCTCGAACACCCTGCTGATGGAGGCCTTATCCTCGGCGATCTGATTGTCCACCTGATCCGGGCTGCCGAAACGGCGCTGTATCTCAGAGCCGGAGTTTGTTTTCGTGTCTTCCTGAGCGGCTGCCGATAGAGACAGTGCGAGGATAAATGCTATGACAGCTAATACTTTCAGTGCCCAGTTCCTCATCACCATCATTTTTTTCATGCTTTACCATTTCATCGATAATTGCCATTCACCAAGGGGTAACACCAACGGCGGAACCGTTATATTCCGAAAAAGATCCTGAACGACCTCTTATATTTTCCCTGTGGCTCGTCTCTGTATGAGATGATTACCGAGTACCGAATTTCTCCATGAATTCCTTGCGCATTTTGACACGCTCCTGGTATTCCTTGTCCCACTTGCCTTCCGGTGCACCTTCCCATACCCGCTGGTAGACTCGCATCTTGTTGCCGCTGTAGATCTTGGTAAGCTGTTCGTTGGTGTAACCACGCTTCCACAACTCGTCGGTTATCGCCGGCAGAATCCGAGCCAGCATGGCCGCATCATCTGCGCCTTTATTAAAGGCATTGATCATGTAACCACCATCGTTATACATACTGGCGTTTTTCTTAGCGAAATCCACCACCAGTGAAACATCGTACATGTCATCGGTAGCAAGACCGACATGGTCTTCACCCAGCAGTTTCACGTAGTAATCGATCATGTCAGCCGCCTGTTTCGGGGTGATGTCATCCGGCCAGATTCCATCCATCATCCACTCGGTGAAGGTCGGCGAAACATAACCACCGCTTTTAGCTGCACGCAATGCCTCTTCATCGGTGATGTTGCGATAGCAGCCTTTTGGTGTTTTGTTCATCTCGTTATTGTACAAGCCGGCAGGAATCGAGTGGGTAAACACGTAAGGAACACTAGGATGGTTCTTATCCATGTGGTCCATGGCATCCATGGCTGTTTTTTTACCGGTATGACTAAGATCGAGTATGATGCCGTACTTAACCATCTCGTCGATTACAGCACGTCCCCAATCTGTCAGGCCATCGTCCATTCCATTGTAAGCTGCCAGGGAACCCGAGCCTGTTCTGAAGCGGTCGTTGTAAGCGAGGATGATGCTCGCAATACCCATATCCTTAAGCGCTGCCATACGTTTCAGGTCTTCTTCAAGGATGGTTGCAGTCTGAGAGTTCCAGATGACAGCAGTCTTGCCTTTTATATGCGCCGCTTCGATATCACGGGTCGTTCTGACAAAGATGTAGTTTTCCGGCTCTTCTGCCATCGCAGAGCGGAAAGCATGATGCTGCTGCATGAGTACATCCCAGTTATGGGATGCAGCAGTTAGTGTCAACTCATGGCCTGTGATCCCTGCATCTCTCGATTCACGGTAGTATTCAAGCAACTGTTCATTTTTGGTCCAGCCGGTACCATACGGGCTTGCCATCATACCGATGACGATAGTGTCCTTGACGAACTGCTTGGCCTTGTCCGAGGCAGGCCAAGTTTTGCTCGCAAGGCTGGCAAATGCAGAAGTACTGGATGCAACCAGTAATACCGTAATTAACAAAATGATATGTGTGCGAACTTGTTTCATGGTTTTCTCCCTTCATAAATAATTTAGGATCTTGACTAGAACAGGGTTGAAATATTGGCCTAACTCCTTGTCATGACATTAAAAAACCGATACGTAAAACGCGCAAAAATTTCAGAGGCCAAATTCAGAATTTTAATCCGGTAGACTGCCGGCCCTTTCATGCTCGGTGGATTTTTTGTGGAACTTTGACCCATTTTGAGGACGCCACATTCATCAAGATCTGTTTGCAAGTATGCCTGGGCAGCACTAACTCGACCCTATTTATTCATGAGCTCAGCCGACAGCAGCGGCATTCGAAGATCATAAAGGGTGTTCAATACACCGGATAGCGCCGCCTGATCGGCCAGGTGTCCGACAAGTATGGTGATGGGATGCTTTTTATCCGTGAATGCGCGAGTGATAACCATATCACCGAGGCGATCGGACCATTCTTCATCAAGATGCCCTTGAACTAGAATCCGGTAGGTGGCTGGTGTTTCCAGCTGGACCCTGTTATCGACAGTTTTCTTATCCATGGCTTGTATATTTATTTATAGGTTATTGGCATGATTTGCTTTTGACCTTCATGTTAGAAACTATCGATTGTCCTGGCAAAGGCAATAACCCGAAAAGTTGTATTTCGGTTGTATTAAGGTGGGAATTTTTTAGATGCGAGGCGACCCGGCTGTAATGAGGTGGAGATGGAAAGGCAGGGCGAATGGGAAATGGGGAGATTGGGGGATTGGGGGATTGGATGCCGGATTCCAGATACCAGATGCCAGGTTTCGGATGCCGGATATCAGATGCCGGATACCAGATGCCAGATATCGTTCAGCACTGTATATGTTGGAATAGTTTTCGAGGGATTTAGATATGAAAAGAGTTTTGCTTACCTTGGAGATTGATGCTATTGCTCTACTGCGGCAAGGAAGCGATTGATCATTCGGCCAAGCTGTCTAAGTCTATTATACAATGTCTCGTAAAGATCTTTATCAACTAATGATCCTGTTTCGAATAGGATTTAAAGATGATCAATGGTTTCATCGCATGAAACTTCTGCGTAACAAAGAAAGCGGATGTAGTCTTGTTTGTATCTCCTTCTGCCATATCCCTTCTACGATATTCGCACGGATCGATTTGCTGGATCTTCTAATCTGAGATCCTTCTTCAAACATTTCGAATTTTGGAAGGTTGTTCAACGTCATTCTGTGAATTTCGATACTCATTTCACGTGCCAACTGCCAAATTTCCAAATTACGATAACTCATAATAATTTCCTCATCTCATTCACCTATATCAGACCACCAGACACTGGAATCCGGTATCCGGCATCCGGAATCCGGCATCCGGCATCCGGTAACCGGACTCAGGCATCATCCTTCTCTGATTCCAAGTGCATTGACTTTCTTTTCTGCTTCACGACGGGTTGAGACTTTAAGCTTTCGGTAAATGTTATAAATGTGTCGTTTTACAGTCTCAGGTGAGATAAAGAGTTTTTCAGCGATTTCTTTGTTGCTAAGGCGCTGGACGAGAAGGGCAATGATTTCCAACTCACGATTAGTCAAGTTTTTCATAACATCATTTGATGCTCGCCGAATTTTGTGGTTTGGACTGGTCCTTACTACCCTGGGCGGTTCACCTGTAGTTCTCTCATTTCTAAAAGCCGTTATTAATTCGCTGATATATTTTGTATCGGTTTTTCGATTGGCGAGACGGTTCAACAGGTCGGCCATTTTCGGACTCAGATCCAGAAAAGGGCGAATGAAACCGCCCGGTTCCGCAAGCGTAGCTGCCTTTTCCAGCGTCGACAGAGCTTCGTTTTCTTTTTCTCGGGCATCATATAGCAGAGCCTGCAGGATCATTATGTCGATCACAGTTCGGGTGCAGTGTATGGATGAGTAGTAGTCGTGCATCCGTGAGAGCAGATCGCCAGCCTTTTTCCGATCTGCCTTCATATTGCGGGCCAGCAAAACCTTGGCGAATGTAAGCTGGGGTACAAAATATTCATATGAAGGGAAAAAGGGAGCGGGGTTGTAATGCCGTGCCCACCGCTCCGCAACTGCTATGCGCCCTTGGCGAATGGCGAATTCGGCCTGGAAGGCCTTAACCACTTCAATCATTGGAGTCGCATCTAAATCAAACACGTATGAAGCGACAGTTTCGACTGCCTCTATCGCCTTGTCGCTCCGGCCCTGTGCTAAAAATGTCAGGGCAAGGACAAAGTTAGTTTGTACGAATGCCCTTACATTCGGGATATAATTATTTTGAACTACAGAGAGCAGGTAGTTTTCGGCTGCTTCGAGTTCATTACGCTCATACCGGAGAATCCCCGAAAAATAATTTCCAACTAAAATGGTCTCAACAAGATCGTGCTTCTGACCGTGTTTCAAATATCTGTTTGCCGACATTTTTAGACGACTCAAATCAGCCGCGATCCAGTCAATCATACATAACCCGAAAAGCAGCAGTGCCCTAAGATTGGCATACGAAGCAGTTTCATCTTGCAGTGCTGAATTGACAACTTTGCGGGCACGGTTGAGATCACCGCCCATTTGAATCGACAAAGCCTTGATTAGCGCTGCAAACCCCCGCGAACTGCGATAGTGATGGGGAAGTCGATCTAAGGCATCCTGAGCCGAGGATTCCGCATCCGCCTGCCTTGTGAATACATAATGTTGATAGCACCGCAGGGCCTCGACTTCACCCCGGTAAATGCTGGCAATACAGGGCGGTTGTTCTTGCGTGGAGAGAACCTCATCTATTTGATCCAGTGTCGTCCAGGCTTCGGCAGCCAGCCCCTTCCTTTGAAGAACCCAAGCTTTTGTAATAAACAATCCAGGGGACTCCCTGATCAGATCAGCGGGTATCAAATTCAGCCAGCGATCAAGACGAGGCCAGCGTTCTTCATTCATCACATCATGACGGTGATTCTCCACCAGTAGTGCTGCAGATTCGTTGTCGCCGCTTTTTAGCAAATGTACGAGTGCTTCCTCAATCAGCCCGTTTTCTTCAAACCAGGCGCCGGCCTTTTTATGCAATGCGCTGATTTCATCCGGAGGGTACCTGCGTTGCATCAAGTGAAGCAGAAATCGCTGAAACATGTGATGGTAGCGAACCCAATGGTGTTGGGCATCTAGGGGGATCACAAACAGGTTGGTCTGCACCAGTTTTTCAATAAATTCCTTTCCAGACAGCTCACACCTATTTGACGCCTCATCAGATTTGCATACAGCATCACACAAAGGCGCACAGAATCGATCCAGGATGGCGGTTTTCAGCAAGTTTTCCTGCATGGCTGGCGACTGCTGGGAAAGAACTTCCGATAGAATATAATCCACAACGTATCGACTATCTTCAGGCAAATTTTCCAGTAATCGGTCCACATCCGATTGGTTCCCCAGGGTTTGGTTGCGGAGAGTCAGCGCGATCAGGCGCAGGCCGGTCACCCACCCCTCGGTCTTTTTTTCCAGAACAGCCACGGTCACATTATCGAGCGAAATATCCATGATCTTTTCGAGAAACGCTCTGGAGTCCTTGAGACTAAAGCGCAGATCCTGGGTGCGGATTTCTGTCATTTGCCCCTGTGAGCGCAGCGATGTAAGCGGCAACGCCGGGTCACGTCGAGTAACCAGGGCAAGGTGCATCGGGGCAGGCGGGTGCTTCAGGAGTTTGGCAATTAGGTCGTGAACTGCTTTTTCACGGATAAAGTGATAATCATCCAGCACCAGGATAAACTCTTTTTCAATCTGATCCAATTCATTGATCAAGCTGTGAGATAATACCGTCACGGGAGGCAATTCAGGCGCATTAAGCATGGCCTGGGTTTCATGAACGGCATCGGGAAAGATGGTTTGAACTGCCTGTATAAAGTATGAGAGGAACAGGTAAAGATCGTTGTCATCTTCGTCCAGAGACAGCCAGGCGCTGGGGACTTCGCTTGCCTCCAGCCAGCAACTCATGAGGGTGCTCTTGCCGTAGCCGGCCGGTGCCGAGACCAGCGTCAGTGGCCGATAAAGGCGCTGATCCAGCCGGTCCAGCAAATGCTGACGGTGCAGGTGATCCCTGGCCACCGGAGGCCGGTGCAGCTTGGTGCGTATGAGGGGAATGTGTGGTGACTTGCCCACCATATGATAAACCTTAAATATTTATACTCCGCAAAATTATTAACTTCCAATTGAATATCAGTTATGATTATACCTGTATTTGTCAAGCATGAGACTATTGCTTACGTTATAATTCAGCGTTGTAAAAAGTATTATATAAACCATACTTTCCGTACTCGGCCAAAAAAAGCGATTAGTACATTAACCAAAACCTGCGGTGCCCTAATAAAACCTATACCTTCAGATTATTACACCCTATAACAGTTGATAGAAATTTCCTTGGTAGGATTTCAATGGGGCTGTAACAGCATTATCCCTTTTTCCTTCCTTTGCCGATAACTCTCCAAAAGAGTTTTCTCATATCCTGCTCGGACGCGAAGAGGCAAGGCAGAAGGATTAGCGACATCAGGGTACCAAACAGGATTCCCCAGAACATGGCCATTACCATTGGTGTGATAAAAGGATTTGAACCGGCGATACCGTAGGCGGTGGGAAACAATCCGGCACAAGTCGTCAAAGATGTGATCACTATGGGACGGAGTCGCTGGCCGGCTCCGTCAGCAATCTCCTGGTTGCTGAGGTGCCTTGCTCTTTGCTTTAAATCAGTTCCTTTCTCCAGCTTTAACCGGTTCAAGGAGGCCACCATCACCAATGAGTCGTTTACCAACACACCGATAAGACCCAAGACACCTATCAGCGCAAGCATACTCATTTCAATTCCTTGCAGACTGAATCCAATAATGATCCCACTCATCCCAAAGGGAATGACAATCATGATCAAGAAGGGCTGGGTCAGCGAATTGAATAAAATGACCAGTACAAAAAAAATCGTAATTACGCAAATCAGAAAGGCGAATTGAACATTTCCAAGGGCCGCTTTTTGCTGTTCCAACTCGCCACCGAACCATACGCGCATCCCCGGAAAACGGTGAAGAAGATTCTCCTGATCGATGAAGTTTGCTAAATCCGAATTGATCTTTTCCACATCGACCAACTTCCTGTTTATATCGGCATAAACAGTGATCGAGCGCTGGCCTAAATAGTGCTTAATGCTGGCCTGGCCCGGCCGAGCCTGCGTTTCGGTAAAACCGCGAATGGGGATTGCTTTTCCCCTGTCATTGACAAGCACAAGGTTTTCAGCGTCTCAAGCTTGCCCTTCTCCTGGGGGCGGAACTGCATGCGGTACCGAATCGTTTCGTCCACTGTTTGATGTTCATCAACAATAATGCCGTCAAAAGCGATGCGGACCCCTCTAGTCACGTCCGCAGTCGTCAGACCGCGACTAGCCAGGGCTGTGTGATCGAGCTCAAGTTCCACAATATCCTTGCCTGTCTTGTAGCTTGTCCAGGCTTCAGTCACGCCGTTGTATTTCTTCAAATATTCTAAAATGAGATTCGCTAAATCAAAACGCCCTGGATCATTGCCGATCAGTTCCAGTTCTACCGGTTTTCCGGCAACGGGTGTATCTTTCAACGGCACCACCTGAAGGCTCTGAAAACCCTTCATCTCCTTGAACTGCCGGCGCAGACTGGCTATGATGTCATTGGAATTGACCTTACGCTGACCCTGGGGAAGCATGTAAACCGTTAACAGGGCCCAGCCCGGGTTCCGTCCTTCGGCTGCACCGTATAGATCCGTGTTATGCTGGCCAATCTTAGCGGCGATATTGAGCAGGTCTTCCTCAGGCACAGCAGCGCGGACCACTCTTTCAATTTTTTTAACCTTATCTGCCGTATATTCGAAGGAAGCCCCCTCCGGCAGCTCCACCTTAACGTTGATCGTGTCGATATCAGTTTCCGGATACAGATTGAATTTCAAGGTCAACACGCCGAATAAAACGATGCCTCCAAATCCCAATACAAAAACGGAAATGGTCAGGTAGCGCCAGCGGATCATTTTAAAAATATAGTTGTCATAAAAGTCCTGCACGCGAGAAAACCATTTCTTAGGGCGCAGCGGCTTCTTTCCGCCGTGCGCAAGATGGCTGGGAAGCATGAACTGGCACTCGAACAGGGAGGCGCCCAGCAGCAGAGCGACCATCGCTGGAATATACCAGAAGAATTTTCCTTCCAACCCCCCCAGAAACAATAGCGGGGCAAAGGCCAGAATGGTGGTCAGCGAGCTGACAATCACCGGTCCGGCCACGGCAGCCCGACCTTCAATGCTGGCTTGCTGGGGAGCCATCCCTTTCTCGCGATGCGCATAAATACTTTCAGAGGTTACGATCGCGTCGTCGACCAGCATCCCGATCATCAGGATCAGCATCGTCAGCGTTAATGTGTTAATGCCCATATTGAAAATCGGCATGACCAGAAACGTAAGTAGGATAGAAAGGGGAAGTCCAGCACTCACCCAGAATGCGAGGCGCAGGTTGAAAAAAATCAGCAAGACGGCAAAAAGCAGGATCAATCCGATAATGGCATTGCTGCTAAGCACGTCGAGCATGTCAAAGGTGAATCGAGACAAGTCGTTTACCATGACCAGTTTCACCCCTGGAGGGGCATCTTTTTGTGCCCCGCGAACGAACGCCCTTACAGCGGCTGCGGTTTTCACCCCGTCTGCAGACGGTTTTTTCTTGGGCAACAACAGGATCGATTGCACCCCGTCGATCAACGAACGCAGCTGCCAGTCTTCAAAGTCGAGGATGACCTCTGCCACGTCTCTGACCCGTACAAGGTTGCCGGGGGACTTGCTGCGAATAATGACCTCCTGCACTTCCTTGGGGTAGGAGAACTGTCCGACGGTCAGCACCTTTTTCTCGGCAACGAAAGAATCCAGCGACCCGCCGGAATCGCGCACGTTCCTTCGATTGATGGCGTCTATGATTTCCCGGTAAGAAATTCCCAGGTGCTGCAATCGATCCGGATTGACATAAATCTTGACCTCTCGATCTCGATGGCCAACCTTGTCGACACCTGAGACACCGTCCACTTCGCGCAGGCCGTCCGCCAGTTGATCGGCTGTCCGCCTCAGCAGTATCTCCGGTACCGTCCCTGTCACGTGGATTTCAACGACAGGAATGGTGCGTGTGGACAGCTCCTGGACAAGAGGCGCCTGGAGCAGGTCATTCGGCAGCTTCACCGAACCGCGGTCCACGGCTTTCTGAATGTCAGCGAGAATTTGCCGCGTATCCTTTGCATCGGGATCCATCCGCACCGTAATGACCGACATCCCCTCCATGCTGCTCGAATAAATCTTCTCCAGGCCATCCACCTCGAGAAGCTCCTCTTCCAGAGGCACGGTAAGGGACAGTTCCACATCTTCGGGACTCGAACCGGGACGAAAGGTGGTTACTGTGACGATGCCCAGATCTATTGTGGGAAACATTTCGTATGTTTGAAAGCGAAGGGCCAATGACCCCGCTATCAGAATGAAGAGCATGATCAACCGCACCAGCAGCGGTCTTCGTACGAAAAAGGCGGATAGTACTCTCATTTTTGTGTGCTTTCTGTCGAATCTGTTCTATTTGTGAAAATGCATAATCCAATCATTTCTTTGGCGTTGCTTGTGGGCTGGAAGAAAATGGTATAATCGCCGCCTAGGCTAAGAACCGCCACTCGAATCCGTACCGACCGGAACTACCTTTACCGGCGTACCATCAACAATATTTTCGACGCCTCCCACGATGAGCTGATCACCTGCCTGAAGCCCGGACAGTACATGAACCAGGTCTATAGTGGAGAGTGCCACTACCGGTTCAACCTGCATGGCTTTGCCTTCCACGACTTTGTAGGCGACACGGCGGCGGTTTCGGTCAACCAGGGCTTTGTCGGGGATTAGGATCGCATCCTGGTATTTCAGACCCTGGAGACTCACCCTTGCCGTCATACCCGGTCGCAGAAGTCCTTCCGAGTTCGAAATGGTAAGCTTAACCGAAAAACTCCCGGTGTCCGGATCCGCTTTGGTCCCGAGCGACTCGATACGAGCGGTGTACGAGCGCCCTGGCACTGCCGGCGTAGTGACCATGGCTTCGCTTCCCAGGCTGAGGTGGTTGATATCTTTTTCCGTCACATATGTGATGACCCGCACAGCATCCACGACTTGAATTACCATGATAGCTGAGCCCGGACTTACCGTCTCCCCCGGCTCTACAGATCGTTTTACCACCTGGCCGTCGGCGGGACTGGTGATTCCCCGATCCGCAAGTTCTCGTTCCCCCAACTGCACGGCCGCCAGGGCTTCTTCGTAACGGGCTCTGGCAGTTTTAAGGGCAAGTTGCGCTTCCTCCAGTTTTGACTGCGGAATGTTGCGCCCGGCAAAAAGCGCATCCTGTCTTTTTAAGTTTTTCTGTGCATTGGTCAAAGTGGCCTTTGCCTCTTTGAGAGAAGTCCGATAGCGGGCAAGCCGCAGTTCCTGTTTCCGTCGATCCAGCTCGATCAGCAATTGACCCGCTTTGACTCTACGTCCCTCCTTAACGTGAACCTTTACCACTCGTTCAGAAAAGTCGGTGGTGATGACAATCTCCTTCGCGGCGTCGATTACGCCAAACGAACTGATTATTTCACCCCAAGGCTGCTCTTGAAGAACACTGACTTCAACTTCCGCAATCCTTGGGTTCGGTACCTCCTCCCGAGCAGGCGGACGATTCTCACATGCTGTGAAACCTATTATCAAAAAGGCAACGGCAAGGTAGAAGCTTCTCCAATTCTTATTCTGCATAACAGTCTGTTCCTTCAGAAAGGTTATATATACGAGTTAATTGGGCAATCAGTCAGGAAGAAACATTAGCACATCTGCCTTCTGCTGATCCATAAAAAATGCAAAATGGGTGTCAAATCTTGAATAGTGAATAACAATTGTCAGCTATAATCTCATTGGATACATATCTTTTATGGGCAGAGCATGGCGGATAGAATACGTGGGGGCACTTTATCACCTGTTATCCCAGGACAATGAGCTGGGCGATTTTTGATTTGACTTACTCATCGGTTAGCCACTGTGTGAAGGCGATAAAACCAGAATGGAAAAAGAGCATAAATTTAGAGATTACATAGAGGATTTAAATTCAAAATTCAAGGTTTGACACCTATTTCATCTCTATTCTTTTTAACAGTTTGCCAAGCTTTTTCTCCTTTTGAACTGCGTGAATATGCCAATATCATGAAGTAATTGGGCGAAACTGCTATACTGTCCTCATGGAGAAAGAATTCGAAAGGTGCCTTGAACCTCAATGTGTCGATCATCGCTATGATACGATTTCAGCTCAAGGATTTCCCTATGTTGATACTCCGAATCTAGACCGACTGATTCAAGAAGGGGTTTGTTTTACGAACAATTTTGTCGCTTCTGCTTCCTGCGGACCTTCCCGGGCAAGACTGTTTAAAGGGTACTATCCCCATACAACCGGTATATATAGAAACGCTGAAATTTGGCAACACTCCTGGATCGAAAATCTAGTGGATGCCGGCTATTATTGTGTGAACATCGGCAAATGCAAAGAAAGAAGAATTGCTTCGAGTCTTGCTGAATTGGCGGATGCGCAGTGACAACAATACAGCTGATTGGCCCAAACCCTGGCGATGAGCCACTGGATTCCATTTTATTGGAAAAAAAGTAATGGTGAGAACGACGCAGCAATTCCCTAAACCCTTTTCGCTTCTGATTAAACCCACCTCTGCAGACTGCAACTTGAATTGCGACTACTGTTTTTCTTCAAAACCAGACGGCTTGACAAAAAAACGGCATTAGAATAAGTGAGAAAATATAGGCTGGTATGATCCTTTTGATAATGTCAAATCCTACAAAATGATTATTGGCAACGAAAAAAGGAGGTTGAAATGAAAATTGCACGGAAAGATTTCAATAAATTTAAGACGTTGATTGTTATAATTGTGGTTTGTCTTTTTACCGCAATACCTTTGTTTGCTTTCGCCGAAGATTACCCCCAAAAACCGGTATCCATCATCGTGACCTACGGTGCCGGCGGTGGAACGGATGTTATTTTTCGAGCTGCATCTTCCGTCATTCATCAGTACTGGGGACAACCGCTCATTATCATCAACAAGCCCGGAGCCGGGGGCACAGTCGGAACCAGTTACGCCGCTAAAACCAAACCCGATGGCTATACGATTTTGGCGGCTCTTCAAGGACCGCTGATTATCAATCCACTTCAGGTAAAAGTTGATTATAGCTTCAATGATTTCGAACCCCTGGTTCAACTTGTGAGTGCCCCGCAGCTATTGGTGGCCAATGTCAAAACACCCTGGAAAAACGTCACGGAAATGGTTGAATACGCCAAAGCCAATCCGGGAAAGGTGAAGTTGGGGACCACCGGTTTTGGGAACCTGCCCCACTTGATGACGCTTCGAATGCAACAACTGACAGGCGCCAAATTTACGATTATCCCTTTCAAAGGCAATGCGCCTGCCAGAAAAGAGGTGTTGGCCGGCCACATTGACGGCCTTATTTCGGTAATGCAGGATGCCTCCTATGTCAAAGCCGGCAGTCTTAAGGGTTTAGCCGTGCTGGCCAAGGAGAGATTCCCAGGTCTGGATGTCCCCACGTTTGCCGAGCAAGGATATCCGGATATGGTGGCCGATGTCTGGTGGGGGGTTGCCGTGTTGAAGGGCACGCCTGAACCGGTTAAAGCGAAAGTGGTTGAAACCTTTCAAAAGGTTGCCAACGATAAATCGTTTAAAAGCATGATGAAAAAAATGGAGATGCCTATCGTCTATTTAGGACCCAAAGAGTTTAAAGAAAAGTGTGACAAACTCCAGGCCTTCTTCCCCGGCTTTGTGGAATCCATGGGGTTGCTGAAACAATAATATCGTTTTGAAGAACAACATGAGACGACTTTCGGCTAACGTGATCATTGGCGGAGTGTTACTCGTTTTTTGTGTGGTCATTTACCTGATTATCCCTTTGCAGGTTCCGGAGCTAAGGCGATACGACGCGTCAATGGGGCTGTCTCCAGCGGTTTTTCCCAAATTAGCCGTAATCCTCATTGCCGCATTCAGCCTGGGTTTGCTTCTCACAGGCCTGCGGTCACAAGATATTGCCCCGGCAGAAAAGCAGCCGGGTTTGTATAAGGAGGGCGCTACCCGGGTAATCACAACATTCATCATCCTTGTGGCCTATGTCTATTCGATCGACATCTTCGGCTACCTCGTGATGACGCCCTTGGCACTGGTGCTGTTAATGCGGTACTTTGGGCAGAAGAACTGGTTTCTGATCCTCTCACTGGCCATTTTGATCACAGCCGGACTTTACGTCTTTTTCCGTTACATTATGTACATCATACTTCCGGAAGGTGTCTTTTTTTCCTGAGTTTGACTTTTATGTTAGAAAACTTCCAATTGGGCATTCAGACCTTTTTTCATTGGTCCAACATTTTTGCGGTTTTTACAGGGATTACAACAGGGATATTCATCGGGGCCATACCCGGTCTCACAGCCACCATGTCTGTGGCGCTATTGGTGCCCTTAACATTTAAGATGAACCCTGTGGCTGGATTGGCCATGTTGATTGGCGTCTATAAGGGCGGTATCTACGGCGGATCGATCACAGCCATCCTGATCAATACTCCCGGCACTCCGGCGGCGGCGGCAACCGCCTTGGACGGGTACCCGTTGGCCAGGCAGGGAAAAGGTCTGAAAGCCCTGAAAATGGCAATCTATGCCTCGGTAATTGCCGATGTTTTCAGCGATATCGTTTTAATCCTTGTGGCCGCCCCTCTGGCCATGGTTGCCCTGAAGCTTGGACCTCCCGAGTTGACCACACTTCTGATTCTGGCTTTGACTATTGTGGGCCTGGTATCCGGTAAATCTCTGTTAAAAGGATTGCTGGTAGCCTCCCTCGGCCTCCTATTTTCAACCGTTGGGATGGATTTTATGACCGGAACGCTTCGTTTTGCCTTTGGTTCGCTTGAAATGGCCAAGGGATTACCGCTGATTCCCGTACTTATCGGTCTTTTTGCCATTCCCGAAATTCTTGTACAGGTTGAAAAAAAAGTTCGAGGGGCGGAAAGCGTGGTATTGAAGAAATCCCCGCTGGCCGAGGATAACCGTGTAAGTCTCCAAGAACTGAAGGGCTGCGGCAAAACGATTTTCAGATCGGCGATCGTTGGCACCTTCATTGGGGCCATTCCGGGTATCGGTTCGGTCATATCTGCTTTTATCAGCTACGGCATGGCCAAAAGGGGATCAAAAAATCCCGAAGAATTCGGCAACGGGTCTCTGGAAGGCATTGCAGCAGCAGAGGCCGGCAATAACTCGGTGTGCGGCGCAACCTTAATCCCTTTGTTGACCCTTGGTATTCCGGGGGATTCCATCACCGCTGTGATGCTGGGAGCCTTTTTAATCCAAGGATTGGTTCCGGGACCGGAACTGATCGGGCAGCATCCGGGGGTGATTTATGGCCTGTTTATTGCGCTTATTGTGGGAAACATCGCAAACCTAATCATCGCCAATGTCGGTATTCGGTTTTTTGCTCGCATCGCCAGTACGTCGAAAACTATTGTATTTCCCATTGTCGCCGTCTTGTGCATCGTAGGCACTTACGCCGTTCAAAACAGCCTCTTTGATGTGAAGTCCATGCTGTTTTTCGGCCTCATCGGATATTTTATGAGAAAGTTTGAGTTTCCGATTCCACCTTTCTTAATTGCTTTCATTCTAGGGCCGATGGTGGAAGATCGACTCAGACAGTCGCTGCTTATATCCGGTGGAAGCCCGGCAATTTTCTTTACCAGCTATATTTCTTTGGCTTTTGTATTATTAACCTTAGGGGCTGTTGGCACCCTGATCTGGAAAAGGGTCAAGGGCAGGTAAGCAAAAATTCAAAGCCGTTCTCATAATTAGTGCCCGGCCGAAAATAAAAAGAGGACAATTGCGAAAGCACAATCTTTAAATGTAGCCTAGTAGCTTTGGAATCCACAACGGTAGAATAGGGATATAGGTGACAAGAAAGACCACCGCCGCTTCAGCCAGGATAAATGGAAATATCGCCTTGGAGAGTCGCTCAACAGAGAGGTTTGTTATTCCGCATGCAATGTAGAGGACAAATCCGAGCGGCGGGGTTGCCAGGCCGATGATCAAGTTGACGTACATGATAATAGCGAAATGAAGGGGGTGGACTCCCAAGTTAATGGCGGCAGGGGCCAGAACCGGCCCGAGGATGAGGATCGAAACCGCCGGATCCATGATCATTCCTATGGCAAATAGCAAAATATTAACTATAAGAAGGAAGATATAACGGTTTTGCGTGATCTCAGTAAAAGCCATGGCAACCATCTAGGGAATTTGCTCAATAACAAACAGCCATCCCATCGTCTTGGCTGCGGCGATAACGAAAAGAATCGTTGCAGAAGTCAGGACTGTATTCTGCATGACTCCCGGCATCATGCTCAGCTTCAGACCTTTCGATAGAAGCGCAATGGCAAAACCGTATAAAGCGGCAACAGCGGCTGCTTCAGTCGGGGTAAATATACCACCCATGATGCCCACAAGAATGATCATTGGCATGATCAATGCGAGAACGGCCCCTTTGAAGGCCGACAGAAACTCTCTTCCCGTAGCCCTTCGATCCCTTTTCGGAAAGTTTCGTTTAGTGGCATAATAGTAACTCAGAACGCAAAGACTCAATCCGACGAGAAGACCTGGAATAAGTCCGGCAGCAAACATCGCTGCAACCGAGACATCCATTACGGCGGCATAGATGATCATAAGAATGCTCGGGGGAATGATCGGTCCGATGACCGAGGAGGCCGCCGTGACGGCCGCACTGAAGTCGAGATCATATCCGTCTTCCACCATACTCGGAATCATCACCGTGCCGATGGCGGATGTGTCTGCGACTGCTGAGCCAGTGATGCCCGAGAAAAAAATGCTGGCCACTATATTCACGTACGCCAGCCCCCCTCGGAAGTGTCCCACCAGCGCATTGGAAAACCCAACCAGGTTTCTGGTAATTCCGGAAGACCGCATGATCTCCCCGGCCAAAATAAAAAAGGGAATCGCCAGCAGGAGGTACAAATCCATCCCTTCGAACAGCTGCTGGGCAATCATGGGAAAAAAAGCAGGATCATTCTTGACAATGAGGTAAATGAGCGTGGTCAGGGCAAGGGCAAACGAGATCGGGATACCGATGACAAGGAGAATAGCTAAACTGATAAAGATCACTGCAACCATGTTTTAGCCTCAAATGACAGGTGACGCATCATGAATTTCCGACAAGGCTTAGAATGCCCCCAAGTATCTTCGTTAACAATTGGAGCGTCATAAAAATCCCGGCAACCGGCACGATGAGAAGCAGCCATAAATAGGAGATACCGGTCTGGGGGCTGACCGAGTACGGTCCGACGGCGAAGGCCAGGAAAAATCCCCATCTGATCAAAAATATGAGGAAGAATAAAATCAGAAAATTACCAAGGAGTTTGACAAGTCGATGTGCTTTCTCCGGCAGCCTTTCGATCACGGCATAAAAACCGATATGCTGATCCCTTCGAAGGGCCATGCTGGTTCCGATAAAGCCCATACAGATCATGCAGAACTTGGGTACCTCCTCTGACCAGGGAAGGCCGGCCATGAGTACATATCGATAGAAAACCCCCAAATTGACAATCACGGTCATAGCCCCTAATAGGAGAATCGTAAAAATACTCAAGCCTTTGTCGAGCTTTGCGGTGATTTGATCTAAAACCGAAACGATGCATTCGAACTTCAACGGCGTTTTCCTTTGCTGATAGCAAGAATTTCAGACCCCGTCATTCTTCTGTGAAAACCTTTCAAAAACAACGGGGTCTTTGGATCTTGGATGACTGGGGATCATTTCATGAACATCTGATAGGCCCTCTCGGTATCTGCTTTGGCAGCAGCCTCAGCTTCTCTGACCGCTTTGTAGAAATCGTCCACCCATTGATCGCCGATCTTTTTCCTTAAATAATCCTCAACCGGCTTTTGGGTAATTTTACGAAATTCTGCATGGACCGCTGCGTCCGCCGTGAAGACCTCCACATTGCGTTCTTTGAGTTTTTGAACGATCTCAGCCGCCAGAAGTTCAGACATGCCCCGGATCACCGTTTTTGCATGTCTCCCGGCTTCAATGACCACTCTGCGATCGTTCTCCGGTAACCCTTGAAACCACTTTTTATTGATTAAGAGGAAGGTCATATCCCAGGTGTGGCCGGTGATGGAAGCAAATTTGATGACCTCGTACAGTTTGAACATCAGCACGGCTGTCGGAACTTCGAATCCGTCGACCACACCGGTTTCCACCGCTGAATAGAGTTCCGTCCAGTCGATCATCGCCGGGGCAGCCCCTAGACTTTCTACTAAAATTCGGATGCTCTCACTTTGAGGGGTTCTAATTTTCAATCCTTTGAGATCTGCCGGCTTATAGATCTGTTTTTTTCTCATCCCGAAGGCACGCATTCCGCCGTTATCGGCCTGATAAAGGGGAAGCAATCCCGTCCTTTCTATCCAGAGCTTTTCCAGTTTTTTGCCAAACCAGCCGTCAAAAACCCTCCAGCTGACTTCAGGGGAAGAAAAGACAAAAGGGATGTAAATCAACTCAACTTCCGGTAGAAACATTGTGGCGACTGCAGAATAACAGGTCGCTCCCTGAATCGTTCCGAGCTTGGTCATATCCATGATGGATCTCATGGTACCGAGCTGATTGGACGGATAGATTTCTACTTTTATGCCGCCGTTGGTATGGCGCTCCACGTAATCCTTAAATTCCAAACTTGCCGCGGCTATAAAGTGTTTGTGGGGATGTCCGGGACCAGGGTTACCGATTTTCATAACAATGGGACTTTGCCCCGCATATGTTGAAATAAGGAGACTAAAGAGTAAACCCAAAACCAAAATGCCTGTCAATAATGCCCGAATGGTATTAAATCTTGCCATGGTTGTATCCCTCCTTTTCGAAGATTAATTCGAAAAAAACAAGCTTTCCCTGTGCACCTCCTTTCTCATATTTTGTGCCGTTGCCCACTCTTGGAGCGGAAATGTACCCATTATTTCCTCTTTTTGTTGGGTGAAGACGAGGAAGTTATATCAGATTGATATATTTAGAAAACGATGTTTGTTTCAGCTAAAAAGAAATGACTTATTTACTGCTAGTGACAATACCCGCAAGAAATGGAGATGTGCTCTTGACAGCCACGCATAGCAGAGGTGGTCCTGGGTGTCAAGCGAAAACGCGTCTTCATTTATTGCAACTTTTTCACTGCCGGGGGTTGAAATCAGGACTGTCCTATGTTTATGTGAAAGAATATTTGGGTTGCACTGGCCGCCTGCCGCCCTGCGTGTGCAGGGATTTTATTAGGCCAATTTTTTTTACATGGTTCGAAATTTACAGCAAATTTCGGTCGATTTTTTCACTTCGCTTTGTACAGGTTCCAATACTTTTCTCAAAACAAGCCTAATTGCGAT